>Ga0182030_10014795_pt1 | contig 15351 bp, 7 predicted proteins | sample 812S3MmetaG_FD_121299 | JGI IMG/M metagenome (GOLD analysis project Ga0182030, IMG submission 121299) | Permafrost microbial communities from Stordalen Mire, Sweden - 812S3M metaG (Illumina Assembly) | ecosystem: Environmental > Terrestrial > Soil > Wetlands > Permafrost | place: Sweden... | reverse complement strand
TGAAGCCAGTTCCCAGCAGTTACATTCGATATATGTTTTGCAGGAGAGATGCTTTGGATAAGAGAGCCCGGCGCGCATCGATCGTTGTCGTAATGCTTTTGCTGGCGGCTTGTTTGAGCGCTTTCGCAGCATCCAGCAAGACCGCCGCCACTCCGCGAACGTCTGGGGCACAGCTTACGGGAGCGTGCGCCGGGGGCGCGAGCCTCTCCGGCTGGTACGGCATGCTGGTAAATGGGGGCGGAAAGTATCTGACCGGCGCGCTCCTGTTCGACGGCAACTGCAATGTGTCGGGCAACAACATTACCGGAGGCGTACCGGGGCCCTACATCACAACCAGTGTCGCGGGGACTTACGGGCAGAATTCGGACGGTACTTTCACCATCACGCTCAACCTCGCGGGCCAATCGACACCCCAGACCTATATGGTCGGCGTCAGTGAATCGGGCAACAAAGCGCGCGGCATCGAGAGCGATGGCACGATTGAAGCCACCATCGATTTGCAGTCACAGCTCACCACTCAGACCTCGGGATATACCACGGCGAGTCTCATCGGATCGTATGCGGCATCCTGTTACGGGAACGCCGCGGCGGAACTTAACTATCTGACATTCGACGGCAACGGAAACGTGTCGGGACTGGATGACTCGGACAGTGCCGGTGGCGCAAGCAGTAACTCCATCAGCGGAACTTACTCGGTCAATGGGGACGGGACGTTCTCGGGCAACCTCGGCGGTGGCCGCATTTTCGCAGGTGTCATCGACAATGGCGTCTCCGAGATCGAATACACTTATGCCTTGTTCGGACAGGGGAACCGGGCCTGCGTGGGCAAGCAGTATTCCGCTACTAACCTCTTCGGCTGGTACGGCTTCGTGGTGGGCGGGACGGCGCAAAGTGGCGGAGGCGGGAAATATCTGTCGGGCTCAGTCTATTTCAACGGCGCCGGCCAACTGAGCGGCGCAAACGTCAACGGCGGCATGAACGGACAGTACGGGCCCACGAGCGTGGTGGGATCGTATAGCCTCAATCCCGATAATACGATCAGCATCAACATGAACCTCGCCAACCAGACGGCGGCACAGACCTATGTTGTCGGCGTGAGTGAATCCGGGAACGAAGCGATCGGGATCGAGAGCGACAGCAGCGCGATTGCGACCATCGACATGCAAAACCAGCTTCCACCTTCCGGCACGCCAGCCTATAGCAATGCCAGCCTCAACGGCACGTATGCGGCGTTTTGTTCTGGGTCCGAGGTCGATCTCAACTGGGTGACTTTCGATGGCAACGGCGGCCAAATCGGCGTGGATGCCTATGACGATGGCGCCTTCGGCGATAGCCCTTACATTGGAACCTATTCGGTGAACGCCGATGGCACGTTTACCGGGAACTTCTCTGGGATCTACAGCATATTCACCATGACCGGCGTCATCGATAACGGGAACAGCGAGATTGAATTCTCTTACGATCAGTCCGGAGTAGGCGGCGTGGTCGCCTGCGTGGGCGAGTCTACCTACGGTCCTGTAGGCGCGAACCCAGTTGCGGCTACCCCAAGCTTCAGCCCGGCCCCAGGAATCTATGCCTTGCCCCAGACCATAACTCTGTCGGACACCACCGCGGGCGCGGTCATTCATTACACCACCGACGGAAGCGCTCCCAGCATCGGGTCTCCGGTATACAGCGGGCCGGTAGCGGTGAGTGCGACCGCTTCTATCCAGGCGATCGCGGTGGCCAGCGGCTACAGCAACAGCGCCATCGCCGCCGGAACTTACTTCGCGGGTCGGAATTTGAGTCAGACCATCACTTTCCCAACCATCCCAAACCAGACCTATCCTGCGCAGCAGGTTAGTCTGAATGCGACCGCTAGTTCCGGGCTGCCGGTTAGCTACGCCGTGCTCTCCGGTCCGGGAACGCTCACCGGAAACATTTTGACGATCACGGGAGTGGGTTCGGTGACGGTGCAGGCGAGTCAGTCCGGGAGCACACAATACGCCGCTGCCTCTCCAGTATCACAGGCAGCCACGGTCAATCAGTCAACCACGACGTTGGTTCTGACCTCGACCAGCAACCCGTCGGCGCTGGATCAGCCGATAACCCTGGCGGCGACGATCATGCCACAGAATGGCGGTCAAGCTACCGGGACCGTCACTTTCAAGGATGGCGCCACGACGTTGTCCGTGGTTGCGGTGACCGGCAACGTGGCGAGCCTCAGCACCAGCGCACTCGCTATCGGCACTCATTCCATCAGCGCGACCTACAGTGGCGACGCCAACTTTGGTGGAAGCGCTGCAGTTCCTTTGCTGCAGGTCGTGACCAAGGCTCCATCTACCGCGACACTGGCTTCTTCGCTCAATCCGGCGAACTCCGGACAACTGGTTACCTTCACGGCTACGGTCTCTTCTCCGGCAGTTGCACCCACGGGCAGCGTTCAATTGCTGAATGGCTCAACCGTACTGGCGACAGTGGCTTTGAAGTCGGGGGTCGCAAAATACTCGACCGCGAAATTGCCGGCGGGCTCAAACCCGATTACAGCCGTATACGGTGGCGACGCCAACAACAGCGGCAGCACGTCGGCGGTTCTCAACCAGGTCATGCTGGCGGCGACAACCACAACTCTGACGTCTTCGCCGAATCCATCCGTCTACGGTCAACCCGTTCTCTTCACCGCGAAAGTTGACTCCAGCATGGGAGCCCCTCCGGATGGAGAAACCGTTACCTTCAAGCAGGGCACCACGACCCTGGGAACTGGAACGCTGAGCGGAGGAATTGCAACTCTATCCACGACTCCTCCAGGAGTGGGCCCGAAGCCGGTAACAGCCGTCTACGGCGGCGACTCGAACCTCACCGCCAGCACGTCGAAAGCTGACAATCAGGTGATTGGCAAGGCTGCAACCACGACCGCCCTCGGTTCATCCCTGAACCCGTCGAACCCGGGACAGCCAATCACGTTCACCGCGACCGTCACCCCACAATTTAGCGGGACACCCACAGGACTCGTGACTTTCTACGATGGGACTAAAGTTCTGGGGACAGTCGCCCCGAGCGGAGGCGCGGCCAACTTCACCACTGCAAAATTGACCGCGGGCACCCACAGTATCACGGCCACTTACAACGGCAGCACTTACTTTGTCGGCAGTTCGGGAACGCTGACGCAGACGGTGAATTGAAATCAGGATCGCGCCGCAGCCGTCCGAATGCTGTCATAATGGATGAGTGATGGACGCGCGGAACGTTCTCCGCGCCCAGCCCTTTGAGGGCATGAACATTGGAAACTGCGGTACGGCTGAAGCGATACCCTGCTACAGGACTCGATTCCTTCAGCATCAACAAGGCCCTCGCCTTTATTAGCTTCTTAACGGCGCGTCATTCCAAAACCGATCGTTGGAACAGCTCTGGGACAGCTTTCCGGGAAATTATGCAGGACTGCCGACAGTTTTACATTGATGGACAGTGGGCCGATCCAACCGCAGCCCGCGACTTTACGGTCAACAACCCCGCAAACGCGGAGCCTGTTGCCGTGATCTCGCTGGGATCTGACGCGGATGTGGATCGCGCGGTGGCTGCCGCGAAACGCGCCTTCGAGTCGTATTCCGAAACCACCCGGGATGAGCGTTTGAAACTCCTCCGGCAGCTTACGGAGGTTTATCGGTCGAAGATGGCGGAAATGGCCGACACGATCTCCCTCGAGATGGGCGCCCCGTGCTCACTGTCGCGGAAAGCACAGGCTCCCGCTGGCCTGGCGCATTGGCTGGAAATCGTGAAGGTCCTCGAGCCCTTTCAGTTCGAAGAAATCAAAGGATCGACACTGATGCGGAAAGAGCCCGTCGGCGTGTGCGGACTGATCACGCCATGGAACTGGCCCATGAACCAGATTGTCTGCAAAGTGGCGCCGGCGCTGGCGGCAGGATGCACGATGGTTCTCAAGCCCAGTGAAATGGCGCCTCTTTCCGCATATTTATTTGCGCGCATCATGCACGAGGCGGGTGTGCCGCCGGGGGTTTTCAATTTAGTGAATGGCGATGGGCCGACGGTTGGGGCGGCGATATCGTCCCATCCCGACATCGCCATGGTGTCCTTTACCGGGTCCACGCGAGCCGGGGTCGCGGTGGCCGTGGCCGCCGCGCCCACGGTTAAGCGGGTAGCGCAGGAACTCGGAGGCAAGTCGGCCAACATCATTCTGGATGATGCCGACTTCGAACGGGCTGTCGCGCAGGGCGTCCAGGAATGCTTTCGCAATACCGGGCAATCCTGCAACGCGCCCACCCGCATGCTGGTTCCGCGGTCGAATTTGGCGGAGGCCGAGCGGGCGGCAAAGCTGGCCGCAGAGAGCATTCAAGTTGGCGATCCGTTCCTGGAAACGACTGGCATGGGACCACTGGCCAGCCAGGCGCAGTTCGACAAAGTGCAACGCCTGATTCATACCGGGATCGACGAAGGGGCAAGGTTGCTCACCGGAGGGCCGGGCCGACCGCAGGGTCTCGCGGCCGGTCTCAGCAAAGGCTACTTCGTGAAACCAACCGTGTTCACCGAAGTTCGAAACGACATGACCATCGCTCGCGAAGAGATATTTGGGCCGGTACTTTGCCTGATCGCGTATGAGGACGAACAGCACGCAATCCGAATCGCAAACGATACTCCTTATGGGCTCTCCGGTTTTATAACATCGGGAGACCGGAACCGCGCGGCACGGGTAGCAAAGCGCATACGAGCCGGCAACGTGCACGTGAATGGCGCGCGGGTGGATTTCGCCGCATCGTTCGGAGGCTACAAACAGTCGGGCAACGGCCGAGAATGGGGCGCGGCAGGGCTGGATGAGTACCTGGAACTGAAAGCGATCTTTGGTTATCACGGCTAGCGTTATCAGGGCTAGGCTTACCGGGACTGGTTTCCGAGCGCCTGGGCCCGGGCGGTTACGGCAGTCACTTCGGGGCGGGATATCGAAGGGTTCTGGCCGAGTCCTCGCGCTAAACTTGAGCAGGAACGCCCGCGAGGCGCTGCGGATGCTAGCCTTCCGAAAGGCTACCCGGCGCGGACGTTAGATCTGGTATCCGAAGTGGCGTCATGCGACCGGACGCAGAAGTTGAAGTGGAGGAAGCGTTGGAATGACGGGCAAGGATCAATACGGGAACGACCAGCACAACGGTCAGAGCGCCGGCGCAGGACAGTCCGCCGCGTTGTCAGCCGGTTCCCAACGCCCGGAACTGCCGAACGCTTACGTTGCGCCGCAAACCACCTTGCAGGAGGTGATTTTAACGGTATGGTCTAGTATTCTCGGAATCGAAAAGATTGGGATCGAGGACGATTTCTTTGAATTGGGCGGCGATTCCGTCCTGGCGACGCAGATCATCTCCCGATTGTCTCGCATGTTCCGAATGGATTTGCCCCCGATTGTTTTATTCGACGCTTCCACCATCGATAAGCTGGCGCACTATATAATTGCGCACGAAGCACGCCCCGGGCTGGCTGAAAAAACTGCCGCAGTCTTGAAACGAATCGAAGGCATGACTGAAGAGGAAGTCACGCGCAGTTTGCTTTCCAGGTGAGAATCGGTGTCGGAGGTCATGAGTAAGGACTCGTTCAAGCACCGTGATTTCTCCGAGCAGAAGCTCGCTTTGCTGGCCAGCCTACTGGATGAAGAAGGGGTTCCTCAGCCGCCTGCCCTGAAACGCATTTCCCGGGACAGCAAATTGCCGCTTTCCTCCGCGCAGATGCGGCTCTGGTTGTTCGATCAGTTGGAGCCTGGCAGCACCGCCTACAACATACCTGTCCGCCACGACTTCAAGGGTCCGTTCAACCTGTCGGCCTTCGAGGGGAGTTTGAGCGAGATCATTCGCCGGCACGAAGTGTTGCGCACGTCTTACCTGAAAGTCGACGGGGTTCCTGCCCAGAAGATCGCACCACCGGAGTTGTTCCGGGTTCCCATAGTCGATTTACAGAATCTGACGTTGTCGGACCGCGAACGAGAAGTTGCCCGCCTGGCTGCGGCGGATGCCCGGAAGCCCTTTGATCTCGCCAAGGCTCCGCTGCTCCGAGCGCAACTATTGAAACTGGCGCCCGACGAGCACGTCCTCTTGCTCAACGTTCATCACATCGCCTTCGATTGGTGGTCGTTCGGAGTGTTCGAAAAAGAACTGGCAACTCTTTACGGGGCTTTTCTCCGGGGAGAGCAAGTCTCGCCGCTGCCCGATTTGCCATTTCAATACGTGGACTTCGCTGCCTGGCAAAGGCAGTGGCTGCAGGGCGAGATCCTGCAGCAACAACTGGCGTATTGGCAAAAGAAGCTAAGCGGCGTCCTGCCCACACTGGAGCTCCCGACCGATCGACCGCGGCCTGCCGTCCAGTCCTATCATGGGTCCATTGTCACCTCGGTGCTTTCGAAGCAACTGACGGAGGAGCTCAAGACATTGAGCCACCGCGAAGGCGCGACCCTGTTCGCAATATTGCTGGGCGCCTTCAAGGTTCTATTGCATCGCTACACGGGAGAAGACGACATCCTTGTAGGAGCGCCGATTGCGGGCCGGAATCGAACCGAGGCCGAGGAACTTGTCGGTTTCTTCGTGAATACGCTGGTAATGCGTACCGACCTGTCGGGCGATCCCACGTTCCGGGAGTTTCTGGGGCGCGTGCAGGAAACCACGCGCGGCGCTTACGCGAATCAGGATCTGCCTTTTGAAAAGCTGGTGGAAGTGCTCAATCCGAAACGCGACAGCAGTCATGGGCCCATGTTCCAGGTGATGTTGTCGATGCTCAACACGCCCATGCCACCGTTGCAGTTGTCCGGTCTGCAGCACCGCCGGACGATGCTGGACAGCGGCACCTCGAAATTTGACCTGACTCTGTACGTCATCGAAGAGGCCGCCGGCCTGAGCTTCACATGCGAGTACAACACGGACTTGTTCAACGCCGATCGCATCCAGCGCATGCTCGGACATTTCGAGGTCCTGCTGGAAGGCGCGGTTCGGAATCCCCAGCAGCGCATCTCGGAATTGCCGATCTTGAGCCATCACGAACGACAGCAGATTCTGATCGATTGGAACAACACGCGAGCCGCTTACCCCAGGGACGTGATGCTCCACCAATTATTCGAATCCCAGGTCGAGCGGACCCCTGCGGCGATCGCGGTGGAGTTTGAGGGCAAGCAACTCACGTATCAGGAACTGAATCAGCAGGCAAATCGGCTGGCGCACTATCTGAACAAACTGGGCCTTGGCGTGGACACGCTCGTCGGTATCTGCATGGACCGTTCCCTGGAGATGGTGGTGGGGCTTCTCGGCATCCTGAAGGCGGGTGCGGCGTATGTGCCGCTGGACCCGGCGTATCCAAAGGAGCGCTTGGCGTTCATGGTCGAAGACGCTCAGGTACGGGTGCTGCTGACGCGAGACGATGCGGCCAACGCTCTTGAGGCGGATCGGGCCAGGACGGTACGCATCGGCTCGGATGTGAAGGATTCGAATTGGAAAGAGATTGCGCGGGAAAGCGACGCAAACCCGACTGGCGCCGCCACTGCCGATGACTTGGCTTATGTGATCTACACTTCGGGATCGACGGGAAAATCGAAGGGCGTGCAAATCTGTCATCGCGCGGTCGTGAATTTCTTGAACTCCATGCGAGAACAGCCGGGACTGACCCCGGACGATACGCTCCTCTCCGTCACCACCTTATCGTTTGACATCGCCGCGCTGGAAGTCTTTCTGCCGCTTACCGTGGGCGCGCGACTGGCGGTGGTCAGCCGCGAAGTCGCTTCGGATGGAGAGCGGTTGTCGGAGCAGTTGGCCCGGTCGAAGGCCACGGTTATGCAAGCTACTCCGGTTACTTGGAGACTGCTGCTGGAAGCCGGCTGGCCGGGCAATCCGGGCCTGAAAATGCTGTGCGGCGGCGAGGCTTTGGATCGCGCACTGGCGGGTCAACTACTGCAAAAGGGCGGATCGCTCTGGAATCTTTACGGTCCCACCGAAACGACGATCTGGTCGGCGCTCCATCACGTGGAGTTCGAATCAGCCTCTGAATTTGAATCGAGGACCGGCGCCGTCTCCATCGGCCGGCCGATCGCCAACACGCAGATCTACCTGCTTGACCCTCACTTGCAACCGGTTCCGGTTGGAGTCGCCGGGGAACTGCACATCGGCGGTGACGGCTTGGCGCTGGGGTACCTCAACCGGCCGGAGTTGACCGCCGAAAAATTTATTCCCAACCCCTTCCGCGATGCTTCCGGCACCAGCAATCTGATTTACAAGACCGGCGACTTGGCTCGCTATCTGCCGGACGGCACCATCGATTTTCTGGGCCGCAATGACTACCAGGTGAAGATCCGTGGCTTTCGCATCGAACTGGGCGAAATCGAGGCGGTACTGGGCCGGCATCCCGCCGTGCAGAAGGCCGTGGTCCTGGCCAGGGAGGACACGCCTGGCGAGAAACGACTGGTGGCCTATGTGGTCCCGAATGCTGAGCAAACTCCCTCGACTGACGAACTGCGCAACTTCTTAAAGGAAAAGCTGCCGCCCCACATGGTTCCCCCTTTCTTCGTAATCCTGGGGGCAATGCCGTTGACCCCCAACGGCAAGATCGATCGGAAGGCGCTGCCTTCCCCCGACCACGCGCGAACCGAGATCTCGCCAGGATCGGTTGCCCCGCGCGACCCGCTGGAACAGACGCTGGCGCAGATCTGGTCGAAGATTTTAAGAGTGAGAAAGATCGGCATCCTGGACAACTTTTTCGATCTGGGCGGACATTCGCTCCTGGCGGTTCGCATCGTGGCCGAGATCGAACGCAACCTCGGAAAAACCCTGCCCCTCGCCACGTTTCTGCAGGCCCCAACCATCGCCGATCTGGCAGATGTGCTGAGAAAAGAAGATTGGAAGCCTTCCTGGTCTTCTCTTGTACCCATACGTGCCGGGGGATCGAAGCCGCCTCTGTTCCTCATGCACAGCCATGGTGGCAACGTGCTGGAATACTACCCGCTGGCGGAACGACTGGAGGCCGACCAGCCGGTTTACGCTCTTCAGGCTCGCGGTCTGGACGGGCACATTATTAAGGATCAATCGTTCGAGGAAATGGTGGCATCTCACCTCGATGAGTTGCGCAGCCTGCAACCGGAGGGCCCCTATTTTTTGGGCGGTTATTGCCTGGGGGGACTACTGGCTTTGGAAGCTGCCCGGCAGCTTTCCGAATTGGGCCAGGAAGTCGCTTTAGTCGTGTTAATACAGACCATCAATCCCACCTATGCGCGCTTCAACCCCGATCTCACGATATTTCAGCGCGGCTGGTACCGTGCAACCAAGCGCATCGATCTCGAACTGGCTTATCTTCGACACCGGGGAGCGAACCATATCCTGGAACGGTTCCGGCGCACGCGAGACATCGCACTGGCGAGAACTGCCATCACGCTTGACAATCTGATGAGCAACGGCCACGATTCCCGAAAAACCACTTCCATGGCGCACACGCTGGAGGTGCTTGCCATTGAGCACGACCGGGCGCGCACCCGCTACGTGATGCGTCCCTACAACGGGCCGGTGGTGCTGTTTCGCGCCCGTCGGCAATTGTCGGGACTGATGGCAGACTCCAATCTCGGGTGGAAGGAAGTTCTGCATGGCACACTGGAAGTTTGCGACGTGCCCGGCCATCAGGAAACGATGCTCCTCGAACCGAACGTTTCCTGTCTTGCAAAAGAGTTAACCAACCAGTTACGGGCTGCGCAGCAGAATTCCGTAACCGCCTGACCCGAAGCGCTCCAATAGTTTCGAGCTCGAAAGTGACCCACTCCCCTGGCCCATGATCGATCGCCTTCCGCTGGTTGACTCTCTAAATTCCACTGGCGTAACTTACAACCAGCGGGACGCCTCGCCAACGCACAAAGTTGACGAACTCACTGGTCGCGTCCTCGGCGACAAGTGGGACGCCAGACGGAAGGGAGTCGATTGACGATCGGAAGCGGGTGGTCCAGAACTTGGACGTTCTTCCAAGGGGAGTGGCGCGAGGGTAACATCGGAATTATGGGCCCGCGCACCCATGCGGCATGGCTGTGCTCGGTGGTGTTTGACGGCGCCCGTGCGTTTGAGGGCGTCACTCCCGATCTCGATCGCCACTGCGCCCGGGTCAATGACTCGGCGAAGAAACTCTTCCTCAAGCCTGTGGTCTCAACCGAAACCTGGGTCCAGTTGGCGCGGGAGGGGATGACACGCTTTGAAAAGGATGCCGCGCTATACATTCGGCCTATGTATTGGGGAGAGAAAGAAGCGCCGTGGGTTCAGTCTCACGATCCCGAATCGACGCAATGGTGTCTTTGCATCTACGAGGCCGCGATGCGCGCGCCCAAGGGTTTCTCTATCACTTTGTCTCCTTATCGACGGCCAACCCTCGACACCATGCCGGTCGATGCCAAGGCTGGATGCCTCTATCCCAACAACTCCCGTTGCCTGTTCGAAGCGCAGGCTCGAGGCTTCGACAATGCGATTGTTTGCGACATGTTGGGAAATGTCGCCGAACTGGCCACTTCCAACGTATTCATGGCGAAGGGGGGAGTGGTGTTTACTCCAGTGGCGAATGGAACATTTCTCAACGGCATCACCCGCCAACGAGTCATTGGCTTGCTGCGGCAAAGCGGCGTGAGTGTGGTCGAGAAAACGCTCACCTACCCGGACTTCGAAGCGGCGGATGAAATCTTCGCTACCGGTAATTATTCCAAGGTCGTCCCGGTAACGCGGATTGGCAGCCGCCCCCTCCCATTCGGCCCCCTCTATGCCCAAGCGCGAGAACTCTATTGGACATTCGCACATTCGTGACCGACCGAGATTGGCAGAACATCGCGAAGGTGTAGCGTGAACCCTATGCCCACATCCACGATGGTCGAGGTCCTGACCCCCATCTGGCAGCGCGTGCTGCAACTTCCGTCGGTTGGAATCGACGATAACTTCTTCGATCTGGGCGGTGACTCCGCGCTGGCGCTGGAGTTGTTCCACGAAGTGGCGCTGGCTTGCGGACGCGAATTGCCGCCGGTAGTGATCTACCATGCGCCCACGATTTCCGCTCTGGCTGCTCTTTTGGAGCAGCCTACCAGCCCGCGGATTCCTCCTCTGGTTCAGTTAAAGGAAGGTTCCGAGCCGCCGGCTTTTATCGCTCACGGGCTCGGCGGCAGCGCCATGGATTTTTTTCAGATCGTGAAGCGCATTCGCGCCCCCAATGCAATTTACGGCATGCAGGCCAAGGGCATTGACGTTGTGGAAGAACCGCTCGATCGTATCGAAGATATGGCCCGATTCTCTCTCGAGGCCGTCCGGGAAGTGCAGCCACACGGACCTTATCTTCTCATCGGCTTCTCGCTGGGGGGGCTGGTCACCCTGGAAATGGCACAACAGCTGACCGCCCAAGGAGAAAAGATCGGACTCCTGGCGATGCTTGATTCCTATCCGCATTCGAATTACATCCCGATCGGGCAACGCACCCGTCTGGCAACTCGGCTGGCGTGGCGCTGGATGGCGGGTCGCCTGCAATGGCTGGGAGTGAGCCCGCCTTACCGGACGACCCTGGACGTGCCGCCCTCGCCGGCTTTGCAGCGTTTCCGCGACAGTGATCGTCTGGCGCTGGAACGTTATCGGCCGCGTTTCTATCCGGGAAGAATAAATTTTGTTCGCGCCGCAATCCCCACTGACTTCCCCGCTGATCCCGCCGCCATCTGGTCCCGCCTGGCGCAAGAATTCGAGGTGGAAACTGTGCCCGGCGACCACCTCGGCATCATGACTACTCATCACGAAGCACTGGCCTCCGTGCTTTCCCGTTACCTCCAAAAGAGCTAGTTAGCTGTCCTTGCCGAGATTACTTCGGTAATCATGCACTCCAGATACAACGGACTTTCATAGGGCCAAAACCCATCAGGCGCAGCTTTAAAGGTCCGCCCAGCGCGACTTTTCGTCGATCTTCCTTCGGCCGGGAAAGAGAGTGCCTAATGTGTGCAAGTATGTGCATAGGGCTCGATTTTTTAACAGGATTTTGATCGCTTCAGCCTTGACTTTGCAAAGCCGTACTGTATCTTATGGACAACGCCTTTAGTCACGTACTGAGGGCTTCCCCCCAATATTTTGGCCGCAATTTAAAAATGAAAGCCACAGGAGAGACTCTTTTGAAGACTATCGCTCGCGTATCCTCCATTGCTGTGATGCTGTTGTTGGTTTCGGCGGTTTGCAGCGCCGCTTGCACGGGTGGCTCGGTCCTCTCCGGCTATTACGGCATGCTCGTCGGCGGAAACGGCAAATATCTCACCGGCGCAGTCCATTTCGACGGCAACTGCAACGTATCGGGCAGCAACATCACGGGCACCCTGGGCGGAAGTTACGTCACGACCAGTGTCTCCGGCACATACGGCCAGAATTCAGATAGTACCGTCAACATTACTCTGAACTTCGCGGGCCAATCCGCCGCGCAAACTTATATCGTCGGCGTGAGCGAATCGGGCAATAAGGCGCGCGGCGTCGAAAGCGATGGTACCGTCGGAGCCACCATCGATCTGACCTCGCAACTGACAACCTTGACGGGCGGGTATACCGCGTCGAGTCTCAACGGCACATACGCCGTTTCCTGCCTTAGCGACGGCGCAGCCGATTTGAACTACGTTACCTTCAACGGCAGCGGCCTGACCGGCATCGACGTCTACGACCAAAGCGGCACGGTCAACACGGCTAACTACAGCGGCAATTATTCGGTGAACTCCGACGGAACTTTTTCCGGCGTTTTGACCAGCAGCGGATTTACGCAATACAGTTTTAACGGCGTTATCGACAACGGCCAAACCCAGATCGAATACATTTACGAAGATGCGGGATCGGGCGTGCTGGCCTGCACCGGCAAGCAATCGACGACTACCAACCTCCAGGGCTATTACGGCATGGTGGTTGATGGATTCCAGGTTAGCGGTGGCGGCAAGTATCTTTCAGCCTCCGTCTACTTCAATGGCGCCGGCTCGTTAACCGCCACCAACGTTCAGGGTGGAAGCGGCTCAACTTACACCACCACGACGGGCACCGGAACTTACGTCGTGAACAGCAACAACACGGTCACTATTACGCTGAATCTCGCTAACCAATCGACCGCGCAAACCTACGTGGTCGGCGTTGCCGAAGGCGGCAACGAGGCGCTCGGGGTCGAGTATGACGGCTCCGCGTACGCTACCATCGATCTGCAAAGCCAGCTTCAGTTGCCAGCCACCAAATACAACCTGGCCAGCCTTAACGGCACCTATTCGGCCTCGTGCGGCGGCAGCGAAGTCGACCTCAACTATGTAACTTTTAACGGCAATGGTTCGCTGACGGGCGTCGATGCCTATTACAACGGCTCTTATGGCGATAGTCCCTACACCGGAACCTACACCGTAAACAGCGATGGAACGTTCTCTGGAAGCTTTGCCGGCAGCTACAGCGTGTTCACGATGACCGGCGTCATTGACAACGGAACATCCGAAATTGAGTTCACCTATGACGAGTCCGGCGTGGGCGGCATTGTAGGTTGCATCGGTGAATCCACCTACGTGCCTCCGCCTGCGACTCCGACCGTGGCGCCACCGGCTTTGAGCCCCGCCCCGGGAGCGTACTCCTCGACCGCCACGGTAAGTCTGTCGGACGTAGCCTCTGGTTCAGTCATTCACTACACCACGAACGGAAGCACGCCGACGGTCAATTCTCCGACCTACAGTGGCCCGATTTCGGTGACTTCGACCACCACCATCCAGGCGATCGGAGTCGTCAGCGGTAACAGCAGCGGCATCACCGCCGGCACCTACTTCATCTCCAACGGACTGCCGACGGCCGCGGCTCCAACATTTAGCCCGGCGCCGGGTTCTTACAGCACAGCGCAATCGGTAACTCTGTCGGATTCAACACCGGGCGCGACCATCTATTACACAACTAACGGCTCGGCTCCGAATACGAGTTCTTCGGTCTACAACAACTCTCCGATTTCGGTGAGCGCGACCACGAACCTCCAGGCCATTGCGGTTGCCAGCAGCTATGGCAATAGCGCCGTGACCAGCGGAACATATGTCATCGGCTCGGTCTCCGCGGCTCCGGCTCCGACCTTCAGCCCCGCGCCGGGACCCTATAGCTCGACTCAGTCGGTAACTCTTACCGATTCGCTTTCGACCGCGACCATCTACTACACGACCGATGGAAGCATGCCTACTACGAATTCGGCAGTCTACGGTTCGCCGATCCAGGTGAGTTCGACAACTACGATCAACGCGATTGCTGTGGCCTCGGGCTACGGCAACAGTTCGGAGACCAGCGGAACCTACACCATCTCTGCTGGCAGCGGCGGTCCAACTGTCAATCTGTCCGGCTTCTTCAACGTCTACGGCATTTGGACGGCGGGATCCTCACCGGCAAACGGCGGCTTCGACAGTGATGGCTACGGTTACACTGCCAGCCTCATTGGCAACTCGGTCACTTACCAGGGCGTCACCTTCCCGTTAGGATCGGCGAACGCCGCCGATGCGATCAGCGCGATCAGGGTGTCGGTGCCGTCAGGAGCTTACAGCCAACTCTTCCTGCTCGGCGCGGCCGCCAACGGACCGCAGTCGAACCAAACCGTTACCGTCACCTACACCGACGGCACCGTCAGCACCTTCACTCAAAGCTTCAGCGACTGGTGTCACTATTCGAACTTCACGGGAGAAACGTTGGTCTCACAGACATCGACTCGCGTTACTCCGGGCGGAGGAAATCAATCTGGCACCATCAACGTCTACGGATATACATTCCAGCTGACTTCGGGCAAGATCGCCGCCTACGTGACCGTACCCCGCAACCGTAACGTCGTGTTTCTGGCGATGGGCTTTGGTGGCTCGGCCGTTGGAACCCCGATCACTCCGTTCGTCCAAGTGAATAACGGAACCTGGCAACAGAGCTCTACCATCACAGTGAGCGCCGGTGCCTCCGTGAACCTGGGTCCGCAACCGATCTCCAGCGGCTACTGGAGCTGGACAGGTCCCAACGGTTTCACGTCCAATCAACGCCAGATCAACAACATTCCACTGAGCTCGGGTAACAACACTTACGTTGCTACTTACACGAACTCGGCTGGATTGAAGACTACGCAGACGTTTACGATTACAGTTTCCACGGGCTGGACCGAGATCGGAACCAGCGTCAATTCCATCGCTTGCGCCTCCGACGGAACGCTCGTGGTCGCGAACAACTCGAACCAGACAGTCTGGGAATACTTGTCCGGCAAATGGACCCAACTGCCCGGCCAGATGAAGCATCTCGCGATTGTCAGCAAGAGCAGCGTCTGGGGAATCGGGCTCGACAACAACGTCTATCGCCTGAGCGGAAGCAACTGGATCAAAGTCGGAACTAATGCCGCGGATATCGC
>Ga0182030_10014794_pt1 | contig 15351 bp, 18 predicted proteins | sample 812S3MmetaG_FD_121299 | JGI IMG/M metagenome (GOLD analysis project Ga0182030, IMG submission 121299) | Permafrost microbial communities from Stordalen Mire, Sweden - 812S3M metaG (Illumina Assembly) | ecosystem: Environmental > Terrestrial > Soil > Wetlands > Permafrost | place: Sweden... | reverse complement strand
ATTAAGGAATCTTCGATGCTTATCCAGCCCGGGGGCCACTTTACCACCACGAACGCCTCGCTTCAGAGACTAATCGGGTTTGCCTATGACGTGCGAAACAATCAGATTGCCGGGGGTCCGGTGTGGCTTAAGTCAGCAACCTTCGACATTGAGGCGAAACCCGGTCCCGGTGTCGATGTTCCTGCAGGACCGCGCGGCGCTCCAAAGGTCCGCAGCATGGTCCAGTCGTTGTTGGCCGATCGCTTTAAACTAACCCTCCACAGGGAATCCCGGGAACAGCAGATTTACGAACTGGTAGTTGATAAAAGCGGCCCGAAACTAAAGATCGCCGCGGATAGCGAAACTCGCAGACCGCAGGGCCTGCAATTGGGACGCGGTGAGCTTACCGGCATGGCCGCGCCCTTGTCCCTTCTGGCCATTCAACTTTCTCAGCAATTGGGATATTCCGTAATCGACAAGACCGGACTTTCCGGAAACTACGATTTCAAACTTGCCTGGACACCAGACGCTCCCGCGCCCGGAGGTCGGGCGGACGGGTCTTCTTTGCCCTCTCCGTCTGATTCATCGGGTCCTTCAATCTTCACCGCCATCCGCGAAGATCTGGGCTTGAGGTTGCAAGCCGCGAAAGGTCCGGTCGAAGTCATCGTTATCGATCACGTGGAAAAGCCAAAGGAGAACTGAGATGATCACGCACCTGTTCCAGTCCACAGTTTTCGCATTCGTTGCATGGTTGCTGGTTCTGTCGATGCGTCGCAACCGCGCCCGCACGCGTTACGCAATCTGGCTGACGGCCTCCCTGAAATTTCTGGTGCCGTTCGCGCTTTTGATCTCCGCCGGAGCGCACCTGCGATGGAAGGTAACGCCAGCAATACCGCATCGCGCCCAAGCATTCGTCCAACAGCAAGCGCAATCGACCGTTGGATCCGCGATTGTTCCTTACTTGCGCGTGGCGCCATCACAGGGCGAATCCCCCAAACCAGTCGCTCCCCTTCTGCTGACGTTTTGGTTCGCCGGATTCGCATTCGTTCTCACGCGTCACTTCGTCGAATGGGGGCGGGTCGCCAGGCTCGCGCGGAATTCCCGTGCATCGCCGCGACGAGGACCGTTCACCGCAGTCCCGGTCGTGACCTGCAGTGCGTCTCTCGAACCCGGTGTATTCGGCATCTTCCGGCCTGTCCTGTTGCTTCCGGAAAATATCGAAGACAAACTTACGCCCGCCCAACTGGATGCCCTAATCGCGCACGAACTCTTTCACATAGACCGCCGCGACAATCTGACCGCCGCACTCCACATGCTGGTCGAAGCCGTCTTCTGGTTTCATCCGCTGGTCTGGTGGATCGGCGCACGTCTCGTCGAAGAACGCGAACGAGCCTGCGACGAAGCCGTAGTCGAATCCGGCAGCGAACGCTACGCTTACGCCGAAGGAATTCTCAACGTCTGCAAGTTCTATGTGCAGTCGCCATCGCTCTGCGTAGCGGGAGTAACCGGATCAAATCTCAGAAAGCGAATCGAGCAAATCATGTCACACCAAACTGCGCGAAACCTGAAAGCGGGCAAGAAGGTTCTGCTCGCGCTAGCAGCCTGCTGCACAATCGCCTTTCCACTTTTCGTCGGAATGGCCAACGCTCCAGGGCTTCTCGCTCAAACACCTGCCAGATTTGACACCGGGCTCGTAGCACCGCACATGACCGGCGGGACCACCATGGTCACAAGAATCCGCCCCGGAAGAATCAGCGTCGAGAGCGCGCCACTCAAGAATCTCGTTTCGCTTGCCTGGCTGGTCAAAGACATCCAGGTTGAGGGAGGACCCGATTGGGTCGCCTCAACCACTTGGGATATATCCGGAATCGCAACGAACAGGAATGCAACACAAGACGATACTCTCGCCATGCTGCAGTCGCTCCTCGAAGATCGCTTCAAAATGACCGTGCATCGCGAAACGAAGATTCTTCCTGTCTATGTACTCGTTCCGGCCCCCGGGGGATTGAAGCTACCCGCTGCAAAGGCGTCCGCCAGGTCCATGGAAATGATGGTTCGGTATCTGGAAGGCATCACTCACCACGTCGTGATCGACCAGACTGGATTTCAGGGGACCTTCGATTTCCCCCTCAAAGAAAGGCTAGGCGAACTTCATCACGATCTGGGGTCGCATAGTAATCCGTCCGGCTTCGCCCCGCTGCCGCCGTCGCTCGACGTCTACCCGGATTTGGAGGAAGAACTCGGGCTTCGCCTCGAATTCCGCGACGCTCCGGTGGACATGCTGGTGATCGATCACGCAGAAAAACCAACAGAAATTCAATAATCCACGGCACAAATTCACGGTTTCATGCGTCAGACCTTCATGCAGCGCTCCGTACTCCTCGCTCTCGGTCTCATAACGACAGGCGTAGCTTTTGGACAAGCCACGCAAACCGCGGCGCCGGCCTTCGATGTAGCCTCCATCAAACCGGCCGCCCCCGGGCAGCGCGGCCGAATGATCCGGGGCATGCCCGGGGGGCGTCTGAACGTTACCAACATGCCGCTCAAGGAACTCATCCAGTTGGCATACCACGTTCAGCCGTTTCAGATTACCGGCGGTCCCCCGTGGCTTGCTTCAGAATCCTGGGATATCGTCGCGAAGCCGGACGCTGACCCCGGTCCGAACCAGATGCCGCTCATGTTGCAATCGCTGCTGGCAGACCGGTTTGCATTCAAGTTCCATAAGGAAACAAGAGAACTGCCCGTCTACGCGCTCGTTTTGGGAAAGCAGGGGGATAAAACTCCCGGGCTGACTGAATCCAAACCGGGAAGCTGCACACAAATCGATCCGGCTGCGGGTCCGCCTCCGATGCCCGCGCCCGGACAGAAGCCGACGGTCAAACCTTGCGGCAGGATCATGATGGGTTTCAACACACTCGATGCCACGGCACAAACTCTGGACCAGCTCGCGACGGTCCTCTCCCGAACCCTCGGCCGAACCGTGATCGACAAAACCGGTCTGACCGGAAAATACGATATGCATCTGGAATGGACGCCCGATGAAAGTCAAATGAGCCGGATTCAGCTTCCGCCCGACGCCCCGAAACCCACTTTCGATCCGGCAGGGCCGTCGATCTTCACGGCAGTTCAGGAACAGCTGGGTCTCAAGCTCGAATCGCAAAAAGGTCCCGTGGAGGTCTTCGTAATCGATCATGCCGAAAAACCTGCTGAGAATTAGCGCGGCCGCAGTGCTCCTCGTGGCGCTGGGGGCCGCACAGGCCCAGACGTCGGCGCCATCGTCTGAGGTGGCTTCGATTAAGCCGGCTGGTTCGAATGCAAGTCGTCCCCCCGGTATACAAGTTCTTCCGGGCGGCAAGCTTCTCATCACGAACCTTCCGATGTTCATGATCATTGCCCACGCTTACGACGTCCCTTACCAGTCGATGCGAATGTCAGGCGGCCCGGACTGGATCCGGTCAGAGCGTTACGACGTCGAAGCCATCGCCCCCGCGGGCGCCATACCAGCGGGACTTTCCAGCCCGGAAATCGACAAGCTCATGATGGTCATGTTGCAAAACCTTCTCGCTACCCGGACAAAGCTTGGGGTACGTCACGAATCGAAGGAACTGCCGGCTTACGCCGTCACGGTTTCGAAGACCGGCCTGCGGCTTCTCAAATCTCAGACGGATGAGAAGGACTGCGTCAACGTTCCCGCATCGCCTGGAATTGCCTGCCACAGCTTCAATGGCGGCATGGGTCGCGGACTCCACGCCAAGGCCGTCGATATGACAGATCTCGCGGCCTTCGTGGAGAACTGGAGCGACAAACCTGTCATCGACAAGACCGGTATTAAGGGACTTTTTGAAATCAAGACCGATGGCTGGGTTCCGATGCGGCAGATGCCGCCATGCGTCGAAAACCCGAGCGCTCCGGCAGGAGTGGTCGGCGAGGATTTGAGCGATCAAAACCGCCCGACTTTGTTCACCGTCTTCGATGGAATGGGCCTGAAGCTGGAAGCCCGGAAGCTTCCGGTCAATACGTATGTGATCGAAAGCGTGGATCGCCCGACGGCAAATTAGTATGCTTTCCGGAAACAGATCGCTAGTGGCATTCGCGCTCGCGTTCCAGGTTTTCGCTCAAGCGCCACGTGCGCAGTTCGAAGTCGCAACCGTCAAATTTAATCCGAACGGTAAGAATCAGTCACTCTACAGAAATCCTGGAGGCAGACTCGTTGCAGATAATCGGACTCTGAAATTCCTGGTCAGCGTCGCTTTCGGCGTCAAAGAGTTCGAAGTCCAGGGAGGGCCGTCATGGGTGGACTCCGACCACTTCGACATTGCCGCGAAAGCCGGGACTGACGCGTCGTTTCCCGAAATGCTTCCGATGCTGCAAGCGCTTCTCGAAGACCGCTTCAAACTAGCCGTCCATCGCGAGACGAAGGAGCAATCCGTTTACGTCCTTGCCGCGGCAAAAGGAGGATTGAAACTACCCGACCCCAAAGAAGGAGGCTGCGTCCCAAGATCTCCCGACGGAAAGCCTCCGGTGAGAATATCCGGTCAGCCGCCGCCTGTCATTTGCGGCGGTTTAAGAGTGAGGTTCAACGGGCTCGACGGCTTCCGGATCTCGATGGAGCAACTGGCGGGCCTGCTGTCTGAGATGACAGGCCGCCGGGTTGTTGATCGGACCGGATTCCCCGGCGTATTCGACGCCAGCCTGAAATGGAGCCCGGACCAGAGTACCGCCGGCATGGAGAAGATGGTCGGGCCTCCGCCAGCGTCGATCGATATGTCCGGGCCCTCGATCTTCACCGCGTTGCAGGATCAACTCGGCCTCAAACTGGAATCGCAGAAGGCGCCGGTAGAGATCGTAGTGATCGATCACGCCGAAACGCCCACGGAGAACTAAGGGCGGTCACCACGTGCGAAAACTCTTATCGTCCATGATCGCCGCCACTTACCATCAAACCTCGCCTCTTGTGCAAACTTTACCTGCTACAAGGGTGATGCTGCGATCAGCCGAGTTGGTCTGGCCGAGTTTGTCTGGAGGGATTGGCTTCGTTATGTCGTCCAGGTATACGGGCGGAAATTTCACAAGCGGGATAACACAGTCGACACCCTCGTTCTTTTTGCCGGGGAACATATCATGTGCCTAACTCGCTTGTTTGCCGCACATAGTGTGATCCGGGTTTCGTCCGACACGCATGGGCTGCGCCGTGCCTCACTCGGCGGAATGCACGTTCCAGAGGTCCGCGCGTCAAAGAAAACATTGATGCCGGCAGCGATTGGCTTCGTTTCGTCGGCCACGCGAAAAGGCCAACGGAAATCTAACATGGCTTTATCCGTGTGTATGCGTGTTCATTCGTGGCTAATTGGCTTCGTTTTGTCGGCGACCCTTTTTGCCCAGACTCCCGCCGCCTTCGACGTGGCGACGGTCAAACTCAGCTCATCTATTGAAAATGGCTACACAGTCTATACCGATGTGGGCGGCGGACTCACCCTGAAATACATGACCCTGAAAGATCTCATCGCCTTCGCCTGGGACGTCAGAGATTTTCAGATAACCGGCGGCCCGGGGTGGATTAATTCCACTCACTACGATGTCAGCGCCAAGTCGCAAAACGCCCAGGGAATGTTCCAGCTCAGACCTATGGTCCAGCCCCTTCTGGCCGAACGATTCCAGCTGGCCATCCATAAAGGAACCAAAGAACTCGTCTTCTACGCACTCGTAATCGGAAAAAACGAAGCCAAACTCAAGCCATCCGAGGCCCGTAGTCCCGAGTTCAGGGGTCATGGAGGGGAGTTCTCGGCTAAGGGAATTCCCATATCCTTATTGGCAGGCAAACTGGCGGAAGAACTCGGTCGCCCCGTCATCGACAAGACCGGACTAACCGGCAAATACGACTTCAACCTGCAATGGACCCCCGATGACGGCGAACAAAAAACCGATCCATCGCGTCCTTCACTATTCACGGCCGCTCAGGAACAACTCGGCCTCAAACTGGAATCCCAGAAAGGGCCGGTCGAGGTTTTGATCGTCGATCGCGCGGAAAGACCAACTGAGAACTGACATGAATAGCCTTTTCCGTTATTGCCTTGCCGCCCTCTTATCCGCGTTGCTCCTCAACTCCGCCGAACAACATGGTCAGGTCAAATTCTCAGGTCTCGGCGTCCCGGGCGTAACGGTAATCGCAACCCAAGGCGACAAAACCCAAACCGTCATCACTGACCAGCAGGGAACTTACACCTTCGCCGATCTGCCCGACGGCACGTGGGCTTTCCAGGTGGAAATGCTCTGTTTTGAGCCGATTAAGCAGGACGTGTCCCTGACTGCGGGATTGCCTGCGCCGGACTGGGAACTGAAGTTGCTCCCTCTCGATCAGATCCAGGCCGCTGCTGGTCCAGTCGCTGCGCCCAAGCCGGCCGCAGTCCAGATGACAACGAATCAATCAGCCCCGGCACCTGCGGCAACGCAAGCGAAGAACGTCAAACCCAAAAAAGGCGCTCCTGCGCCTCCGCCCCAAACCGGTTTCAAGCAGACGGACGTGAACGCATCCGCAGCTCCAGCCGCCGCACCGCCTCCCCCAAGCGACTCCCCGGCAAGTCAGAATGCCGCCGACCTCAGCCAGCGAGCCAGCGACGGACTCCTCATCAGCGGCAGCCAAAGCAATGCAGCCAGTTCGCAATTTTCCCTGAACCCGGCGTTCGGCAACAATCGACGGGGTGCGCGCTCCTTGTATACCGGCAACATCAGCTTCATATCGAACAACTCTGCTCTGGACGCCAAGCCCTTCTCGCTTACCGGCCAGGATACGCCGAAGTCTGCCCAGAACCTGCTGCAGGGCGGCTTTTCCATTCAGGGACCGATCAAGATCCCCCACCTTTTGCGTAATGGCCCTATCTTTGTAGTCAACTACCAGTGGCTCCGTAACCGCGCGGCCACGACGACGCCGTACCTGGTCCCGACGCAAGCTGAACGGGGCGGCGATTTCTCGCAGACGCTGAACGCTCTCGGACAGCCCGTACAGATCTTCGATCCCACCAATGGCCAGCCGTTCAACGGCAATATGATTCCGTCCACCCGAATCAGCCAGCAGGCCCTGGCGCTTCTGAACTTCTACCCGATGCCGAACTTTGCCGGCGGATCTCGTTACAACTACCAAACTTCGCTAATTACCATCACGAGCCAGAACAGCATGCAGTCCCGCCTGGTCAAGGGGATCGGCAATAAGGACCAGGTTTTCGGCAATTTCGATTTCCGGGACACCAACTCGCAGAACACGAATCTCTTCGGCTTTGTGGACCAGACCCGCCAGCTTGGCATGACGACCACAGCCAACTGGCGTCATACGTTCCCGAACCGCGTGATCCTCCATTTTTCAGACACCTTTAGCCGTTTCAGCACAACGACCAGTCCTTACTTCGCGGATAAGGAGAATGTCTCCGGAGATGCGGGAATCATGGGTAACAATCAGCAGGCGCTCAACTGGGGTCCTCCGGCACTCGCCTTCGGATCCAGCACGATCGCGGGCCTTTCGGACGCCAATGCAGCGGCAAATCACAACCAGACAAACAAGGTCTCCTTCGATGGACTCTGGTACCGCAGCCCTCACAGCTTTACCTGGGGCGCGGATGTATCCCGGTTGGAGTTCAATTCCATATCACAGTCGAATCCGCGCGGTGCGTTCGCCTTCACCGGCACCACAACTCAGCAAATCGTCAATGGGGTTCCGGTTGCAAATACCGGGTTCGACTTCGCCGATTTTCTGCTTGGCGTACCTGACACCAGTTCACTGGCTTTCGGTAATGCCGATAAGTATTTCCGCTCCAACTCCTACGACGTTTACGTAAATGATGACTGGCGAATCAGCCCCGGTCTCACCATCAACTGGGGACTGCGCTGGGAATACAATTCGCCCATCACCGAACTCTTCGGGCGGCTGGTGAATCTGGCTATCGGCCCGGAATTCAGCACCGCCTCCCAAGTGGTTGCTGGCAACTCGGGAAATTCGTTGATCCACCCCGACCTGCACGAATTCCAGCCGCGACTGGCATTTTCCTGGCGTCCGTTCCCGGCGTCTTCCATGGTGGTACGCGGCGGTTATGGCGTCTACTACAACACCTCGGTCTATCAAACCATCGCTACGAACATGGCGCAGCAGCCTCCGTTGTCCAAGAGCTTCAGCGTGCAGAACTCTCCGGCGGATCCGCTCACCCTCGCCAACGGTTTCAATGCGCCACCGACTGCTACGCCCAATACCTTCGCGATCGACCCCAATTTCCGTGTTGGCTATGCTCAGAACTGGCAACTCTCGGTCCAGCGCGATTTGCCCAAGGGGCTATTGATGACCGCCACTTACCTCGGCATTAAGGGAACACGCGCCGTACAGGAATTTCTTCCCAATACCTACCCGATCGGCGGGGTGAATCCTTGTCCTGCTGCTTGCCCGGTCGGGTTCCTCTATATGACATCCAACGGAAATTCGACGAGGGAGTCCGGCGAATTCCAGTTGCGGCGCCGGCTACATGCCGGATTTACCGCTAGTGCAGATTACACTTATTCGAAATCAATTGATGACGGGGCATTGGGTGGCCGGGGAACGGGGAATCCGGTCATCGCCCAGAACTGGCTCAATCTGAGCGGGGAGCGTGGACTGTCACCATTCGACCAGCGCCACGTGGTGAGTGCCAATGCGCAATACACGACAGGCATGGGCCTCGGAGGCGGGACGCTTCTCGATGGGTGGAAAGGGGCCCTCTATAAGGAGTGGACTTTCCTGACTCAGATCAATGCCGGTACCGGATTGCCGCTGACTCCTACACTCGGGCAGGCCATTCCAGGCACGGGATTTACATCGATCCTGCGCCCGAACTTTACCGGTCAGCCGCTATACGAAAGTGGTCCGTCGGTGTTCCTCAATTCGGCCGCATTTACGACTCCGGCCGCCGGCCAATGGGGCAATGCGGGCCGGGACACGATCACAGGGCCAGTCCAGTTCACCCTGAACGCGTCCGTCAGCCGGACCTTCCGGCTCACGGACCGGTTCAACATGGATCTCAGGGTCGATGCCAATAACGCCATAAATCACGTGACATATCAAAACTACAACACAGTCGTGAGCAGCCCGTTGTTCGGTTCGCCAGTAAGCGCCAATCAGATGCGTGTAATCCAAACCACTTTGCGGTTGAGGTTCTAATCATGAAAAAAGCCGCCGTCATTCTCCTGATCTGTACCTTGGCGATAGCCCAGCAGCCCCAGCAACCGGCCGCTGCCACCCCGGACGACGGGGCCGTCAAGTTCTCCACCAGTTCACAACTAGTCGTCGAAACGGTTACCGTCAACGACAAAAGCGGCAAACCGATCGAAGGCCTAACCGCCAAAGACTTCACCATCACCGAAGACGGCGTGCCCCAGAAGATCAGCGTTTTCGATTTCGAAAGACTGCCCGAGGAGCCGGGGCCGCCCCAGCCCGCTGGCCCTGAGCGTGGAGTGCCAGTCGACAAACTGGCCCGCACCCAGATTGCCCCCGAACCTCCCGGCAGCAACAAATATCAGGACAAGCGTCTGCTTTCCCTCTACTTCGATATGACGGCCATGCCGCCGCCCGACCAGTATCGAGCCCTCGATGCCGCCCAGAAGTTCATTCGCACCAAACTGACGAAGTCCGACCTGGTGTCCATCATGGAGTATGCCGGAGGATCTGTCCAGGTTCTGCAGGACTTTACCGACGACCGCGACAAACTCCAAACCGTGGTTGAAACCCTGATCGTCGGAGAAGGAACGGGACTTGAAGAAACCACCAATGACGCCAGCAGCGCCGATACTGGAGCCGCATTCGGGCAGGACGACAGCGAATTCAACCTCTTCAATACCGATCGACAGTTGGCCGCCATCCAGACCGCTGCCAGGATGCTGGGAACGCTGAGCGAAAAGAAGTCGATGATCGTCTTTGCCAGCGGGATCACCTTGAACGGCCTCGACAATCAGGCCCAACTGCACGCGGCGATCAACGCCTGCATCCGGTCGGGCGTCTCGCTGTGGCCGATTGACGCCCGCGGTCTCGTCGCTTCGGCGCCGATGGGCGATGCCAGCCGCGGTTCACCAGGCGGAAACGCCATGTATACCGGCGGCTCGGCCATGGCTGTCAACATGAATTTCCAAAAGTCGCAGGACACCTTGTGGGCGCTGGCGGCGGACACGGGCGGCAAGGCGCTGCTCGATAATAACGAGCTTGAAACTGGCATGATCAATGCCCAGAAGGCCATTTCCAGCTACTACCTGATCGGCTATTACACGACGAATCAAGCGCTTGACGGCAAATTCCGCAGGATCAAGATTACCTTGAATAATGCTGAAGCCAAGATCGATTACCGTCAGGGCTACTACTCCAACAAGACGTTCAATAAGTTCACCCTCGCCGACAAAGAACGGCAGCTCGAAGACGCCCTCATGCTGGGCGATCCGATCACCGAGCTAACCATCGCGCTCGAGCTCGAATACTTTCAGCTCAATCGCGCGGAATATTACATTCCTATGATTGTAAAAATTCCGGGTAGGGAACTGGCACTGGCCCGTAAAGGCGGCGCTGAACACACGCTCATCGACTTCGTCTACGAGGTCAAGGACGATTACGGCGCCACCCAGATGAACCTTCGGGACAAGATCGACGTGAAGCTGTCCGGGTCCACGGCGGCTGAGTTGGCGAAGAGGCCCGTCGAATACGACACTGGCTTCACGCTGTTGCCTGGCAAGTATTCGCTGAAGTTTCTTGCGAGGGACGCTGAGACCGGCCGGATCGGCACCTACATGACGAAATTCGAGATCCCGAACCTCAATAAGGAGGACAAACGCGTACCGATCAGTTCGGTTGTCCTCAGCAGCCAAAGGGTGGACCTCAAGGATGCGATCTACACGGTCAAGGACAAGGACAAAGGCGCCACGCAGGCGGTTGACCCCTTAATCACGGATGGCCAGCGGCTGATACCGAGTGTGACGCGGGTCTTTAACAAGAGCAAGGAGATGTACATTTATCTCCAGGCTTACGAGCGTGGCGCGACGACCACCCAACCGCTGGTCGCGTTCGTGACGTTCTACCAGGGTCAGACCAAGGCGTTCGAGACGCCGCCGCTGCCGGTGACGGAGGGGATGGATCCCAAGTCGAAGGCAGTGCCGCTCAAATTCAGCGTGTCACTGGCAAAGCTTCCGCCGGGAGAATACAACGTTCAGGTGAGCGTTCTGGATCCTGGAGGAAGCAAGGCGGCATTCTGGCAGGCACCCATCATGCTCATACAATAAATTTGACATAATATGTGTTATCGGAAGCTGTCCAGAGGGACAAAGCCAGAGCCCATGACCTGATCGCAGACCTTGCCCCGACCCTCAAGGAGGGAGAGCTAAGGGTACTCATAGCCCTGTCCAGCCTGTTCGCGACGACCGAACACAGAAGCGGCCGGATCAGCGCCAGCAACCTCGCAAAAGCAGCAAAGCTGACAGAGCCGAACGTCAGGAAAGCCATCGACAGCCTGGAACAAAGGAGCCTGATCGCCAAGCGAAAAGGCACCGCAACCGAACCATCCGGCTACGGCCTGATTTTCCTGAACATCACGAAAATGCCCGAAAGGGGTGGGTCTTTTAAAGACCCACCCCCCCAGGGTTCACAAAAGACCCAGGGTCTTTTCGAGACCCACCCTGCACAGAAAGCACCGCCCGAGGTGGGTCTTTTGCAGACCCACCATCTATAGAGGAACGCGCGCAGGCGGGCGCGTCGATCGATTCGATTAAACCCGACTCGATAATCGATCGACTGTTGAAAGCGAAGCCAAAGAACTTCGATCCTGTGGAAATCGAGGAAGCCCGGGCCTGGGTGCACGGCTACCAAGCCAAACTGGGGAAGAACAAAAACCCCCACCCGCCAGACGACACGATCATCGTGCAGATCATCACCGCCGCAGACGGCCTGCAGCGCCTCACCGGCCTGATGAAAACCCTCTTCAACGAAATGAAGGCCCCCGGCGATGAGTACTCCTGGTACGTCTCCGTAGCACTCCAGCGAATCCACGGCATCCAGCCCGAAGTGCTCAAAGCCGCCCGCCAGCAGCTCCGCATAGCCCGGCCGCCACGGCCCGCAGCCATCACCGGCCAGCAGGAAATCAGAGACGGCCACACCTGGAACGTGACCAGCTGGGGATATGCCACCCGCGCCTGCTACTTCGGCCATCCGTGCAGCTGCCAGCCAGCCGCCGCGCAGCCAGCGCCCACGCCAATAACAGCAGCAAAGCCAGCCCGCCGCCCCGGCCTGGGGCGCAGAAGGGACGGTCAACTTGTCGGGGGACAAGGCCTGGCCGATCCGGCGCCAGTCGCCAACACCGCAGCATAAGAAGCCAGCCAGCTTGCGCAAGTTGACAGCAGCTTGCGCAAGCTGTACAAGAGAAAAGGAAGCCATCCACCCATGACAATCGAAGAGCGCATCGAATTTCTGATTCAATCCGCCGAGTCCCACGATCGGCAGATCGGCGAGCTAACCAGCAAGGTAGACCAGGTAACCGAAGCCGTGGCCGCCCTGGTGAGAGTCACCAACGAAGACGCTACAGCAATCCGCGCACTCGCCCGAATCGCCGAAGCGCACGAAGCCCGGATTGCAGGCATCGAAGGGAGCCAGCAATGACCCCAGCCAGGAGACGCGGCAGGCCCTCAGCCGCCAGCCTCGCAGCCTCAGCCATGGCCAGGAAGCGATGGGCAGGCAAGACACCCGAGGAGCGTTCCGAGCACATGCGCATGATGGGCAAAGCCAGAGGAGCGGACATCGAGGCGGAAGCGGACCGCCGCAGAATCGCGCGGGCTACAGGCCAGCCAGAAGCAGCCCGCAGCCGCAAGTGACATACTGGCGGGCGACATGCCCGCTAAACCCGCAGGCCCGCCAGGGCCGAAGCCCCACCACAAACGCATAGCCCACCGATCCGGAGACGGCACATTCAAGCCGCCGCCATCAGGCAAGACCCCCAATCTCACGAGCGACGGCACCGGCCGCGGCCCCGATCCGCAGGACAGCAGCCAGAGCGACCCGGCAGCACCGGCCATGGGAGACGAAGGCGAATGTCAGTAAACGAAACCGGCCCGCCGCCAGGGCCTCGCGAGAATTGGCCCGCAAGCCTGACCGCCACCGCGATCGCCAAGCAGCTCGACACCGCCACAAACCACTGGACCGCGATCAGAGCCAACGGAGTCACACCCGCCAACGGAGCCCCGGCATTCCAGCTGCAGGCCCGCACACTGGGCAGCTTCAGATACGCACTGGATCAGGCCCGCGCCTTTTGGCCGCAGGCGACAAGCTTCGATTTGATCGGATCAGACGCGGCCCTCGGAGCCACTCACGCGCAAGGGCTGAACTTGCCCACCGGCGCCGTACTTCTCCGGATGCCGGCAGTTCTGGCAACCTTCACAATCAAGCAGGCCGCCTGACCCGGGCGAAGAAGTGCCGGTCAGCTTATCGGGCGATAAGGCCTGGCCGATCCAGCGCCAATCGTCAAGTGACGCAGCACCAACGGCAATGTTTGTCATTCGGAGACGTACACGTTCCAGGCCAGCCGCCGCAAGGAACGCAAGCCGGCCAGCCGCGCCCCATTGCCGCCAGCCGCTGGCAAAGGCCAGCCGCCGCCATGCAGCCAGCCAAGCCCATGCGCGGCGTCCGGCTTGCAGCTGCTCACGGGCTGCTTGCGCAAGCTGCGTTGCTGCAGCTGCGGGCCTGCGGCAGCAAGGTAAGCTTCATTGATGGCAAAGAAAGGAGCAGCACCAGCAGCACCGGCGAAAGCCAAGCGGGCGATGCCGCCAGCATTCGCGGCCAACGCGGCCAGAGTGAAGAAGGGCCTGCCGCCGATCGGCAAGAAGAAGAGTTAGAGCGCAGCCCGGAGAGGATACCGGGAAACAGACCGGCGCACGTACATGCCGAGGTTCTCAACACTCTTGTGCCCGGTTACGTTCATGATGTCGAAGACATCCGCGCCAGCGTCGGCAGCCGCAGTGACGAAGCCAGCCCGCAGTGAGTGAGCCCCGAACTTCGTGGCGTCCAGACCAGCCCGGCCCGCGGACGTCACCAGCGCATACCGGACCTCGTAAGCCCGCATCCGTTCCCGCACCAGCACATCTTTTTTCGACACCTGGCAGAACAGCGGACCGGGCCACCGGCCCCGCTCCTCAAGCCAGGCAGCGAGAGCACGCACCGGACACAGGCCCACCCGGTTAGCCCGCGGGATCACCAGTTGCCGGCCGCGGCCCTCCTGATCCGTCTTGCCCCGCTGGACGCTCAGGGTCAACCGATCCGTTGAGACATCCACGTCCGCCAGATCGAGCGCCACCAGATCGGAACGGCGGAAGGCAGCAGCGAAGCCCAGCAGCAATACGGCCCGGTCGCGAGTACTGGCGTGATGGGCGCCGGAAAGCCGGCTTCAAGGTGCTTCGAGCGGATGGCAGCCAGCCGCCGCTCCAGCGTGGCGACCTTGTGAGTCGGCAGAAGGTGGGACAGGTAAAGAGCCACCGTTTCCGGATCCGCAGGCAACGAAGCCCGGCCAGCCCCGACGCACCAGGGCTCGAAATCCGCCCAATCGGTTGCATAGGCCAACACCGTCGCGGGAGCCCGCCCAGCCCCCTGAAGATCCACGAGCCGCCGGCGCGCGTTCGCCATATCTTCACCCCCTCCAAGAAGCCAATCGTCGCATAAATCCAGTTGCAAAGGAAGAGATCCGGTAGACATGGACTTTCAATAATAAACATTCTCGCGATATGATGCACGCAGCAATCCAGCCCATGAGCAAACCGGAAAAAGCCCGCGCATTCCCGCAGAACCCCGCTGATTTACCCAACAATCAGCCTCGGGAATATGTGTTATCGGAAGTTAATGCAATCGGATTCGGATCTATACGACCAACTGATGGGACTTTAGGTGCCTGAGCAAACTGGCCAGGCTGACAGGCTTGATGAGGTACGCGTCGCTGAAATCTTCATAGCATCCGATCATTTCCTGCATATCATCTACTGCGGTCATGATGATGATCTTTGCACCACAGGTCGGAGAAATGTGGTCGGTTTCCTCCAGAGCGCGAACTTGCCGAACGGCTTCGCGGCCATCCATCTCGGGCATCCTGATGTCCATGCAGATCAAATCGTACCGCTGGCCGCGCTCCGAAGCGGAACGAAACGCCTCCACGGCTTCCCTGCCGTTAACGGCGACATCACAGTCGCCATAGCGTGACAGAAAGGTCTTCAATATAAGCAGGCTGGCGCGGTCGTCGTCTACCGCGAGGATCCGCAGACGGCTGCCATCCTTTAGCCTGGACTGGCCCGGCGACGGATTGGGATTGAGACTCCGCACCGAGGAGACGATTTTGGCAATGTCGGAATCGT
>Ga0182030_10014790_pt1 | contig 15352 bp, 17 predicted proteins | sample 812S3MmetaG_FD_121299 | JGI IMG/M metagenome (GOLD analysis project Ga0182030, IMG submission 121299) | Permafrost microbial communities from Stordalen Mire, Sweden - 812S3M metaG (Illumina Assembly) | ecosystem: Environmental > Terrestrial > Soil > Wetlands > Permafrost | place: Sweden... | reverse complement strand
ACCCTCACGAAGACGACGGGCACCGTCGCGAAGAGGGACGTGAAGCGCTTCGCCCTCGTCAGGCTGCTCGACCGGCTAAAGACCCACGTGCAGTCGAAGGTCGACGCGAACCCCGAGAACGGGCCGTCCATCATCCTGGGCGCGGGGCTCGACGTGAAGAAGAAGGCGGGGCCCCCACCGCGCGTCTTCACCGCGAAGCAGGGGCCGACCTCCGGCTCGGTGATCCTGCTCGCCCCGAAAGGCGGGCACCGGGCGGGCTATGAATGGGCGTACAGCCTCGACGGCGGCATCACGTGGATCGCCTTGCCGTTCACGGTGCAGGCGACGACCACCGTCACCGGCCTGAAGCCCGGATCGAGGATGTCGTTCCGGTACCGCGCCGTGACGAAGGACGGCGCCGGCGACTGGAGCCAGCCGGTGTCGATGATCGTGCAGTAGACGTACGCCGAACGGGTGACACGCCCGACCCCGCTTTCAGCCCTGCGTCGATGGACCGGAGTGCATGCCGCCGCTAGGCTGCCTAGCCGTCGATGGCAGAGGAACGCAGGGACGCCACCCCGGGGACGACCCGACGCGCGACGCGGTCGCGGGCCGACGTGCGCGTGCGTTGCACGTCCGGCTTCCTGGACATCGAGGTGCGCCCGGAGTCCGCCAGCGCCGAGGAGCGCGAGGCGTCGGTGAGAGAGCTGTCGAGGCTCGTCAACGACTTCCAGTACCGAGTTCCGGAGGCTCGTCGCGCGGTCGCCGCGCTCCTCGCGGAGCTTCGCCGGGTGTCGGCGACCGACGCTCTGCGCGAGCTCGAGCAGCTCGACACGGGGTCGTCACGGGCCGACGCCCTCGGCGAGGAGCTTCTGGTCGCCGCCCGGGCGGGACAGATCCTCGCGCGGCGCGTGGAGAGGCTGTCGGTGGTCATCCCGCTCGACCTGCCGTCCGCGCCCGTGCTCGGACCCGACTCCAGCTCGGAGGCCGCGCCCACCTCGAAGACGTGGATCGGGCTCGTCCTCGTCGATCAGGACGGGACGCCGGTCCCCAATCGCCCGTACCGCATCGTCAAGCCCGACGGAACGACGGTCGACGGGACGCTCGACTCGAACGGGGCCGCGATGCTCAAGGATCTGGATCCCGGCAACTGCCAGATCTGGTGCCCCTACGTCGCGCCGCACCCCGCGACGCCGTACACCGTCGCCCCCGGCGACCACATCTCCGGGATCGCGCAGAGCTTCGGCTTCGACGACTACAACACGGTGTGGAACGACCCGGGCAACGCGGACCTGCAGACGCAGAGGACGGATCCGCACGTGCTGCAGCCGGGGGACACGCTCACGATCCCCGAGGTGAAGGACCAGCCGACGGCGAACAAGCCGACGAGCGCGAAGCACCAGTTCCAGATCCAGCAGTCGCCGCTGAGGCTCAGGCTCACGCTGCTGGACCTGTCGGCGAAGCCGATGCCGAGCGCGGCGGTGACGGTGGCAGGCACGTCGCTGACGACCGACAGCAGCGGCGTCGTGGAGGTGACGGCCGACAAGCGCGCCAAGGACGCGACGCTGGACGTGGCGGGGAGCGCGGTGGACCTCTCGATCGGCGGCCTGAATCCGCCCGACGACACAAGCGACGCGGGCTACAAGGCGCGCCTCTACAACCTCGGGTTCCTGTGGGACCCGAGTGTGGACGACACGGACGACGAGATGGTCATCGCCCTCGAGGACTTCCAGGCGCAGTACTCGCTGACGGTCAGCGGACAGATGGACGACGCGACCAAGGCGCAGCTACAGCAGACGCACGGGTGCTGATGTGAGCGCAGGGGACTCGCAGAACGACGGAGGTGGGGAGAGCGGCAGCAGCTTCGCCGCGCAGCATCCGGCGATGCCGCGGCGTGCGCTCAACGTTGCGCCGACCGATGGGAGCAGCAAGTTCAACACGATCCGGATCCCGCTCATACCCGTCGCGTGCTGGCGGCTGAATGACCCGGCGTTCGCATTCGACTCGTCGTTCGTCTCGCCGAGCTTCCGCACCGAGTTCGTGAAGACCGCAGGGGCGGACCCCGACGTGGCTCCTCCGGGTGGCCCGGCGCCCGGTTCTCCCCTCACGACGCTCAGCGCCATCGTCGCGGCGAACCCTGGATGCCCCGCGGCGCTCTTCGGACACTGCGATCCGGCAGGGACCGACGCCCTGAACAAGACGCTGGGCGACCGTCGCGCCATCGCGATCTACGCGCTGCTCACGCGTCAGCCCGACCTCTGGGCGTGGCTGCACGACGTAAGCCAGGTTGGCGACACGTGGGATCTGCGCATGGTGCAGACGATGCTCGCGAGCGTGGTGGACGCGCAGCAGAATCCGTACTTCGCCGGCGGCGCGAACGGCGTCCAGGATGCGGACACGACGGACGCCGTGAAGCGCTTCCAGGCAGACGCGGGGCTCGCCGCGGACGGCGACCCGGGGACCAACACCCGCAAGGCGCTGTACGGCGCCTACATGGACTGGCTTTGCACGCCCGATGGGGCGACGACGCCCTTCCGCATGCAGCCGACCGATTTTCTCGGCGGCGCGGGCGCCCAGCCCGGCGACCTGCCGAAGATGTCGCTCCAGAGCTGCGGGAAGTTCAACCCGATCGTGCTTCTGTCGAGCGCCGAGATGGGCGGCGAGGATACGACCGACGGCGCGTCCAAGACCACGCGGAACGCGGACGATGCGCCCAATCGGCGCGCCATCATGTTCCTCTTCGCGAGAGGTACGACTGTGGACACCGCCTCGTGGCCCTGCCCGAAGGTGAAGGAGTCGAACGCGGCCTGCCAGAGCGCGTTCTGGCCAAACTGGGACTCGCGCCGGAAGAACGGGGACTCGCGCCGGCTCTACAAGGTGACGCGCGACACGATGGCGTGCCGCTTCTACGACCGGTTCGCGCGGAGGTCTCCGTGCGAGGGGGCGAAGCTCGTTACCTTCAAGTACGCTGTCTACTGCGGGGATCCCTGGCCTGACACGACGGTCCTGCGCATCGGGACGAGCGACGAAGTGTTCACCTACGAGCGCTCGTTCAAGGACGCTGACGACCACAGTGGGGACCACGCGATATTCTACCTGCGCGGGTTTCCGCAGAACGACACCTACTCCGGCCGCCTCGTCGTCGGCGAACGTCAGTATCCTCTGTTCGACAAGGCCGACCTCAAGCGGCTCATCTCCTCGGATACTGCGTATACCCTTCTCCCATCGCCGCAGGATCCTGCCGACCAGATCACATGAGCTTCACGATCTCCGTGAGCGCCCGGAATGTCTCGCAGAAGCCCGTCACCGGTGCATCGGTGTCGATCGGGAGTAGCTCGCTCACCACGGACGCGAGCGGACAGACGACGTCGGTCACCGGCGCTGCCACCCAGAAGGTCTCGATTGACCACCCCGACTACGTCTCGGCGTCGAGTACCGTGACCGTGGCGGACGATCAGAAGGGCGGCCTGACCGTGACCTCGGACCCGCTGCAAGTGAGCAGCACCCAGTGGTATCCGGCCGGAGGCGGGAACTTCACTGTCCAGGTCTGGTTCACCCTCGGCCAGCTCCAGGACGTGCCCGGTTACAACGCGCGCGACTACTTTTTCATCAAGTCACCGTGGAAGATGCGGACTCCGGCCAGCAGCAACAACGTCCTCGGTACGGTGGTAGCCGGCTGGGACCGGTTCCTGAACAGTTCGTTCTCGTCGACGCTCGCGTCGCAGGGCCAGTACATGGCGGCCCGGTGGAAGAACAAGTCGGGGAGCTACTCGCCCCAGCTGGTCTCGATGTGGGTCCCGACGGCCTGCGTCCCGGAGCTCAAGAACGGGAAACAGCACGGCGGCCCCTCCTACCTCCTCTACTTCACGCCGAAGATCCCGGCCGAGGTGACGGACTCCTACCCCGACGGGGAGTTCTACCGGAAGCTCGGTGACCGGTACCTCTTCAGCGAGATGATGACCGCACACCACATGCTCGCCCAGGGCCGCCACGGCATCATCGTCGTGCCGATCGGACAGGCGGGGCAGTCGTTCAGCGACATCGCGTCGCGCTCCGGTGCCCTGCGGCTCCTGCGCGAGGTCTCTCACTACGTGCGCAGGAAATCGAGCGTGGACATCGCCACCCAGTTCATCCAGGACGTGTTCGCGGTCGCCGTCGCGGGCTTCAGCGACGGCGGAAATCCGCTGTACAACGTCCTCACCGCCACGGGCGGCGACGTGGACGCGGAGTATTTCTACACGCGCGCCTTGCGCGAAGTGTACCACCTCGACTGTGACCCCTCGAGCACGTCGGCGTACGTCAGCGCCATCCTGAGCTGGTACGGCAACACGACCGGCGCGAAGGGGCTGCGCAACTACCGCGTCTACACTGCCAAGTCGTGGGCGAGCTCCCTCGGTGGCTTCTCGACCGCGCACTCCGTCGGAGGCGCCTCCGAGAACCACGACCCGTCGCGGTCGTTCGTCTCGGTGGGCGGCGGTTACATCCAACCCGTACTCGACGCGATGAACGCGGCGAAGCGGGCCGGCACCCTGGATGTGGAGAACAACATCCCCGCAAACCCCCACCACTTCTTTCCCTATTTCTTCGTGGGACATGCGATCGGCCACAGCGACATCTTCTGACGCCCGGATGGCTCGCGTCGCCGTCGCGCTCGTCGGGGCATGGGCACTCGCCTCCTGCGGAGCCGGTTGCCGCGGCACGCGAGCCCACGCTGGCTCCGGAGACGCAGCCTCCGCGGCTCCCGCCGACGCCGCCGTCGTCGGCTCCCCGACAGCGTCGGCGCCGCGCAACCTCTGGCCCCCCTCCACCGCCACCGTCGCAAGCCGCATGCCGATGTTCGCGTGGCGCGGCGCGGAGGGAGCGACGCGGGACGTGCTCGAGGTGTGCGGCGACCGGGATTGCACCCACGCACTCGTTCGCAGGGAGACCACCACCGCACGGATCACGCTGGACGCGCCCCTCGAGGGTCTGCGCGCGTTCTGGCGCGTCACGTCCATACTCCCCAGAGGGGAGTCGCGCACGGGTGCCACCTGGGTCGTGCGGATCCCTCCTCGCGCCGCAGCGACGCCGTCGGCGCGAGCCTTCCTCGACGGGGCCGACGTGAACGGGGACGGCTTCGCTGACCTGATCTTCTCGTTCGGCCCCAACGTGCTGCGCGGTGGCGTCCACTTCCGAGACCGCAGGCAGGACCCCGACGTGTTCGCGTCCCCGCCCCCGGACCTTGCCTGCAGCCCCGCGCCCTTCGCCAGGGCGGGTGTCGACGAATCGTGGGGCGTACGGTTTCATCGGCCGTGCGCGGAGCTGGGATCGGCGGAGTACGTGGGAGACGTGGATGGCGACGGCTACGGCGACCTGCTCGTACGCGCCGGCGACTCCTGGCGACTCGCCAGGGGGTCCGCGGCCGACGTGCTGGCCATCGGCCCGTCGTCGCTGCGCGCAAGCACGGGCCCCGGAGGTATCCAAGCGATCGGAGACGTCGACGGCGACGGGTTCGCCGACGTCGCATTCACGGGGGCGGATCGCGCCCTCTACTGGGGAGGCCCGGACGGCCTCATCGAGGATCGCAAGCTCCTCCTCGGTGGGGTTGCGGTCCTCGCCGCGGCGCGAATCGACGGGACCTCGCCGGACCACCTGCTGGGGGTCCGGGGCGATCTGCCGCTGGATCTCTCCGACCCACGATCCCAGCTCGTCGACGTCGACGTCGCGGGACGAACCGACGTTCACCTGGGCGCGGCGCTGTCGATCCCGCCTGCGATGGGCGCGTCCGTCACGGTCGTCGCGGGCGACTTCCTGGGCACCGGCGCTGCGTGTTTCCTCCTGGGTCCTTTTCTCATGGGCCCCACGACGCACCTCGGATGGGCCGGATGCACGTCGCCGGAATCGCTGCCGAACGCCCCCTTTCGAGCCCTCGTGGCCGACGGCTCGCTTCGCCTCCGGCTTGCCGCGACGGACGCGAACGGCGACGGGATCGAGGACGTCTACGTCTCCTCGTCCGGCGAGAGAGGCGAGGTCGCGCTCCTTCGTGGAGGTAGCCACCCCGCCTGGGCGGGGCTCCGACTCGGGTGCCCACGCGACGCAGACAGCTGCGGAGACGTCGTCCCCCTCGGAGACGTCGATGGCGACGGCTTCGGGGACGCGTTCTTCACGTGGGCCGACACGATGACGAACGACGCCCACCTGACGTTCCTGCCCGGCAGCGCCGGAAAGTCCGAGCTCGATCCGCGTCTCACGTGGGTGCTCCCGCGGGATGGGCAGTGAATCCAGGTGTGCCATGCAGCCAGACGACGCCGCGCCGTGAGCCGCCTCCTCCCGGCCGCCCTCCTGCTCCTCGTGGCGGCGTTCTCCCGCGACGCTCGGCCGGCCGACCCCGATCTGCAGACCCGGATGGCCACCGTCGTCTATCGGGACATGGACTACCGGCGCTACGCGTGCGACGCCGACGACTGCACCTTCGACGAATTCCGGAAGCACATCGCGTTTCGCCGGGAGATCCTGCGGGCGGGGCGTGTAGGAAGTCCAAGGCCGATCCCATGGCCAAGCACGCCCCCGGAAATCCCAGGGCCCGACGCTGTCACAAACCGTTCGGTTCGTGACAACCTGCCGGCCTAATTGAGCCGCCGCGATTGCCAAGCAGCAGAAGGTCGCCGATACGAGCAAAGATTGCAACGAGAAGAAGAAAGCCGAGGCCGCGCTTGCCGATCTCAAGGCGGCGCAACAGAAGATGAAGGACGATCCTGGTTGCGTGACCAAGGTCTTGACCAAGGGAAAGGTCGACAAGGCGACCATGCAAGTGACGGGGACCGTGACGACGACGACCATGACTCCGTTCAAGCCGTGAAAGCCATACGAGGGATAGCCGATGATCGTTCCTGAGGCAGAGCGGCGGGTATTCTACGGCTCCAATTACACATCCGCCTTTCCGTTCGAGGATTTCGACTCATACGAATCGAAGCCCCGAGAGCACCAGGGAGCCCTTTACGTCGATACCGCGTATGGGTTCGTATGCCTCGCGGTCGCGTGCATGGACCTGGGTCGCCCGACCGAAGAGGCGCGCGGCTGGCTGGGCGCGTCTCTGGTTGCTCACTACGAAGGGATCCGGCGCACCCCGACGAAGGCGCGTGAGGACGACCCGATGTTCGCCTCGTTCATTGCGGGTGTGCATCGGGACGAAGCCGCGTTCGCGCGTCATGCCGAGGCGTGGGAGGCCACCCCGCTCGGGACGCAAGGCGAGGACTACACGGACTGCACCAATCCACATTTCTTGCGTTTGTCCAGGGTCCTTGTCGCGCGCACGCGTGGGGCGCCGGCCCTGGAGCAGGCAATGGAGAGCGTCCGGACCGCGCCGCCCTGGAAGGGATCGAAGAAGGGCTTGCCGTTCTACGAGGGCTGCCGAGACATGCTCATCGATGCCGTCGCGGCTCCCGCCCCCGACCCGCTTCCCTTTCTCAAGCGGCTCGCGCCGCGCAACGGCAAATCCTGGTGGGACTTCTATCAGGAGACGTTTCTCGCTCAGCGCCCCGTCGGCCTGGCGGTGGTTGCCCGCGATCGCGGCTGGATTCCGCCCGACAAGGACCCGCATCCGTCGATGCCGATGGCTCTGCTCAGACTTCCACCCCGGCCCATCGTGTTTGGTCCGCTACCACGACCGAGCGCCGAGCTTCGTGAGCAGATCCTCGCCAGGTACAACGGTTGAGACGTCATGGGGTACGGGATCACGGCCTATGTCGTGGACGGCGAGGCTGTGCGTCGTGCGTTCGGCTCTCGCGACGAGGCTCTGGTCGTGCGCGTCGCGACGGGGTTTCGGGACGAGATCGCGGATCTCGACGACGGGTTGACCGACGAGATCGGGAGCGGTGCTCCCCGCATGGAGCGTGCGCTCGAGGAGTTGATTGCCGGCAACATCGGCAGCCCGGAGCACGCTTACGCCTACGTCTACGCGCTCGAGCTTCTCTGCCGGGCGCTGGGCGAGCGGATGTCGAACGAGGTGCTCGGCCGCTTCAGCACGGAGGGCGCCCGGCGCGTGGATGAGGTCCTGGCTGAGAAGGGAGTACTGCTGACGGTAAGTGAGCTAACCGGCTGGGCACCCCCGATCGCCCTGCCTCCGCCGGAGGGTCTTCCAGGGTGCACGACGGTGGACCACGAACGTAGCGTCCAGCTGGCACTCCTGCTCGAGTCCATCGACGTCGACGCACTTCGGGTCGACGTGGACGACGACATGAACGAATTCATCCGCGACGCGATCGGCGAGATGCTCGAGTGGGTCACCGGAGCGCGTGACCTCGCGTGCGGCGTGGTCGTGTGTTTCTACCACTGAGTTGAACGGTCACCCGTCACCTAGTCTGGCACGACCTCCGCCACACGGGCGCGACGGCGGAGGGAGCCACCTTGGTCCCGCCCGAGGGCGCAACGGTTGCAGACTTTGATTCCGAGATTGATCCCGCAGAAATTCAGCGGGTCACGCAAGCACGCGAAAGGATTGGGCGCGCCACAGAGGATTCGAACCTCTGACCTACGGCTCCGGAGCGCGGGGACATGCACAGAGAGGGGACCTAGACCAGCCGGAGATGCGGGCGACTGAATGCTCGTCAGCGTCGTCGCCGGCGAAACCACGAGTGTCGACTTCGAGCAGTCGACCGGCAGCGGAACCGCCACCACGTCCGCACCCGCGTCTTGCGCCCCGCCTTCGGCACCGTCGTGGTGGTTCGCCGCGAGGCGACCGGCGCACGCCGCCACGGAGCACACCGCGAAGGCAGCGACGATGCGAGTGGTCACGACGCGAGGCCGCATCCGGCCTAGGTAGCACGCAGGAGCCGTCAGGGTCAGAGCGCGCGTCGCCGGGGTTGAGATGGATCATCCCCCGGTGAATCCTGAGAGGGGCCTCAACCGCCGTGCAGCGTGCGGCGTCGTCGGAACGCTCGCGGGCGGGGGGGGTGTTCCTCCGGGTCTCCGAGGTCACTTCGATCCCGAACGGCGTCGTCGTTCCCAGTCGCCTCGCATGATCCCGAGGTACGCGAGGCCGACTCGCTTCTGCACGGTGAACGAGAGCCGGTAACCTCCGGGCGCGAGCGGCGGATAGACGAGCGTCTCGCGGTCCGTCGCGCGAGGAAACACCCCGACAGACGCCGGGGCACCGAGCGCGCGCTCCAGAGCACTCCGGGTCACCCTCTCGGGACGGAGCGGCAGGCCCACGCGCGCGAGGACCGCGTCGACGACGGGGCCGTCGAGGGCCGACACGTCGAGCGTCATCGACCGGAGCACGTCGGGGTCGTCCTTGCGTCGCAGCCACTCGGTGAACCCCGCGGCCTCGCCGATCCAGAGGTGACCCATGTACTCCCAGTTCCGGAGCAGGCGGATGCCGCTTCGCGGGAGAAACTGGCGGAGGCGGAGCTTCGCGAAGTCGGTCCAGGGGAGGGTCGGGGGCGCCGCGTTGAGCTTGTTGCGGTGCGCGTCCCCACTGGGCATGCGGGGAGAGTAGCGCAGGCCGTGACGACGGACGGACGGACGGGGAGCTGTGACCCGCAACCCTTCCGCGGGGCCGGGTACTCTTCGGCAAGCCACCATGCGCCCGCGCTTCCTCATGGCTCTTCTCGCAGCATCCCTCGCGTCCGGGTGCGGCGCTGCGATATCGCAAGGCGAGCGCACCCGACCAGAACCGCAGGTCGTCGACGCGGATGTGGCGTTCGTTCACGTCACGGTCGTGCCGATGGACACGCCGCGAGAAGTCCCTCGATCCACGGTGCTCGTGAAGGAAGGCCGCATCGTCTTCGTGGGCCCCGACGAGGCGGCTCGCCCGGGCGCGCGCGCTCGAATCATCGACGGAACGGGACGGTTCCTGATGCCTGGCCTGGCGGACATGCACGTCCACCTCAACGACGAAACGTACCTCGCGCTGCTCGTGGCCAATGGCGTGACGACCGTCCGCAACATGTGGGGCAGGCCGGACATCTTGCGTTGGCGCACCGAAATCGCCCACGGCGAGCGACTCGGGCCGACGGTCCACACGTCGGGGTCCATCGTGGATGGCCTGCCTCCGGTCTGGGAGCACAGCACCGTCGTTCGCGACGCGCGCGAGGCGACGGAGGTCGTCGATACGCAGCACGCGGCCGGCTACGACTTCATCAAGGTCTACGACGAGATTTCGGTCGAGGCCTACGACGCGATCGCGGCCGAGTCGAAGAGACTGGGCATCCCTTTCGCGGGGCACGTCGGTCGGTGGATCGGGCTGGCGCACGCGCTCGAGTCGCATCAGAAGTCGATCGAGCACCTGGGCGGCTACTTTCGCTTCCTGCAACGAGACGACTCGCCGCTCCGGGATCGGACGGACTGGCCCTCGTTGTTCCGGGTGAGCGAGTTCATGGATGACGCGAAGATCCCGCTCGCCGTTCGGCTGACACGAGAAGCCGGGACGTGGAACTGCGCGACGCTGTTCGTCAGCGAGGCATGGATCACCGCGCCCGACGTGAAACGCGAGTGGCTCACGCGGCCCGAGATGCGGTACGTCGGCCCGGACTTGCGCACGCGGTGGCGCTCGAGTGCCGACACGCACGCTCGTGCGTCGAGATCGAGGCGTCAGAGCACGAGCGCCGGCGGGCGGGCAGGTGAGCGGTGAGCGACCCGACGCCGCGGGCTGGGAAGCTCCTGACCCTCCCCGAGGTGGCGAAGCACCTCGGGATCTCCCGAGCGACCGTCTACGCGTGGGCCAAGAGCGGCGCGCTGCCCGTCGTTCGCATCGGCCCACGTCCGCTCTTGCGCGTCGACCCCGAAGCGATGGAGACTTGGCTTCGGGAAACGGCGCGCGACTCCTCGAAGGAGGCTCGCGATGCCGGTAACGAAGTATCGAGGACAGTACTACGTGGACGTGTACGTCGATGTTCCCCAGCAAGGCGTCCGCCGCATCCGGCGGCGGAGTCCGATCCAAACTCGGAAGGGAACGGAGGCGTACGAGCGCGAGCTCATCGAGGCCGCCTTGTCGACCTCGAGGCCCTCGCGCGAAGAAAGGAGGCTGGCTGATTTCGCCGTCGAGTTTCTGGAGTCGTACTGCGCGGCGAACAACAAGTACGCGACCATCGAGGCCAAGGAGTCGATCTTCCGCGTGCACCTCATCCCCGACATGGGGAAGCTCCTGCTGAGCGAGGTGAACGCGCGCACGATCGAGGCCTACAAGGCCAAGAAGCTGGTGGAGGAGCTCTCGCCGAAGACGGTCAACAATCACCTGACCGTGCTTCGGAAGATGCTCTCGGTTGCGCAGGAGTGGGAGCTCATCGATCACGTCCCGCCGATGAAGTGGCTGAAGGTGCCACCTCAAAGGTTCGACTTCCTCTCCTTCGAGGAAGCCGAGCGGCTCGTCAAAGGGGCGGACACCGAGTGGGGGCCGGCGATCCTCGTCGGGCTTCGCTGCGGGCTGCGCCTCGGCGAGATCATGGCGCTCCGGTGGGAAGACGTGGATCTGGTTGTCGGGCGGCTTGTCGTGAACCGCGCCGTGAGCCGGGGACGCATTGGCACACCGAAGAACGGGCGCACACGCGAGATCCCTCTGGGCCTCGACGTGCTGCGCGCGCTCAAGGACCACCGGCACCTGAAAGGCGAGCTCGTCTTTCCGGGGCCGGCGGGGCGGCTGCTTCACAAGAACGAGACGAAGCATCCGCTCTGGCGTGCGTGCCGGAGGTCGGGTCTCCGGTTCATCGGCTGGCACGTGCTCCGGCACACATTCGCTTCGCATCTCGTGATGCGCGGCGCGCCGATCCGGGCCGTGCAAGAGCTGCTCGGTCACTCGACGATCGAGATGACGATGCGCTACGCGCACCTGAGCCCGAACGTCACTCGAGACGTCGTCGGGCTTCTCGACCGAGTCGGGAACATTACGGGAACCGAGAACGGTCCCCGTTCACAACATACTGGAACTGCTTAGCTTACTGGTGGAGGCGCCGGGAATCGAACATGGTGTGCGGCTCGCGCAGAAGAGCGGGTATTTGGCCGATTCGGCGAGACAAACGGCCTGTCAGCCCTGGCGGATCTCCTCCCGTGTCCTCCCTGATCCGCCCCAAGCCGCCTCCGGCGTGGCACGACGCGTGGCACAGGACCGGGCCCGCGCCAGGCGTCGTGGGCGCCGGAGGTGGCTACTCGGCTGCGGCTTCCAGCTCCCCGTTCGCCGGGGCTGAGGCGTGTCCGGCCACGATGGGCAGGACGTCGTTCAGCGCGCCGTCGATCTTGAACACGTGGAGCCGCTTGATGTACTGCCGCTCGGCCAGCCCTTGGAGGGCCTGGAGCGCCTGGTGCACCCGAACCAGCGCGTTGTCGGTGTCGTCCATCGCGTAGATGCTCAGCTGAGTGAACTCCTGAAACCCGTGCAGGGCCAAAGCTCTCCTGATGCGGTTGTACACCGTCATCACCGTTACCTGGCCCTGTGCCGCCGCCGCCGTGTCTACGTCGTACGCAATCACCCATCGATCAGCCATCTTGCTACTCCTTGGAAAGTGAGCCCGCACCGCCCGGGCCAGCGTGCCTGGAAGGTAAGAACTGGGATCGGGCTGCGCCACGTCAGCCGTGGCCAGGGAAGATCGAGGGGGGCGTCAGCTCAAACCGCTTGTCCGGGCCCCATTGCGCTCCGAGGTGATAGCCGTGCGCCATGACCCTTTCCGCCATCGCGACCAGCGCGATCAGAACAACGATCGCGGTCACGGTCGAGCGACGGTTCTTCGTGAGGGTGCGCCAGAAAGCCCCCCAGCGGCTCACGACTGCGCCTCGCGCAACTCCTTGACGAAGGCAGCCACCTTCGCAGTCGTCTCGTCGACCTCGACGATCTCGGTCTCCGTCCTCTCCATGAGCTTGTCGACCAGAGCCGGAAGGTTCCTAGCCGCCTCCATGCGCAGGCTCCGGCTGACCTTCATGAGCGGGTTGGTCGACCACATCTCCACGTCTGGGCGACCTTCGAGGATGGTCAGACTCCACTTGCCCTCGAAACGCTCGAAGCAAAGATATGTCTCGTCACCGGACTCGTCGTCGGCATGCATCATTACCTGAGCCGAGACGCCAAGTCGCAGAGCTGCGATGGCCTCCTCGGCCTTCGTGAGTTCTTCGTTCAGCTCGTTCGACTTCGCGCCGAGCCTCGTTGCAGTCGCACGTGCCTTCTTGATCCGCGCGGCCAAGCCGCCGGAGCCCTTTGCTTCCGCCATTTGGTTACCTTCCGGTTCGAGTAGCGCCCGGCTTCGACCGGAACGCAGCCCCGTCAGGGGTCTTCTCCAATCTTATCCACCGCGCGGGTTCGTGCAACCCGGCGTCGCAGACTCGATCACTCGGCGGCGCTGTAGAGGCGCTGTGCGTCGTGCGCGACGATGCGCCGCTGGGCGGTCTCGACGTACTTGGCCTCCAGCTCGATCCCGGTGACGTGTGGCCAGCCGGCATCCAGGGCACCCAGAATCTCGGACCCAGAGCCGGCAAAGGGCACCAGCAGGCAACCGTCGGCCGGCCGTCTGAGCAGGCTCGCCAGGTGCGTCGTCAGCGCGAGGGGCTTCAGCGTCGGGTGATCGTTGTGCGGCCCGCGCTCCGTGGGCGTGACCTTGCCGTGGAGGAAAAACCGGCCGCCGGTGCCATGACACGTGGCGACCTGTGCGCCGTTGAAGATCCCCGGATACCGATCGCGCCCGGGGCGAGCGTCGGGGTAAGGCTTCACCGCCACCACATAGGGCTCGTGCGCGGGGCGCAGACGCTGGCCCTCCATCACCCCGGTGGCGTTGGCCCCGGAGTAGAGCCACTGGAAGGAGCTTCGGATCTCAAAGCCCGCCTCCTCGATCGCCGTCGCGATCGTGTGGTAGGTGCGCGCGCCGGTGGCCGCGAGGAGCACGGCCCCGGGCTTGAGCACGCGGAAGACCTGCTGCCAGAGCGCGGCCGGCGGGGCGGCCTTCTTCTCCCACTCTTCGGGCTGACCCTTGCCGCGGAATGCGGTGAAGCCGTACGGGGGATCGCACAGGCACGCGTCGAACCAATCCTCCTCGTACATGCGGAGCACCTGCTGGACGTCGCCTTGGTGGAGCACCACGGGCCCGCGGTCGAACGTCGGGATCGGCACCGGCGCAATTTGCAAGCTCGGCTGCCAGGACGGATCGGGAGGGGGAGGTGTCTCGCGGGGTGGCGCTGGCGGAGCGGCCTCACGACGCAGCTCACGTGCCCGCTCGGCGACCTCGCGCTTCCCGCCCTCGACCTCCATCAGCTCTGGCCACCACTCCCGTGGAGCCTTGCGGACCGCGGCGAGCTTGCTGACCGTGTGGGTGCGCGCGTCCTCCTCGTCGAAGTCGGTGGCCACCCCGGCTAGCGAGTTGGCCCACTCGTCCGAGCAGCCCAGGACGACGGGGCAGAACTCCTCCCAGGTCTTGGCCCGCTCCGTCCAGCACCGGTCCTCTTTCAGCGCGGCGATTCTGCGGCCCGCCTTCCAGCGCGACGCCTCCGAGGCCTTCAGCAACTCCCGGATCTCGCCGACGCGCTGATCGATCATGATCATGTCGTCCATCGAACCGAGGGATTGCAAAGGGCGTGCTCGGCGCCAGGCCGGCGCCCCGCTGCCGGGCCACGTTCGCCCCGTGTCGCGCCCGTCGACCCAGGGTGGCGGGGGCAGGCCCAGGGGGCGGTCCCGGGCGCCAACGGGCGGGAGTCGCCAAAGGCCAAATAAGTACGAAAAGGACCCCACTTCCACCGGGGAATGTGGGCGGCAAATAAGGCGACCGGCGACCTCCAAAAGCCGAAACCCGCGCGCGGCGGGTCCGGCTGGGCAGGGCGCCCGGGGTTAGCGGGACCCGAACACCCCGAAGCGCTCCCCACACACCCGGCACTGCCACGCGGGGTCTCCGCCATCAATGCAGCAACCGCCGTCGATGGTGCCCTTGGGTGGGGGGCCCGAGGCCAGCCCGTAGCGGATGGTCCACGGCGCCTTCGCGCCGCACTTCGGGCAGGGGGGCTTCTTCGGCTTCTTGGTGGTCATGGCTTCAGTCCTCCGGGGGCGGGACCACGTCGATCATCGCGTCGCGAAGCTGGCCCATCTCCGGCCCCAGCGCCTGCCAGTCCTCGTCGTCGAGCGTCTGCTCGATCGTGACGAGCACGCGGACCAGCTTCTGCGCGGCGGCCTCGTCGAGGTCGATCCGGAAGCTGCCGTTGTCGTAGCGCACGATCCGCGGCGCGCTCACGACGCCACCTCGAACTTGGCGGCAGCCGTCTTCTCCCCGCGCTTGGCGAGCGCGAGGGCGATCCCCTCGTTGAGCAGGGCCGTCTTCGTGAGCCCGAGGCGCTTGCAGGCGGCGGTCATCGCGTCGAACTGGGCGGGCTGGATTCTCCACGCCAGGACCCTGAGATCGGTGTCGCTCTTCGCGGCGGGCTTCTTCTTGGT
>Ga0182030_10014786_pt1 | contig 15359 bp, 14 predicted proteins | sample 812S3MmetaG_FD_121299 | JGI IMG/M metagenome (GOLD analysis project Ga0182030, IMG submission 121299) | Permafrost microbial communities from Stordalen Mire, Sweden - 812S3M metaG (Illumina Assembly) | ecosystem: Environmental > Terrestrial > Soil > Wetlands > Permafrost | place: Sweden... | reverse complement strand
TAGCTTGCAATCATTAGCTTTCATCTGTTACTCTGTGGGCAATGAAAACACAACTAGAGGCAATGGCAGGAAGCGGCGAGAACACCCTAAACCATGGTTCGAATCCATGTCGGACAGCCACTTGCTTTCGTCAATAGTTGACAAAATCAACGCTTTTCAATGCAGCGCGCGAGCGTTTCCGCATCCTTGAGGCACGGCGTCTGGATAATCAGTTCCACGGGTTCGCGCACGCGGCAAAATTATCCGAAATTGCGGCGTCTTGGCGAGCGCGAGTTTCGACTTTTGCTTTGTCGCAAAATTTTTTACGCTCCAGCCATGCCTTCATTCGACATTGTTTCGCAGGTCAACACGATGGAAATCGAAAACGCCGTCAACCAGGCCAAAAAGGAACTCGCCAACCGCTTCGACTTCAAGGGCAGCAAATGGGAAATCGTTTTGGAAAAAACGGAAATCAAATTGACCGCCGACAATGAGTTCAAGGTCGCCACGCTCAATGAAATCGTCGTCGGCAAGCTCGCTAAGCGCGGCGTCAGCATGAAAAGCATCGAGCAATGCGACCCGGACATCTCGCCGCTCGGCCACGCGCGCCAGAGCATCAAAATCAAGAACGGCATCGAGAGCGCGGTGGCCAAGGAGATCGCCGGCTTCATCCGCGACGGCAAGTTCAAGGTGACGACGCAGATCCAGGGCGACGAGGTGCGCGTGAACAGCAAGAGCCGCGACGAACTACAGACCGTCATTGCCGCCGTGCGCGCCCATGAATTTCCCGTGGCCGTGCAGTTCGTGAATTTCCGGGATTGAAATGAAAACACGCACAAAGAAATGGTTGCTCGTCGTTGCAACATTCTTATGCGTTCTTGTCGGCTTGGGTGGGACGTGGCTTTGGTATCTCAATCATTACGTCCATCGGCATTGCATCAAGGCAACAGGCATGGCATTTCGGCTGTATGCCGAGGATCACAGCGGCCAGCTTCCTTTCAGCACCAATGGTTTTGGAAATGCCCTGCTGCTTTTGACGAAAGGCGGTTATCTCAGCGGCACAAATGATGTGGCAGAAATATGCGGCCCGGATGATGACGGCCACATTTTTAAGGAAGCATTACAAAATAATTCGGTTGTGCCAGAAGACCAATGTTCGCGTGTTTACATTCAAGGATTGAGCGAGGCGAATGATCCAGCAATTTGTGTCCTTTTTGACCGAAATTCCTGTCGGGGAGGCGACCACTTCCGTTCACCATGGGGGCGTCGTGTTAGAGATCTCTGCCTATTGGACGGCTCGATGCTGATAATCCGTGACGAGGATTGGCCAGAGTTTAGTCGCAAACAAGCGGAGTTACTGATTGCCGCTGGATTTTCGCGAACCAACGCGCTTCAATATTATCCAGTGGCAAAATAGCCAAGTTGCTTTCGACTTTTTTCACGCGGGACAATTTGTGAGTAGTTTAGCCGAAACGGATGGTCCAAGGTAAACTTCCGAGATTGACCATGAGCGGCCAACTCGGCAGTGAAACGCTAAACTGGTTGTTTCTTCAATCGAAATTCATCATTCTTCGGGCATGTATTCACCGACGCTGGAAGAATTTTTGAAATTCGCGACGCAGGGAAATCTGATTCCCGTCACGCGCCGCATTCTCGCCGATTTGGAAACGCCGCTCTCGGCCTACCGCAAAATTCGCGGCGCAGGCGAATCGTTCCTCTTCGAATCCGTCGAAGGCGGCGAACACATCGGGCGCTATTCGTTCGTCGGCTGCAACCCGCGCGCGGTCATCCGGCAGGACGGCTCGCACGTCCAGATGATCGAGAACGGCCGCGTTACGGAAAGCGCCGTCGTCGGCAAGGACGTGAAGGACGGCCTCGAAGTGGTCGAACGCGTGATGAAAAAATTTCGCGCCGTGGCCGTGCCGGGCCTGCCGCGCTTCACCGGCGGCGCGCTCGGCTTTATCGGCTACGAATTCATCCATGATGTCGAACCGGTCGTGCCGCGCCCGGCGCAGGATGAGTTGAAAACGCCGGTGATGTATTTTGTCATCGCCGACCAGCTTTTGATTTTTGACCGTGTGCAGCAGACCATCACGATTTTAGTGAACGCGATTTTGGACGACGCGGAAAGTCTGGCGGAAGCCTACGAAAACGCGACGAGCGAAATTGATCGCATCCTCTCGCTGCTCGAACAGCCGAGCGAACACACCGTCGTCGGTGTGACGAACGATATTCCGTCTGTCGAATTTGAATCCAACCAGACGAAGGAAAAGTTTTTTGCAAACGTCGAGGCGGCGAAGAAATACATCACCGGCGGCGACATCATCCAAGTTGTCGGCTCGCAGCGGTTTTCCGCGCCGGTCACGGCGTCGCCGCTGGATGTTTACCGCGCGGTGCGCAATATCAATCCGTCGCCGTATCTGTTTTTGTTGGAGCTGGACGGTTTTGCGCTCGTCGGCGCGTCGCCGGAATTGCATGTCCGGTGTGAGGAAGGCAAGGTGGAGATTCGTCCCATCGCCGGCACTCGTCGTCGCGGCAAAAACGAGGACGAGGATTCGGCACTGGAAAAAGAACTGCTCGCCGATCCGAAGGAACGCGCCGAACACGTCATGCTTGTGGACTTGGCGCGCAATGACATCGGCCGCGTGTGCGATTTCGGCAGCGTGTCGGTGAAGGACTTGATGTTCATCGAGCGTTACAGCCACGTCATGCACATCGTCTCGCAGGTCGAAGGAAAATTGTCGGCGGAAAAAACGAATTACGATCTGATGCGCGCCACGTTTCCCGCCGGCACCGTCAGCGGCGCGCCGAAAATCCGTGCGATGCAGATCATTTCCGAACTGGAGCAGACCACGCGCGGCCCTTACGCGGGCGCGATTGGTTATTTTTCCTTCAACGGCAATCTCGACACCTGCATCGCTATCCGCACCGCGCTCATCAAGGACGGCAAGGCATACGTCCAGGCCGGCGGCGGCTGGGTGAACGACTCCACGCCCGAAGGCGAATATCAGGAGACCGTCAACAAATCCATGGCCATGCGCAAGGCGATTGCGATGGCGGAAAGTTTTGGCAAGGCGTGAATACGGCAACCCAAAAGGAGGTCGAGGACGTCGCCTGCGAACGCTGCGGCAGTTTTGAAGTTTTTGAAATCGCCGGAAAATTTCTTTGCGCGGATTGCGTGGCGCTCGCGGGTTGCGGTTGTGCCGGCCACGGCGCCGAACCGTAGCGGCGCCTCGGCAAACCGCCGCCATTTGGAAATTTTCAAGAACAGTTTGCGGCGCTCGGCCAAGACGCCGCTACGATGCCAAGGTGCTCATGGAATAAGTTTCCTTTGCAGCACTGGTGGGTTTTGTTAGACTGAAATCGGATGGGAATATTTATGCGGCACTGGCGTTTCATCGCGGTGGTTGGAATCTTCTTCAGCGTGGCGGTTAACGCTGCGCAAGTCGGGCTGATTAAAATTAACGGGGCCATCGGCCCGGCCTCGGCCAGCTACATCGCCCGCGCGATTGACGCGGCCACCGCACAACAGGACAAATGCCTCATCATCCAGCTCGACACGCCGGGCGGGTTGGTGGATTCCGCTTCGCAAATTGTCGAAAAATTCTACGCCGCAAAAATTCCCACGGTGGTTTATGTTTCGCCGGCCCCGGCGCGGGCGGGCAGCGCAGGCGTGTTCATCACGATGGCGGCGGACGTGGCGGTGATGGCGCCGCACACGCGCATCGGCGCGGCGCACCCGGTGGAACTCGGCTCCAGCGGCGAGGTGGAAAAAACCGACGATGTGATGAAGAAGAAAATGGAGAACGATACCGCCAGCTTCGCCCAGTCCATCGCCGAGAAACGCAATCGTAATGTCGAATGGGCCAAGTCCGCCGTGCTCGACAGCGCCTCCATCACCGCCGAAGACGCGCTGGACAAGAACGTCATTGATTTCATTGCGGACGACTTGCCGGATTTGCTCAAGCAACTGGATGGTCGCGAAGTCAACGGCAAGGTGTTGAACACCGCAAACGCCACCGTCGTGGAAATTCCCATGAACCCGTTTGAAAAATTTTCGCAACTCTTTCTGCGGCCGGAAGTCATGTTCATTTTGATGCTGATGGTGATTTACGGCATCATGGGCGAGTTAAGCAGTCCGGGCGCGATTCTGCCGGGCGTGGTCGGGGCGATTGCGCTGATCCTCGTGCTTTATATGTCCGCGATTCTGCCGGTCAACGTCACCGGCCTCGTTTTGATCGGGCTGGCGCTCGTGCTGTTCATCGCGGACGTTTATGCGACGACGCACGGCGTATTGACGGCGGGCGGCATCGTGACTTTTTTTCTTGGCGCGATGATGTTGTTCAGCCAGGCCGGTCCGGGCTACGGTTTGTCGCTGCGCTGGATCATTCCGGCGACGCTGCTCACGGCGCTGTTTTTCATTTTCGTTGTCGGCAAGGGCATCCGCGCGCAGTTCAAACCCGCACAGACCGGTGCCGGAACGATGATCGGAAAAACGGTGAGCGCAATATCGCGCATTGACTCGCAGTGCGGCAGGGTGTTTATCGAAGGCGAACATTGGAATGCTGTCAGCGAAACGCCGGTGGAAACGGGTCAACCGGTCGTAATCACCGGCATCGAGGGACTGACTTTGAAAGTTAAACCAAAAAACTAAAACCAAAAACATTATGGAAACACTCATCAACCTAGTATTCCAGTCGGGACTGGGATCGGTCGCCGTCGTCATCGTCATCCTGGCGATTTTCATTTTGCCGCAGGCCGTCCGCATTTTGCGCGAATACGAGCGCGGCGTGATTTTCCGGCTCGGCAAATTGCAGGGCGCGAAGGGGCCGGGGCTGATTTTTCTCATTCCGATGGTGGACAAGATGGTGAAGATGGATTTGCGCGTGGTGACGATTGACGTGCCCAAGCAGGAAATCATGACCAAGGACAACGTGCCGGCCACGGTGGACGCGGTGATTTATTTTCGCGTCGTGGATCCGAACGCGGCGGTGGTGAAGGTGGAAAATTACTGGAAGGCCACTTCGCTTATCGGCCAAACGACCTTGCGCAGCGTGCTCGGCCAGTCGGCGCTGGATGAATTGCTCTCGCAGCGCGACGTCATCAACCTGAAATTGCAGGAGATCATTGACAAGCAAACAGAGCCGTGGGGCATCAAGGTTACGTCGGTGGAAGTGAAGGAAGTGGCGCTGCCCGACAGCATGAAGCGCGCGATGGCCAAACAGGCCGAGGCCGAACGCGAACGCCGCGCGAAAGTGGTGAACGCCGAGGGCGAATTCCAGGCCGCCGAAAAAATGGTGCAGGCCGCCGCGCTCATCGCGAAGGAGCCGATTGCGCTGCAACTGCGCTATCTCCAGACCATGCGCGAAATGGCGAGCGAACACAACACGACGACGTTCCTGCCGCTGCCGATAGATTTGTTCAGCGCGTTTTTGAAGAAATAGAAATGGGAACGGGTATATGCCGACAATTTTTATTGCAGGCTACAAGTTCCGTTTTTACTCATCGGATGTGAATGAACCGCCGCATGTTCACGTCATCCACGACGAAAATGAGGCGAAAATCTGGCTCGAACCGGTTCAACTGGAATACAATCGCGGCTACACCCGCACGGCCTTGAACCGCGTCTTGAAGTTGACAGAACTGAACCAGGGGTGATTATTGGAGGCGTGGCATGAATACTTTGTCCGCTAAAACCACTCAACCAGTCCGTGCCGAAAGCGTCCGCTTCACCAGCGGCGCGATTCGCGTCCGGCTGGACGATGGCCGTGAAATCGGCGTGCCGCTCAACGAAGTGCCATGGCTGAAATGGCTGGCGAAGGCCACGCCCAAGCAGCGCGCCAACTGGACGATTGAACCGGGCGGCTTCGCGGTTTACTGGCCCGACTTCGACGACGGCATTGAGGTCTGCCACCTGCTGGATTCCATGCCGCTCGTGTAATTCAACTTCTCAATTCACAATTTTTCTGATGCCTCTTTACGAATACGAACTGTGCGAAGGCGACTGCAAGGTCTGCGGCGGGAAATTCACCTTGAACCGCCCGCTCTCGGCCAAGCCGCTCACGCATTGTCCGGCGTGCAAAAAGCCGGTGCGCAAAATCATCTCCAACTTCAGCTCGCCGCAAAAGCTCAAGCCGGTCTCCTTCTCGGATGCGAAGAAGGCCGGCTTCCAGGTCTATAAAAAACTGGGCAAGGGCGAATACGAGCGGCAGTGAAATTGATTCCGACCGCCTTGCGCCGGCGGTTGAGGCAAAGAAGTTCAGTGACGTCAGTTATGGCTCTACTCGCGTTGGTTCCTGCAATTTTCCAAAAAATGTTGTCCGGTTTTGCCGGAAACCGGCATTTAATAGGTGAATGCAAGACTTGGACGACCTGACGCTCCTGCGCGAATACGCCGCGCGCCAGTCCGAGGCCGCGTTTGCGGAACTCGTTTCGCGGCGCGTCGGCTTTGTCTATTCGGCGGCGCTGCGGCAGGTGCGCGACCCGCATCTGGCCGAAGAAATCACGCAGGCGGTGTTCATCATCCTCGCGCAAAAGGCCGCGAAAATCTCCGATAAAACCATTTTCGCCGGCTGGCTGTTCAAAACCACGCGCTACACCGCCATCACGCAAACACGCGACCGCGTGAAACATTCCTTGCGAAAGGCCGCCATTGAAAAGGAGTTTCAAATGCAAACTGAACTTCAATCCGCCGCGTCCGATCTGCTCTGGGAAAAAATGTCACCGCTGCTCGACGAGGCACTGGCCTCGCTCGGCGAAACCGACCGGCAGGCCGTGCTGCTGCGTTTTTTTGAAAACAAATCTTTGGCCGAAGTTGGCAGCCGTCTGGGAACCGGCGAAGACACCGCGCGCAAACGCGTCACGCGTGCGCTGGAAAAACTGCACCACTATTTTACCAAGCGCGGCGTGAATTCGACCACGGCCATCATTGCCGGAGCGATTTCCGCTAACTCCGTTCAAGCCGCGCCCGTGGCGCTGGCGAAATCTGTGACTGCCGTGGCGCTGGCCAAAGGCGCAGCGGCCGGCGGTTCAACTCTAACCCTCATCAAAGGAGCCTTGAAAATTATGGCGTGGACAAAAGCGAAGACAGCAGTCGTCGCGGGCGTAGTCGTGTTGCTCGCGGCGGGAACAACAACAATTACTGTCAAAGAAATCCAGGAACACCGGACTTTTCCGTGGCAAATTCAACCCGCATCTCGCACCGTGGTGGATCAGCAACCGCCTCAAGTCAGAATTCAGACCAGCAGATTTACGCATGACGAAGAGTATTCCGGAACTGGCGGTAAATATATGGCGACAGGAAACACCGCTCAAGATGTTGTGACGACTGCTTACGACTCCGACGTAGCGAGGACGGTATTTTCACCTGATGTTAAACTGCCGGGCGGCCTTTATGACTTTATTGCCAGCCTGCCGAGTGGAAATGAAAATGAAGAAGCATTGCAACGTGAAGTAAAAAGAAAATTTGGCGTCGTTGGCAAAATCGAAACACGCGAAGTGGATGTCTTACTCCTTAAATTAAAATCTCCAAATGCGCCGGGTTTGAAACGCAGTATAGCGAATAACGACGATGGCTCCATGTCACAAACGCCAGGCCGATTTCACTGTGACGGAACCTTGGCCAATTTTGCAGGTTTGCTGGAGCAAGCTGCCAGGATTCCGATTCTCGACCAATCCGGTCTCACTAATCGTTTCGATATTGATTTTAGTTGCAAGAATTCGGACGTGCAAAATCGGAATCTGGATGCAGTAAATCGGGCACTTGACCAACTCGGCCTCGAACTGGTGCCGAGCCGCGAATCCATCGAGATGCTGGTGGTGGAAAAAATGAAGTAGCTAAATAGGTCGCGGAGCGGCTCCTGCAACCCAGCGCCGGAGGCGCGACAGAAAGTAGCCCACGGTGAAACCGTGGGTCTGGTCGTCAAATTAATCCAAGCCCCGGATGGGGCGACAGAAAGCCAACCTGCGAACTTCTCTTCCGCCCCATCAGGGGCTTGATTCGCTTTTGTGAGTCACCCACGGATCGCGCCGTGGGCTACTTTCTTCCGTCGCTCCGCGACTTTCAGCGCCGCCAGAAACCCGCGCGCCTTCGCCAGCGTTTCTTCGTATTCCGCCGCCGGATCGGAATCCGCCACAATGCCGGCACCGACGTTGAAATGGGCCGCGCCGTCTTTGCAAATCGCCGTGCGGATGGCGATGTTCAACTGGCTTTCGCGGTTGAAGCCGAGGTAGCCGATCGCGCCGCAATATGGCCCGCGCGAAACCGGTTCCAGTTCGTCAATGATCTCCATCGCGCGGAATTTCGGCGCGCCGGTGATGCTGCCGCCGGGAAAACACGAGGCGAACGCGGCGAAATGCGTCACATCATTTCGCAGCCGGCCTTCGACGGTGGAAACGAGATGCTGCACCTGCGCAAACTTTTCCAATCGCGCCAAATCCGGCGTCAGCACGGAGCCGAATTCGCAGACGCGGCCGAGATCATTCCGCAGCAGGTCGGTGATCATCACGAGCTCGGCGAGTTCCTTGGCGCTGGTCTGCAATTCGTAGGCAAGCTGCGCGTCGCGCGTCGGGTCGGCGTCGCGCGAGCGCGTGCCTTTGATCGGGCGCGTGACAATGTGCGAACCACTCAGGCGTAGAAATTGTTCCGGCGATGACGAGGCGATTTCAAAATCGCCGCAATCGAGAAACGCGGAAAATGGCGCGGGCGAGACGGCGGAAAGTTTCTGGAACAATTCCCAGCCGTTGAAACCGCCTTGCGCCGTGAGCCGGTGCGACAGGTTGACCTGATAAATGTCGCCGCTGTGGATGTAACGCTGCGCGCGCTCGACGGCGGCAATAAATTCGGCGCGCGAAAAATTCGATGAAGGCTCACGCAAAGACGCAAAGACGCCAAGGTTGGCATCACTTTGCGACTTTGCGACTTGGTGTGATATTTCCGAACCCTGAATCCTGCTTCGCCAAAATTCCAGCCGTTCCGCTGCCCGCTTTTCGCTGCGCGAGCCGTCGGCATTCAGGCCGGTGGAGATGACGGAGGCTTTGCCAAGGTGGTGATCGAACACGACCAGGCTGTCGTAAAAACCAACGGCACAGTCCGGCAATTCCAGGTCGTTCGCCGCGCGGCGCGGGAGCTTCGGCTCGGTGAAATTTTTCAAGTCATAGCCCCAATAACCAAACGCGCCGCCCAATGGAAACGGCGAATCAATTTCGTCGAGCAATTCAAAGCGCGCCATGAGCGCGTCGAGCAGATGCCACGGGTTGCCGAACTGAAGTTGATGGTTGATGGTTGATGGTTGATGGCCGGAAACAATCTCGCAGCGCGAGCCGAAGGAGCGGAAGGTCAGAAAGGGATTGGCCGCCACGAAGGAATATCTCGCCGCCGGCAAATCAAATTGCGACGTGCGCAACAGCACGACGTCCTTTTCTCCGCGCAAATTTTCCACCAGTGATTCCGGCGGACGCGCGGCCGGGATTTCCTGGATCAGCGGGCGCATCAGGCAAAAGAGATTGATGGATAAATGAATTGGTGGATAAATGGATTTGCGCGCGCCGCCTTTCCCAACCATCCATTTATCCAACTAGCCATAAATCCGGGCGCGAGGGTTTATGCAAACGCCGTTGGCGTCGTTCCCGGCGGGCCGACGCGGCGCTCGTAGTCGCGGATGATTTCGATGACTTCATCCACGTCGTCGGTGATTTTGACGAGGTCAAGGTCACCGGGGCTGATGTGCCCGTCTTTTTCCAGGCGTGATTTCATCCAGACGAGCAATCCCTTCCAATGTTCGCTGCCAAAGAGAATGAGCGGAAACTGCGGAATGCGCTGCGTCTGCACGAGCGTCAGCACCTCAAACAATTCGTCGAGCGTGCCGAAGCCGCCGGGCATATAGACGAAACCGAGGCTGTATTTCACGAAGCAGACTTTGCGCGAAAAGAAATAGTGAAAGTGGATCGGCACGTTGGCGAACTTGTTGCCGGCCTGCTCATGCGGCAATTCGATGTTGAGGCCGACGGATTTGCCGCCGGCGCGCTCCGCGCCCTTGTTCGCCGCCTCCATGATGCCGGGGCCGCCGCCGGTGACGACGGCGAGGTTGTGCTTGGCGAGTCCCTTCGCGATTTCCATGGCGGCGCGATAATACTTGTCTGTCGGCTTCGTCCGCGCGGAGCCGAAAATCGTCACGGCGGGGCCGACCTGCGACATCGTCTGGAACGAGTCCACGAACTCGGACATGATGCGGAAAATACGCCAGGGATCCTCGCGGATGAAATTATTGCTATCGCTCATAGGCGGAAACATAAGCCGACCGCCAAAATGAAACAAGCCGGAGAACGTAAATTCTCCGGCTCGTTCGCAAATGATTTTCTTACGAGCAACCCAAACTTTCGCCGCAGTTCAGGCACTTGTAGCACGCGCCATTGCGCACGGCCACATGGCCGCAGGTCGGGCACGTCGGCGCGTCACCCTGATTCTGGAACGAACTGGTCAGCATGAATTTCGCCTCGCCGCGTTCGTGGCCGTTGCCTTTCTCCGATTTCACGTCGAGCACTTCGGTGTCCTCGGCGATCGGCAGTTCAGCCACCGGCCGGTTTATTTTTTTTTTCATCTCCTCGAGCAGGCCGGGCATGGCGAGCTCGGGCTGCGTGCGGGCAACGGTCACGCTTTCGCGGTAGCCGGGAACGAATTGCAGCGCCAGCCAGCGGAACACATAGTCGGTGATGGACGAGGCGTTGCGGATCTCCGGATTTTTGGTGAACCCGCTCGGCTCAAAGCGCTGATGCGCGAACTTGCGGGCGAGCGCCTCCAGCGGCACGCCATATTGAAACGCGATACTGGTGAGCGTGCCGATGCTGTCCATGAGTCCGCCGATGGTCGAACCTTCCTTGGCCATCGTGATGAACAGTTCGCCGGGCTGGCCGTCCTCAAACAAGCCGACAGTGAGATAACCTTCGTGGCCGGCGATGTCGAACTTGTGCGTGAGCGCCTGGCGCGTGTCGGACAACCGGCGGCGCAGCGGCTTGCCGGCCTCGGCTTGCAGCTTGGCCATTTCGGCTTGAAGTTCCTTGATGCGATTTTCGAGCGGGGCAATGTCGGCCACAGACGCAACCGCAGCTTTGTCGCCGCCTTCGTTGGTCTTTTTGGTGTTGAGCGGCTGTGAACGCTTCGAGCCGTCGCGATAAATTGCCACGCATTTCAAACCCATTTTCCAGGCTTCGATGTAGGTGTTGCGGATATCCTCGACGGTGCAGGCGCTCGGCATGTTCACGGTCTTGGAAATCGCACCGCTGATGAACGGCTGCGCCGCGCCCATCATTTTCAAATGGGCCATGTAACCAATGCTGCGCTTGCCTTTATGGGCCTTGAACGCGCAGTCGAACACCGGCAGATGCTCCGGCTTGAGGCCGCTGGCAATCGTCTGGTCGTTTTCTTCGACGTCTTCAATCGTGTCGTGCTTCTCGATATGCGCGATGATGTTTTTGATTTCCGCCTCGCCGTAACCGAGCCGGCGCAACGCATCCGGCACGCCGCGGTTGACGATCTTCAACATGCCGCCGCCGGCGAGCAATTTGTATTTCACCAGCGCGATGTCAGGCTCGACGCCGGTGGTGTCGCAATCCATGAGAAAGGCAATCGTGCCGGTCGGCGCGAGCACGGTGACTTGCGCGTTGCGGTAGCCGTGCTGCTTGCCTTTTGCGAGCGCGCTGTCCCAAGTTTTGCGGGCTTCGGTTTTGAGATAATTAAATTCCGCGCTCGGTTGAATCGTTTCAACGGCCTCGCGGTGGAGCTTGATGACGCCGAGCATGGATTCGACGTTATCCTTCGCCACGGTTTTCTCGACACCGGCGCAACGCGCATCGCGGTAGCCGGCGAACGGGCCGACATTGCCGGCAATCTCCGCGCTTTGTTCGTAAGCGTGACCGGTCATGATGGCGGTGATCGCTCCGGCGAGTGCGCGGCCTTCGTCGGAATCGTAGGGCAAACCGTAGCTCATGCAGAGCGAACCGAGGTTCGCAAAGCCAAGACCGAGCGTGCGGAAGATATGGGAGTTTTCCGCGATGTCCTTCGTCGGATAGCTCGCGTTGTCCACGAGAATTTCCTGCGCGGTGATGTAAATGCGGACGGCGGCCTTGAAGCGCTCGATGTCAAACTTGTTGTCGTCGCGCTTGAACTTCATCAGGTTCAGCGACGCCAGATTGCACGCGGTGTTGTTGAGGAAAACGTATTCGCTGCACGGATTCGTGGAATGAATCGGCTCGGTGCCTTTGCAGGTGTGCCATTTCTGGATCGCACCGTCGTATTGCATGCCCGGATCGCCGCAGATATGCGTGCCTTCGGCGATTTTGTAGAGCAGCTTGGCAGCGTCTTTCTTCTGGAGCGGCTGGTTGTCTTTGACCGTGCGCGTCCACCATTCCTTGCCGGCCAGCGCCGCTTCAAAAAATTCGTCGCTGGCGCGGACGGACAGGTTTTCGTTCTGATACATCACGCTGCCGTAGGCATCGCCGTTGTAAGAACCGTCGTAACCCTGCTCGATCAGCGCCCACGCCTTCTTTTCTTCCTTCTGCTTGGCGTCAATAAACTCCTCAATGTCGCCGTGATGATCGCGCAGCGTGTTCATCTTGGCCGCGCGGCGTGTCTTGCCGCCAGACTTCACGACGTTCGCCACCTGATCATAAACTTTCAGGAAGCTCATCGGTCCGCTGGGCCGGCCGCCGCCGCTCAACTTCTCGCGGCTGGAACGGATCGGTGTCAAATCGGTGCCGGTGCCGGAACCATACTTGAACAGCATCGCTTCGCTGTAGGCGAGGTGCATGATGGATTCCATGTCGTCCTTGACGGACTGGATGAAGCACGCGCTGCCCTGCGGATATTCATACTGTGTCTTGGCGCGCTCGGCTTCCTTCGTCTTGCGATTGAAGAACCAGTTGCCCTTGCTGGAATTTTTACCGACGCCGTATTCATGATACAGCCCGACATTGAACCACACCGGCGAATTGAACGCACCGTATTGGTTCACGCACAGCCAGGTCAGCTCCTCGTAAAAAATTTCGCCGTCCGCCTTGCTGAAATAACCGTCCGCGATGCCCCAGTCCGCGATGGTGCGCGTGATGCGGTGGATCAGCTGGCGCACGGAGGTTTCGCGCTCGGAGGTGTGCTGTTCGCCGTAAAAATATTTCGAGACGACGACTTTCGTGGCGAGCACCGACCACGACTTCGGCACCTCGACGTTTTCCTGTTTGAAAATCACCTTGTTCGAGTCGTCGGTGATTTCGGCGGTGCGCTTGTCCCATTCGATTTGGTCGAAGGGCTTGACCTTGGCGTCGCTGAACACGCGCTTGATGCGCAGCGACTTTTTGGTTTCGGATTTGGCAGGTTTCATCGAACGGGTGGCAGAAACTTTGTTGGTTCGACGGCTGGCGGCTTTCGGGGCCGGCGCCGAGACATCCTCACGAGCATCAATCATGGTAAACTCCGGGTTTAATTTTAAGACTCAATCCGGTCGGTTTCTAGCGAGACAAAACCGGCCGGCCTTCAAAAATCGTCAGTTTTCAGGAAAAACGGGCTTTTCTTAAAAATTGAAGTTACCCAACTAATTGGGGAACGGCAGCTATCATGCTACCACCGGTTGTATCTTTCAAGAAAATTTTACAAAAAAGTTACGCGAACGATATTCCCAAATGAAATCAATGGGTTTTCCGCATCCGGCTTGAAGAATTGCTGACTTGTTCGCCGATGTGAATAAGTCTTGCGACATTTCAGGGCGGAAATTCATCTCTTTTGGCTCCATAAAAAGCTTTTTCCAACCACCACACCGATGACTGAGCCAAGGATGGCTCCGGCCACGAAATCCGAGAACCAATGAATCGTCATCGAGACGTCAAGGCCGATGTAGAGCGCGTAAGCGATGGCCAGCCAGCCCAGCCACCGTTGTTTCGGGAAAAGTGTGAAGACCGTGGCCACCATGGCAAAGGCAATGGTGGTGTGCGACGACGGCCAGCCCCAAAACATGCCGCCGCGCAGAAAACCGAAACGGAAAACGTGGCTAATGTCCGTGCCCACGTCGTGCATGGCGGGATGCCCACGGCCGGTGAACGCCTTGTAAGCCGAAGAAAGGAGCGAGCCGATGAGTGCCGCCTGGCCGATGGCCCAGCCGGTCAGGGAAATTCGCGCGCGGCTGGTGATGTAGCCGGAAAGAATCAGGATGAGCGGCAACGCGAACGGCATCAGCCCGCCGATGGGTGCGGAGGGAAACATCCACTCGCGCAGCACCGGACTGCGCGTGGAACAGAAATAAAACCAGTCAAATCCGGACGCGACGCAAATAAACGTGAGCGTAATGAAGAGCAGATGCCAGAGAATCATCCGCCCTTGGAAACAGCCGAGGAGGTTTTTCGGCAAAGTGGAGAAGAAGGGCTTCACGCAGCAAAACCAAAATCAAACCTTCGACTTCAAATAGTTGATAAATGCTGAACAGGTCACGAGAAAGAAGAGTGCGTCTGCCTTTGTCAATTTTGGTTCATCGAGCATCGCATGGCGAATCCCACCTTTATCACTTGTGTAAGCATACAATTTTGAGAAGCCAGCTTTCAAACATGCGTGAAGTTCGCCGTTCTTTTCAAGCATCTTGATTGCATCTTCCAATGTCGCTTTTGGCAATTTGGTAATTTCCTTCGCAGCGCTTTCAACTGCGGAAATTGATTCTTTAATGGAATTGCGCAAATCAGGTGTCTTCCGATCTGCTAACATTTCCAATGCTCGCTGCAAATGCTTTGCGGCTGCTGGAAAATCCCTTTGCTCCAAAGCTTCGTCAACACAGTCGATTTCTGTCGTGTTTGTGATCTCAAGAATTTTACCACCCACAAGTCGATAACCAGCCATGTCATTTTCAAGAGCTTGGTTTATCGCATCATGCAAACGAGCGAGCTTTGGATAATAGGCAGCCACGAATTCGATGAAATCGTAAACCTCGAACCAATCCCAAGCAAAAAACATCTCCCGAATCTTTTGCAAAATGTGATTGCTTTGTCCGGGACGTGTATCAACGGGGCGTTTAAGAAATTCACCCCAAAACTTGGTGGCAAATGCAAAAATTGCCGGCGTTTTCCATTGATCATCACAGTAAGCAAAACCTTCAAGCTGCAGCAGATTAGTATGAAGGGCATTCCAAAGTCCGTTTCTCAAGTTTTCATCCATCTCATCAATTTGGATGACTTTTCGGACTTCCTTGAGTCCCTTTCTTTGACTGAACCAAGCCATAGCTTTTTGCTTAAAACTGTTTCAAGAACCGCACGTCGTTTTCGTAGAAGAGGCGGATGTCGTTGATGCCGTAGCGGAGCATGGCGATGCGTTCGATGCCGAAGCCGAACGCCCAGCCGGTCCACACTTCGGG
>Ga0182030_10014785_pt1 | contig 15359 bp, 14 predicted proteins | sample 812S3MmetaG_FD_121299 | JGI IMG/M metagenome (GOLD analysis project Ga0182030, IMG submission 121299) | Permafrost microbial communities from Stordalen Mire, Sweden - 812S3M metaG (Illumina Assembly) | ecosystem: Environmental > Terrestrial > Soil > Wetlands > Permafrost | place: Sweden... | reverse complement strand
TTGCGTTTCCGGAGGATATTTTCGGGAGTTTCGAGGTTGATGGCCGGGGTGAGTTTGTGAGTGGGGATGGCGGGAGGGTGGGGAATTGGCAAGGGAGTGGGACTTATAGGGTTATTACGAGGGAGGGAATGTGAGTACTTCTTCATTTTTGGGTTGGGTTGAGTTCTTCGGAGAGGAGGCTTTTGAAAGAATATTGATGCTAACTGGGCTATACAGACTAGGCTTGAGTGACTTCTTGAGAGGTAAACTAGTGGAGAGGTTAAAGGAAGAGGAGAAGAAAGAGAAGTCAGGTTAAAAAAGATATTTGGTTGAGAGATATTGACCCTCCAAGGCAGACCACGGGTCTCAGGCGTAGATGACGCTGGGGGGCATGTTTTTGAGTCTAAGGGATGCTTCCCATCCAATCTCCTCTTCATAATTGAAACGTACTGTCTCACAGAGGACTGACTGACTTTGGGAATGGCTCACTATATACGTATATAGCTGGCTTGAGTCGAACATCATGGTTGGTAATTTGACAATAGCTCTGCATCACTTCATATATGCAGGAAGATATATCAAGATGTGGCGCCTTACACTACAACAAGATCTTGTCCTACAATTCACAAGATGAGATACTCCTTAGTTGTAAACGTGAATGCCGAGACTGTCGAACGCTTTTGAGGAGGGAGGCATACTACTGTGCAAATTGATTTTGTCTGTCGGATCACCCGAAACTGAAATCGAGTTTCGATTGAGCATATTGACCTAGACAGAATCTCACGAAAAGAGCTCCGGTTGTTCTCGCATTAACAGTTGAGCGTATTCTTGCACCTGTAATTACCCCACAATTCGCCGTTCGCTAAGCCCGGGCGTCACGATTGACGGACAGCATCCCATACACCTGGATTCCGATCCTCTTTCATATAGTATCGAGTGGGTCAAACATAAACGCCTTTTGACTTGCGATCTCTCAGATATGCGCGTATTAAGCATCAAGCATAAGTCTTGAACCTCAAGTATCCATTCTTCAACGGAAGCGTCAAAGCTTCTCCTCTCTGGTGGGGCTTCCCTGCGATCACAAAAAGCAACCCACCTATACCGCCGCGATGATGTCTCACGGAAATTCCGCGTACGAAGATGGTGAGCTGGAGATTTCCCTTGCGCCATCAGCAAACCGTCGAGCTCAGAATAAGCCTCCAGATGCGGGCTCCCACCGAGAGCAAAATGGCAACCACCACAGCTTCGTTGAACCTGCACCGCAGAAGAAGGCCGAGCAGCGTGTCGGCGCATATCAAATAATTAGGACGCTTGGAGAGGGGTCCTTTGGCAAGGTCAAGTTGGCTATTCATCGAGTCACCAACCAACAAGTTGCGCTCAAGATAATTGCCCGAAAGAAGCTCATCAGTCGCGACATGGCTGGTCGGGTTGAGCGGGAGATTGAGTATTTGCAGCTTCTTAGACATCCACACATTATCAAACTGTAATTTTGAGCCTCCTCCAAGATCGAAACTCTGCTAAACATTATTTCATAGCTACACGGTCATCAAAACCCCCTTAGAAATTATAATGGTCCTCGAATACGCCGGCGGTGAGCTCTTCGATTATATTGTACAGAACGGGAAGATGAGAGAGGATGAAGCTAGACGATTCTTCCAACAAATTATATGTGCGGTCGAATACTGCCATAGACATAAGATTGTACATCGAGATCTCAAGCCAGAAAATCTACTACTCGATGAGAATCTCAATGTCAAGATTGCCGACTTCGGACTTAGCAACATTATGACGGACGGAAACTTCCTAAAGACAAGCTGTGGCAGTCCAAACTATGCGGCCCCTGAGGTCATCAATGGCAAATTGTACGCTGGACCGGAAGTCGACGTGTGGAGTTGTGGTGTAATCTTATATGTGTTACTCGTTGGGAGACTACCCTTCGACGACGAACACATCCCCTCTCTGTTTGCGAAGATTGCCAAGGGACAATATGTTGTTCCGGGGTACATGAGTCAAGGAGCTGCTGCACTCATCAAGAAGATGTTGGCTGTCAACCCCGTACATCGAGCTACCATTGAAGAGATTCGTCTGGACCCTTGGTTTGTCAAGAACTTACCAGCTTACTTGCAACCGCCTGTGGAGGACTTCATCGACACTGGAGTTGACCCCACCAAGGCAATCAATCCAAAGAATATTGCTCCTAATGCTCCTCCGGAAGTCCAGGAGAAGTTGCATGCTCAAGTCACGGAGAAGATCAGTAAGACTATGGGATACGGAATCAAGGACGTACAAGATGCATTGGATGCCAACGAACCATCGGCTATTAAAGATGCTTACTTTATTGTCAAAGAAAATAAGTTGATGCAGGCTAATCGTAAGTGTTATCATTACCGAAGAGTTATTGTTTATGAATATGGCTTTTTTCAAGTCTTAGGATTTATTTAACGGGATCGCAGCAAATCTGGCAGATGATAAAGGACAACTCCTCTTTCAAGCACCTTCCCCACCAGCCTGGAACGACGGGATAAAGCTCGACATGTCGAACTCCGGAAATTCCTCCCCCAACATCAAGGCGTCTTCGGATAGCCCTGCGCAGCCTGCATTGGCACATCGCCCAAATCCCCTCGTTGACACCGTATCTCCGCGCTCTACAAGTTCCGTAGGCACTGACCGATCTACTCGTCCATACGTCAGTAAGATTGGCATTCTTCCCAGCAGCTTGCCAACTTATCATCGCGCCTATATGGAAGCTCGTCGATCTGGTAAAAACATGGAAAGCAACTTATCCACTACTCACTCCGAAGCTGACGAGCCGCATCCCCAATCCGAAGCTGAGAAGGCTGAAACCGCTCGCCGACTTAACCCTCACTCTCGCAGTCAACTTAAGCTCGACGAGGCTAGTAAGAGACCCGCTGGTATGACGCCCGTTCCCCAGAAGAAATCGAAGCCCACCAAGTGGCAATTTGGTATTCGTTCTCGTAATCAACCTCTTGAGGCAATCGGCTGCATCTATCGAGCACTTCAAAAGCTTGGCGCCGAGTGGGTTATCGACGAGGATTGGGAGCCTCCTGAGGGAGCGTCTCGAACAGATGACAAGTTAGTATTCTACCCTTGTTCTACGTATCTACTAACGACTTTCAGAACCAAGGGTGGTAGTTTCATATCGGATGATGGTGGTAGTGGCGCTTCACTTCATCACACTGATTCCATGTCTAACAAGGAAGGATCTGGCCGCAAGCCGCGATTTGACGTTGTTGATCCCACTTCTCACTATAGGCTCCCTGCCGATCCCTGGGTCATTCGAGTTCGATGGAAAAAAGATGGAATGTATCCCCCTGGAACTGTTCCTCCCGGATCGACTCACTCATCTTCTATAGATCTTCGTCGCCAATCGATCGCTTCTCTTAGCAGTGCTGGTGGTTCTTTGCCCGAAGTCTCTTCTCCGCCCAAGCATGCCAACGTCGATCCAAAGGATAGTGTCATTATGCATGTTGACATCCAACTTTATGAGATGGAGCCTGGTGTCTACTTGGTCGATTTTAAATGCGCTGGCTACGAAACCCCTGAGGGCATGCTTCACGAAGAGAAGGACGTTACTTCGCCATTCCCTTTCTTGGACTTAGCTTCTAAGCTGATCATCCAACTCGCTGAGGCTGATTGAAGGACCTTGGGGTGTGGAGCACGAACGATACGAGCTTACGATTGACGAGGTCATTACGAATTGTTAGAGTCTGTTAGAGTCTGTTAGAGTATTTGGGATGTCATACGCAACGGGGCATCATGGATCATTGCAAGCAGCAGCGAGGTCAGTATTTTGCAGCTGCTAGGTTTATATTAAAACATCAAGAGGTCCTTATTTGCAAGGAATGGCGGAATTGTTGAAAGGGGAAAGGATTTGGAGGCTTTAGATCTTCAAGCGTGGCGTTTATCTCGATGGTTGAATACCCGGGAGGCATAATTTCTTGTCCATCCTCTTTTTCGACGTACTGCAAGGTGCTCACCATCTTTTCCACTCTGTGTGCCATAGTCCATGATAGATGAGGAATCATGGAATCATGGAATCAAAAGCTCTTTTTAATATTTTAGACAATTCTGTGCTCTATGACATGTTGAATATGTCTTTGAAAGAGTTTTAAGGCAATTTCCCTTCAGAGTAGTCCATGAATAGATGTGGTAATTATGGAGTGAGAAGCAATTCCTTCGAAATACATTGTCTACCAGCGTTGCATACATTGCCTTCAAGAGCAAAGGTTTTATATACACACCTTAGTCTTGGCCGCTGTCCTATTAGATGCCGGCAACTACAATCTGCATCTCCGGTGATTTCAGTACGGGATGCAGTGTATTTGGCTTGGTTCTTTCTGGTCTTCAGTCCATCTTTATACCCCCACAGCCAAATTATGTACCTATTCAATTCATACGCAGTCAAAACAGAGGGAGATCTCTGAATTATTGGATGTATTGCTTAATGCTTATATTACCATCTTGATGATAATTTGTCCATAAGAAATGCTGAGAATAGTGGAATAAGAAGCTGTTTCTTCGAATGATTGACGGTGTGATTCGTCGAGTGTATTGCTTAATGCATTTATGCATCCCTTTTTCATAACCACTTTTGCCACTCAGCTTATGATACAGCCTTACTAATTCCAACCAAACTCCATCCCTACCAACGCCAAATCACAGCTCTGTGCCCGGTATCAATACCGCGACTAATTACCTATCTCCTATCCCCACCCTGTTGACCCTGATCAAAACCACCTGACGGTCCAGGCGGGAACCCTTGCGGTGGTTGTCCCCCAGGGAACCCACCTGGCGGCGGAGGAAACTGGAAATTCGGGGGTAGACCACCTGGGGGTGGGAATGGGAGACCTCCTGGTGGAGGGAAGGGGAGGCCGCCTGGGAGAGGAGGTGCGCCGGGCCCACCGGGGAAGGGGATTGGCATGCCCCGGCCGTTGGGTGCTGGGGGATGTGTTAGTTTGCGGTAGAAGTGGGATGGAAAAAAGGGAGGGGGAGACGAACGAGGAATCATTCCTTGTGGTAGGCCAGGCATTCCTGGGAAGGGTGGTGGTGGGACGCCTGTTACAGATTATTGGTAAGAGGGTTGATAGGAAGGAAGGGGAAGGGGAACAAACCGCCAGGAAAGCCAAAAGGTGGAGGCATCATAGGTTGGACACCGGGATTTTGACCCAACATTGGGTTGGAAGATGATTGTCCTTCTGCGGCATAGGAGTTGGTGATTGAATCGATAACGGATTGTGCTTTCTCGTGTCCGATTTCTGCAGTCATGGTATTTAGTATTTGGTTTGGGAAACTGGGAAGAGAAGACGAACGTTGGTAGTAATCGACGACATTTCGGAGGTGGTTACGACCGCTGTTGTGGGCTTTGCGGACGCTCATGGAGTCGTGCGTGAGGTAGACATCGCAGTAATCGCCTGGAGAAGGTCAACGGGGGCTTAGGAGGCTTCTGCTGGAATGGAGCTGTAGAGAAGTTTCGTCGCGTTCGGGAACTTACAGAAGACTGTCCCAGATGTTAGCAGAGTGGATGAAGCTTTTCGCGCAGAGTAAGACTTACATTTAGGCATCTTGACGAAGAATACTGGTGAAGACTGGCGTCCTGAGGATTGATGGCAGAAAAGTAGCTTGCCCTTGAAGTTGAGCTTCAAAAGTTCGTGGCTGGCCCTACACGTGACCCGTCAGCCTCGAAATTTACCACGTCGTTCTTTTGGTGGACTCCTTTTTCTACACGACCGATCACCATCCTGACCTGAAAACTCACACGACCAACTGGCAGTATGACGCCTCCTCACTCAATATTATATTCCCTATGCAGTCTGCTCTTATTTCTAGCGTGTGCAAATGCGCTGAAATTTGACGTAGAGGCATTCAGTAAAGGTGATAAGAGGGGCGAGAGATGCATTCGAAATTTTGTTGCGAGGGATACATTAGTGGTAGTTACAGCTACCCTGGGAGGGAATAAGGGTGATGGAATGATCGTTAATATGCATGTAGGTTGAGACTCTGAACAATTAGAAATATGTTCGTGCTAATACATTACCTACAGATCAAGGATGCTGTTGGAAACGAATATGGACGCTCAAAGGATGTTGTGGGAGAGCAAAGAATGGTATTCACATCTCACGCTGATGCATCATTCGATGTCTGCTTTGAAAACAGTTTCTCTGGCTGTAAGAAATGGCCTATCCTATCTATCCCTTGCTCAACATTTCTGACAATTCTCAGCATCTGGCGTCCGCCATGCCTTCCGACATGTTGAACTCGATATCGATATTGGAGCTGACGCAAAAGATTGGTCTGCGGTCCAAGCAACCGAGAAACTCAAGCCTGTGGAAACCGAACTACGGCGTATCGAGGAAATGGTTCAAGAGATTGTGGCCGAGATGGATTATTTACGGAGTCGAGAACAAAAGCTTAGAGATACGAATGAGAGTACGAATACTCGGGTTAAGTGGTTTGCATTTGGGACTATGGGCATGCTGGTAGCATTGGGAGCGTGGCAGGTTGTCTACTTGAGGGCGTACTTCAGGTACGCTGTGTTCTCGTTCGGTATTTGCTGTAAAGTTGCTAATTCTTTTCCAGGTCAAAGCATCTTATCTAGGGCTTCGTATAATTTTGCGTTAGGAAGTGGAGCACATCATGGAGGATCTTTCTGAGGCAATTGGCCTCCTTGTTTAAGTAGCTGTAGAAAAAATAGGTATATAATGAGAATCGCAGGGGAAAAGAGATACCCCAGAAGCCATTGGAGACATCCTGTTTTCGCAATTGCTCAAGTTGGACGTCATGTCTTTGACTTACCTTGTTTGAAGTTCCAAACTAATCAGGATGAGGAATCCGGAAGAGCCTGATTGAGGCCTCGTGCAGTTCACTTTCTGTAATTTCGTAAGAGAATTCATTTCCTGTAAACTGTTCTTAGAAATCAACTCTGGTTTCATGTCACAATGCATCATCATTCTGTCAGATTTTGGCCAATTTATTTTATTTCTCCAGCTCATTTATCGAACTACCTCTACGATGGTGGAAGGGTCTCGAAAGTCTGGGCAACCTCCTTCTCCCAAGGCAAGCGTGCCTTTCCGTAAATTTCAGCTCCTGGCTTGATTGACTTTCCTTGGTCAAGCAAGATAGTCCTAACCACAATCTTATCCCCCATGACGGTTTGGTGGTGATATACTATTCAATATTAGCAACTGGCACTAGAACGCAGAATATTGAGGGATACTCACCGTGGGTTGTGCAGTTCGGGCAGTAATAGCAATTTACATTTTTGCCACTGTCGCCCTTGTACGTGTAGGCATTAAGCTTGCCCTTGGTGATCTGGAGGTTCTCTTTTGGGACGATCTGGTTCAACGTGTAGGTTCCTCCAGAAAGTGTCTTGCAAGTATCGCAGTGACTTGCTTATCATCAGCATCTGGCCCTGGAAAGCTCGAATATTTGATCAAATTTACCAAAGGATATGGGCTCTGTCCTCGAGCTTGACATCCCACTCAATTTGGCCGCAGTGGCATCGTGCGTGATCGACAGTCATTGTGTTTGTTTGGAACGTTTAAGCTTTTCAAAAACTCGAGATGAAAAACATGAGGGTCATTGGGAAGCCAAGATGCGTAGCAATGGAATTATATATTCTTATTACTGATGTTGGGTGGAGGGGTGTAATGAGCTACGTCAGAAGTGAAAATGAGGGGCGACTAGACCTCCGGTCTTGACAATCGAGTATCTGTTGAAGCACTGGGCAGATCGATAAGTTTAGCATTGGACTAGACGAAAGTCCGACTCTCATGATTTGACGTTTAGAAAAAGGACACTTTAAGCTTGACATCAGCAGGAAGATCGGCACCGAAAAGGTTTCATTTTTCGTGTTGTAGCTTGGTAGTTCCTGGAAGGAACCCAAGACTATAGGGAGCAGCGCCTTTTGAGACCAGAATGATTCTTGAGGCGGAACACCAGATGACGCCGAGAACGAACCCGTCGAGACTTGGTGAAAAGAGTCTGACAAATGCAGACTTGCACTTCCGGTAATAAGCTGGGAAAGCCTTATTACCTATCTCTCGCAAATCGTAGGTATGGAAGCACAATATAATTTTTCAAAAGCTGGTCTTGTACTCCTTAACCGTAGGTTTGCCACTGCAAGGAAGGCCTAGGCCACTGCCTAGTTCAAGGTCCACGTGAGGTAAAGATGAAAGATTACTCAGAGAAACAAATAAAGCAGAATGTAAAAACAATAATAAATTCAAGGTGCACCGTATGCGCAACCTATCTTTCAACAAGATTGTATCAGAGACGAGGACACAATAGAACCCGCAATGTGTTGGTTGATATGTCTTGCCAAAACTCGACTCACAGCAGGACGAGATCCGTTACAATACTTTAACAAGCTAATAAAGCTTCAAGTTGAAGGAAAGGGGGCCTTTGAACTTTAGGATGCGAAAAGAAACGGACGAAGGAAGAAGAGGGAAAGAAGTTTCCTTATAAGGTACTTGAAGCACTGGACATCAAGGTGTTCGTACTAATCAAATTAAGAAAGGACTTCACGGCTGGTATTTCCGGATCTACAGGTGCTGGTAAATAGCTACTGTGAATGGATATACTAAGGTCATTGCCTTTACAGGATATGAGTTCTTGAGCAACTGTCGAGAAACCTCACATCTCACCCCTGAAGAAAGGGGACAGTCGTTATCACGTGCCTCGCGATAAGGCTAAGATAAGCGAACTACTAGCAAATATATTTTCTTTTGGTAAAAAAAAAAAATCTCATAGGTCCTCGAAGAAACGCAACCAAGCTAATAGTCAAGATGGATTCTGTCGATTTACACAGCAAGAAGCGCAAGAGAAAGCACGGAAGCTCCAAGGTGGAGAATGACGACGAAGTAATCGCAGGGAATGGTTCTGACCCTGCGACAGAGACCAAGTCAAAATCGAAGCGATCGAAATCAGAAAAGCGCGAGAAGGCACCTAAGAAGGCAAAGAAGGCTAACGAGCCTGATGGTGATGTTGGAGAAGAGGTTACTCTAGATGAGGAGCAGTGGGAGAGTGAGGATCTAAATATAGAGGTTGGAAACTTGGAAAAGGCGCAACTCGAGGACGGGGACGAAGATGATGCAGGGGATGGAGAGGATCTGGTTGAGGGGCCCGCACCTGGTGCTGGTGTGCTTTCATTACCAAACTCTGGTGTTCAGGCCCAGAAATTTGCCGAATTGAACCTATCAGAGAAGACGATGAAGGCTATTACGGATATGAAGTTCGAGAATATGACGGAAATCCAACAAAGAGGAATTCCTCCTTTACTGGCAGGAAGAGATGTATTAGGAGCTGCAAAGACCGGTTCGGGGAAGACATTGGCTTTCTTGATTCCCGCTGTGGAGATGCTCACAAGTTTGCGATTCAAGCCCAGGAATGGAACTGGTGTTATTGTGGTCTCTCCAACCAGAGAACTTGCACTTCAAATCTTTGGAGTTGCAAGAGAATTGATGTCACATCACTCGCAAACATACGGAATTGTCATTGGAGGAGCAAATCGAAGAGCAGAAGCAGAGAAGCTTGCAAAAGGTGTCAACCTACTTATTGCAACGCCTGGTCGGTTGCTAGATCACTTGCAGAACACCCAGGGATTTGTATTCAAGAATTTGAAAGCTTTGGTCATCGATGAGGCAGACCGAATACTAGAAATCGGATTCGAGGACGAAATGAGACAAATTGTCAAGATCCTACCCAAAGATGAGCGTCAAACCATGCTATTCTCAGCCACCCAAACAACCAAGGTCGAGGATCTTGCCCGAATATCTCTACGACCTGGACCACTCTACATCAACGTTGATCACCAGAAAGAACACAGCACTGTCGAAGGCCTCGAGCAAGGCTACGTCGTATGCGATTCTGACAAGCGTTTCCTCCTACTATTCTCCTTCCTCAAGCGTAACCTCAAGAAGAAGATCATTGTCTTTTTCTCTAGTTGTGCATGTGTCAAATATCACGCTGAACTTCTCAATTACATCGACCTACCAGTATTAGATCTCCACGGCAAGCAAAAGCAAGAGAAAAGAACAAACACTTTCTTCGAGTTCTGTAATGCCAAACAAGGCACTCTCCTCTGCACTGATGTTGCGGCAAGAGGTTTAGATGTAAGTTTCTCCCTCTCACCATCTCTATTCTCCGTCACTAACAAAGCTCAGATTCCAGATGTAGACTGGATAATCCAATGGGACCCACCTGACGACCCCCGCTCCTACATCCACCGCGTAGGTCGCACAGCCCGTGGTTCTAACGGCAAAGGGCGCTCCCTCATGTTCCTACAACCCAGCGAAGTCGGGTTCCTCTCGCATCTGAAAACAGCCCGTGTTCCTGTCGTCGAATTCGAGTTCCCCTCCTCCAAAATCGTAAACGTGCAATCCCAGCTCGAGAAACTTATTTCGCAGAATTATTACCTGAATAAAAGTGCGAAGGATGGGTACAGGAGTTATTTGCAAGCGTATGCGAGTCATAGTTTAAGGACGGTATTTGATGTTCATAAGTTGGATTTGGTGAAGGTGGCGCGGAGTTTTGGATTTAGTGCGCCGCCGAGGGTGGATTTGACGTTGGGGGCTAGTATGGGGAGGGATAAGAAGACGCAGGGACGGAGAGCGTACGGGAGTCAGCCGAAGCAGGGTGGGAGCTTTAAGAAAAGGGGTACTTATTGAGAGAAGATGCGAAAAGTGATACCTTGCAATCGCTGGCGTTGTGTTGTTAGTTATAGATATTGAGCCTTTGAGATGGCGTCTGTGGGCAACAATCCAAGGCTCTCCCAAAAGCTTCCAAAAGCACCCTGCGGGATCATGGTTCGAGGCCACCTCAAACAATGTGCTTGTTCAAGATCATACTACGGCTCTGTTATATAGGACTGGATATGCATTGATCTAGGAGAACCGAGCAACACTGGCAGTCAATAATGAACTTGTGAACCAAAATCTGACATCAAATATTTATTATATATCTGTGACTCGTACTAGGTTATATCTAATCGTCCTTTTTCTCTTTGTTGATATCAATGAAAGGATTTTAAGAACTCTGTTATCAGCGCAAAGAGCTAGTATTGCATCCTTCAGTATCCGTTTGATCTCCCTTCGAAATGGAAATCATAATCAAAGAAACTCCCTGAGCACTAAAATCCACAAATCGTTTACATGAACATGTGAATCGCGATATCATGCAGTCAAACAGAGTTGAGTCTAATTGCCTTTGAGCGATGGCCGTCCCCTGCCCCTTCTCGCATGGCCGGGCATAAGTCCGCCGCCCCGAGCCATCTTTGGTGGGGGTCGAACAGCTGGAATACTAGCATCAGAAGATGAGCCGCTTGTAATTGAGTCGTCCGAGTCTGATCCATCGCTTGGACTCATCAACCGCACCACAGTAGGTCCCTTTTGGATAGGCTGAGCAGGAGTAGTAACCGCGGTGCTGCTGTCTGAAAATTTGGTAGGGCTCATTGCGGCGGTGGCTGTGCTGAGGGAGCCAGTACTCGAGAACTTAGAGACGTAGTTCGAGGATTCTCTTGCTTTAGGCATCGTATCATGCGAAAAATGAATGGACGAAGAGCTTTCCCGACTAGGTTCTGATAATCGCACTCCACCTTTCGTTTTACCTATTGATCTAGGACTCATTGATGGTGAGTTGTCCAACACAACTTTTGCAAGTGAGAGAGAGCCTTTTGCGCTTGCAGGACCCATAGTATTGCCATTTGAAGGTCGAGACTTTGCCGCAACAATCTTGAAAGACTTGCCCCTTTTAGCGAGTTTTTCTTTGAGAGAAAGGAGTCTCGTTGGAGCAGAAATCTTTGCAGTTGAGGAAGGTTTGACTGCTGGTGCAGGCTTAGTGGCTGAAGCGTTCTTTGGAGGTCTGCCCCTGCGTTTTGGCATAGAACCTGCTGGTGCTACATCCTTCGGCTTTTTGGCAACAATTTGGGGTATGAATTTGTCTCTATCTTCCTCTTCGCTATCATATAAATAGTTCTGTTCTTCAAAATCGGAATCACGGCGAACAGGCTTTGGATTCACAGGCTCGTTATTTCGATCGGCAGCTGCACGAGTTTCCTCCTCTGAGAAAGTGACTGCTTCTGCCACTTTCACTCCTGGATTAGCAGACGAAGTACGCCATTTGATACCGCTCTCGATGGATTTCCTTGGTGTATCCGGATCACCGAATAAGCTATCATCAGATTCGATGTGAACACCGCCATCGTCATCACCGTCGGAAGCGGATGATATATCGATGGGAAGATCAGCTTTTTTTTTGCTGTGTTTTCTGTCTTCAGTGGGAAAGTCCGAATCCTCATCAGAATGGTCACCTTCAGACTCAGAAGAAATGTCAATAGCAGTGGTAGCAACTTGCTTGTCCTTCGAAGGCCCATTGACTTTCGTCCTATTTCTTTTGCGAGGTAGCTCGGACGGAAACTCAATATCAGCATCTTCTGCTTCTTTTCGAGCAAGCCAAGCAGATTTTCGACCCCTCTTCGCTTTCGCTGTAGGGGCTGGCGATATTGTTGTGCTGGTTGCTTGTCGGCGGGTGCTTCTCCTCTTGGACGAAAGTGAGATCGTCGCAACCTTGTCGCTGCTAGGCTTCTCGAACCGACTCATTGCTTGTACTGCAAGTTCCAAGTCATCTACATTTTTGGGGGCCCTTGGTTTCCGAGGGCGATTTGGGACCACGTCATCCTTTGAAAAGGGAATTGCATCTTCACCCAGGTCGATGTACGTCTTTGGTTTTGTAATGCTACGACGGGGCGGGCGAGCGAGACTTTGAGGCTGGGGAGAATCGCCATATTGTGTAGAAGAGTCACGCTTAGTAATTCCAGGGCGTCTTTTAGATTCAGCAAGTATCTTTTGCCGCTTGTTGGCAAAGAACTCATCTTCATCGTCGGATCCATGCCTTTTCTTCTTTGAACCTTCCTCCGAGGGCAGGGGCGCAAGGTCAGAGAGCGCAAGGTTTGTGGTCGCTAATGGCTGCAAATTGAGAGCGTCATCGGCCGATGCCTCTGAATTAGGAGCATCATAAAGAATCTTATCAGGACCTCTACCCTGCTGATAATAACCGACTCCCATCATGCGATTTTGGCCGGTTTGAAGCGGCTCAGGAGATGATCGATCAGGCCCAAGCATACGCGCGACCGGAGCAAGAAGTTCAGGAGGATAGACCGTAGCAGGCTGGCTTTCGTCAAACTCGAGGTCATAATGACCATCAAGCTGACCAACAAGGAGGCCGCGTGCATAGTGGCCGCCTCCGCCAATATTGGATGAATAGAGCCCACCATTAGTCTCTGCCTCTGTTGAGCCGTGAGTCAATTGATCAAAGTCACCATTGCCATGAACATGAGATGAATTTGATTCCTCAGCGTTGAAAAGTCTCGGATCGAGATCTCCATTGGCAGCTCCATCGAAATCTCCAAGATCTCTTGCAAGCTCATTTGAAAGTTCATACGCCAACTGTTGATCCTCTTCGTCGAGATAGGAATCACCTATAACATCTTCACGTGCCATTTCAGCTTCGGCCTTTTCTTTGAGCTTCTTCATTCGTGCAGATTCCGTCGGGTTGGCATCATTCTCGTCGCGAAGCCATCCAAGATTGGTTTTAGAAAAATCGACGAGACTCTCAACGCTACGAAAGTCGGCAACCTTCTTGGTATCGTGCCCAAGGAGAGTGCCTTTAGGTGCGTATGGATTCTGACTTGGGTTCTTCCTACATTTGCCACATGAGCAGATTCCTAGACACTTGGGGCAGGACCAGTCTCGATCCTCCATAACATCTTGGGGCATGAGGTCGAAGGCTCGCCACAAAACCCCGTAGCAATAACTATTATTACAAGTAGTGCACGCCGCCGCTTTCCAGTTCCAGTGGTGTACCTTGCATGTATGACACGGGGCAGTCTTGTTCTTCACGGGCTTCAAGACATTCTTCCTGCGAACTTTCTTTCTGGGACGCCCGTTGTCATCACATTCCGGCTCAACGTCAGAAGCACCAGGCGAAGGAGCCTCGACGACCGGATTTGCTGGATCATGAAATGGTCGGATTTTCAACTGTTCTTGGCAAACTTGAGCGACGGGTTTTTTGCCATATCGCTTTCTTGCAACTTCGAGTGGTTGTGGGGATTTTTGAATGTCAAACCCATCGTCACAATGTACCAGGGTCTGGCGCCAGGTTTCGTAATTCTCTGTCAAGGTAGACCATCTCCACTGCTCACACCATTTGAGATTCGAGATGCAGCTGCAGGAGCGACCCATGGCATAACAATCCATACATATGTCGTATGTATCTTCCTCACCGTTCGGACCATATTCAATACAGGACTTGCAAGTGAGGAAGCGGTTGAAGATGTTACACCTGCAGTAGGAGCAAGTAATGTTCGAATCGAAAGGCAGCATTTCAACATCCTTCTCCTGATGTCCGGGACCGAACATTTCGCTGACCAATATTTCCGTGTATAGAGTAAACAGACGCTTGAAATCCTCAAAGAGTTGTTTTATCCGGCCGTACCTCAGCATCTTCGGTTCTACAGTATCCCGCTGGAGCAAGTCGTGGTATTTTATGAGAGTATAATAGATAATGGCCTTGTTCTTATACTGCTCTTCACGGCAGACCATTCGAGCCCTCGGGAGTGCTTCGTGTAATGCAAGCTCTAGTGTGTCGACGGTTGTTCGATTCCAGGCTGCCTTCATTGTTCGAGTTCCACGATTCCAAACCTGGTGCGGAGCCAAAGGTGGTATCAAAATCAGATCGCCTACTTTCTGCTCGACAACCCAGACCTTGAAGGGTGCCTTTTTCCAAGCATTTACTTGAGCAAAATGCTTCTCAACTTCAATATCATGCCCAAGCATGGATAGAAAATACTCCGAGACTACCTCGCGCTCTTTTGTCTCTGTCATGAACCAGATAGAGCTGCCTGGTCTTTCTCCATTTTCACGTTGCGAGGCGTCAACCATAATATTGTGGCCGAGACTTGCGCACATTTCACGATGCGCGGGGGTATAGGTTCCTTCATGGCCAATATAGCACATCATGTTGAGAGCCCGCATCTCAGGTGGGAGGCTGCTCATCAAGTCGCCAGCAGGAGCAACGCCTTTACCATATCTCATTTGTCCATACTCATTCGGCTCAAGTATTGCCCCGTCACCCCCAGTCCTAGGCTCTATACATTCATTGAGATAGAAGAACGCCGGAGGAATGTAACTTTTGAGGTTCTCTGCCCATCGATCCGGAGTGTCCATATCCTTCAGATATAGTCGTTGACGTTTGGGATCCCGGTAGCTTGCTGGAGTGAATTGTTTCGTAAGCTTGCCCATACTCCTCATGTAATGTCCCAGCGTCATTTCAATGTTAGTACTGGCGGTTATATCACGAGGAAAGAC
>Ga0182030_10014784_pt1 | contig 15359 bp, 15 predicted proteins | sample 812S3MmetaG_FD_121299 | JGI IMG/M metagenome (GOLD analysis project Ga0182030, IMG submission 121299) | Permafrost microbial communities from Stordalen Mire, Sweden - 812S3M metaG (Illumina Assembly) | ecosystem: Environmental > Terrestrial > Soil > Wetlands > Permafrost | place: Sweden... | reverse complement strand
TCATTGTTGATTTGCTCGACGATCGCCTGCATCTGCTCGCTCTTGCGCGCGCCGCTGCGGAAGAAAACCAGCTGCCACTGGATGAACTGATCCTGCTGACCCGCCAGCGAGGGAATGTTCTCGGTTTGCGAAACACCAGCTTCGCCGTGACAGGCGGTGCACAGTTTGGCCTTTTCCCTGACTGCGGCGATGTCGGCGGCGTGGGCCAAAGACCCGCTCATGAGCGCAACTGAAAGCATCCCAGCCAAAGCAATCCGCATCACACCTCTCCCGGTCGTCAACTCTCCCGAAACGCAAAGCTGCGGCTACTCGTTCCGGAGCAGCCGCAGCCTCGGTGACGTCGGTCGTTACTTCTTGTAGCTGATGCGATAGATCGCGCCGGCCCAGTCGTCGGCAACGAGAATCGAGCCATCCTTGTCCAGGATGATATCGTCCGGCCGGCCGAGATAGCCCTGGTCGCCTTCAATCCAGCCGGATGCGAACACCTCTTGCTTGGGGTTCTTGCCATCCGGACCAACGATCACGCGCACGATCCGGTCACCCTGGTATTTATGCCGGTTCCACGAGCCGTGTTCGGCGATCAGGATGTTGTTCTTGTATTCGGCGGGGAACTGGTCGCCGGTGTAGAACTTCATGCCGAGCGGAGCCACATGCGCGCCCAGATTCAGCACGGGCGCCGTGAATTCCGAACATTTGTGACCCATCGCAAACTTCGGATCCGGCAGGTTGCCCTGGTGGCAATAGGGATAGCCGAAGTGCTCGCCCGGCTTCGAGATCATGTTGAGCTTGTCGCTCGGCAGATCGTCGCTGATCCAGTCGCGTGCGTTTTCGGTGAACCAGTATTTGCCGGAGCGCGGATCGACGTCGCCGCCGACGCTGTTGCGGACGCCGAGCGCCACCAGTTCGGCATTGCCGGTTTTGGGATCGACGCGACGGATCTGCGACACGCTGGTCGGAGGAATCCCGATGTTGAAGGGAGGTCCGAATGGAATATAGAACCAGCCATCCTTGTCGGCGGCGAGGTACTTCCAGCCATGGGCGGCGTAGGACGGCATGTCGTCATAGACAACCGTGCCTTCGCCGAGCTTGTCGAGATTGGCTTCCGCGTTGTCGTATTTGATCAGCTTGTTGGTAGCGATGACATACAGCGCACCGTCGCGATAGGCGAGACCGGTGGGCATGTTCAGCCCCTTGAGGATGGTCTTGACCTCTTTCTTTCCGTCCTTGTCGGTAATGGCGTAGACGTTGCCGAGACCGAACGAGCCGACGAACAGCGTGCCCTTGTCGCCCCATGCCATCTGCCGTGCGGCGAGCACGCCCGATGCGTAGACTTCGATCTTGAAGCCCGGCGGCAGCTTGATCTTCTTGATCAGCGTGGCCAGTTCGGCATCCGATGCGCCGGTCGGCGGACCGGATGGCGGCGCCAGGCCCTTTTGGGCTTCGGTCTCGTCGCCGAGGAACCAGTCGTCCGGCGGGTGGGTCCAGAATTCCTTGTTCCCGGACTGATAACTCTTGAGCGCCTTTTGCTCTGCGCTGACCTGCCCCGCCGCTGCGACGACGAAGACTGCCGCGAGCGCAAGGACAGATCGATTGAAAGCCGATTTCATTGCATCACTCCCCTATGCAGCCAGGCGGCTGCGCATGTTATTTATTGTGGGCGGTTCGAGAGATGTACCCGGTCTGGATTGGATCAGACGGCGAAACGTTTAGCACATCCGCGGTGAGAGAAAAGGGCCCCCGCGCGATCCTGCAAGCCTGAAATAAATCGGGAAAAAATCCCGATGGACGTTTTTATTGCAGGCGATGTTTGCGCCCGCGGCGGCATTGCGCAGGGCGAAGGCGAGGATACGACTGTCTTGTTCTGCTGTTACGTGGTTCAAAAACAAAAAGCCCGCTGAGACAGCGGGCTCTTGGTCAAACTTTGCCATGTTACAAAAAACTGGAGCGGGCGAAGGGATTCGAACCCTCGACCCCGACCTTGGCAAGGTCGTGCTCTACCACTGAGCTACACCCGCATCCGAGAGACTGGCGGCAATCACTCGCCGACAACGGGCAGAGCTATGCCAAATGCGGCCCTCGAATGCAACAGCCCCGAGCGCGGCCCGAAACCGGCCGGATCTGCGGCTATCGGCAATAACGTGGAGGAATCCGCCCGAAACAGGGCGCAAATCGCCCGTCCATGGCCGCCCGGACCGTTCCCGGCCGATTGCAAATTGGCTTTCAAACGCCAATTAGGGCTCAGGCCGTGCTAGAACGGCCAATCCACAAGACACCAGACGAGGGTCCCGTGACGATAATAGAGCAGGGCAGCAGCGGACCGGCGCCGCAGGCGGCGCCGGATCTGATCAAGGAAACAACCACCCAGACATTCGTCAAGGATGTCATCGAGGAGTCAAAGCGTCAGCCGGTGCTGATCGACTTCTGGGCGCCATGGTGCGGCCCCTGCCGCCAGCTTACGCCGATCATCGAGAAAGCCGTCCGTGCCGCAAAGGGCAAGGTCAAGCTGGTCAAGATGAACATCGACGAACATCCGGCGATTCCCGGCCAGATGGGAATTCAGTCGATCCCGGCCGTGATCGCGTTCGTCAACGGCCAGCCTGCGGACGGTTTCATGGGCGCGGTTCCGGAAAGCCAGGTCACCGCCTTCATCGACAAGCTGACCGCGGGCATGCCGGCTGCGGGCGAGCCCAATATCGCAGAAATCCTGCAGGAGGCCGAAGCCGTCCTGGCTGAGGGCGATCCCGCCACGGCGGCGTCGATTTATGCCGAGGTGCTGGCCGCGGACGCCACCAATATCGCGGCCCTCGCGGGGCTCGGGAAATGCTACATGGCGACCGGCGCCATCGAGCAGGCCAAGCAGACCCTCGCCATGGTGCCGGAATCGAAGCGCGGCGACGCGGCGGTGAAGGCGGTGCAGACGTCGATCGATCTCGCCGAACAGGCCAAGGGGCTCGGCCCGGTGACCGAGCTCGAACAGAAAGTCGCCGCAAACCCGCTCGATCATCAGGCGCGATTCGATCTTGCGACCGCGCTCAACGCCAGCGGCAAGCGCAGCGAAGCCACCCATCAATTGCTCGAAATCGTCAAACGTGACCGCAAATGGAACGAAGACGGCGCGCGAAAGCAACTGGTGCAGTTCTTCGAGGCGTGGGGGCCGACCGACGAGGCCACGGTCGAGGGGCGAAAGCGGCTGTCGACGATTCTTTTTTCGTAATGCGTATTCCGCGAAAACGGACGCCGGTTTTGCGATAAGAACGGGCGCATAAACCTCGAGCCTCTTGCCGAAGCACCGGAACCGCTGATGCCGATCAATGCCGATTATCGCGGGCCCGGCGACCTTCCCGAGGTGATTCCGGTGTTTCCGCTGCCCGGCGCACTGCTGCTGCCGCGCGGCCAGATGCCGCTCAACATCTTCGAGCCGCGCTATCTCGCCATGGTCGACGACGCGCTGCGCGACGGCCATCGGCTGATCGGGATGATCCAGCCGGACGTTTCCCACTCCCGCGACGAGACCAAGCCGGCGCTGTTTCGCGTCGGCTGCGTCGGACGCATCACCCAGCTCGCCGAGGCCGGCGACGGCCGCTACATCCTCGAACTCACGGGCATCGCGCGTTTCAAGGTGGTGGAAGAGATGTCCGCCTTGACCCCGTACCGACAATGCAAGGTGGATTATTTCCCCTACATCGACGATTTCACCGCGCGCAAGGGCGAGGAAGCGGTCGACCGCGAGGCGCTGCTTGAGGTGCTGACGGATTTTCTCAAAGCCAACAATCTGAAGGTCGACTGGGAGGGCGTCGAGAGCGCGCCCAACGAGGCGCTGGTCAATGCGCTGGCGATGATGTCGCCCTACGGCCCGCCGGAAAAACAGGCGATGCTGGAAGCGCCCGATCTCAAGACCCGCGCCGAGATACTGATCGCGGTCACCGAAATGGATCTGGCAAAGAAGCGCACCAGCGGCGATACGGGGTTGCAGTAGGTTAATACCCCGCGACAGCCATCGCCGCGACGGCGCCCAGCACTATCCATCCGAAATGCCGGCCGCGCGTACCGACGGCGTTGCCGATCGCGCTGAAGGCGAACACGCAAGCGAGCGTGACGACGATCCAGTGCCGCGCGACCGGCGAGGCCATGCCCGGCGCCGCGATCAGGAGCACGCCGCCGGCGACCCAGGCGACGGTCGGGACTTGCCAGACGAATCGGAATAACGTCCGCAGGCGTTGCGGCTCGATGGTCACGCGCGCGAACACCTTGGTCTCCGACAGCACGCCGTGGATCAGCGCCGCAACAATCGCGGCCAGGCCCGAGCATTGCAACAACAGATCGCGCATCGGATTTTCTCCATACATGACTGTATGGTGAGTTATGATGGGCGGGCTGGTGCCTGTCAATACATTGGTGTATGGTGAATTGTCGCAAGGCACCGCATGGCCGATCAACTCTCCGCAGCAGACTGGCTCCATCAGGGCCTCAGGACATTGGCCCAAAGCGGCTTCACGGCATTGAAGGCCGAGCCGTTGGCCAAGGCGATGGGAGTGTCGCGCGGCAGCTTCTACTGGCATTTCGCCGACATCGGCGCGTTCCACGCGGCGATCCTCAGGCATTGGCGCGACGTCGCTGCCGAGCAGATCATCGCCAATCTCGAGGCGCTGTCGGACGACGAAAACCCGGTGCCGCTGCTGCTGCGCCAGGCGTTCGGCGGCAAGCTGGCGCTGGAAAAGGCGGTCCGCATCTGGGCCACGCTCGACCCCTCCGCCCGGGCCGCGGTGCAAGCCATCGACCGCCGCCGGCTGAATTACGTTGAGAAGCTTCTCGGCAGGGCATCCGGACTTTCCGCCGACGTCACCCGCGCCCGTGCGCAAATTCTCTACTGGGCGTTTGTCGGCTATGCACTGTCGGATAGACCGCTGCCGCAGGCGCGACAGGCGGCGGTGCTCGACGAATTGCTCCGGATGGCCTCGCGATAGCAGTCGCCCGGCGACACCTTTAGATCGAATATGCTACAGGGTCGAATTCCAAGCCGGAGACCACAGCATGACATCTTCCACCTCCTTGCCCGAACGCACCGAAGGCACCGTCGATCCCAAGCTGCTGGAAATTCTGGTCTGTCCGCTGACCAAGGGGCCGCTTGAATTCGATCCGACGCGGCAGGAACTGATCTCGCGCTCGGCCAAGCTCGCCTATCCGATCCGCGACGGCATCCCGATCATGCTGCCGGAAGAAGCGCGGAAGATCGATTGAGGCATGGGCGGCCAAGTTATCATATGCGCGCTCGCTATCTTCGGCCTTTCCGGTATCGCCGTGAATGTTTCCGCCGAAGAGAGCAAAATACGGGTCGGCGCCATCGATGCCGTGCTGACCGTCCCGGCCGATGTGGAGCGGCCGCCGGTCGCATTGTTGATTGCAGGCTCCGGATCGACCGACCATGACGGCAACGGACCGCAGGTTAAACCCGCGACACTGAAGAAGCTCTCGGAGCAGTTGGTCGCGCGCAAGATAGCAACACTTCGCTACGACAAACGCGGCGCCGGTGGATGGAAACCGGAATTTGGGCGGCCGGAAGATTTCCGCTTCGGCGACTTTGTCGACGATGCGACGGCGCTGGTGAACTATCTGCGCGGCAGCCGAAAATTCTCGACCGTGGTTCTGGCCGGGCATAGCGAGGGCGGCCTGGTCGCGATCCTGACGGCGCGGCGTGTCCCCGTTGACCGGCTCGTGTTGCTGGTCACCGCGGCCCGGCGGCAGGGCGACCTCGTCAAGGCTCAGCTTGAAAAGAAACTTCCCCCCGACAGGCTGGAGCCGATCGTGAAAGCCATCGACGCCATCATGGCGGGCCAGGTGGTCGACCCGCCGCCGCAGGGGCTCGCGATCGCGCCGTCGATGCAGCCTGGCATCGCCTCGGCTTTTAAGGAAGATCCAATCCCGCCGCTAAAACTGATCGATCTGCCGATCCTGATTGTCGGAGGCGGCCGCGATCTCCAGATGGCGCGGCTGGATTTTGCCGCGCTATCGGCAGCCTCGCCGGTGGCAAAAACGCTTTGGCTTCCGGACATGAACCATGTGCTGGTCGATGTGACCGACGACGCCGACAATCTGGCTGCCTACAATCAGCCCGAGCGGGCGCTCGACGCCCTCATGATCGATTCCATCGCGGCCTTCATCCTCGCCAACGACGCGCGTTGATCGCCTACAGCGCCTCGCCCTTGAGCAGCCGCGGCACCTCGCCGGCGAGTCCCGCGGCCTGCCGGATCAACATGCTTTTCAGCGGCGGCGTGCGATCGACCAGCCCGAGCCCGATATCGCGCACGGTGCGCAGCAGCGCCGATTGGTTCGAGAACAGCAGGTTCAACGAATTGGTGGCGAGCCCCATCGCCATGGTGTCGAACCGTCGCCAGCGCTGATAGCGTTCGAGCACGTCGGCCTGGCCAAGGTCGATGCCGAGCCGCGCCGCATCGACGATCACTTCGGCGAGGGCTGCGACATCCTTCAGGCCCATGTTGAGCCCCTGGCCCGCGATCGGGTGAATCACATGGGCGGCGTCGCCGACCAGCGCCAGCCGCTCGCCAATGAACGAGCGCGCCACGAAATATCCGAGCGGAAAGGCGCGCGGCTGGTCCAGCGCCTTGATCTCGCCGAGGTGCAGCCCGAAGCGCTGTTCCAGTTCGCCGTGAAATTCCTGCTCGCCAAGCGCGACGATACGCGCCGCCTCGGCGCGCTTCTCGGTCCATACCAGCGACGAGCGCAGTCCGGTCAGTGGCAGGATCGCGAACGGCCCGGCGGGGAGGAAATGTTCTTCGGCACGGCCGTGATGATCGCGCTCATGGCCGACGGTGACCACGATGCCGGACTGATCGTAATCCCAGCCATGGGTGGCGATCCCGGCGCGCTCGCGCAGTTTTGAGCGCGCCCCGTCAGCCGCCACCAGCAGGCTCGCCGCGATCACGCTGCCGTCGGCCAGCGTCACCTCGATATCCTGGCCGCGCGCATCGAAGTTTGCGACCGCGGTGGCGCGAAGTTCGATTCCTTCGGCCTCGGCGCGCCTGGCCAGCGCGTCGATCAGATGCCGGTTCTCGATCATATGCGCAAAGGGTTCGCCCGGTTCGACATTCCCTGCGAAAGTCAGAAACACCGGACGGGTGGCGTCTTGCAGTCGGGAGTCGGTGACCACCATGTCGAGGATCGGCTGTGCTTCGGCCGCGACCTGGTCCCACACCCCGATGGCATCGAGCAGCCGGCGGCAGGCCGCGACAATGGCGGTCGCGCGCGGATCGCGGCTCGGCCTTGTCCCCAGCGCCGGATCGGCGACGATGACGGCAATATCGGCGCCAAGGCCCTGGCGCAGCGCCAGCGCCAGCGCCAGCCCGGCAAATGCGCCGCCGCCGATAACAATGCTTCGCTGTGGCGACATGCTGAACCTGCTTACTCAACGCCCTTGCTACCGGAGTATAGCTGGGCGAAACAGATACACGAAACAAGCTTCGTGGCCCTGGCCCGGCCGTCCCGGCGTACGCGACTTTGGCATGAACCCGGCATCTCGAGGTTCCGGGTTCGACGCATTGCCTCGCCCCGGAACGACGCAAAGAAATGCCAAAAGGAACGCAATGTCCAAAAGCCTGATTGATCTGATTTCCATTCTCGATCTGGAGTCGATCGAGGTGAACCTGTTTCGCGGCAACAGTCCGAAGACGAGCTGGCAGCGGGTATTCGGCGGCCAGGTGATCGGACAGGCGATGGTTGCGGCGTGCCGGACCGTCGAAGGTCGCCTGCCGCATTCGCTGCATTGCTATTTCATCCTGCCGGGCGATCCGCAAATACCGATCATCTACGAGGTCGAGCGGCTGCGTGACGGCAGGAGTTATTCGACCCGCCGGGTCACCGCGATCCAGCACGGCAATGCCATCTTCTCGATCATGGTGTCATTTCACGTCCACGAACAAGGCGCGTTCGATCATCAGGACAAGATGCCCGACGTGCCGCCGCCGGAGAAGCTTACCGCCGAAGAGGTCGCCAAGCAGCCGATGTTCCGCGAGATGCCGGAGTTCATCCGGCGCTATTACGAATCCGACCGCCCGATCGAGTTGCGTCCGGTCGAACTCGGCCGCTATTTCGGCCTGAAGATCGACGACGGCCGCATCAACGTCTGGATCCGCACCGCCTCGAAACTGCCCGACGATCCGGCGCTGCATATGTGCGCGCTGGCCTACGCGTCGGACTTCTCGCTGCTCGATGCGGCGATGGCGCGGTACGGCCAGACCCTGTTCGACAGGCGCTTGATGCCGGCCAGCCTCGATCATGCGATGTGGTTTCACCGCCCCTTCCGCGCCGACGAATGGCTGCTTTATGCGCAGGACTCGCCGAGCGCGCAGGACGGACGCGCCCTGACCCGCGGCATGATCTTCAAGCAGGACGGCACGCTGGTGGCCTCGGTGGCGCAGGAAGGCTCGCTGCGCCAGCGCAGGTAGAACCTCGCCGCGTTTGGCCTTCAGGCGGCTCTTTCCACCAGCTCGAATTGCGACACGTACCATTTCGTGTACCAGCGCAGCAGCCAGGGAATCGGAATCAGCAGCATGCTGCCCAGCACAAACACCAGGGTCCGCCACAGCAGCTCAAGGCCGGACGCGTTGAATACGATTTCTCGTTGCGTGCCGCTGACATTCCGGCACATCCATCGCATCCAGGCGGTGGTGACCCAGGCCCAGCCGATGATCGTCACGGTGGAAATGAACAACAGCACGTGCCAGCCGATATAGGTCAGCGCGCTGCCGTCAAAGGCGATCGGAAGCTGGCGTCCGTTCGAGCTGAGATTCGAAGCGATCCATCGCACCGTCATCCAGGACAGAAATGCCTGAAGCGGAATGATGATGTATTGCAGGAAGTGGTAGCCGCTCAGACCAACATAGCTCGAAAGCGCCATCGCGACGAAGACGTACCAGATATCGCCGACTTCGCCGGAGAAGGCGAGATTGGGCCGCTCCGGCACCCGGAGACGGGAAATGATCCACCGATAGAAGCTGGTCGCCACCCAGGGCGCCGGAATCACCAACAGAAATCCGATCGCAAACACCAGGCCGCGGCCGAGCAACTCCCACAAACCGACGTCGATCGAAAGCGGGCCGCCGCCGTGGCCGCCGGCGCTGGTCAGCGGGACGCCCGAACGCGGAACGGGGGGCGGGCCCGAGGCGCCTGACAGCAGGCCCGGAATATCCGCTGCCCGCTGCCAGCCGGCCATTCCCTCGCTCCAGACCAGCGTGTCCGCCGTGATGGTGCCGCGGGCCATGAGCTCGCGTAACTGAACTGCGGGGTAGGGACCCCGCTGCTGACCGTCGGATGCGTAAAACCAGGATTGGTTTGGCATTATTATCATTCCCTTTAGGTGCTGAAACGGGTGGCTAACTAAACAAGACGGCAGGCAATGGACTTATATTTTGACGGATTATCCCGGCCCCTGTACAGGGGCTACCGGGGCGGGAGACGCTGCAGCGACTGTTTTTTGGACAAGTCTGCAACTTTTTGTGCCCTCCGCGCCGAAAGATGCCAGAGTTGGGCAGCGCGGCATATCAAGCCGTGACCGACCTTTTCGGAATCCAGGAAATGAAGGCCAGACCATGAAGCTCGTTGTTGCCATCATCAAACCTTTCAAGCTCGATGAGGTGCGCCAAGCGCTCACCGCGATCGGGGTCAGCGGCATGACCGTAACCGAGGTCAAGGGTTATGGCCGCCAGAAGGGGCACACCGAGGTCTATCGCGGCGCCGAATATATCGTGAATTTCCTGCCCAAGCTGCGGATCGAGATCGCCGTTGCCTCGAGCCTCGCCGACAAGGCGGTCGAAGTCATCACCTCCAGCGCCCGCACCGGCCAAATCGGCGACGGCAAGATATTCGTGACGCCGATCGACCACGCGTTGCGGATCCGGACCGGCGAAACCGATAGCGACGCGCTCTGAATTCTCGCAAGTCCATATTCTCGCACGTCCGTCGCGTCCGGCAACGCCGCCAGGGGCGCGATCGATAAAATCGCAACAGGCCGGGGAAATACCATCGGGGCACTATCGTGTGGTGCCGCGGGGCTGGCTGCTGACCGGGCTGTCCGGGATCGCCTCGATCGGGCGACGTCAGGCTTGATCGAGGGCAGTCCGCAGCAAGTGTTGAGCGCCTTCGCGCCGAAGGTATCCCGCGGGCACGAGGTGGAGGGCCTCGACATTTCGCAGCATGTCGAGGCTCCGCGGTAAATTCCTCATCCAAATACCTTTTTTCTGCCCTCCAGTTGGGCAGAATTATGTCCGGAGCCTGTCATGCTGACATTTTGATCTGCTATGGCTATATTTTAGGCGCACCCGAATGGGGCAGATTGGCCGAAATCCCGGAAAGCCCCAAAAGACCCGCGTTCATAATCCGTTAGGCAACGCAGCTGATCTGGCACGGCATTTGATTCTACGAGGGCTGGCTGTGCCCGCGTAGTGAACTTCTCCGCGTGGTGAACCTCAGTCGAGAACGTCCGGTCGCGTCTGGATCGGGCCCAAGCGGGGATAGGACCCATGAAAATTGTTATGGCGATCATCAAGCCATTCAAGCTGGAAGAAGTCCGTGATGCCCTGACCGCCATTGGCGTTCACGGTCTTACGGTGACGGAAGTCAAGGGATATGGCCGGCAGAAGGGTCATACGGAAATCTATCGCGGCGCTGAATATGCGGTGAGCTTCCTGCCCAAGATCAAGATCGAGGTCGCTGTCGCCTCGGACCAGGTCGACAAGACCATCGACGCCATCACGTCAGCGGCAAAAACCGGACAGATCGGCGACGGCAAGATCTTCGTCATCAACCTCGACCATGCGGTTCGCATTCGCACGGGAGAGGCAGATGCCGCGGCACTCTGATTTCGCGCTCACCCTTATTCAATCAGGAGTAAACCAAATGACGTTCGAACGTCCAACCCGCGCGGGATTGGCCATCGCTGCACTCGGCCTGCTCTGTGTCGCAGGTTTTGCCGGTGTGGCGTTTGCCGAGGACGCTGCCCCCGCCGCTGCGGCCGCTCCGGCTCTCGTTCCCAACAAAGGCGATACGGCCTGGATGCTCGTATCCAGCGCGCTCGTCCTGATGATGTCGATCCCCGGCCTCGCGCTGTTTTACGGTGGTCTTGTCCGTACCAAGAACATGGCCTCGGTCCTGACCCAGGTGTTTGCGATCGTGTCCATGGTCGGCGTGATCTGGACGGTCTACGGCTACTCGCTCGCCTTCGGTGACGGCGGCAGCATGACGCCCTATATCGGCGGCTTCGCCAAGGCGTTCATGCACGGCATCGATGCCAACTCGACCGCGGCGACCTTCTCCAACGGCGTCGTGATTCCGGAGCTCGCCTACTTCGTGTTCCAGATGACGTTCGCGATGATCACCCCGGCCCTGATCGTCGGTGCTTTCGCCGAGCGCATCAAATTCTCGGCCGTGATGCTCTTCATCCTGCTGTGGGTTACGTTCATCTATTTCCCGATCGCACATTGGGTTTGGTACGTGGCCGCTCCCGATGACGTCGCGGCGGCTGCCAAGGCGCTTGCCGCGGCGGCGGACGGTGCGGCCAAGACCGCGGCCCAGGCCAAACTCGACGAAGTCACCGGTGCAGTCGGCTGGCTCGCCGGTGCGGGCGCCCTCGACTTCGCCGGCGGTACGGTCGTGCACATCAATGCCGGCATCGCCGGCCTGGTCGGCGCCCTGATCATCGGCAAGCGCACCGGCTACGGCAAGGACCTGATGGCCCCACACTCGCTGACCATGACCATGATCGGCGCCTCTCTGCTGTGGGTGGGCTGGTTCGGCTTCAACGCCGGATCGAATCTCGAAGCCACCGGCACGACCGCGCTGGCCTTCGTCAACACCATGGTGGCCACCGCCGGTGCGGCGCTGTCCTGGCTGCTCTCGGAATGGATCGTCAAGGGCAAGCCTTCGTTGCTGGGCATCTGCTCCGGCGCGGTCGCGGGCCTCGTGGCGGTCACGCCCGCCTCGGGCTTTTCCGGCCCGATCGGCGCGCTGGTGCTGGGTCTTGTGGTCTCGCCGATCTGCCTGTTCTTCGTCAGCACGGTGAAGAATGCGCTGGGCTATGATGACGCTCTCGACGTGTTCGGCGTCCACTGCATCGGCGGAATCGTCGGTGCGCTCGGCACCGGCATTCTGGTCAATCCTGCGCTTGGCGGCGTCGGCATCACCGACTACGCCAACATCTCCGGCAACAACGCCGGTATCTACGATTTCGGCACCCAGATGCTCGCGCAGGGCAAAGCGGTCGGAGCGACACTGCTCTGGTCGGGCATCGGCTCGGCGATCCTCTACAAGATCGTCGATGTGATCATCGGTCTGCGTCCGTCCGTCGAGGCGGAGCGCGAGGGTCTCGACATCACCGACCATGGCGAGCGCGCTTACAACATGTAGGTTCTCCCGGGGGCGCGATCCGAAAAGGTCGCGCCCAGAACTACGGTTTGGGCACATACCCGGCAATGCCCTGACCGTCGAGGGGCTCCAGCGCAAGTTGGAGCCCCTTTCTTTCTTTCGAATTGAGGGCTGGATGGCCTCCGCCGGTCGATGGTTAATCGTGTCTTAACCTCGCCGTATCTATGGTGGTTTGATCCATTTCCGGCCGGTCTCAAAATGCGGCCGGCGGCTCCGAAAGTGCTGGCGCTTCAAGTATGGCAATGACCGCTTCATCCCGCGCGCCGCAGGGCGCCGGCAGCCAGGACAGCGAGCGCTCGCCATTCGCGCGGCTGGCCGAACTGCTGGCTCCCTACCAGCCGGGTAAGCCGTTGATTACCCTGTCATTAGGGGAGCCGCAGCATCCGGTGCCCGGCTTTGTAGGCCCGGTGCTGGCCGAACATATTGCCGATTTCGGCCGCTATCCGATTGCCACGGGCATCGAACCGTTCCGGCGGGCCGCCGCGAACTGGCTTTCCAGGCGATTCGACCTGCCGCGACCGATCGATCCCGAAAGCGAAATTCTGGTGCTCAACGGCAGCCGCGAAGGTTTGTTTTTCGCCGCGATGACGGCGGCGCGCTATGTCGGCGAGCGCCGCGGCAGACCTGCGATCCTGATGCCCAATCCGTTTTATCCGGCCTATGGCGCCGGCGCGCGCGCCGCGGCCTGCGAGGCGATCTATCTGCCGACCACGCTCGCCAATGGATTCCTGCCCGACCTCGACGCGCTCGATGATGCGACGCTCGCGCGCACCGTCGCGATCTACCTCGCCTCGCCGGCGAATCCGCAGGGGTCGGTGGCTTCAAGGGAATATCTCGGCCGCCTGAAAAAACTCGCCGACCGTTTCGGCTTCATGATCCTGAGCGACGAATGCTATTCGGAAATCTACACCCAGGCGGCGCCCGGCAGCATGCTGGAATGCGCCGGCCCCGATTTCAGCAATGTGGTGGCGTTTCAGTCGCTTTCGAAACGCTCGAACCTGCCGGGCATGCGGGTGGGCTTTGCGGCCGGCGACGGCAAATTTCTCGCGATGTTTCACGAACTGCGCAATGTCGCCGCACCCCAGGTGCCGGTGCCGCTGCAGCATGTCGCGATCTCCGCCTACAGCGACGAGGCGCATGTCGAGGAGAACCGCCGGCTCTACCGGCTCAAATTCGATCTCGCCGACCGGATTCTCGGCCATCGTTATGGCTACCGGCGGCCCGCCGGAGGCTTCTGCCTCTGGCTCGATGTATCGGCCCGCGGCGGCGATGAAGCGGCGACCGTGAAACTCTACAGGGACGGCGGCGTGCGCGTGGTGCCCGGAAGTTATCTGGCGCGACGGCAGCCCGACGGCAGCAATCCCGGCGCCGGCTACATTCGCCTGGCGCTGGTGCAAGACAGCGAAACCACGGCCGAGGCGTTGCACCGGCTGGTCGAAATCCTGGATTAGTCGCAGGGCCCCATGAGCATGCCAGCGATCGAACGTGTCATTCCCCTCGTCAGCCATTTGCCGGCGACGATTCGCGAGGCGCTGGCGCGACGGTTGCGCGAGTTCGCAGGCCTTGCATTGCTCTCGCTTTCCGGTGTCGCCGCGGCGGCGCTGATGACGTGGTCGGTGCAGGATCCCAGCCTCAGCCACGCGACCTCGCGCGCGATCCGCAACATCGTCGGCTATCCCGGCGCGATCGGCGCCGACCTCCTGATGCAGATTCTCGGCCTCGGCGCCATCATGCTGATCCTGCCGGTGGCGGTGTGGGGCTGGCGCATGCTGACCCATCGCACCTTTGACCGCGAAGCGCTGCGGATCGCATGCTGGATACTCTGCGCGGTGATCGCGGCGGGCTTTGCAAGCTGCTGGCCGCATGGCGGGGCGTGGCCGCTGCCGACCGGGCTCGGCGGCGTCGTCGGCGACGCGCTGCTGCGCGCGCCCGCTGTCGTGTTCGGTCCGCCCAGCATGATCTTTCGCGTCGTGCTCGGGATCATCCTGGCCGCCGGGATGATTGCCACCTTCCTGATCGCCAGCGGCATGGGTTCGCGCCCGCAACAAGACTACTCGACACCGGTCGAGGACGACGACGCGCCGTTCGAGGAAGACGACGACACCGGCTCGGTTTCGCTGGGTTGGGCGTTTCATGCCGCCATGAGCGCCAGGGCGCGGCTGTCGCGATTGCTTGCGCTGGCCTATCGCTGGCTGGTCGCGAGCGCGCCGGCGCCGCGCGCGTCCCCGTTCGATCGCCAGGAACCCAATCTGGGCGGCCGCGCCGGTCCGTCGCTGGCGCCGCTGTCCGATGCCGATCTCGACGACGGCAACGAAGAGGAGGACGAGGCCGAAGTTGTCCCGGCCGCCCGCGCGCCGCGCAAGAAGGCCGTTCCGCGCGCACCGCAGCGCAAATCATCCGACAAATTCGAGTTGCCGCCGGTTTCGGTGCTGACCGCGCCGAAGGCTTCGGATCGCCAGCCGCTCAGCAAGTCCGAACTGGACGCCAACTCGCGCGCGCTGGAAGGCGTCCTCGGCGATTTCGGCGTCCGCGGCGAAATCGTCAAGGCCCATCCCGGTCCGGTGGTGACGCTGTACGAACTCGAGCCCGCGCCCGGCATCAAATCGTCGCGCGTCATTGGCCTGGCGGACGACATCGCGCGTTCGATGAGCGCGCTCTCGGCGCGCGTCGCGGTCGTTCCCGGCCGCAACGCCATCGGCATCGAACTGCCGAACCCGCATCGCGAAAAGGTCTATTTGCGCGAATTGCTGTCGGTAAAGGATGGCAATGAATCGGTGGCGAAACTTCCGCTCTGTCTCGGCAAGAACATCGGCGGCGAATCCATCATCGTCGATCTGGCGCGGATGCCGCATCTGTTGATCGCCGGCACCACCGGCTCCGGTAAATCGGTCGCCATCAACACCATGATCCTCAGCCTGGTGTACCGG
>Ga0182030_10014783_pt1 | contig 15360 bp, 15 predicted proteins | sample 812S3MmetaG_FD_121299 | JGI IMG/M metagenome (GOLD analysis project Ga0182030, IMG submission 121299) | Permafrost microbial communities from Stordalen Mire, Sweden - 812S3M metaG (Illumina Assembly) | ecosystem: Environmental > Terrestrial > Soil > Wetlands > Permafrost | place: Sweden... | reverse complement strand
CGTTGATCTCCTGATGCGGCACATAGGGCGGAATGAAAATGAAATCGCCGGGGTTGGCTTCCGCCATGAACTGCAGATGCTCGCCCCACCGCATCCGCGCCTTGCCCTTCACCACATAGATGATGCTCTCAAGGTGGCCGTGATGATGCGCGCCGGTCTTGGCGTCGGGCCGGATGGTCACGGTGCCGGCCCACAATTTCTGGGCGCCGACGCGGGCGAAGTTGATCGCGGCCTTGCGGTCCATTCCGGCGGTCGACGGCACGTTGGGATCGAGCTGGTCGCCGGGAATGACGCGGACGCCATCGTGCTTCCACCGCAGCGCGTCATCATGACCGTGGTCATGCGAATGACCGGAATGGGGGTGATCGTGGGAACCTGTCGAGCCTGTCATGGTGCGGCCTTTGCGGGGAATCCTGAGCGCGAAAGCTAGCGAAAACCGCGATCACAAGCCAGCCCACGCAGGAACTTTTGACGCTCCCGGGATTTGTCTCGGTGAAGATCAACCAGACCAGGAGAGTTCCCATGGGTGCAACGTCAGACAAGGTTAAGGGCGCCACCAACGAAGCCATCGGCAAGGCCAAGCAAGGCGTCGGTGAAGCCGTCGGTTCCGATCGGCTGCAGGGCGAAGGCGCGGTTCAGGAAATCAAGGGCAAGGGCCAGAAGGCCGTCGGCGACGCCAAGCAAGCCACCAAGGATGCCGTCAATAGCGCGGCTTCGGCCGCCAACAAGAATCTCTGATTCGAAGTTGTTGAATCAAATCATCAGGACCGGCCATCAGGCCGGTCCTTTTTGCGTCGCTTCTCAGCGCCTGCCGATGGCCTTGGGATTGACGACATTGATCGGCGTGCCCGCCGCATAGGCGACGATCTGGTCGAAAATATCGGTAAACTGGATTTCGTATTCGTCCCGCGTGACGTAGCCGATATGCGGGGTGCAGACCACGTTGTCCATGGTCAACAGCGAATCGCCGGCATCGCGCAGCGGCTCCCGCTCGTAGACGTCCACCGCCGCCATGCCGGGCCGCCCGGCACGTAGCGCATCGACCAGCGCGTTGGGCTCGATCAGGGGCGCGCGGCTGGTATTGACCAAGATCGCCGACGGCTTCATGCGGGCGAGATCGGCGGCGGTCACGATGCCGCGGGTCGCCTCGACCAGCCGCATGTGCAGCGACAGCACGTCGGATTGCTCGAAAAACGCCGCCTTGCCGTCGGCGATCTCGTAACCATCGGCGCGGGCCAGCGCCAGCGCCGGCTCGCGCGCCCATACCAGCACCCGCATGCCGAACGCCCGGCCGTATCCGGCGACCACGGCGCCGATCCGGCCATAGCCATAGATGCCGAGGGTCTTGCCGCGCAGCGTCCGGCCGACGCCGATCTGCCAGTTGCCCGCCTGCAGCGCCGCCATCTGCTGCGGAATCGCGCGCGCCGCCGCCAGCACCAGTCCCCAGGTCAATTCGGCGGCGGCATAGGACGGCGTATCGGCGTGCTGGCTGGACGACACGATGATGCCGAGCCGGGTGCAGGCGTCGATGTCGATGTGGGGATAGACGCTGCGCTGGCTGATCAGCTTCAGTTTCGGCAAGCGCTGCAGCAAAGCTTCGCGAATTTGCGTTCGCTCGCGGATCAGCACCAGCGCTTCGGTGTCGCCCAGCCGCTCCGCCAACAGGTCGACGTCCTGAACGTGATCGTTCCAGATCGTGACGTCATGTCCTGCAAGCTTGCCGAAGCATTCGAGACCGCGCACCGTGTCGAAATAGTCGTCGAGGATGGAAATCTGCACGATCTACCCCCTTGCAACCAACCGGCGGCGGCGAACATGGGCTAGAATCGCGATCGCAAACCAGCCAGCGCAACGCAAACCGGTTCGCTCTCGCTTTCAATGCCTAGCCCTTGACGTCGAGCAATTCGACGTCGAACATCAATGTCGCATTGGGCGGAATGACGCCGCCGGCGCCGCGAGCGCCGTAGCCCAGCGCGGGCGGAATGATCAGGGTGCGCTTGCCGCCGACTTTCATGGTGGCGACGCCTTCGTCCCAGCCGGCGATCACCCGGTGCTGGCCGATCGGGAATTCGAACGGTTCATTGCGGTCCAGCGAGCTGTCGAACTTCTTGCCCTTCTTGCCGTCTTCATAAAGCCAGCCGGTGTAATGCATCACGCAGGTCTGGCCGGGTTTTGGCGCGGCGCCAGTGCCAATCTTGGAGTCGATGATCTGCAAGCCTGAGGGGGTGGTCATGGATTTTCCTGCGGTCTGGGCCGCCGCGATCGACGGCGCAACGAAGACAAATCCGCCGGCCAAGCCAACGGCAACGGCGACGGTCATGGTGAGAGTTCGAAACTTGCGGCGTGGCATCTTTTCGGTTTCCTTCCTGACAGGGTCCAGCAGTCGCATGCGCGGACGGATGGTTCAATAGCCGAGCGCGCATCCGTCCTTGCGCGGATCGGAGCCGCCGGTGAGCGTGCCCTTGTCCCAGTCGATCCAGATCGCCTGCCCGCCGCCGAGCGGCGCGACCACGCTGGCGGTCTGGTGCCCAAGCTGCTTCAGGCCGGCGACGATGTCGGCGGGCACGCCATCCTCGAGCTGGTAGACGCCTTCGTAGTGCAGGCCGCGCGGCATGTCGATCGCCTCCTGGACGTCGCAGCCATAGTCGAGCATGTTGGTCAGGACATGCACCTGGCCGACCGGCTGATACTGTCCGCCCATCACGCCGAACGGCATGGTCGCGCGACCACCCTTTGTGACCAGCGATGGAATGATGGTATGCAGCGGGCGCTTGCCGGGCGCGATGCAATTGGGATGGCCGGGCTGCACCCTGAAACCGCCGGCGCGGTTTTGCAGCAGAATGCCGGTCTTGTTGCTGACGATCGCCGAGCCGAACGAATGGGCGATGGAATTGATGAACGAGCAGACGTTGCGGTCCTTGTCCACCACGGTGATGTAGACCGTCGAGGGGTTCATCGGCGGCGACACCTTGGGCAGGTCGAGCAGCCGGTCCATCCTGATCCGGCTGCCGTACTGGTCGGCGAACTCCTTCGACAGGATCCTGACGACATCGACGTCGACATGACCGGGATCGCCGATGTACTGCTCGCGCATCGTATAGGCGATCCGCGCGGCTTCGGCTTCGAGATGAAACCGCTCGACGCTGAGCGGCGGAAATTTCGCAAGATCGAACCGCGCCAGGATGTTCAGCATCACCAGCATGGTAATACCCGGACCGTTCGGCGGGCACTGCCAGACGTCGTGGCCTTTGTAGAGGGTGCCGATCGGCTCCGTGGTCTCGGTGGTGTGGGCCGCGAAATCGTCGAGCGTATGCAGGCCACCGATCCCGCGCAACGTCTCGACCATGTCTTCGGCGATGGCGCCCTGGTAGAACGCGGCGCGACCGTGCTTGGCGATCGCCCGCAGGGTCTGGCCCAGTTCGGGCTGATGGATCACATCGCCGGCGGCCGCCGGCCTGCCATGCGGCAGCAGATAGCGTTCGGTATTGGTGCCGTTTTTCAGCTTGTCGAACTGGATCTTCCAGTCGAACGCGATGCGCGGTGCCACCACATAGCCCTGTTCGGCGGCCTTGATCGCTGGTTGCAACAGGGTGTCGAACCCGAGCTTACCGTGATCGTGCAGGATGGTGGCCCAGGCATCGACCGCCCCGGGAATGCTGACGGCGTGCGCCGAGGTCAGCGGGATCGCATGCATGTTATGTTCGAGATACCATTCGGGCTTCGCGGCCATTGGCGCGCGCCCCGAGCCGTTGTAGGCGACGATCTTGCCCTCGCCGCGGGGCTGCAGCAGCGCAAAGCAATCGCCGCCGATCCCGGTGGATTGCGGCTCGATCACCCCGAGCAGCGCACAGGCCGCCACCGCCGCATCCGCGGCGGTGCCGCCGGCCCGCAGCACCTCGATTGCGGTCAGCGCCGCCAGCGGATGCGAGGTCGCGACCATCGCATTCTGGGCGTGGACCGTCGATCGGCCCGCGAGATGGAAATTCCTCATGGCAAATGGCTCGCTTTTTCGCTGTGATTCCGCGCCACCCTGCCGGTGCCCGGCGGAGACCCGCTTGAAGGGTTCTTGGCATATTCAGGCGGCGGTGGGCAATGCTTTGGGGAACGCATTTTCGGCATTGCGCAGCCGTGAAGGCAGACGGGGTTTCCCCGCCGCCGCGCGGCTGATACACCTGCACGATGCCGTGCCAGGTCGTCACCTTCTATCAGTTCGCCGCGTTACCGGATTTTCGGGAGCTGCGCCAGCCGCTGCGGGCGACCTGCGCCGGACTGGCGCTGAAAGGCAGCGTGCTCCTGGCAGATGAGGGCATCAACGGCACACTCGCAGGCGGCGCCGAAGCCATCGGCGAGTTCGTCAGCGCGTTGCGTGCCGGCCCGCTGTTCGGCGGGCGGCTCGACAATCTCGAGCTGAAATTCTCGCATGCCGCGGCGATGCCGTTTCGACGGCTGAAAGTCCGGCTGAAAAAGGAGATCGTCACCCTTGGCGAAACCGCGATCGATCCGGCGCGGCAGACCGGCATCCATGTCGACGTCGCCGACTGGAACGCGCTGATCGCCGAGCCTGACATGCTGGTGATCGACACCCGCAATGCATTCGAGGTCGCGATGGGCACTTTCGCCGGCGCGCTCGACCCCGGCATCGACAGTTTCGGACAATTCAAGGATTTTGCCGCGCGCAAGCTCGATCCGGCGAGACATCGCAAGATAGCGATGTTCTGCACCGGCGGCATTCGCTGTGAAAAGGCCAGCGCCTATCTGCTGGCACGCGGCTTTGCCGAGGTCTATCACCTCAAGGGCGGCATCCTGAGATATCTGGAGGGCGTGCCGGAAGCGGACAGCCGCTGGCGCGGCGAATGCTTCGTGTTCGACGACCGGATCGCGCTCAGTCATGGCTTGCGCGAGCGTCCGGTCGGGCATCATGCCGATGAGTGAGCTGAAGATCCTCAGCGAGCGCATCGACGCGCTGGAATCCCGGCTGACGTTTCAGGACGTGACCATCGAGACCCTGAACCAGACCATCACGGCGCAGTGGCTCAAGATCGACGCGCTGACGCGCCAGGTCGCAGCCTTGGGCGAACGGCTGCGCGAGGCCGAGGCGGCCGCGTCGGACGGTAGCAGCGAACCGCCGCCGCATTATTGAGGCGCGCGATCGAGCTGCAAGCCGCGATGCCCAGGTTCGCGGGCAGCGGCCCTTGCCCCCTCGGCGTGGCTTACGGCTTCAGCCCCAACCAGATCGCAATGGCGACGATGGCGACAACGATCGCGGCCCCTACCAGCGGCGTCGTTCGTTTCGAACTTCCGCTTCGCGGCGAGTCATTGGCGGCGTGGTCAAATTTCATTTCGGCGCCTTCAGCGGCATCAAGGTCAACGCACCACTCGCACCTTGCCCCCGAGTTGAAACCCCGGCGCGGTTGCCGTCAGCCACGGACGGGGCCGCTTGAACCAGGCTGACCGGATCGGATGCCGGAAAGTCGATCAGGCCGGCCTCGGGTGTTTTGTGAGCATCACAGTTTGCCCCGCCGGCTTCGAAGGGCTTGGCGTGGCGGCATGCTCATCCGGAGCCGCGGGATCGAATTTTGCAACCATGTCTCGGATCTCCGTCGCAGCAACAACGCCTGCGCAGTCCGGACGTTCCCGACCGGGGGAACCGCTCTGCCATCGGCCCGCGCCCACATGACCGGCGCGACGCCGCCTCCGAAACGGGAACCCGGTGGTGGGCCGCGCCAGCTAATTTTTTACAGCATGATCAATATTGCACAGACAGACGCAGAAACTTCGGATCGACTGGTTTGTGCGGTGAGATTGCACCCTCATCGTTGAGGTGAATTCGCGGCGCACCACGGACAAATTCCGACCCCAGCCCGTTTGGAATTTTGATTTGGCGCACCGCTGGACCTAATCGCCAGGCCGGAGGACTGTGCGCTCAAGGTCTCGATAGCCAAGACGACCGGTGATCGGCGATGTGCCGCTAGCTTTCGCCCCGATCAGTGCGGTCACGTTGCAAAGAAAATAAAACTGCCGGGACGGCCTTGGCCTTCCCGGCCTTTTTTTGGGGGTTTGCAAACTTTTCCTTGAGTGCCCGCCGCTTCAGGGTCGCCGTCATCATCAGGCGCTTTGGCGGCGCGCTCAGTGCATCGTTCAGCGCCTGGGTGAAACGAGTTCTTGCAAGCTGTTCGCTGTTTCTAATCCGTGCGGGTTTTATCATGCAAGAATGACCTCGCGGCTGCCGATCGACCGGGCCACGATGCGCGTGCGGGCGTGAGAAATCTGGTCAACAAAGACCTTTTTTCGATTCAATTTGCATTCGATCCTTGCGGGCCTCTTGCACGGAACCATCCTTCACGGGCGCGCTGGCCGGTGTTCGAAATCGGCTTCGACCGGATGAGAGTCCCGCATGCCCCGGCGGGCCTCCCTGCGGCTCAAGCGGAATTGAATATCGCCGGACCTGATGGCCGGAAAGTAGCCTTTGAAGGATCACCAAAACACGCTAGAGTTGTATAATCCTTAGAAGGAGGGGGACAAGGCGAGAGGACACTGCGGTGGACAAACCGGCCAAGGACGAGTTCGACCCCCTGAAATTTCTGGCCAAGGTGGGCGCGGGCAAGACCATTCTGGAATTTCGCAAGAATCAGAACGTGTTCGCGCAAGGTGACGTCGCGGATACGGTGTTTTATATTCAAAAGGGCAAGGTCAAGCTCACTGTCCTGTCCGAGCAGGGCAAGGAAGCGGTGGTCGCAATCCTGGAACCCGGGCAGTTCTTCGGTGAAGGCTGCCTCAACGGCCATCCGCGGCGGATCGCCACCACGACGGCGATGGAAGCCTGCACCATCACGGCGATCGCCAAGGACGCGATGACCGCCTTGCTCCACCAGGAACCGAAATTCTCCGAGCTGTTCATGTCCTATCTGCTGACCCGCAACAGTCGGATCGAAGAAGACCTGATCGACCAGCTGTTCAATTCAAGTGAGCGGCGGCTGGCACGGCTGTTGTTGCTGCTCGCCAATTTCGGCAAGCAAGCGAGCCCGCAACCGATCAATCCGAATATCAGTCAGGAAACTCTGGCCGAGATGGTCGGCACCACGCGCTCGCGCGTCAGTTTTTTCATGAACAAATTCCGCAAGCTGGGTTTCATCAGCTACAACGGAAAGATCGAAGTGCACACTTCTCTGCTCAGCGCGGTCCTGCACGACACCCCGCAGATCGAGCGCGGCGAACCGTAGCGCCGGCGAATGCTCGCCGCCGATCTATCGGCCTGGCTTGGCGGCCAGTCTGGCTTCGCGATCGCGCACCGCTCCGCAAGCGGTACATCGGTAGACCACGGTTTTTCTGTCGCCGCTGCGCTCACGCAGCAAGAGATCAATCTTCATCGGCTGAAGCGTTCCGCAGGTGGCGCAATCGAGCATCGCGGGAAACGCTTTGCAGATCTCTTCAATTTCGTCCGAAAGCGAACCCGAGTGCGGCACCGTCTGATCCCCAAATACGAGGAACGCTCTGTCACCGGATGTCCGGCAGACATCGGGCTCAAAATGCGAGGGTGGCCGGAAAACATCGTGATTCGCTGTTCAAAATTGCACAAAACAGGAGAGATATTAATGACTTGGTGCTCGATCACGAGGTCGGGGGCTGCGTCGAAATCGGCGCTTGGCCAACGGCGCATTCACCGTGTATCAGGAACCGCCACTTCATCTCTCCATCACCTCGCGGACCAGCGCTTGACCCAAATCCACGCCGTCAAACCCCTCCTGGAGGTGCTTTCTGGCCGCAGGCAACCCGTTCCACCCATCTGGATGATGCGGCAAGCCGGCCGTTACCTACCTGAATACCGCGATTTGCGCGCCAAGGCTGGCGGCTTTCTCGATCTGTGCTTCACGCCGGACTACGCCGCCGAGGTCACGCTGCAGCCAATCCGACGCTTCAAGTTCGATGCCGCGATCATCTTTTCGGATATTCTTGTGGTTCCCTACGCGCTCGGCCGTGCGGTGCGGTTCGAGGTCGGCGAAGGCCCGCGGCTTGACCCGCTGGACACGCCGGACAAGATTGCAGCCTTGGCAGCCCTGGCCGATTTCGACAAACTCGAGCCAGTATATGAAGCGCTGCGCCGGGTGCGCCGCGAGCTTGATCCGAAGATCGCGCTGATCGGTTTCTGCGGAGCGCCATGGACGGTGGCGACCTACATGGTGGCCGGCCAGGGCACTCCCGACCAGGCGCCGGCGCGGATGATGGCCTATCGCCATCCCGAGGCGTTCGCAAAAATCATCGATGTGCTGGTCGAGAATTCGGTGCAGTATTTACTGGGGCAGCTTGCGGCCGGCGCTGACGTGCTGCAGCTGTTCGACACTTGGGCCGGCGTGCTGCCGCCGCGCGAATTCCAGCGCTGGTCGATCGAGCCGACCCGGCGCATCGTCGAAGGCGTGCGTGCCAAAGCGCCTGACGCGAAGATCATCGGCTTTCCCAAAGGCGCCGGCGCGCTGCTGCCGGCCTATGTCGGCGCTACCGGCGTCGACGCCGTCAGCATCGACTGGGCGGCCGAACCGTCGTTGATCCGCGAGCGGGTGCAGAACAAGGTCGCCGTGCAAGGCAATCTCGATCCTCTGGCGCTGATCGCCGGTGGCGCCGCGCTGGATCGCGCCATCGACGATGTATTGGCTGACTTCGCCGGCGGCCGGCTGATCTTCAACCTCGGCCACGGCATCCAGCCGGAAACGCCGATCGCCCATGTCGAGCAGATGCTGCAGCGGGTCCGGGCGTATCGCGGGTAGCATTGGCGCTTTCCCCCGCTGCCACCAGGGAAGAGCGAAGAAAGCGTTACCCCGGCCGGCTGCGCTCGATGATCCCAGCCGCACCCTGGTCGAGCAATTCGAGGCCGACCGCGCGGCCGAGTTCGCGCGGCCGATCGGCCGGACCGGAACGCGAGGCTTCGATGAACAGGCCGCCGGCCTCGTCCAGCACCGCGGCGGCCAACGTCATCCGTGCGCCGTCGATGGTTGAAAATCCCGCGATCGGCGAATTGCAATGGCCGTTGAGGACCCACAGCACCTCGCGCTCGGCGTCGGCGCTGGCATGGGCGGCGGGATCATCGATGCCTGACAGAATCCGTCGCGTCTGCCAGTCACGGGCAGCGCATTCCACCGCGACAATACCCTGGCCTACCGCCGGCAGCATTTCCCGAACTGAAAATTCATAGCCGATGCGGTTGACCAGACCAATGCGCTCCAGTCCGGAGCGCGCCATGATCAATGCGTCCGCCGGCCCGGTTTCGCCGCCGTCGGGCAGCCGCTGCATTTGCGAATGATCGAGCTTGCGGACGCGGGTATCGGCGGCACCGCGATAGTGAATCACCTCGACTTCCGGAAACAGCCGCCGCGCATAGGCCGCGCGCCGCACCGCATTGGTGCCGATCTTGAAACCCCTGCCGCGCGATCGCCAGAAATCGTCGATCGAAACCCCGGTACGCAGCACCAGGACGTCGCCGGGCGGATCCCGCGATAGCGTGGCGCCGATCACCAGGCCCGGGGTGTCCTCGTTGCCGGGCATATCCTTCAGCGAATGCATCGCGGCGTGCAATTCGCCCGACAGTACGGCGTTGCGGATTTCGGCGACGAATGCCCCACCCTTGCCGCCGTGCTGCAACAACTTGCCGGTCTGGTCGGAATCGCCCGTGGTTTCGAACTTGACGACCTCGACCTCGAGGCCGGGCGTAGCCGCAGTCAGGCGGCGGGCGATTTCGTCGGTCTGGGCCAACGCCATCACGCTCTTGCGGGTGCCGATCCGTATTCGAATTGCCACCACTCGCGCTCCGTTCGACACCGCGCAGGAATCGCGGGTCATTTCGACTGCAACTTAGAACCAGCCGATGCCGGACGCAAACCCGCCCACGGCGCCGCTTGGGTTACCCCGCATCCTGCAAGATCATGTCCGAAGCCTTTTCTGCGATCATGATGATCGCGGCATTGGTATTGCCGGACACCAGATCCGGCATGATCGAGCCGTCGATCACGCGCAGGCCTTCGATCCCGCGTACCCGCAGCCGCTGATCGACCACGGCAAGCGGATCGCTTCCCATCCTGCAGGTCGACGTCGGATGATAGATCGTGGTGCCGCGCTGGCGGCAGTAGTCCAGCAGTTCCTGATCGGTGGCGACCTTGGCGCCGGGATCAACCTCCTCGGTCACATAGCGACGAAGCGCCGGCGCCTGCAGAATCTTTCGCAAGATCTTCAGGCCTTCGACATTGGCGGCGCGGTCGATCTCGGTTGCGAGGTAGTTGATCCGTATTTCCGGCGGCGCCGCCGGGTCGGCACTTCTGATCCGAAGCGAGCCGCGGCTTTCCGGCCGCAGTTGACAAACCGACGCGGTAAAGCCGGAAAACGGGTGCAGCTTTTCTCCCATCTTGTCGGTGCTGAACGGCAGAAAGTGAATCTGGATATCCGGCGTCGCCAGCCGCGGACTGGTCTTGAAGAACGCGCCCGAGGTCCCCGCGGCAATGGTCAAAGGCCCGCCGCGCAACGCCGCATAGTGCAGTCCGGCCAATATGGTGCGCACCGGACTGTTGACGACATCGTTGAGCGTGATGGGTTTCGCACAGCGCATCACCAGCCTCACCTGCATGTGATCCTGCAGGTCGTTCCCTACCCCCGGCGCGTCGAGCACGACTTCGATGCCGTGCGTCCGCAGCAGTTCCGCCGGGCCGATGCCGGACAGCTGCAGCAGTTGCGGCGAGTTGTAGGCGCCGCCTGAAATCAGGATCTCCCTGGCGGCCCGCGCGATTCGCAGCGCGCCGGCCTGACGGTACTCGACAGCCGCGGCCCGGCGTCCGTCAAACAGGATGCGCTGGGCCAACGCCGACGTCTCGACCCGCAGGTTGTGCCGGCCGTAGGCCGGCCGCAGATACGACACCGCGGTACTCGCCCGCCTGCCGCGCCGCGTCGTGGTCTGAAAGAAGCCGGCGCCCTCCTGCGAGGCGCCGTTGAAGTCGGGATTGAGCGGTATGCCGGTCTCGGCCGCGGCCGCGACGAATGCCGCCGAGAGCGGATCGGCGTGTCGTGAATCCGAAACCGGCAACGGGCCGCCGATTCCATGGAAATCGTCGGCGCCACGCTGCTGGTCTTCCGCCTTCCTGAAATACGGCAGCACGTCGTCAAAACCCCAGCCGCTGTTGCCGTACTGCCGCCAGCGGTCGTAATCCTCATGCTGGCCGCGAACATAGAGCAGGCCGTTGATCGAACTCGATCCGCCCAGCACCTTGCCGCGCGGCTGAAACACCGTTCGCCCGTCCAATCCCGGTTCGGGCTCGGTCTGGTACATCCAGTTGACGGTCTTGTCCTTGAACAGCCTGCCATAGCCGAGCGGAATGTGGATCCAGACATTGCTGTCCTTTGGACCGGCCTCGAGCAACAGCACCGAATGCTTGCCGTTGGCACTCAGACGGTTGGCCAGCACGCATCCGGCCGACCCCGCCCCGACGATGACGTAGTCGAATTCCGAAACTTCCGACGACGGGCTGCCGGCCGCGCGCGACGCTTTACTCTTGCTGGCTTGGCTGTTCATATCTTGCTGGCACGCGAATTTGGTGTTGCGGTCGGAACACAGGCTGAGCGGATCGAACCCTGCGCGTGCAGACGGGCGAATGGGTCGACGTCGTCACACCGCAATGGCAGATGCGCGCAACATCGTCGCCGCGCTGCGACAACGCCAACCCGCAAAGCCCGCGATCAGGACGAGCCCTGGAGCTGCATGGGCTGCAGCCCCAGCCGGCGAAACAGATCCATATCCTTGTCGTTGGCCGGATTTTCCGCGGTCAGCAAGGTATCGCCCACGAAGATTGAATTTGCACCGGCAAAGAAGCACAAGGCCTGCATCTCATCGGTCATCGCGGTGCGACCGGCGGAGAGGCGCACATAGGATTCCGGCATCATGATTCGTGCAACCGCGATGGTGCGCACGAAGTCGATTGGCCCGATCGGCGTGGCATTCGCCAGCGGTGTGCCGGGAATCGGGATCAGCATGTTGATCGGGACGCTTTCGGGATGCTCCGGAAGATTGGCAAGTAAGGTCAACATCTCGATGCGATCGCTCGCCTGTTCACCCATTCCGACAATTCCGCCGCAGCAGACCTTCATGCCCGAGGCACGGACGTGATCAAGGGTCTCCAGCCGGTCGGCGAAGCTGCGGGTGGTAATGATCTCCTTGTAGTAGCGCTCCGAGGTATCGATGTTGTGATTGTAATAGTCCAGTCCGGCGCGGCTCAGCTGCTCGGACTGCGCGCGATCGAGCATGCCGAGCGTCATGCAGGTCTCCATTCCCAGCGCCTTGACCCCCGCGACCATTGCGACGACGGCCTCCATGTCCCGAGGCTTCGGGTTTCGCCAGGCCGCTCCCATGCAATAGCGGGTCGCGCCCGCATCCCGCGCTTTGCGCGCCTCGGCGATCACCCGGTCGACTTCCATCAGCTTCGAAGCCGTCAGGCCCGACTCGTGGTGCACGGATTGGCTGCAATAGCCGCAATCCTCCGGGCAGCCGCCGGTCTTGATGCTCAAGAGACGGCTCAGCTGAACCCGGTTTGGATCGAAGTTCTCGCGATGCACGGTCTGCGCCCTGAACAGCAGATCGTTGAATGGCAACCCGTACAGCGCGGAAGCCTCCGCCAGGGTCCAGGTCCTCTTGGAACCTGATGGATCGGCCAATGGCCTGTCGTCGCCAATCGTGTGCTCCTGGGTCGTTGCAAGCGTCATAGTCTCTCCCTAACTCCGATCAACTTCCACCATGGTGCGCTGAAACTGCCCTTTGAAGACATCTTCAAAATCCCGCGCAAATCATCCTCGGCCGCCATCCTCGCTGGTTGGACCCGGCCGGTTTCGGAAACTCAAGCCACCGCACCGCAATGTCAAGGGCGTGCGGCGCATGGCGTTATCCCCCGGTAAAACAGGCGCTAATTTGATTTGCGGCGGCTCTGGGATATCGAATATATCTGCACCTGCGCACCCGCGCGGCTCCGGCTAATCCATAGACTCACGGGGCGCGGCGACCCTCCGACCAGGACGGCGTTCGCGAGCCCAGAGGGAGGTGCAGCGTGGCTTTTTCGACGGGAAAGCTTGTATTCTGCCTCGTGGTTGCGGTGGCCGTATGCCCGCCGCAACCGGCTTCCGCCCTGGACCCCCGCTATCCGGACTGGCCCTGCCAGCAATTGAAGGTCCCGGAGATTTCGATCGCGAGTGTCTGGACCGGACCCTCGATCGAGGACATCGACAAGGCCGCATCCATGGATCCGAAGCAGGCGGATCTGATCTCGCGGCTGGCCGCTCGCCGTACGCCGATCGAGGAGGCGCGAAAGCTGATCGCGGATGATGTGACCGGGACCGACCAGGAGAAACAGGACAAGGCGAAGACGCTGTTCGCCGCCTTGTACTCGACGCTGAACGCCCAGCGCGATCAGGTGATGAGCGGGATCGAACGCTTTTCACGCAAACAAAAGGCCATGGCGGAGCAGATCCGCGAAGAAACCCGGAAGATGCGGGAAATGCAGGACACGCCAAACGCCGGTCAAACCGAGAGCGAGGAACTCGTCAGCCGGCTTTCCTGGCAGACCCGCATTTTTGAGGACCGCCAGAAATCGACCGCCTATGTCTGCGATGTGCCCGTCGTGATCGAGAAGCGGCTGTTTGATTTGGCGAATGCGATCCAGGGCGCCTTGAAAACCAGCCCGCAGCCGAAGTGAGGATGGCCGGCGCCCAGGGCGCCGGACTGACCAGAGCGGCCTATTCGCCTGGGCGTGGTTCGGGCGTGGCATCCTGCAGCGGCAGGCCGGCGGCGAGCCAACCATCGGTGCCCTCGCGATACCATGCCACACCGGAATAGCCGAGTGCGAGCGCGCGCTTGGCGGCATTCCACGACATCCAGCAATCCGCCAGGCAATATATCACGAGAATTCTGGCCTGATCGCCCTTGGTCGCCTTTTCCAGGCCGCTGGCAAAATAGCCGGCCATGCTGGGCGCGAGTTCGCCGTATCCGGTGTCAGGCAACCAGATACTGCCCGGAATATTCGCCCGCGGCTTGTCGCGCCAGAGGGTTCCTTCGGGCAGATTCCGCGGTCGAGGCGCCCTCGGCAGCACGTCGACAAAGGAAGCCGAATGGTCGCGCCAGATCGTTTCCGCCTCGTCGGTCCCGATCACCCTGGCGCCACGCAGCGTCGCGGGCGTCGGCGCGCGGTAATCCTCGAGGCGATAGCCGTCCGGCTCGGCCACGTCGGCCGCTTCCGCCTCGGCGGCGGCAGCGACGATCGCGACCAATGCGAAGCGGAGGGCGGCCGCAATCATGGCCGCTTGGAAAGCGTCTCGGCCGTGATCGGCCTGTTGTCCTCGTCGAGGATCGGAATGTTGTAGCTGATCAATAGCCTGTTGATCTCCGCCTGGTTTTCCATGATCAGCTGGTTGAGCGTGCGTTTCAATTCCTGATCGGCCTGACGCACCGCCATGCCGATACGGTAGATCATTGGCGGGCCCATGGTTTCCTTGGTCAACGGCACCACGATCAAGGGCGGAGTCGCCTGCTGGGCGTAAAAGCCCGCCATCGGCCCCCATAAAATCCCGCAATCAATGTCGCCCCGGGCAAGATCGTCCATCATGGCCTGCGCCGAGGAATCCGCGCGGGTGTCGACGAACAGCGGGTAGGACTTGGCCCGGCCCAACAGGCCATTGATCGCCATGTTGGTGCTGGGCGGCGTCTTCGCGACGATGCCAATCCGCTTGTCCTTGAGCTTCGGGTCGTCGATCGCCGTGACATCTTCGAGGCCGCTGCCGGGCTTGAACACCAGCGCATAAGTCGTCCGGTAGTAGGGGATTGTCACCTGCGCCTGATCGTCGCCTTGCGGAAATCCCATGATGGTATCGCACCGGAACGAGCCCAGCGTCATGCGAACGAAGCCGGTCGCCTGCGGGAAGTAGGTGTAACTGAGCTTCTTGCCGAGCTTGGCGGCCAGCAGCTCGGCGAGCTTGTTTTCGAATCCCTCGCCCTTGTCGTTGGAGAACGGCAGGTTGCGCGGGTCGCCACAGGCACGAAAGACATTGGGATCGACCAGTTCGAGCGAACCGGAACCGGCATCGCCAGCGGCCTGGGCCCAGGCCGCAACGGACTGCAAGGCGACCAGCCCGCATATCAGAACGCCCGCCAGGGCCGGCATGATAATCGCCGGCCGCCCCGCAGCATGCGGCATCGACGTCACTGGTTTTCCAAAAGATTGCAAAGTCATTTGATCCCCGTGCAGCTTTCCTCGGCCGCCTTGGCGCCTTCCGGCTTGTCTTCGTGCGAGGGCGGACGGCCCCCCGGAATGGCGTCGTTGGCGCGCGCCCGCAAATACACATAGATGT
>Ga0182030_10014781_pt1 | contig 15360 bp, 17 predicted proteins | sample 812S3MmetaG_FD_121299 | JGI IMG/M metagenome (GOLD analysis project Ga0182030, IMG submission 121299) | Permafrost microbial communities from Stordalen Mire, Sweden - 812S3M metaG (Illumina Assembly) | ecosystem: Environmental > Terrestrial > Soil > Wetlands > Permafrost | place: Sweden... | reverse complement strand
GTGTCGAGAAGTTCGTGGAACGCAACCACTGGAACTTGCACTTCAACTCGTCCACGCTTCTTGACAAGTGTATGCGAGCACATGCCCCTTTTGGTGTTCAAGTAGAAACTTCTGGTGCCCGTCTCGTCAGCGACTGCTTCGGGGATGATAGATACCTTACCCTGAAGATTGAATTTTTCGACGTTTTTGCGAAGAAGAGTGAGATTGTCTTCGTCTGGCTCAAGTGCGATAACTTGCGCAACGTGCGGTCCGAACATCGTCGCAACGACTCCGATGTGCGCACCGAGGTCAAGAAATCTGTCAGTTGGTCGCGCAACTTCAAGCAACTTCTTATAGAGCCGACGTTCTCCGATAATCATGGAATCGTCCGCATGAGTACGGTAGAACAATCCTGTCTTTTCGTCAACTTCGATAGTCATACTTTGGGAGTCCTTTCAAGTACTCTTCAAATGCAGGATTTGCTACTGCTCGAGGTCGTTGGCTTCGAAGCATTAGTAATGCTTCTTCGCCGCTAAGAGTGTAGAGACGCATTAGCGTAAGAGCAACGATGAGACCACTTCGATTTCTTCCAGCATGACACGTCACAAGTACTCCGCCGAGAACGTGCTCCCATACCCAGTCCGCAATGTCTTGCACTCGAGATGAAATCTTTTTACCGTCCGACAATGACTCATGACGATACGCAATCGCACTTTGGCCAATTAGCATCGGTTCTCCTCGCGGATGAACTGACATAACTGAATGAATACCGAGTTGTTGCAAATATGCAATTGCTTCCCCTTGGCCTCGTTTTTCATTCAATTGCCCACGAATCCAGAGTCCCGGTGAAACTTCAATCATTCTGGTGGTACCCATCCGCTAATCTCACGAAGATATTCGTGAGGAAAAAGTTCACTACGTAGGCGCCAAATTGGGTCGGTATCAACTAATGAAAATCCTAACCAGGATTCAACTTTTTGCAAGTGATTCCATTCTGAATTCAATGGTTTTCCAGGCGGATACGTTCCTTTAAGATGCTGAGCAAAATCGCAAAGCAGAACTTCAAATGTGTACATGTCTGGGATTCCAGCGGCTGTCTTGTACATTGGGTAGATGTCACCTGCAATACGATTGATAGATGCGGCTGTCGCTTGTGACGAATCTCGGTTCAGCATCAAGTCGAATTCAGGATAGAGATAGGAGAACGCAAGTCGAGGTGACCAGTCACCGCCTTTACCAGCACGAATGTCTGGCATCTCCGCGGTGATGATTCCACCACGTCGAAGAGACTCAAGCAACTTCATGCCAGCATATCGTCCGATGTACTTGATGCCGTCCAACGAGCGCCAGAGCGTTTCGTAGTCCGCATCTTTGGCCTTCGGCAAGAAGTTGGTTGACCATTGAGCGTATGATGCGAGGTACTCTGCCATCTTCTTCGGACTTCGGCAGGGACGACGTTCCTTGCGGACAGGCAGTCCTTCCCAATTGTCTTGGAACCAGACTGCAATATCCTGTTCATCGGCAATATCGAGAGCGTGCTCAGCGTCTGACCATGCATCGTAGATTGCGAGAGCTCCTGGCGTCGTGTACGGTGCCATAAAGCATCCAACGAGCCAGTCAGGACGAGTGACGTACCGTCGAGCAAGTTCTCCTATGACAGTGATTGACTGGTCTGGTCCACCTGTAAGAAGTTCAGCCTTTGAAAATTCGATGAATTGACGACGATATTCTCGTGCTTGGTCTTCATCTTTGGCGAGTGTGTAGCGAGGTTTAGACACTTGCCATCTCCAATGCTTCCATCAATCCTGCGGCGACTTTCGTCGATTCCGTCCAAGGCAAATCTCTGCCTCTGTCGATTCCGATGAAATCAGCACCGACAATGTCAGCAACCTTCTTGTCATTCGGCATGTCCCCGATGTACAACACCTTCTTTGTGCTTCTTGACATTGAGACAATTCGTTGCAGTGCGTAAAGTTTGCTTTCTGGTTCGACAGACTCTAAAGCTTCTGGAAACCATTTATAGACGAATCTGCTCACGAGTTGTGAACTAGTCGCACTCACAAGATGCATGCCGTAATCGAGTGCTTCAAACGCTGGATGTGCGTCGGGCCATGGTTCAGCGACGTCATAAATCATGTTCACGAATCCATGAAGTTCAATTGTGCTCTCCATGAGTTGCTTTGTCGTCATGTCGTAATTCATTTGATTATCGAGCACGGCGAGTTGTTCCGCGAATGGAAGACCAGCAGTCCGCCAGTACCACTCTTCAGCGATTTCTATTGGCGTGCCAAACCTCTTATTGACGATGCCAGAAGCAGCATCGGCAATAAGAGGCATGGTGTTCGCCACTCCGCCATCAAAGTCGAAGACAATTCGCATTTAAAACGGCGGCGCCGGAGGGATTGGAGCGGCAGGAACCGCTGCAACTTCTGCGACTACCGCTGTCTCGACAGCGACTGGCACAACTTCAACGACAACGACTTCCGGAGTTGCCACGACTGGCGCAGGGACGACAGGAACGACAGGAACTTCTGCCGCTACTGCGGACGTGGCTACGACTGGCGCTGCTGCAACTGGAGGTGTTATCACCGGTGGAACGACTGCTGCTGCCACAGGTGGAGCAGCTGGAACAGGCGGAGCGCCTGCTGCAGTTGCTGCCGGAACTGGAGGAGCACCAGTTGCTGCTCCTGTCAAAGGCAGAAGCTTCCGTACTTCATTGCGTGTGGCACCGTTGTATTCGGTTTGTCCAAGTTCGACGGTGCATATCCGGTCGACGAGAGCGGCTGCTACTGCATCGTCTGAAGGATTTCCAGCAAAGTATTCTGGTCCAAGGCCGAGAATCTTCATCTTCTGAAAGAAGAATGCAAGAGCCTTTCCGTTGTCGGGAGTAACGACGTATCGGTCCCAGCACTTCCGGTTCGCATGCGGACCGTTGATGATGGTCATCTCAACTTCGTACATCGACTTGCCAGTTTGCGACGTCTTGTGAGCCGACTTCGCAATCTTGACGTCGTACCTTCCAACTGGCAACGGGTCAAAACCAGTACCAGAATTCTTTGCTTCTTCGATTAAGTCATTCCAGGATGGAGCCACTTCTTCTCTTTTCTCTAGACTCAGTCGGCGTAGATTTTCGCGAGCATCTCCATGATGTTCGGGTTCTCTACTACCGTGCCGAGTTTTCCGGTTCGGTCACCTGCTTCAAATGGTCCAACCTGACCACACAAGAGGCGGTGCCGAATTTCTCCCGATGTCGCATCAGCTTCTGTCCACATGTAGCCACAGACGTCGACGTAATACGGGAGAGTGCTGGCAAGAGCGCCTTGAACATACGGTCGCTTCGTGCCTTCGTAGTCACGTGTCATGGCGATGAACGTGACTACTTCAAGAGGGTTCGTTGGGTGAATGATGAGGTCGCGGTATTGACGAACGAGTGACGACATCTTGCGGAGAAGTTCACCCCAGTCTTGCGTTCGCATTGCCTCTGTTCCGGCGATGGCGTCAACGCATCGTTGCTGCGTCTCTGAAAGCGAGTCAACGGAGACAGACTTGAAGTGATGCTGGCCGGAGTTCAGCCAGTCATACGCTCGTTGAACGTCTTGGAAGGACCTCACATGGACAACAGCGGTCTCCCAGGTCCCGTCTGGGACAGGAGGCGCTTCCATCATAGGATTCCATTGCACCTTGCGAGATTTAGTGAATCTGGTGCTTGCGCCGCCTTCAGCATCGAGAACGAGTCGTGGTGCTGGACTCGTGTCGGAAAGAGTTGACTTTCCTGTCTTACTGTGGCCGTGAATGAGAAAACTTACACCTTGCTGCATTAGAGGGAGACCTCTGCTTCCGATGAGTATCGCGCGAGTGGATTGTGAATCACGTACGCTGATTCCAAAACTCCTTCAGCGTGCGAACCGTCATCAAACATCGGGCACACGGCGCGGAACTCGCAATCCCATGCGCAGTCTCGAGTCGGATTCGGATATGCAACGATGTTTGGGTCGGTGCCGTTGTCGAGCGCTTCAACAACATCAATCATGTCAGAAAGAATACCGAGAAGACGGTACCAGTAGTTGCGGAGTCCGACATCGGTATGGTGAATTGCTTCTCGTGAGTAGAACGGAGGCTTGGCAGAAGCAGTTCGCTTGACTTTGCGAAGCATGTTGAGCATGCCGCCAGTCACATACTGGTCTTCCGGAAGAGTCAAACGTTCGAGCAATTGGTACATCTTTGGCTGCTCATTGATTTCTAACGTCTTCGTGAGACCGTCAAATGAAGCGCACGTTTTGTGGTCCATCGAGAACAATCGTCCGTCAGTCTTCCTGCGAACGCGAGTGTCGAGTTTGCCGATGATTTGGACTGGAACGCGAAGACCCTCAAAATCCGCCGCAAGTTCTTGCTCGACGGCGATGACTTCAATATCGTCGTCAATTCCAGTATCGTAGACCCATTCGACGTAGCCTTCAATCATGATGAGAGCTAAGTCTGCTTCTTTGTTGAGTTCATCTCGAGTTGTCGCGTCGTCTTGACCGACCTCATTTCGAGCCTTCTCATACTCTGCTCGAATTGCTGCAACCGGGTCTCCTGGCGTAAGAGAGTATTTAACTTCAAGGGCTTTGTGAATCCTAGTACCGAGCTTAAGCGGACCTGTTATCCGCTCTTCCTTCTTACGAAGTTTGCGATAGTTGCCCAGCCACCAGCGTCTCCGGCATCTTCTAAACGAAGATATTTCACTGTTCGAAACGTGCACGTTGGCGCTCCCATCGCAATTTTGCCGCATCACTCATTCTTTGACGAGTTTCAAGAGAACGTTTAGAACCCAAGTGCCCTAGACGATTCTTTTCAATATGCTCTAGACTATGAACTTTTCCACGATGAGCATCAGCAATTTTTTTCTTCGTTTCATCAGAGTGTTTTAAACCGAGATGCGCAACACGATTTGCTTCGAGTTGTTCAGGAGTTTGCTTATGCAGCCAGAAACGGGCATTTGGACCTCTTTTTTTGCCGCGACGAAGATTCGCATGATACCTTGTATGACATTTTGAATGCATCGGAGCAAAATTTTCCACTACATTATTGTCATGATTGAGGTCAAGGTGATGAATAGTTACATCTTCAAATGTCACTTTTAATTGGCATCCGAAACAGTCAAAAGGACCGACGCCATAATTAGCAAAAAAGATTTCTCGGTAGCGTCTACTATCCCGTCCCTTCGTCATAAAGACGATAATAACACGTTTAGCAGACTAGACCTTGCCGAAGAGGAACTTTTTTAGAGCTTCTTTGTCTCGAAGAATGTCGGCAAGATTACCTTCTTTTTCGCGGAGTCTTTCATTCTGGCGCGCCATTTCAAGCGTGCCTTCAGTGAAAATGTCAATGATTGTGACTTGCTTGTGCTGTTCGGAGCCGATACGGTGGACTCGGTCTTCTGTCTGCTGATTGTCGATGATTGACCACGACCGTTGAAGACGAACGAGGTACGGACTGGTTGTGAGCGTAATTCCAATTCCACCAGATTGAGCCATCAACAAGATGACTTGAACTCGTCGTTCTTGAAAGTCTCGAACGATGGCTGCTCGCTGGTCAAGAGTTTGACCACCGTGAATGCTTGTGAACGAAATACCGTCCTTGGTGAGTCGCTCTTCACAGAGGCTAAGAAGTTGACGTGAAATCATACTTACAGCACATGGGTCTCCGCCAATGTCTCCGAGAACTTCTGACATTGCGTCGACTTTGCATGACGGCATGAGAAGACCGACTTCACCGTCGTCACGAACTTCAGCGTACGCGCCAGCGAACTGAAGCATTCTAGTGTACTGTGCTAGAGGATTCGTTGTGACGACGACGCCAGTTTCCAATTCGGCAATCATCGTCATCGCCATGTCGTTGTACGCGTCCTTCTGCTTCTTCGACATCGTGCAGACTCGTTCTTCGAAGACCTTGGCTGGCAAGAATGGAAGCAAAATTTCCTTGGGTACACGACGGAATCTTGGGTCCAGGAATGAGAAAAGTTCAGCAGACGTGAGTGGATTCACTCCACCGATGTCGAGTCCGCCCCACGTGTTCCATTGAGACAGAGCATAGCGTTCAATGAACTGACCTTTGCGAGGAAACTCATCTGGTGAGTTGCCGTGCATGATAGCCCAAAGGTCACCGAGGTGAGTAGCAACTGGAGTACCAGAGGCGTCCCAGCAGTAGCGGACGCCGTCAGCATGTTGAAGATACCACGACGCTCGAGTTTGTTTGCTCATCGGGTCTTTGCCGCGGTGAGCTTCGTCACGAATAACTGTTCGCCACGTAATCATGTTGAGCGGCTTAATATGAACTTCACAACGAGTATCTGAGACACCTGGATTTTCTCCGCCGTGCTCGACACATTTCGTCAGCGCGACTGAGCCGTACGGCGCTAGACGAGAAAGTGAGCGAAGACCTTCCCAGTTGACGACAACGAGTACTCGTTGACCGTCTTCGATTCCTTCGAGTTGTTTCTTGCGGTTCGCTGTCCCGCCGTCTAGAATGACAACGTCGCAATGCAGATTCAACGCCGCGGCTTCGTCTCGCCAAGCAGAACGAACTCCGTTGGGTGTGACTACCAAAGCCGGCCATCCGTCATCAGGAATAGCAAGAAGAAGTTGGCGAGTCTTACCAGTTCCCATCGGGTCACCGAGAAGACCTCGTTTCGTGGTTTGAAGCCACTGGACTCCAGCGCGCTGCGGAGGAAACAACCTATCGTCGTTAGCGGCAAATCCGCCTTCAATTGGTGTAATTGCATCTCGAAGTTTCATTGAGAGGTCAACGCGCTCTGCTTTTTCTTTCGCAGCCCATTCCCAGAGTTGCATTCCGATTTCAAGTCGTTCCTGGAAAATGCCACGAAGCGCAACGCAACTTGCCCAACTTAGCGGAAGTGTCCAGTGTTCTGCATGACCAGGAGTGTCATAGCGAGAGCCAGGAATACTTTTGATTGCATATCGGTCGCGATACTCAGTGTGAACATCAATCACACCATCAATAACTTCTGCGAGTGGCATCTTCTCCGTCCTTGTGCTCTACAGACATTATAACATATTTATGCATTCATATGAGTAATTTCAAATCCAAAAGTTTTTGATTGACTAGATATAAAAGTAAATGCCGTTGCGCATCTCTTGCGTGCCCTGCTCCTTTTGGTTTTGTCCATCCGACACTATTCAATCGTTCGTCTGACGCAAACCGTTTCGCATCACTTACATTTTGAAGAACAAACGAAATATGAAATCGTGCACTTAAAAATTTAAGAACACCAATTTGTTCGAGTGACCAATTTGCTTGTGAAAACTTGCCAGTTTGAGAAGTTACTATAAAACGTTCGCATACAATGCAATCAATTTTATTTTGCTCAACTAAATCAGCGATAAATTGCACAAACTCATTCGCTTTAAGCTCATTTTCTACGCGTTCACCGTCTGTCCAAATAACATAACCAGTGATGCCACCAGGGTCAACAGCCACTACTTTGATAAACCATTTTCACGAAGTTTTTGATTTCTTGCTAGATGTGTTTCGCTCATTTTTTGCCGAGTTTGTTGCGATAAATTTTTGCCACGAAGTGCTACACTAATTTTTTGCCGCGTTTCTTCAGAACGTTTTCTACCGCGATGTGCTGCGGCAGTTGCTTCAATAGACTTTTGAGAACGTTTTCTACCAGTGTTTAGCAAACTCATTTTCTTTTTTACTTCTTCTGTGTGATGCCAACCGTCGCCTGCGTCTCCGCCAGACGTGAGATTAGTTAAATCCACACCAGTTGATTTTAAGTGACTAATCCACCAAATTTCTGCAGCGCATGCTTTTTCGTTATCTGCGCATTTTTGTAGAATTTTTACAGAGGGTCTTAACCCATTTTGCTTTAAAACTCTAAACCATTGTGCCTTATGACGAATATTTTGAGGATTACTTGCGTCTTCATAATGCTTCTTAAGCCGATTTTTAAGCAACTGTCGAGTTTTGCCGACGTAGCGAATTTCGTTTGTCCTTGGGTCAACTAGACCGTAAACAACGTATTTCTTAATGATATTTTGCACCCCAGCGTTCGAGCGGACCATCAATGCCAACTGTCAATGGCACTGCCCATCTGTCGTCCGACATGGTTCGTTGAATTGTGACTTTAACGTCATCCATTAGTTCCAATGGTACATCAGCAATGATTTCGTCATGGACCGGCAGCATGAGAAATTGCCCAGCCTCTGAATTGTCAAGTCGGACAAGCGCTTCCTTGAAGACGTCTGCTGCCATACCCTGAATGAGAGCGTTGACGAGAGCATAGTCACGGTCATCTGGCGCGAGTTCAAGTCGACCAATCGGTGTATGGACCGACGCGATTCCTGTCTCTTGTTTGCGCTGCTTGACAACTTGAGCGACGGTATTCTGGAACGTCTTGACTCCAGGAAACATTACGTCGTACTGAGCAAGAAAGCGTTTTGCATCGTCAAGTGAGATTCCAGCCGTCCACGCAATTTTCTCAGGGCCTGCGCCGTAAATCTTGGCGAACCCGACGCTCTTTGCGATTTGCCGTCGAATGTCTTTCTTTTCAATCGTGTTGTCTTTGTAGACTTGACGAGCGGTGGCAAGGTGAATATCACCGGAGTTGATAGCGTCAATGAGAGCGGGGTCTTGAGCGTAATGAGCAAGGCATCGCATCTCAATGCCGTCGAAGTCTGCGCTGAGAAGACCGTTCCCATCTCGAGGAATGAAGCAGTCACGAACGACTCGTCCTCGCGGAAGAGTTTGAAGTGCTGGTCGTTCCATTGACATGCGGCCCGTACGCGCCCCGACTTGATTCATACGAGGATGGACAAAGCCGTCTGCATCGACAAAATCGAGGAATGGGTCGAGATACGTCGACCGAATCTTCTCAGCTTTTCGTCGACCGAGTACTCGATACGCCAATTCCTGCGCTTCTGTGAAGTCGGTCCTCGTTTTTGCGTCTTCGAACTCGCAACCGAGAACTTCTTCAAGAACTGACTCGTCTAACTTGAATGCACCAGTCGTCGTACGACGGCCGAGGTCCGCGCCGAGAGCATTGAGTTGCTGCGCGACTTTCGTGTTTTGACCAGGCCCAAAGCCGTACGTAGTTTTGCACCAATCTTCAATTGAATCTGCATATGCGGCGAGTTGTGCTGATTTGTCACGAGTGTACTCCAGATCGATTCTAGAGCCCCTGGCCTCCATATCGGCAAGAACCCATTGGACTGCCTGTTCGAGGTCGTAGACGTCCTTGTAACCTTGGTCAATTTGCGGCTTGAGTTTGTCGTAAAGATGCGCCGTCAACACAGTATCAAGCGCACCGTAGCACCAGTAAAGCTGGAAGTCGACCGGGACAGTCGCCCACGTCCAGTGCTGCTGACTCATGACCTCATCAAGTTGCTTGCTGGCGTATGCCGCCGTCGGGTCGACCAATCGTGCCGCGTTGCTCTTCAATGCCGTCGAACCAGCGGGATTAAGAATATGGCACATCAATCGAGTGTCATGGATGTTCTCACGGGGCATACGAATATTACCGTGGAACTCGAGGAATCTCACATCGAATTTCGCGTTGTGACCGACCATAGGCTTGTCTCGGTACTTAGAAATTGCTTCTAATGAAACTCCGCCCCATTGGCTCCAAGGAATCGCCCAGCCGGTGCCGAGGTCGCCGAATTGCACAAGACGAAGTTTGTCAATGTTAGGGTCAAGTCCGGTGGTTTCTGTGTCAAATCCTAGAACGTCTCGCCGTTCTCCTAACCATGTCATGAATTTACCGGCGGACTCTACTGAGTTGACAATTTCTAGGTTGGGGTTTCCGAGACTCAATCTTGCTCCTTGATGACGGTGACCTTGATGTCGTACTGCTTGAACAGCGCTTCCGTTGCTATCGGGTCACGCTTTTCCTCATACGGCGTGACAAGCATGACGATGCGACGAACGCCAGAATTCGATGTCATGAGAGCGCAGCGAAGGCACGTGACTGCATTGACGTAGAGTGTCGGTGCCTTTTCAAGCCAAAGATTTCCTGCTCGAAGAACTGAGTTCATCTCAGCGTGAATAGCATGACAATCACCGTGATGTGGATCGACATGGTCTTCACCAAGTTCTCTTGCATTCATTGCTCGAACGCACCAATTCTCGCATCCAGAGATGTAACCAGCATTTGCTGGTGGACCGTTGTAGCCGACTGACAGAATCCTGTTGTCTTCGGAAACGATGACGGCGCCGTATTGAGCACGAGAGCAAAGACTTCGTTGACCGACCAACTTCGCCGTTCCCATCCAGAGCTCATCCCAAGATATGCGTTGCATCAGACCTCTCATCCATTACATCGATTGCTATTTGTTGCTTTTTATGCCACTCTTCTGTGAATCCATTGGGGGATACGACTATCGGACATTCAATGAGTGTCTCTGCAACCGTCTTCAAATCTTCGAGACTGATGTTCTCCCAACCAAGACCGTCATGTCGTTCAAGTACTTGAATCGGTTGCGTGAGTAAATCAATTTTGTCGAAGTCTTTTTCGTAGAGATGAAACGAGACAGCGTGGTGGTAGTACGGTCCAGCCTCGATACCGAGAACATTGGCGATTGCGAGTTGGAGTTGCGAGAATTGACCCCAGTCATGGGGAGTGCCCCACCATACGTCATTGCTTCGCATCGTGACATGAAGTACGAGTTGGTCTTTGCGAATCAAGAACTGAAGAATTGTGGTGCATGGAACGTCCTTTGGTTGGACTCCGTTGAACAAGTCAAGAATTGGGTCCCAAATTGTGATGAGTGCTTGGCGAGTATCTTTGTCCGCCTTTAGACGATTGATGACTCCAGCAAGTTGAGCGCCAATTCGTACTCCATAATGTCCGTGAAACACTTCACCGTCCAAGTATCGTGCCATGTTAGGAGCAGCTTTGATGAGCCGTTGTGGATATGAGGTGCCAGTGATAAGAGTGAGTGATTCCATGCTGATGAGTTTCATGCTCAGTCGACGATTGATTCCATGGACGATAGCAGAGTGAGGGTCAAGTTTCATGACTACGTCGATGATTTCTCGAGTCGGTTGGCCGCGAGGACTTGTCTCCTCTCCGTGGTCCCGAAGCATCTTCAATAGCTCAGGATAGTCCCAGCGAACATCTTCAATTAGGAGATGGTTGTTGTGAATTTCCATGGGTCTTCGTCCTTTGACTTGTTAAATGGTATCTGGGCACTGTGACATGCGGCGTCTGCATCTTCATCGAGTGCAATGACGAACGGGTTGTAGAGAGCGTTCCATGCTCTCGCTAAATCTTCTCGGCAATCAATAAATCCGGCATGAACTGGATTTAGAGCACCGAGAGTCTTGATGATGTCATACGACGGTGTATTCTCATACGGCATGAACGCGATAGGAGTCGGAGATTTGCCGACATATAACTTCACTGGTCGACGTGGACCGACGTACGATTTGAACATGCCGATTTGAGCTGCTCCAATTTCCATGGAACTAGCAAGAATTGCCACGGCTTCAGCATTATGAAATCCAGTTGTCGAACCATAGAGAGGAAGTGTCGTCATCGAAATTGCTTCTCGATATCGAGCGATAATGGCTGGAATCTCAATTGGGTCAATGTAGTCATCACCGCGTTCAATGACTCGAGCAGCGAGTTCGGTCAACGGCATCTCGGTGTAGACAAGATACGCGCCTTTGGCTTTGAAAAACGAGTCCATGTGCCAGCCAATGACTGGGTCGATGCCACCGTCATTTCGTTTGAGTGGTCCGTACACATCAGCACCGATATGCCAGCGGTCGCAGATGATTGACTTTGTCTCGAACGTGTGGTAGTTATAAAGAGGAAGTTCGTACTCGTCAAGAATGTGACTGACTGGCACGCCTCGATGAAGGATTTCAGCATGTTCCGGTCCACCCAAAAATTCTAGCAACTCATTTGCGAGGGTGGTCTTCCCCGTTCCGTCAGCGCCTTCCAAAAATATCAGCACATCTTACCGTCCTTGACTACTCGTGTTATAACTATATCATTCAATGTGTTGCGGTGTGTAGAACGCGAACTTAATTCCTTCATCTTTTTCGGCTGCCTCAAGAAGCGCCGTCAAAGATGTTGTCGGTATGTACCAGACGCCGTCGCTGTCTTTGAGTCGAAGACGTTCAATAATTGCTTTCGGGTCATCAGAGACTTGAGCCCATTCACGGTTGACTTCATGGACGACTTTCTCATGAAGATTCGGTCTACACGTGTCGCATTGCACCGACCGAGTCTCCGGTAGTCGAAGAAGGGGATTATTGTCCTTCATTTGGGAGCAGTCCGGGCGGTGAACAATGTCACTTCGACCCATTCCAGAAACGATGTACTTTCCGCCGAGAGTCTTGTAGATGCTGACAACGAACCATCGAGGCTTTTTATTCGTGTACGAGGTCGCGCTCGCAAGAAGGTAGCCTTCGAAGTCAAGTTGACGCCCTTTGTCAAAGAGGCTGTAAAACTGGGGGTCCATCATAGTTGGCTCATCTTGCATCCTCGTACCGCGCTAGGTAAATCTTACACTACGTTCCTGGCGTGAAATTGTCTTTCACCGCCGTACTCTTCGCTGCATTTTGAGCAATTCCAATCTGATGTTCAGCATCGAGTTGGGCAGAGAATCGCGCCAGGAAAATTGGATTCACCGAGACAAGAAGAGTATTGTTCTGTGCTTTGAAACCTGAAGGATTCTTTACATCTGCTTTGAGGCTGATGCCAGTTCCTTCTCCAGAGTTGCTCCAGTTCATCGACCCTTCAAAGCCGAGACCTTGGCCGACCAGCACACCGCCCTTCGTATGACTGATTTGATGAGTTGCTGATTCCAAGATTACAAAACTGTTGCTGAAGTCCGTCGCGTCATTCTGCTCATCCAAGGCGATGATTTTCTTTTCGTGAACTCCGCCAGCTTGAGAACGGTCAAGCGATGCCTGGACTCGAACTCCAGGGTCTTGGAAAAGCGCCATGATGTCGGCATTCAAGATGTCATCGTCAAATCCGAACATGTTGAATTTGAAGAATAACCGCTCTTTCGGGATGAGGTAGTGAAGAATACCGTGACAATCATCTCGACCGACCAGGAATAAGTAATGGTCGCCGTAGCCAGGAGTGAGAACTCCTTCTGGCGTGAATTGTCCAAGTGATTCGAGACGAGAATCGTCGGTCATAATAGTGACATCGGCATCGGCACAACCGTGATTGCGCCGTTCTTCTGGCCTTCACCGCTACCAGTAGATTCCCATTGCCATTTCCACACTCCAGGAAATCCGCGCGAAGGAATACTAATTGTGAACGTGCCAGTAATTGGATTTGTCATGCTACTTGAGCCAAAAATAAACGGTTGTACTATGCCACCGTTCACTCGATAGCCGAACGCAACTGCTCCTGGATTCGTGGGTTCTTGCGTTAATTCATCAACCCATGTTGATGTGAAGACGAGTACATTACCTTCATCAAATGTATCTGGTTGCGTTAACGTCGCTGCCATCAACTCCTTGCTCGATTCAATTCTATTTAATTACACTCGTACATTCGTTGAGACTGTGTCTGCATCTTGAATATCACTATCAACAGTAGTCGCAACATCGATTGAAACGTCTACCGAAGCTTCTATTGTTGTTGAATTACTTGTTGAAGTTGAGATTCCGAGTGCATTTGTGACGCTAGTGAGAATGCCTACAGTCGCAGATGTGATGACAATGTTGCTCTTTGACGTGGAGGTACCGACTGCAACGTCTGTGTTAAGAGAAGTATCGACGGTGCTTCGGGTAACAATGAATCGGCGAGTTGTGATGTCAGTATTGAATGACTGGTCAGCAATTCCTCGGTAAAGTCCAGTTGCGCGTGTAGCGACATCTACATTTATCGAAAGATCTGTAGTAGTTCGAGTGAACGTAATGTACTGGTTGATGGAATCCGCATTATGACTTGCATCGGTTATCGTTCGAGTCATTATTGTCAACGCAGCGACAGTATCTGTATTGAGAGAAGAATCTGTTGCGGAATGGCTTGTTGACCGCGAGCCAGAAGCATTATCCGTATTGATGCTCGAATCGGATGTTGACCGTGTTGCAGAATGCGTTCTCGTGGCGTTGTCATTGTCGACTGAAGAATCATTCGCAAATCTAGTTGGAAGACCGCTGGAATTGACAGCAACATCAGTATTTGTTGACGCATCAGCAATAGATCGTACGAAGACTTGACTGCGAATGGTAGCGTCTACATTGAGCGATGAGTCAATCGCATTTCGGCTAGCGAACGTCGCCGACCGTGAAGCAGAATCTGCATTTGTACTTGCATCCGCGCAAATTCTGAAGTACATTGTTGATTTTGTAGCATTGTCATTGTTGATTGAAGAATCTGCCGCTGCACGAACCGCGGTTGTTGATCTAGTAGCAATGTCAGAGTTGAGTGAAGTGTCTGAAACAGAGCGAACGAACGCGGCAGAACGAGTTGTTGTGTCAGCGTTATTGCTGTTGTCTATTGCATTTCGATTTTCAGTCTCTACTCGTGTAACTGCATCTACGTTTGTAGAAGAATCAGTAGTAGAACGAATAAATACTGCTTGCGTTCTTGCTACTGCATCTGTGTCAATTGAGGTGTCTGAAGCAAAACGAAGAATTGCGTTGGAGATGCCAGCATTATCAGTATTGAGACTCGAATCCGTTATGCCTCGAATAAATGACTGGGTCGCTCGAACTGTCACATCAGTGTTAAGCGACGAATCAGTGGCAATTCTGGGTAGAGATTCGGACTGAGTTGCAATATCAGTATTGACAGAAGTGTCCGTACTTGTTCGATTTTGAGTAAATGACCGTTGGACAGAATCAGTGCCAAGACTTACGTCGTTCGCAGTTCGAATACGAACGAACGTTCGACTTGCTGCGTCAGTAGTAAATGACGAATCTGCGGCACTTCGAATGAATGTTTGAACAGTTCGAGTTGTGGCATCCGTGTTCACTGAAGCATCAGCGGTAGTCCTACTTATCGTTCTTGTTCGAGTAGCAGCATCTGTATTGATTGAGTTATCACCAGCAGTTCTGACAAAAGCTTGAGTCCCACGAGTCGTAACATCAGTATTGACTGATGAATCTGTCGCTATTCGAATTGCTATTTGACTTTGTGACGCGCTGTCAGTGTTGATACTTGCGTCTGCCACAGAGCGAATAAATGCTTGAATCGCTCTGGATATCGTATCCGTATTGAGCGACGAATCTACACTACTTCGAACAATTGTCAATATTCTGACTACTGAATCTGTGTTGACAGAAGAATCATTCGTTGATCGTACGAAAACTTGAATTGATCGAACAACAGCATCCGTGTTGATTGATGCATCAGCAGTAGTCCGAATGATCAATCTTGTGCGAGAAGCAGAATCAGTATTG
>Ga0182030_10014780_pt1 | contig 15360 bp, 12 predicted proteins | sample 812S3MmetaG_FD_121299 | JGI IMG/M metagenome (GOLD analysis project Ga0182030, IMG submission 121299) | Permafrost microbial communities from Stordalen Mire, Sweden - 812S3M metaG (Illumina Assembly) | ecosystem: Environmental > Terrestrial > Soil > Wetlands > Permafrost | place: Sweden... | reverse complement strand
TGCCGGAGCGCTGGCGGCAGATGCCCACGGTTCGCCTGCCCAAGGTCATGAGTACCGCGTGCGCCGCTACGGTCGCGTGCCCCACGAAAGGTGCTTCCTTGCGCGCGTTGAAGAAGCGCAGCCGCACATCGTGATCCGCGGCGTTGGCGGCGAACACAAAGGCAACCTCGGCGTGCGAGAACTCGCGTGCGACCGCGGAAAAGGTGGTTTCATTCTGTCCGTCGGCGTCGAGTACCACGATAGCGGGATTGCCCGTGAAGCGGGTTGCGGTAAAGGCATCTACTTGAAAAATGCGCAAAGCGGTCTCCGGAGCCGATGGAAGAGTTTTGCACGCATCCGTCCGGCAGGCTACACTTCAATGAACCTTGGGGTGGCCTGAAAAGGCCTGAGACGCAGGACATCGAATACTCGATGAATTTTGCGAACCCGTTGAACCTGACCCGGTTAGTACCGGCGTAGGGAGCAGGTAATCATATGCGCGCGGCCGTCGACATCAGCATGTATCCCTTGACGGGCGATTATCGCCCGCCCATTCAGGCGTTCATCGATCGCCTCAATACCCATCCGGGCCTCATCGTGAAAACCAATGCTTTGGCGACTCAGATCTGGGGTCCGCTCGATCAAGTGATGCGCATCCTGACCGAAGAGATGGCTCGCTCGGCCAGGGATGCACCCCAGTTGATCTTCGTCATAAAGGTGCTTCCGGGACTTAAGCCGCCGGACTCAGGGAGCACGTGATCCGCGAACTGTCGGTCCAGCTCGTCAGTGCCTGGCACGATACGAGCGGGATCGAACTCACGGCGGCCGTGCTCGCGGTCGCCTACCTGCTTCTTGCGATTCAGCAGCGCCTGAGCTGCTGGTTTGCTGCCTTCGTCAGCTCCTGCCTTTACGTATGGGTTTTGTTTACGGCGCGCCTGTATATGGAGTCGGTGCTGAACGCGTTCTATGCCGCCATGGCGGTGTATGGCTTCTGGCAGTGGCAACGAGGCAGGGGAGGCGCCGCGCTAAAAGTGACTCGATGGCCCATGGCGCGCCATGCGGGCGCGTTGCTGGGCGTGATTGCACTGTCGATGGTCAGCTCTTTTTTCCTGCGGCGCTTCACGCCGGCTGCGTGGCCCTTTGTCGACTCGATGGTGACATGGTCCAGTGTATTCGCCACGTTTCTCGTGGCTCGAAAAGTATATGAAAACTGGCACTGGTGGCTGGTGATCGATTCGGTCAGCCTCTGCCTGTATTTCACACGTCATCTGTACGTGACGATGCTGCTTTTCGCGCTGTATCTGATTTTGATCGTGATCGGGATGCGCGAGTGGCGCCGGGGTTTGCCTTCCATGAATACTCAGACAGGCTCCTGTGCCGCCGGGTGATATCGAACGCCTTTGCCGTGCCGTCGTTCCGGGGGCGGGCCCCGTCGAGATTCAGCCCTTGGCGACGGGGCTCATCAGCGAGACGTATCGAGTGGTGCGCGATGGCGTCGCGTACGCCCTGAAGGCAGCGGCTGAACACGGCGCGGATCTCGGCTTGGACGTTGCCTGGGAAGCGCAGCTGCTGGAGCGCGCGGCAAGCTCAAAGCTGGCGCCCCCGCTTGTGTATTTCGATCCCAAGCGCGCTGTCATGGTCTCACGATGGGTGGCGGGCCAGTCATGGCCTCTCAAGGACGTGAAGCGCCCCGCGAATATGCGCAGGCTCGCCGAACTCCTGCGCCGTGTCCACGCCTTGTCCGTTCCGGCGCCGCCTCGTGTCATGAGCCCGCGGTCATGGGTACAGGTCTATGGCGCGGCGCTGTCGCGGCGAGCTGGTGGGTGCACTGTCGACACGGCCCTGCGAACGGCAGCGGATTCGCGTCTGCAGGAATTCGCCCGGCTGCCTCCCGTGGCGGGCGCCGTGTGCCACAGCGATTTGCACGCGATGAATTTGATCCAAGACGGTGAAAGCCTGATCCTGCTCGACTGGGAGTATGCCCACGTCTCGGATCCTTTGTGGGATCTGGCCGGATGGGCTGCCAATAACGACTTCGAGGCGGAAACTCAGCGCGATTTGCTGAGAAGTTACCTGGGCGCCGCACCTTCTACTTCCGAATGGATACGCTTTAGGCTGCTGATGTGGCTGTACGACTATGTGTGCCTGCTATGGAGCGCACTTTACTTAAATACGCGCGGCGGCGGGGCGAATGAAATCAGCCGGCGCGCGACTTTGCTCGACGCGCGCCTGCGCCTTCCGGCACACTACGCGGCCTAGGAGCCTAGGCTCCTCGTATCCCAGGAGAGCGGCAACGGAGGTTTTAATGGCGCGGATGATTGTGGTGGATCGTGACGGCAAAGAACATGAGATCGAAGCTAAGACCGGGTTGAAGATGATGGAGATTCTGCGAGAACTCGACTACGGTGTCGCTGCGATTTGCGGAGGTCTTTGCTCCTGCGCCACGTGCCACGTCTACGTCGATGAGAAGTGGGTGTCGCTGCTGCCGAAGCGGCAAAGCGACGAGCTGGAGCTGCTCAATGAGCTGCCGGATTTTCGCGAAGCCACCTCCAGGCTTTCCTGCCAAGTCGACTTCACCGAAGCGCTGTCCGGCATCAAAGTAACCGTCGCGGCGGATTCCTAGCCGCCGGATCGATCTTAAGCGATTGATCTCTGATCGCTACTTCTTTTCCGCCTGCCGGCGCACGGCGTCCTGCGCCGCGGAGATTGCGCCGGGATCCCCGAGAAATCGCCGCGAGACCGGCTGTAGTTGCTCATCGAGTTCGTACAGAATCGGAATACCGGTCGGGATATTGAACTCGACGATGTCGGACTCCGATATCATATCGAGCATTTTCACCAGCGCCCGCAACGAATTGCCGTGGGCGACAACGAGCACGTTCTTGTCGGCCCGCAGCTCCGGAACTATTCGCGATTCCCAATAGGGCAGAACGCGCGACAATGTGTCCTTGAGCGATTCGGTCGCGGGCAGCCATGCCGGATCGACATCCGCGTAGCGAGGATCGAAGCGCGGATGGCGCGGATCATCCGAGCTCAAAGGCGGAGGCGGGATGTCGTAGCTGCGCCGCCACAATTTGACTTGCGCCTCGCCTTGCTTCTCGACCGTTTGCGCTTTGTTGAGCCCTTGCAGAGCACCATAGTGGCGCTCGTTCAGGCGCCAGCTTCCCTCGATCGGGACCCACATGCGGTCGGTGGTGTCGAGAATCAGCCACAGCGTACGAATCGCGCGCTTCAATACCGACGTAAAGGCAATATGCGGTTCGAGCTTTTCAGCTTGCAGCTCTCGCCCCGCCTGAGCCGCCTCCAGGCGCCCCTGATCGCTCAAGTCGACGTCCTGCCAGCCCGTGAATAAATTCTCAACGTTCCAAGTACTTTGGCCGTGGCGAACCAAGATCAATTTTCCGGGCATTTTTTTCTCCTAGCGGCGCATGGCCGCCGCAAACAAGCCGTCAAAAACCGCTGCCAGCGTCGATCCCTGATGCATATTCACCTGCAGCCGGATGCGCCCGCGCTCGGCGCGTGCCAGCATCTTTTGGAATTTGTCGATGTCGGCTTTGGCCGGGACTTGGATGCTGGCGCGCATCTCACCCTGCACCGGCGCGAGAAAGCGCATGCTCGACTCCTGAATCACCGCATCGGCATCCAGTTCCCGCATGGCGAGAAAACGCGTGATCCAAGCCCAGCCGGTCAACACCGCGAGCGAATACAGGCTGCCGCCGAAAGCGGTTCCCTTGTGATTTGCGTTGGGCGCGAGCGGAGCGCGCAGAATCACGGCCGTTTCGTCCGCCGTCTCGACGATCACTCCCATCGGTTTGGCGAGCATGATTTCCCGATCGATGAGATTCTGCAGGTATTGCGCGCCGTATCCGGCCGGTTGCAGCATCTGCTCAACCCTGGGCAAGGCGTCTGACCGCCTGCAGCGCGACGGAGATCGTTGCGAAATCCGGCGGCGAGCCGGTGCGCAAGTCCACTACGACTCGCTTCAGCGAGTCGACCGGGGCGGAATGGCGCGAAAGCCATTGTTCGACGCGTGCTCCCGCGTCTCGGCCCTTGCATCGCAGTACCGCCAAGGTGATCTTGCTCTGCAGTGCGTATAAGTTATCGCGCAGCGTACCGCGCGCGACCGCCTGCCAATGACCGTCGGCGGCCAGCGCTTCGATTTGCTCCTTGATCCATGTCAGACCGATCCGCTCGCCTAGGTCGAAGTAGGCTTTCGCCGCGTAGCCTATCCGCACGCGCGCCGCCATGGCGACTTCGACCAGGTCCAGGGCACTGTGCAATTCCTCGAGGGATGCAATACGCGCGGCGAGCTGTTCAGGAACATGCTGCTCCACCAGCTGCGAGCGCAGCGCGCTCATGCGGGCTTTTTGCGTGACGCCGAGCACTCCCGACAATTCGTGGAACAGTTCCGTCACCTTGCCGGCGTAGCGTGAAACCGCGCGCTCGATGTCCAAATCGTTGCGCCGATTTTCCAGCAGCCAGTAGCTCATATGCCCCAGCAGGCGCGTGGTCTGAAATATCGCCGTGTACTGAACCGCGGCGGGGATGTGGTTATCCAGCGCTTCGATTTGCGCCCAAATATTGCGCGCGGCAAATACTTCGCGCGCAATGCTGTAGGCGCGGGCGATGGCCGCCGGATCCGCTCCCGTATCGTCTTGTGCCCGGACCGGAAAAACCGGCCCCATGCGATTGATCAAGCTGTTGGTGATGGCCGTTGCAATAATCTCACGCCGCAGCCGATGGCGTTTTATCCGTCTCGCGAAGCGTTTCTGCACCGGCACCGGAAAGTAGCGGTTGAGTTCCGCGGATAAATAAGGATCCTCGGGCACGTTGGAATGGATCAGCGCCCGATACAGCCAGATCTTACCGTAGCTTAAGTTGATGGCCAGCTCCGGGCGCGTCAACCCTTCGCCCGCCTGGCGCCGCTCGGCAAGATCCTCATCGCTGGGCAAGAATTCCAAGCTGCGGTTCAAATCGCCGGAACGCTCCAGCGCGCGGATCACGTAGGCGCCTTCGCTCAATCGCTGCTTCGATTGGAATTCGCTGGTGCTGATGGCCTGACCCTGCAGGTAATTGTTTCGCAGCACCAACCCCGCCACCTCGTCCGTCATCTGCACCAGCAGCCGATTGCGTCCCGTTTGCGTAATTTCCTTGGCCCGCACCGCCCCATTCAAGAGAATCTTCAAATTGACCTCGACGTCCGACGTGTTCACACCGGCGGAATTATCGATGAAATCGGTATTGAGCCGGCCGCCGCGGCGCGCAAACTCGATGCGCCCCAGCTGGGAAAGGCCCAAATTGCCGCCCTCGCCGATCACCTTGCAATTCAAATCGCGCGCATCGATGCGCACCGCATCGTTGCTGCGGTCTCCGACATCGCTGTGGCTTTCCGTGCTCGCCTTGACGTAGGTGCCGATGCCGCCGTTCCACAAGAGATCCACATTCGCCTTCAAGATGGCCTTGATTACCTCATTGGGCGTGACCTGGGCGGCAGTAAGCTCCAGCAGCGTTTGCGCCTCGCGGGAGAGCGTCAGGTTCTTCGCGGATCTCGAGTACACACCGCCGCCCTTGGAAATCGCGTTGCGTGAGTAGTCCTCCCAGGAGGAGCGGGGCATCTTGAACATGCGCTCGCGCTCGGCGAACGAGCGCTTGGGATCCGGCTGCGGATCGATAAATATGTGTTGGTGGTTGAAAGCCGCGACCAGTCGAATGCAGGGCGATTGCAGCATGCCGTTGCCGAACACGTCTCCCGCCATGTCGCCTATGCCGCAGACCGTGAAGTTCTCGCTCTGGATGTCCACGCCGATCTCTCGGAAATGGCGCTTCACGCATTCCCACGCGCCGCGCGCGGTGATCGCCATCTTTTTGTGGTCGTATCCGGCCGATCCTCCGGAAGCAAACGCGTCGCCGAGCCAAAAGCCGTATTCCTGGGAAATGGCATTGGCAATGTCCGAAAACGTGGCCGTGCCCTTATCCGCCGCGACCACCAGATACGCATCATCCTTATCGTGGCGGACCACCATCGGCGGCGCTATGATTTTATCGTCGACGATGTTGTCGGTGACGTCGAGCAATCCCCGAATGAGCGTTTGATAGCACGCAATCACTTCTGCCTGCTGCGCCTCGCGCTCCGCCGGCATGCGTCTGACGATGAAGCCGCCCTTGGCGCCCACCGGCACGATAACCGTGTTCTTGACCTGCTGTGCCTTCATCAATCCTAAGATTTCCGTACGGAAATCTTCGCGTCGATCCGACCAGCGGATGCCGCCGCGGGCGACGTGCCCCATGCGCAAGTGCACGCCTTCCATGCGCGGCGAGAACACGAAGATCTCGAACAGCGGCTTAGGCAGCGGCAGCTCTCGCAGCTGCTGGCTCTCGAGCTTGAAAGACAGATATTCCTTTAGCTGGCCCGAGGAGTAAGGCTGATACGCATTGGTGCGCACGGTGGCGGACAGCGCATTCCACAGGGCGCGCAGGATCCGATCCTCGTCCGAACGCGTCACATCCTCGAGCGCAGCGAGAATATCCCGGCCGAGGCGCGCGAGAGATTTCGAGCGGGTCGCCGCCGCCGCCTGCGGATCGAACCGTGCGGTGAACAGATCGGAGAGCAGCCTGGAAATGTGGGCATTGTTTTGCAGTACTTGCGCGATATAGCCTTGGCTGAAGGGCAGCCCGGTTTGCAGCAGGTAACGGCAATACGCGCGCAACACCGTTACCATGCGCCACGGAATTCCGGCCGAGAGGGTCAGCTGATTGAAACTGTCGCTGTCCATGCGGCCGGTCCATACGGCGGTGATCGCATTCTTGATCTCTCGGTCCAATGCCTCGAAAGCGATCGCAGGAGAAGCCTGCATCACCAATTCCAGATCCTGAATCCACGCGCGGCGGCCGCCGGAGAAGTCCAGTTCGTAGGGCCGCTCGGCGATCACCTTGAGGCCCATGTTCTCGATCATGGGCAACAGGTCGGAGATCGGGATGGCTTCCTGGACGCGGAAAATCTTCAGGAAGAACTTTTCCTTGTGCTTAGGATCCGGTCTATAAATGTCCACGTGCAGCCGCGCCGGCTCCTTCTCCATCGCCTCGAGAAAGGACACGTCGAGCGCGGCGCCGTCTCCCGAAAAGTCTTCCTTATAGGCCGCCGGAAACGCCTGCGCATACTTGTCGAACAGCTGCAGTGCATACGCCTCGTCGAAGCGGGCCAGCAGCGAGACCTTAAAGGAGTCCAACCATGAACGCACCGCTGCGGCGACCCGGCGCTCCAGACTATCCGCATCGACCAAGGGGTTCTCGGCCGGCGCGGTTCGGGCAACGATGTGGAGCCGCGCCAGATTTGATTCCGCGATCTGCACCTGAGATTCCATGCTGAAGGCGCAGAATGCGTCGCGTATTACCCGCTCGATACGCTGGCGCACTTGGGTGTTGTACTTCTCGCGCGGCACGAACACCAGACAGGAGTAAAATCGATGAAACGGATCGCGGCGCAACAGTACGCGCACCCGCGGCCTTTCCTGCAAACCGAATATGCCGGTGACGATGCGATTCAGTTCCGCGACGCTGGCTTGGAACAGCTCATCGCGCGGGAAGGACTCCAGGATGTGCTGCAGCGCTTTGCCATCATGGCTGTCGGGCGCCAGCGCGAAGTGTTCCGCCACTTGCGCGACCTTTTGGCGCAGCAGGGGAATTTCTCGCGGGTTGCTGTTGTAAGCGGCGGAAGTCCATAGACCCAAGAAGCGCCGCTCTCCCGCCAAACGGCCTTTCGCATCGAATTGCTTGATGCCGACATAGTCGAGGTAGCCGGGCCGGTGCACCGTCGACAGCGAATTCGCCTTGGTGACTAAACTCAAGCTGCGGGAACGACTCTGGCGCCGAATGTCGCTGGGCAGCACGCGATTCGCGCTCTCGGTCTTTCTGTGGCCCGGCCGCAAGATACCGAGCCCGGTTGCCTTGATCGGCTGCAGCGTCTCGCGGCCTTTTCGGCCTCGCAGGCGATACTCGCGATAGCCCAAAAAAGTGAAGTGACGATTTTCCATCCACTCGAGCAGCGCGCAAGTCTCGCTCAGTTCGGCCGCGTCGACGCGTGCGCTCATCGAACTCAAATCCTGCGCGGCGCCGCGCACGGCTTTGCGCATTCGCGCCCAATCAGCGCACGCCACCCGAACATCGCGCATGCTGCGCTCGATCTGCGCGGCCAGCGCTTTCAGCGCGGCGGGATCGACGATCCGATCCACTTCGACGTGCTGGAAGGATTCCAGGCGCTGCTTGCCGTTCTTCGCCGTTGCGCGCCTCTCGAGAGCGCTCAACGTGCCGGAGCGGTCGCGTGTGACGGCAAAGATCGGATGCGCCAAGAAGTGCAGAGTGAGAGCCCGCTCGGTCAGCGCCAGACTGATGGAATCGACCAGGAACGGCATGTCGTCGTTGATCACATCGATAATCGTGTGCGGCGAGACAAATCCGTGCTCGCGCAATGTCGGGTTGAATACGCGCACCAACGCCGTCCTGCGCCTCTGCATGGCGAACATCAGGTGCGACAGCGCCGCGCCGGCGAGATCCTTGGGATCATGTTCTGCGAGATCCTTGGAATCGACGTTGGCGAAGTAAGTTTGAAGAAAGCGCCGCCAGTCCAATCCGCGCATGGACTTGGGCGGACGAACAGGGCTTCGCAAAATCGCCGAAACGATGCTCCGATGTTGTTCCGTGGAAACCTGATACATAGCTGGTCCCTTGCGAGTCAGGCGCGGATTATGCCAGGCTGCGGCGCATTCAGGGCCGGTGTTGGCCCGCGAGATAGTGCTGCGTCTGCATTTCGATGAGCCGGCTGGCCGCGCGCGAAAATTCCGATTGCAGCCGTTCGCCGCGGTAAAGCGAGCCGGGCGCGGCGGCGGCCGATACGACCACATTGACGTTGCGGTCGTAGAACTCATCGATCAGCATGATGAAGCGGCGAGCGGCGTTTTCGTCGTTGCGCGTGAATTCGGGAACATTCGAAATGAATACCGTGTGATACAGGCGTGCAAGTTCAATGTAGTCGTTCTGACTGCGCGGCCCCTCGCAAATTTCCTTGAACTCGAACCACCCCATCCCGGCAGCGGTTGCCTTGGCCTTGATGGGCCGATCCTCCACCGACAGAGTGGTGGGACCTGAGGGGGTGCCCCCGGCAAGCGCCGCGAAGCATTGCCGAAGCCGTGCCGCGGTACCCGGCAGGGTTGAATCCAAGTAAGTGGGTGCCTGTTCCAGCCGGCGCAACCGATAGTCGACGAGGCCATCCAAGTGCACGATGTCCACATGGCTTCGAATCAGATCGATTGCCGGCAGGAATCGTTGCCGCTGCAGGCCATCTTTGTACAAATCCTGCGGTGCAATGTTCGAGGTGGCCACCAGCGTCACGCCGCGGCGGAACAAGCCTTCGAAAAGTCCCGCCAGGACCATTGCATCGGCGATGTCCGAAACGAAAAACTCGTCCAGGCCTAACACGCGGACACGCGCCGCCAGTTGCTCCGCAACCGTGTCGAGCGGGTCAGTGCGCCGTTTGATCTTTCGCAGCTGCGCATGCACGTCGCGCATGAAGCGATAAAAATGCGTGCGCTCGGTTAAAGCAGCGGGCAGCGACGCGCAGAACAAGTCCATCAGCGTGGTTTTTCCGCGGCCGACACCGCCCCACAGGTACACGCCGCGTAGCGGCGTTTCATCCGGCTGTGAGGAGAGGCGGCGCAACTGCGAGCGCAGCTTAGCTCTTAGGGATGGCGATTGCCGCGCGAGGCGGGCGCCCAAGTCATCGAGCCGCGCGGCGGCCTCTTGCTGACCTAAGTCGAATTCAAGCCTATGGGCCGCGGTCTCTTTCCGCAGGCGCGCAACAATCGACTTAACTTCCGTAGCCAACCGCCGCTTCGTTCCTAGAGGCTCTGGTAGTTGGGGCCGGAACCGCCTTCCGGCGTGACCCAAGTAATCTGCCCGGGGTAGGGCTCTTTGATGTCGCATGCCTTGCAATGCACGCAGTTCGAGGAGTTGATCTGCAGTTTCTGGCCGCCTTTGCCGTCCGCAATCATTTCATAGACATTCGCGGGGCAAAAATTGGTGCAGGGATTGCCGAAATCCGTGATGCAACGAGTCGCGCACAACGAAGTGTCCGCCACATGCAGGTGCACGGGTTGGTTTTCATCGTGCGTCGTGGCTGCGAAGAACACGAACGCAACCCGATCGCGCGGCGGCAGATCGCGGCTACCCCAGTCGCGGTCAGGCGATGTGTAGTCGTCCAGAGCTTTCAGCGCCGTATCGTCCGCGTGATTGGCCAGCGTCCACGGCAGCTTGCCCATGGTAATGGTCTCCAGCACGGCGTTGGCGAGACCAAACCACAGCCCTCGGCGAAAGCCCGGGCGGAAATTTCGCACCTTATATAGTTCGCGGCCCCCGGGCGAGGCGCGCCAACGCTCATCGAATCCGGCACTCGTGCCTTTTTCGGCGTAGTGCGCGGCGGCGGTCATGCCGGAACGAATGGCCTGATGAATGCCTTTGATTTTCGGCGTGTTGAGCGTACCGCCGGCATCGCCGAGCAGCAATGCGCCCGGCATTTCGAGCGTCGGCATCGATTGATAGCCGCCTTCAATGATGGTGCGCGCACCGCCCGCGATGATTTCCCCGCCCTGCAGCAAGCTCTTGATATCCGGGTGATTCTTCCATTGCTGGAAGGCTTCGAAGGGTTTGAGGCGCGGATCCTCGTAGTCCAAGCCCACCACGAAGCCGACGTAGACTCGATCGCCGTTGAGGTGATAGGTGAAGCTGCCGCCGTAGGTGTTGTTGTCCAGCGGCCAACCGAATGTGTGTTGAATGAGCCCGGGCTGCACACGCCCCGGCGGCAATTGCCACAATTCCTTGAATCCCAGTCCGTAGGTCTGCGGGGATTTGCCGGCGTCGAGTTTGTACCGGGCAATCAGCTGTTTCGAGATGGAGCCCCGGCAGCCTTCGCAGAGCATCGTGATCTTGGCCTGGATTTCAGGTCCCAACGCGAAATTCGGGCCCGGCTCGCCGTTTTTCTCCACGCCCATATCGCCAATGCGCACGCCTTTAACCGCGCCGCTCTCGTCGAGCAGCGCCTCGGCGGCGGCGAAGCCGGCGAATACATCGACGCCCAGCTTCTCAGCTTCCTGCCCGAGGATGAGCACCAATTGCCCCAAAGAAACAATGAAGTTGCCGTGGTTCCACAGCTGCGGCGGGACGATCGGAAATTTGATCCGTTTGCGGCGGGTCATGATCGCAAACTCATCTCGCCCCGCGGGCACGCAGATAGCCGGTGCATGCTCGCGCCACCCCGGTAGGAGTTCATCGAGCGGTCCGGGTTCCATGACGGCGCCCGAAAGGGAATGCGCGCCCAGACTGGCGGCTTTCTCCAACACACAGACGCTTAAAGCCGGGTTGAGTTGTTTAAGGCGGATGGCGCAAGCCAGACCCGCGGGTCCCGCACCCACGATTGCAACCTCGTACTCCATGACATCGCGTTGGCTCTCGCTCATCAAACTGACACCTAAAATCGATATAAACCCATGAAATATGGCGTCTTAGTAGATCACAAACGGCTTAAGGCCGGGGGGGGCGACCAACAGGCGGACAGGCTATGACGAGATTTGTGCAGATCCGTCGCTTTACTCACTGGGGACTACCATGTTGACAGGCCACGGATGCCGTCTGCCAGGATGGCCAACGGATTTGGGCATGGCTTGGGCAAGGACGCCCGCCCCGTTTCTTGCGGCGCTGCGCTTTGTGGCGGCGCTGCGCTTTGTGGCGGCGTGGCGCTAATCTGTGCGCCAACTTGCCCTGCGTTTCGCGAAGAAGGCGCTAAATCCCTCCTGGGCTTCCGCTTTGACGCGAAGCCCCGCCAACCGTTCGGCCATTCGAATTGACGCATCCGCGCGCTCCTCCGCCGATCGGTGAGCGACGCCTCGGATCAGCGCCTTGGCTTGCCTCAGGGCGCCCGGCGCTCCTTTCAATACATCGTCTGAAATGCGCTTACAGGTTGCATCGAGTGCATCGCGCGTTGCCACTTCATGGGCCAGACCTATTTGTTTGAGGGTCGCCGCGCTCATGGTTTCCGCGGTCAGAAAATAGCGCAGCGCCGCGCTTTCGCCGATCTTGCCGAGCACGAAGGGAGAAACCACGGCGGGAACGATGCCGAGGCGCACCTCCGTGAAAGCAAATTTTGCCTCTTCCACGACGACGACGATGTCGCAGGCCGCGATTAAACCAAGCGCGCCGCCGTAACCATCTCCATTGATTCTTGCCAGCGTGGGTTTCGGCCACGAATCCAAATCGCCCAAGACGCATGCCAGTTTTTTCGCATGTGCCAGGTTGTCCTCTTCGGAAGCTTCGGCCTGCGCCTGCATCTCGGCGAGGTCGGCGCCCGCGCAAAATACATTTCCAGCGCCGGTAAGCTGCAGCATTCGCACCGCGGGGTCATCCGCGCAGCGCTTGAGAGCAGCGCTCAATGCGCCAATCGTTGCACTGTCCAAGGCATTGCGTTTATCCGGGCGATTGAGTGTGAGGCGTGCGATGCCGCCGGAAACCTCGATCGTCACCGGCGTGTCGGTACTCACACGAGTTCGATGGCGATCGCCGTGGCTTCGCCTCCGCCGATGCACAGGCTGGCGATGCCGCGCTTCTTGCCCCGGGCTTTCAGCGCATACAGCAAGGTGGTCAGAATGCGCGCGCCGGTGGCGCCGATCGGGTGACCTAGGGCGCACGCGCCCCCGTTGACGTTCACTTGGGCGTGATCCAGCGATAAGTCCTTCATCGCTGCCATGGGTACGGCGGCAAAGGCTTCGTTGATCTCGTAAAGGTCGACGTCCTTGGGCTGCCAATCCAGTTGCGTGAGCAATTTCCGTATCGCTCCCACGGGCGCCAAAGTGAACCATTCCGGTTCTCGTGCGAAACTGGTGTACCCGAGAATCCGCGCCAAAGGTTTCAAGCCTTTGGATGCCGCGAAAGATTCGCGCGCCAAAACCAGGGCTGCCGCGCCATCCGAGATTCCGGAGGAACTCGCGGCCGTGACGGTGCCGTCCTTTTTGAACGCCGGCTTCAGAGTCGGAATTTTCGCGATGTCGAGCGTGAAGGGCGTTTCGTCTTTGTCTACCACCACATCGCCTTTGCGGGTCTTGGCCGTTACCGGCGCGACCTCTGCCTTGAAGTCACCGTTGTTGACGGCGGCGAGCGCGCGCCGTACCGATTCGGCGGCGAAATCATCCTGGGCTTGACGCGTGAATCCATATTTCTCGGAAGTATTGTCCGCAAAGCAACCCATGAGCTGTCCGTCCCACGGGCTTTGCAGGCCGTCGAAGAACATGTGGTCCAGCACCTCCTGGTGGCCTATGCGATAGCCCGCGCGTGCCTTGGGAAGCAGGTAAGGCGCATTGGTCATGGATTCGATGCCGCCTGCCACCACGACTTGAGCCGTGCCGGCGAGGATTTGATCGGCACCCAGCATGACGGCGCGCATCGCCGAGCCGCACATCTTGTTTACCGTGGTGCTGGGCACGCTGGTCGGGAGCCCGGCGCCCAATGCCGCCTGACGCGCCGGCGCCTGGCCGATGCCGGCCGACAGCACGCAGCCCATGATGACCTCATCGACCTGGGAGGCCGCCAGTCCTGAATCCGTCAATGCAGCCTTGATGGCGACGGCGCCGAGCTGCGGGGCCGTGACGGTGGCTAAGGCGCCCTGAAAGGCGCCGACCGGGGTTCGCCGGGCGGCTAAAATAACGACAGGATCCGAATTCATAGTGCATTCCTGAGGGTTGCCAGCCGAGCATTATAACCCGCGATACATGAATCACGGCGCCAGTGGGTCCCCCACCGAATTGGCGATCAATTCGCGGCTTTTCAAGCGGGCCTCATCGGCGCAGAGAACCGCGAGAATCTCGACGCGTATGGGCCGCCGGCGCATGGACAGGCCGCCGGGAGGCATCACCTCGCGCGTGCCGTGAATAGCGACCGCAACCACCGGCATTTGGGCGCGCGCCGCAGTGGTAAACGCGCCCCCCAAGAACTTGCCGATCTGGCGAGTCTCGTCGAATGTGCCTTCCGGGAAGAACATCAGGGACTGACCCGAAGCCGCCAGCCGCAGGACCCGGCGCGCATCGGTGGCGCCCTTGTGGCGGTCGAAGCGCTCGACAAACTGTGAACCCAAACGGCGCAACAAAAGACCGGCCAGCGGCACGCGCACCATTTCTTTCTTGATGACAAAGGCAAATTCGGGCGGCAGAGCCGCAACGATTGCAATGGCGTCGATGTAGCTGGCGTGATTGGCCACCACCACGCAGGGGGTCTTCGGCAGACGCTCCAAACCCTCGACCGTGAAGGGAATGCCGGATAACCGCAAGAACACGCGCCCGACCGTACCGGCCACCACGCGGCGCCGGCGCAGGCTTGGCAGAAACAGATTGATTGCCAGCACGGCCAACCCTAAGACCGTGAAGGACACGAGACAATACGCAACGTACGGCAGATTCAGAATTGCGGACCCTGAATGCTTCGCTTCTGTGATCTGGTTCTCCTTATGTTAATACTTAACCGTACTGTGATTCTGGTCACGCCGACCTCCCAGCACCCCTCGCATACTGATGCCTGGTAGCGCGGACAGCACTATTTCGTGCGTAACCCTTCGCGAGAAACTATGGCGACGGCTCTCAAACGGACGGTTTATACACGCACCTCGGGCGCAGCGGTACCCGCTGTTCGCGAGGCTGCCGATCCCGCCTTGCAGCGCTTCTTGGATGCTGTGTGGATGGAGCGCGGCCTCTCGGCGAATACATTAGCCGCCTATCGCGCTGACCTGACCTCGCTGGCTCGATGGCTGGAGGAGCGCGACAGCGCATTGCTCAAGGCCACTCGCATCGAATTGCTCGGGTTCATTGCCGCTCGCGTCGAGGGTGGGTCTCGTCCCCGCTCGACCGCCCGGCAATTGTCGAGCTTCCGCCGATTTTTCCGATTCATGATGCGCGAGGGTCTGATTTCGCAGGATCCGACCGCGCAAATTGCCATGCCGAAAATCGGCCGGTCGCTGCCGAAATCGCTCACCGAGGCCGAAGTCGATTCCTTGCTGGAAGCCCCCACGGTATCCGAGCCGCTGGGGCATCGCGATCGCACCATGCTCGAAGTTCTCTATGCAACGGGCCTGCGAGTCTCCGAACTCGTCAGCCTGAAGCACAATGAAGTGAACTTGAATCAGGGCGTCATGCGCGTGGTCGGCAAGGGCAATCGCGAGCGCCTGATTCCGTTGGGCGAAGAAGCAGTCAAGTGGCTGCAACAATTCATGCAGGGCCCGCGAGTCGAGATTCTCTTGGAGCGCCAAACAGACTATCTATTCCCGACGCGCCGCGGCGACCGCATGACGCGCCAGGC
>Ga0182030_10014779_pt1 | contig 15360 bp, 17 predicted proteins | sample 812S3MmetaG_FD_121299 | JGI IMG/M metagenome (GOLD analysis project Ga0182030, IMG submission 121299) | Permafrost microbial communities from Stordalen Mire, Sweden - 812S3M metaG (Illumina Assembly) | ecosystem: Environmental > Terrestrial > Soil > Wetlands > Permafrost | place: Sweden... | reverse complement strand
GGCGTCTTCACTTCCGTCGCCGATCTGGGACGAAAACTCCGCCGATACATTCGCCTCTATTCCAAGTCCGCAAAACCTTTCTGCTGGACCTACACCGATCCATCCCGCAGAATTCGCCCTAACAAAATCGCCGGGACAGCTTACTAGAGGATTATTTTGCACGGCACTTGCGAACTCATCGTGTACGACGGGTGCATGGGGAACGAACGGGATGACGTTTTACTTGACGGACTACTACACAGGCGCGTTCCTGTACACAACCCAAGTAGCCGTGTGCAACGTCCCGTCCAACGGCAGCTGTATCTAGTCGCGGCATCATAACTAGCCGAAAATGCTGTGAGGCGCCCTCGAACCTTCGAATCGTGGTCGCCTTGCGGTGTTCTCAGTTTTTGCAGATCGCTTGGCTCGGTACGACTCCGTACCGCTGGATTTGTGCCACAAAGGACCGCGACCGGCGTTCGTACAAACTATCGACATGAACCGTGCGTGCTTAAATGGGGCGATGGACTTAACGGAAGATCGAAGCCGTCAACGGACTAACCCACTCATCCCCCTGGTTATCATCGCCCTATCGATTCTCTTCGCGCTCGCTCTCACGGAGGGCATTGTTCGTGTTTTCAAGCTCTGGGCGATTCCTGATTATCTGGCGATGGATTGGTACCGTAAGTCGCCGATTCCCGGTGTCCCGTATCTGCTAAAGCCCAAGCTGCGGACCACCTGGGGAATCGGAAGCATCGCGACCGACGATTTCGGATTGAGAAATAACCACGTGGCCGCTAAGCCAGTAGGTGTTTACCGGATTCTGATGCTCGGGGATTCGGTGACGTTCGGCTACGGCGTGGATCAAACGCAATCCTTCCCCGCCGAGTTGGAGCGGCTCCTCAATCAATCGGGCAAATACGAAGTGATCAACGCCGGTGTTCCCGGATACAGCATAGTGGACGAAGCCGCGCTACTGCCCGCCGTGCTGGGGCACTTCAATCCCGACTTGGTGATCTGGACCGTCGTGTCCAACGACTACGACGATTCGCTCGGCGTGGGCCCGGATGGCCGGACGACGGTCGCAAACATCGACTACGTCGTCGATGCCGGCTTTATCGCGCACTGGGGCCACAACGGAACTCCGTACGTCGACGTCGACGATTTTCGCCGCTCGATGCTGCCCGCCGTTCGCGCGTCACTTGACGGCAACGTCGCCGTGCCGCCCGCCAAGCCATCGGCGCTCGCGGCATGGCTCGGCTCGCATTCGCTGGTCTACGCGCTCCTCACCAGCCATGCCATTTCGATTCCCAAGCTGATGGCGAAACCTAAACCGACCGAAGTCGAACTTCTCGGTAGGTACAAGACGACGGATGGTCGCTATTACCTTTCGCAGTTCTTCTCGCCGGTGTATTCTTCCAGGCACGCGATTGAACGCGCGAATCAAGCTCTCGAACGCGCGGGCGAACTGAGCAAGCAAGCTGGGGTTCCGATCGTGCTCCTCAACGACGGCTTGCCGATGGATTCGCGCTGGATGAATTCGCGAGCCCCGATCGTATATCAGGATCTTTCGGATTACCTCGGCGAATCGCCGGTCGACTTCTTTTTTCGCAACAACCTTGGTTGGGACGGTCACCCGAGTCCCAAGGGAACCAAGAAGATCGCCGAGGCGCTGCGCCGTATGGTGGCCTGCCTGGGCTACATTGGCAAGAGTGGCGATTGCCCCGCCAGCGCGGCATCTGGCCCTGAGATGCGAAAATTCTGGGACGATTTTGAAACTCGCCGGCGCAAATTTGTGGACACCTACTATGGAGCCATTGATCTCGATCAGTTTCGCGGAATTCACCAGATCCTTGGAGGCATTTTCCCGGCGCGCGTTTTTCCGGGCGCACTGGCCCGGCGGGCGAATGTTCTCCTTCCCGGCGGCCGGGCGACGTCGATCTCCATCACGGGTACTTTGCCTGGTGCGGCCGATATGATGATCCGATTTACGGTGTTCGCATCGGGGAAGTCCCTTTCGCAAGATGCGAACCTGAAGCCGGGCGATAACAAAATCGATGTGGACCTCAAGCCTCTTTCGGCCGCCATCGAAGCGTCTCGCGACCCCATCGAACTGCAAATGGAATGCGTCAGTGCGATGTGTCCGGCGCTGCGGCTGCATGCGATTTCGCGGAACTGAGACGTCTCGACGTAAACTCGCCGCGATGTTGTATTGTGGAAACTACGGCAGCGGTTTCCGCGCTTCCTCTCTTACTATGGCCGCAAGTTTTCACGAGGATTTTGCGGGTCGAGCCCTTGAAGTTCGCGGCTCCCCGGACCGCGTATTTGGGCTGGTCTTCGCCGCTATGTCCGCGCTGGTTGCTCTCTCTCCCCTGCGTCACGGAGGGCCGATCCGGAAGACCTTTTTGGTGATGGGCATCGCGTTTGCGATCGCCGCCGTTGTGCGGCCGACGATTCTTCGTCCCTTGAACAAGGCGTGGACTCAACTGAGCTTGCTCCTGAGTCGGGTGCTTACGCCGATCACGACTGCGCTGCTCTTCTTCGTCGTGTTCGTGCCATCCGGGATGATCGCGCGCTTGTTGCGAAAGGATCCTCTTGGTCTCAAGTATGCACCGGCGCAGAATACGTATTGGAAAAGGCGGATTCCCCAGGCTGCCGGCAGCATGCTAAGGCAATTTTAGGCGGCTTTTTAAGTATCCATGTCCCTTCTTGCCGAGTTGTGGAGTTTCCTGAAGGAACGAAAAAAGTTCTGGTTGCTTCCAATCGTCCTGGTGATGCTGGTAGTCGGCTTGCTGCTTGTAGTAGCTCAAGGCAGCGTCATCGCCCCGTTCATCTACACGTTGTTCTGAGTTCCCGCTTTCACTGTGAAGATCCTCGGCATATCCGCCTTTTATCACGATAGTGCCGCCGCGTTGATCGTCGACGGGCGGATTGTCGCTGCAGCTCAAGAGGAACGGTTCACCCGCAAAAAGCACGACGCCTCATTCCCGAAACACGCCGTGGAATGTTGTTTGGCGGAAGGCGGCTTGAAGCTTGATCAAATCGACCACGTCGTTTTCTACGAAAAGCCATTCTTGAAATTTGAGCGGTTGCTCGAAACCTACATCGGCTTCGCGCCGCGTGGATTGCGATCCTTCCAAGTGGCCATGCCGCTATGGCTGCGAGAAAAACTATTTCAGAAAAGTCTCCTCGGACGGGAACTGAAGCAGTTCGGTAAATTCGACTACGAAAAGATGTTGCTGTTCAGTGAGCATCATCTCAGTCACGCCGCCAGCGCGTTTTTTGCGTCGCCGTTTCAAGAAGCGGCGATCCTGACGGTCGACGGCGTCGGAGAGTGGACCACCACCTCGCTTGGAATGGGTCGCGGAAATCAGCTGGAGATTACACGCGAAATTCAGTTTCCGCATTCGCTGGGATTGTTGTACTCGGCGTTCACTTTCTATGCCGGGTTCCGCGTGAATTCGGGCGAATACAAGCTGATGGGTCTCGCTCCCTATGGCGAGCCGAAGTACACGCAGTTGATCTTCGATCACTTGATTGACGTCAAGCCCGACGGCTCGTTCCGCTTGAACCTGGAGTATTTCGATTACTGCACCGGGTTGAAGATGATCAACTCGAAGTTCGAGGCACTGTTCGGTGGACCCGCGCGGAATCCGGAGGCGTTGATCACACAAAAAGATATGGACATCGCGGCCTCCATTCAGGTGGCGCTCGAAGAAGTCCTTCTCAAAATCACACGCTCGCTCGCGGCGGAGACCGGCGCGAAGAACTTATGCCTTGCTGGAGGCGTGGCGCTGAATTGCGTCGCGAATGGAAAGATCCTGCGAGATGGGCACTTCAAAGAGATCTGGATTCAGCCAGCCGCAGGAGACGCGGGGGGAGCCCTGGGAGCGGCGCTCGCCGCGTATCACTTGCATTGCCAGGAGCCCCGGAGCGCCGACGGACAAGATCAAATGAATGGAGCGTATCTTGGTCCGAGCTTTTCGCAAACGGAGATCGAACGAAGACTGCAACAGATCGGGGCTAAGTTTTCCACTCTCAGCGAAACGGAAATGATCGATGCCTGTGCAGACACCCTGGTATCGGGTAAGGCGCTGGGATGGTTCCAAGGACGCATGGAATTTGGACCGCGTTCGCTCGGCGCACGTTCGATCCTCGCGGATGCGCGATCGCCACAGATGCAGATGCTTCTCAACCTGAAGGTGAAATATCGCGAGAGCTTCCGGCCCTTCGCCCCTTCTGTTCTGCGAGAGGATCTGAGCGAATGGTTTGGGCTCGATCGCGACAGCCCGTACATGCTCCTGGTCTGCGACGTTGCCGAACGTCATCGGAAACCTGTGCCCGAACAACAGAGGAAGCTCTTCGGGATCGATCGGCTCAACGTGCCGAAGAGCGATATCCCGGCGGTTACTCACGTAGATTACTCAGCCAGAGTGCAGACCGTTCATCGAGAAACAAATCCGAAGTATCACGCATTGTTGAGTGCCTTCAAGCAACGGACCGGTTGCCCCGTCATCGTGAACACGAGCTTCAACGTCCGTGGCGAACCGATCGTTTGCACGCCTGAAGATGCTTTTCGCTGCTTCATGGGGACGGAGATCGAAGCTCTAGCGATCGGGAATTGCTTCCTCAAGAAGGAAGATCAGAATCCAGAATTGCGCAATTCGTATGCACCGCAAATCGCACCCGACTAGCCGAGGCGGGCATCGTTTGAGGATCCAGCCGATTTAGTAACCTGATTAAGCCATGCCGCGTCAATCGCCCCTGTCATTCCGCTTGCCGCTGCTGGCACTAATATTGGCACTGCTGGCGATCGAGATCAGCTTTCTTCCAATGCCCAGCATTCAGGAGGATGAGGCCCTATTTGCGACGCCATATCTCAATTCGCATCTGTCGCTTTACACGTGGACCATTGGCCACGTGCAAGTGCCCGTGATGCTGCTGACCTATATCGGAACACTGAAGTCTTGGATTTACTGGCCCATCTTCAAACTCTGGGGGATCAATGCATGGAGTATTCGCCTGCCGGTGTGCCTCTTGAGCCTGCTTACCATTTGGATCTTCGCGGAATTTCTGCGGTGGACGACGAATGAAACTGTGGCTCTCCTTACATCACTGTTGCTCGCCACGGATGCGCCCTTCGTGATCACAAATGTATTCGACTGGGGACCTGTTTGCTTGCTCTTGCTTAGCACCGTGCTGTTCCTGTGTTTCTTCCAGCGGTTCATCGCTCACGGAAATCGCAGTTGGTTATGCGCCGCCTTTTTTGTGGCAGGAATGGCGTCTTGGTACAAAGCGCTCTTCCTTGTCCTGGTGGCCGCCGTCGCTTTGTCCTGCCTGATTGTATTTGGACTGCGATGTCGGGAATGGATACAAGTTCGCAACGTTTCGGTCGCGATACTTTCCTTTACGATCGGTGCAGCGCCACTGATCATATTCAACTTGACGCGCAAAGGTCCGACGTTCACCGCCTCGCGCGATCTTCCTGCCGTCGGGGCCGGGGAGAAGTTAATGATGCTGCGGCATACGCTGGACGGGCGAGCACTGGAGCACTATATGTTCCGTAGCATTCCCGGCGAGCGCATCCAGTTGATCGGAGCTCCGCTAGAGAAACTCGTCACGCAGTGGTACAGTCAGACAAGTTTCCATCCGGCAAGTCTTCTACTGCCGGCGTTGATCCTTGCGCTGCTCGCTCTGCCATTTCTTCGAAGTTCGCCCCTTTTTCGGCCGATATTGTTTTGCTGGATCGCCTTTGCAGCTATGGAAACGGCCATGGTGCTCTTCCGCGATGCGGGAGCTGGCCCGCATCACACTCTTCTGCTCTATCCCGCCCCACAGTTTATCGCAGCGGCCACAGCTTGGGCCATCGGAGACAAGATGCATCGTCCGCTCGCAGCTTGGAGCGTCGCCGTGGTGCTGGTTAGCGCGAATCTCTGGTTGCTCCACAGCTATTACGAGCGGGGGAAAGAGAACGGTTTTAGCGCATACTGGACCGATGGCGCGGAAAATTTAGCAAGAGTTGTTGCGGGCCAATATCTTCCGGTTGCCATTTTAGATTGGGGAATTCAGAGCGGCCTTCAGGTGGAGACGCATGGTCAGATCCCGATCGTCGCTCCCGAGCCGATCCGCCCAGGGGTTCTGTACGTCGGGCACTGCGCTGGTTTTGTGATTGACGAATCGCGTTCCGTACGCTATCAGCAGCTTTTGCGCGAAGAGCGCCGCGTCACGGACCGGCACGGCGCACCGCTGTATTGTCTCTATGAGATGCAGGATCGCCCGTGACATCGCTTCATTCCCGGAAACACTGGTTAAATGAGCCGCGCGACAATTGGCCGACTCCACGGATAGCCGAAGTTGATTCCGAATTCCGGGTAATCGTTAAACTCGAATTCCACACTCGCAAACCCAGCGTCACGGAGGCTCTGTTCGAGACCACGTTTCGTAAAGAGGCGCTTCTCAAGAGTGGCCCCGATCCCTCCGTGAAACGCAAGGTTGTGAAATGTTTCGGTCACCCCGTCCGCGCGCGTGTTCGTCAGTCGCCACGAACCATCTTGTTCCAATAGTTGCCATTCGTGCAGATGCGGAAAGTGCTCCCGGCTGCGCCCCAGCGACCGTCCCGGTCCATCATCGAAAGAAAGATTCTTGAATGTCTCGACCTGCCCGCTCTCTTTTCGATTTACGACGATCCACTGACCGTCTTCATATTCGAGCTTCCAATCGTAAAGTTCCGGAAGTGGCTCGGAACCATCCCAGACCCACGGGACCGTCATCAGGAGAACTCCTGACGGCTTCAGCAATGCCGCCGTGTTCTTGAACGCTCGTTCTACGGGAGGATCGACATGCTCAAAGACTTCACTCGCGATCAAAAAATCTAGCTCTCCCATAGGCGAAGGATCGGAGCAAACGTCGAAGCGCGGCTCAGCATGGAGGTAAGTATTCAGATATGTGAAGCGCTCCGCAAGCGTGGCCGCTATGCAGGCGGGATCGGTGAGGCCGATACCCTTCACCGAAGCATTCAAAGGGAATCGAAAAAGCGGGATACTGTGCCCAAAGATTTCCTTTGACAGCCGGTGGACCAACCACCGGAAACGGACGTTCGAGCCACATCCTCCGCAGGACGGCATTTCTGGATCGCTCCAGTGCTCTTCGCGAAATATGCCGCGCCAGTCACAGATGTTGCAGGTAAATGCCGCTGCGGATTTCATGAAAGTGTGAACGTCACTTGGGGTGCGTTTCTAAAACCCGCTGCAATCAGGTAGCGAAAACTAAAACTAAAATTAATTATGACAGAGCCAAGTCGCCAGGCGGAGATTGCGAATTCGAACCCGCATCATGAGATACCCACATCCGATCGCGTAAACTGAGCTTACCGCGGGCGAACCGCGCGCCCCGGACTCATTGATGACGATAGAATCCTCCGCGCCGCTTCATGTCCGTGTCGATGCTTTTCTACGGCGCTATTCCTGGCCGCTGTTCTTCCTGCTTACCGCAGTGGCAAGCATTCGAGTCGTCTCCACCTACGCGGTCTTTAGTTTTACTTCGGACGAGCCCGCGCACATCGCCGCTGGCATGGAATGGCTAGACAAAGGCAAGTATACCTACGAGCCGCAACATCCGCCTTTAGCCCGCGTGATGACGGCGATTCTTCCTTATCTTGCGGGCTCTCGTTCCCAAAATATGGCTCAGATTTGGCCGGAGGGTTGGGCGATCTTGAACGCTGGTGGCCACTATAAGCGCACGCTTGCACTGGCTCGCCTCGGAGTCCTTCCGTTCTTTTGGCTCGCGGCGCTCGTGACGTTTCTGTGGACCAAGCGTTATTGGGGCGAAGCAATAGCGCTCTTCGCGACCTTTTTCTTCACATTCCTTCCCGCGATCCTCGCACATTCGGGGCTCGCAACCACCGATATCGCACTGACCGCAACGTTTGGTGCGGCGTTTTACACAATGCTCGTTTGGTTGGAAGATCCGTCGCTTAAGACGGCCATCTGGTTCGGAGTCGCGGTTGCCGGCGCTGCACTTTCAAAATTCTCGTCGCTCCCCTTTTTGGCAACCACGGTATTGGCCGGGTCTTGCGCCTATTTGTGGAGCGAACGGCCGCCGCTGCGTCAACTTTTTCAGTTGCTCAAATCGCGACTCTTGACGCTCGCGGTTGCCGCTATGCTGGCCTCGGTTTTGATTTGGGCCGGATACCGCTTCTCTTTTGCCCGGATTCCTGCTCCTGAGTTCTTCGCTGGCATCGAACAAGTGCGCGCACACAACGCCCTCGGCCATCCTTCTTATCTTCTTGGCCGAATCAGCAATTCCGGATTCTGGTGGTTTTATCCGGTAGCACTCGGCATGAAGACGCCGTTGGCCTTGTTGATCCTCGCGGGTGTCGGCACAGTGTGGTGCTTTACGCGCTTCAACCGTGGATTCAAATACTGGATGCCTTTTGCCCTAGCCATCGGCATTTTGGCTGTCGGATTTTACAGCCGGATCAACATTGGCATTCGGCACATTTTGCCAATCTATTTCCCGATCTGCATGCTCGCGGCACTGGGAACGCATCGGATGCTATCGGCGAGGCAGGCCGTTTTTCGCTGGGCAACGGCAGGATTGATATCGTGGCTGGTCGTTTCCTCGGCGTTCGCGCACCCCGACTACCTGTCCTATTTCAATGAGCTGGCCGGCAGCCATCCGGAAAAGATCTTGGTGGATTCGGATCTCGATTGGGGACAGGACATGTACCGTCTTGCCGCCCGGTTGAAAGAGGTCGGCGCGACCCAAGTAGCCGTAGATCCAATTATCATTCGGAATCCGGAGATCGTCCACGATTTTCCGCCCTTGGTTCCGTTGAATCCAGATGCTCCTGTGCCGGGCTGGAATGCGGTGAGTCTTTCCCTTTTGAAACTGCGAACCGGGATGTTCGCGGAAAACTCGCGTGCGGTGCCTTGGCCAGAGCGTTTGCCTCCTACCATGCGGATCGGGCACAGCACTTTGCTTTGGTATGTGCAGCCCTCCGAGGTTACCCCGCAAATTCCCTGACGGAATAAATGAGCGATTGGTTTTCTGGCGGGCACATGACCGACAATTTGCGCCGCGATCCCATGCAGGAATTCGCAGATCGCATCGTTGCCGAGCTTGAGAACGGCATCAATCCGTGGGTCCGACCCTAGGACCCCGAAAAGGCCAGCGGACCGCAGGCACCTGTTCAATCCGGTCACCGGCAAGCGCTATCACGGCATCAACGTGCTGATTCCCGGCATGGACATCTCCAGACTTTGCCGCTGTTCCGTTACGATTATTCCGAACCTTTTTAAGGCCACCATGAATCTACCGCGCACGTTAGAAACGCTCCATTTCGTGTCCGTAAATGATTTTGACGCCCGGATAAGCTCTCGCAAATGCACGCAGTCGTTCCAGGCTCGCGCGGCCGCGAGCGGTTCCCGCGTCATTCCAGCCCTTTGGTCCGACTCCGGTCTTGAATCCCCAGGCGAAGTGGCTCGCATCGCCGGTTAACAGAACTGGCGCGGCGCTGTTGATCAGAAACGCCATGTCGTCGTCGGTATGACCGGGAGCGGAGATGGCCCAAAAGGATCCATCGCCAAGCAGATCTACACACGGCCCAAGCGGAGGCATGGAAGGCGCGGCCGGAAAATCGATGCTGAAAAACCTCGCGTTGGCTGGAAAGTGGTTGGCGACGGCGGCGCGCGCCAAAAAGCTAGCTTCGGCTTTGCCGAAAACAAACTCGGTCTGAGGCCCGAGTGCGGAAACGCCCCCAGTGTGATCGGGGTGGAGATGTGTGAAGAACACCGCCTTGGGGTGAACATTCAGGCGCGCGAGTTGTGCCGCCAGGTCCGTGCCCGGCTGTTGCCGGTTGGTGACGCCGTTGGCCCAATTGAAGAACTTCATCGCCTCGGTGTAACTACCGTAGGGCGGATATTTCGCGAAGGAGTCGTCGAAGCCGGTGTCGATCAGGAAGTCGCCGAAGCGGGGATGGTGTACCCAGTGAACCAGCACAGCTAGATCGCGCGGCACATGGTCGCAGTCGGCTTGCTTGGGGCTCCCAGGGTCCAGGTTCAGGCACGCATCCATGTGGACAACGCCGGTCTGAAACGTCGTTAGGGAAATGTCGCGCGGATGTGCCAGCACATCGTTCCAGTTTGCGAAGGCAGCGGGAGGAACTGGGTACGGCGTGATCTCGAATCGACGAAATCCTCCGCGCACCAGGTAGGTCGCCAAGGCGACGACGGTCACGATCAGAATGGCAGCCGTCAGTAGGATTTTCTTGAGCGTACGCATGTCGCTAGCAAATCTATCTTCTTAGATGGCTTGACCCTGTGAGCGGTGCGCGCCTCTCATGTGGTCGCCGCCGCGATCAGCCACATATAGCTGATACAGAAACAGACCAGCGACCCAAATCCTAGTGACTGGTTTCGTGTGTACTGGAATCGGGTATAGGAACGCGGATCGTTGGGATGGTGCAAATGATACTCGTAGTTCAAGGCGAGCAAAATCATGAAAAGCACCCCGTAAATGATGCTCATCGCCACCAGAAACAAAGGCGACGCGAAGGGCCTTAGAGAGCGGCCGTTGGACTGATTAAAATTCAGCGAGCCTACCAGCAGCACGATCGACCCGGCCGCCAAGCCCAAGACGAATTTCGTGATGTCCAGGTACATGGGTAGCAGCCTCTTGCCAAACTCGCCATGTTTTCCTCCGGGGTCGAAGACGACCGGCGTCCCCTTGCTCTTGAAATAGATGATGAGCCAGATCAGCGCGAACAGCCCCAACGCCGTTGCGATTCCGGGAAATCCTGGAAACCACATGCCTAGAGGATACAGGAAATTTGCTCCCAGGCCCTACTCGCCAATCGGCGAGAACCGACCCGGGAAAGCTTCCTGTCCGACGTGGTCTCGAACCGCCTCCTGACTGTCAGATCCTCCCGGGTCGCGCAGTTTGGAGCTATTTCACGTCAGCCGTACCTGGACGTTTCACGCGCAAACCATAGATCTGCCGCTTCGAGCTCGGCGGTGACGCCGATAATAGATAACGGTAAGGGCTTAATTGGCTGGCGTCTCCTGAAACAGCAGCGCGTCGTGGAAACGCAACGCTCGCAAGAGCGCGTGGAACAGGCGGCGGACCGAATCGCCGCCATCGTTCGCGGAGCGATCGCGGAGCCCAGCGAACGGGCCGGTTCTCATTTGGAGCCCCAAGGTTTCCCCACCAGAAAATCCGGATTCGCGCCCTTGCGCGGCGTATACTTTTGCACGCGGCCGTCTCTGACAGACGCTGTGTAGAGGCTTCCCTCCGAATCCGTGACGAAACCGTGCACGCCCCACATGCAGCCCTGGCACGTTCCGAATGTGCCCCACGAATACAGATAGTGTCCGTCTTCATCATAGGCGCTCAGCTTGTTCGAGCCCTGATCGGCGGCCCACAGAATGTGGTTCTTGCCCATGTAAATGGTGTGGATGTTCCCCGGCGGCCGTGGACCCATGCTCCACTGGTCCAGGAACTTGCCGTTCTCGTCGAACTTTTGCACGCGGCCGTTGTCGCGATCGTTGATGAAGACCAGGTGCCGCTCCGGATCGATCGCGATTCCGTGAACGTTATTGAAATAACCGGGGCGCGTCTCGTTCGGCTTCGTGCCTTTTTGGCCCCACTGGAAGAGCTTCTTGCCGTTCCTGTCGTATTTGATGACGCGCGTGCCGTCATACCCATCGCACAGGTAGAAACTGCCGTCCGGCTCAAACGCCATGAACGTCGGCCGCGCGAAATGCGTATCGTCGTCGCCCGGTACGCCCGGCGTGCCCAACGTCAATAGACGCTGTTTGCCGTCGTGCGTGAATTTGCTGACGAAATGGTTATCGGCATCCACGATCCAGACGTTCTTTTCCGGATCGTAAGGGCTGACTTCGATATCGTGCGGGCGTCCCAGATCTTGTCCCATTGCGACCAGTCTTCCACGACCTTGCCATTGCGATCCAGCACGACGACCGAGTGATCCCAACGCCAATCCACGCCCGGCCGCCCCGAGTGCCCGTCGCTGACGTCGGGGCAATTCGGATTGCGCGGCATGTCCGGAGGATTTTGAATCCCACCACAGCTCGGCGTCGCGCTGGCCGTCTCGCGCATCGGCAGGCCCATGCCCACAGGGAACTTCAAGCTCGGCCCGATCTGCGGAAGCCACGTCGTCTTCATCCTTTCGGGAAGCAGGGGCAGCAAGCCCTTCTGCAACACGAACACCCGGTCGGGAGTCTCCGGAAAAACATAGGTCGCCTGCGAGAAGGTCCAACCCTTGAGATCCGGCAGGCTATCCGCCAGCGGCTTCTCCCAGTTCTGCACCGGATCGTAAGGGCCAAAGACATCTTGACCGCCCTTCTGCCCCGCCACAGCCGCGAACCCGGCCCCGGGCACCTTCTTCTCTTGTCCCTGCACGACTCCCAATCGGTTGCTCACCAGGATCGCCGTCAGGGAGATGACTCCCGTAATGGCAATGTTTGCCGCTTTGCTTGTCATGTCGGAGAGAATTATATCTCAACTGCCGGTCACAAAACGACAATTTCGGACCGTACCAGCTCATTGCGGCCATAGGCCGAGGCGGAGTGGGCGAGGTCTGGCGGGCGCGGGATACGCGCCTTGAACTCCAAGGTCGCGATCCAGTGGTCGGCGGGAGCAGCCCCGATGCACTCTTTGATTTTCGGTTACAATCAATCGAATCCCATAGGAGGAACATTGATGAGACGACTTGATTTCAAAGTTCGGGCCACGCGGCGCGATTTGTTAAAGACCATGGCGGTTGCCGGCGCGGGAGCTCTCCTGCCCTGGGAATCCTTGATCGCTCAGGCGCCCGCGCGCGGTACCGGCAAGATTGATGTGCATCAACACACGCGGCAACCGATGCCGGGACAACCACAAGGAAACAATCCTTGGACGCCCGAGAAAACACTGGAGCAAATGGACAAATACGCGATCTCGGTCGCGGTTCTGTCCGCGATCAATGCAAGCCGGGATAAATTCTATACACCGAGCACGGACGCGATCGCCGCTGTCCGGAACAGCAATGAATACCATGCGAAGTTGGTCCACGATCATCCTCAACGCTTTGGCTTTTTCGCCAATTTTCCGATCAATCATCCCGATGCGAGCCTCAAGGAAATCGAATACGCCATGGACACGCTCAAGGCGGACGGCCTCGCCTTGTGGACCAGCACACCCGACAGCAAATATCCGGGCATGGACATGTATAAGCCCATGTGGGATGAGGTCAACCGCCGCAAGTTAGCCGTCTACCTTCACCCCGGCGGCACTCCGACGTGCTGCAGGTCGCTTGATCCTCCCGTATCGGACGCCATGCTCGAGTACGATTTTGATGTCACGCGCGCGGCGGCTAGTCTCCTGGTGCACGGTATCTTCGAGAAGTATCCCGACATCAAATTCATCCTGCCGCACTCAGGAGGGGCCGTTCCCATGCTGATCGGACGTATGAAGGACCGCGTGGCGGCGTCCAAACGGCCGGAATTGAAACCGATGGTGTACGACCTTTTTCGAAAGCAGTACTACGAAATCGGCCACGCCGCCTTCCCATTCCCGTTTGCGGCGCTCAGCAAGCTTGTCCCGAATTCACAGATCCTGTTCGGCACGGACTACCCGGCCGAGCCGGTAACGTCCACAACGGACGAGATTCCCAGCCTGGGCCTTTCGAAGGAACAACTAGATGCGATTTACCGTGACAATGCTATCCGGCTATTCCCTCGACTGAAAAACTTGGTCTGACGTTCTGTCGGAGAGGAAGACGCTGAGCTCGCCCGTGCGGGTGCGGAACAAGTAGCCTTCCACGCCGATGATGTCGCCGATGTCGAGCAGAGTATAGAACGCATATTCGCGCTCGCTGACGGCGTCCTTGCGGACGTACACCTGCAGCCGTTCGCCCGATTGCGACAGATGCATGAATCCGGCCTTGCCCATGCGGCGGACGGTTTGAATGCGTCCTGCAATCTTGACGCGCGGCTTCTCGGCGTCCAGCTCTTCAACCGTGCGTTCGTTCTGCGTGGCCAAATCTGCGAAATGGTGTGCGTAAAATCGAACCGCTGCCCGTAGGCGCGGAACCCGAGCGCTTCAATTTCGGCGACGCGGCGAACGCGCTGTTCTAGTAAATCGTCTTCGAGCGACAAGGAGACTCCTCTTTTAGGAGTATAGAGGGCGGGCGCGAAAACGCGCTACCCTAAGCGCGGCGTATCGATCAACCTACCTCGCCCTAAAGCCGCGATTTTTCGAAATCCGCAAATCCATTTCTAGGGGCCTGGCGGGCGCGTAGGCGCGTCGGAAACTTCTCCGGACCCAACTCCCCATCATCCAGGCCTCGAAATGCCAGTAAAACGCCAGGAACCGAGCCCGCCGCCTTTCCCTTCCTAGAAGACAGATTGTAGGTTACCACGGACGCTGAGAATGCCATTTTTACCATACCCGCGTGCGCGCCATTGCACGCTGCGCCATCGACTCTCTATTCCTCCCGGTTCAAATTACCTCTCAACGCTTCGTTTACCGCACGCAATCCTTCTATCGCTTTTTGGAACAAGGTGACGCTCCGGTCAAAGAACGCTTGATCGAGTTTAATCTGAGCACGATGGGTGCACAGCACCGGTTCGAGGGTCTGCTTCTCGTCCGCAGTGCGTCGCGGAAGGAACGCAACGGGGTAGTGGGCGAAGTTGTTTCTGATTTTACGCACTGCATCGAGTGTCTTAACCAAGTCCGTCGGCATGACGCTCTTGAGCGTAGGGATTCGGGTTTCGAACTGGCCCAGAAGGGTGATTTTGAATGAGAACGAGATCATCGGCATAGAGCTAGACTTCAGCACCAGCTCGTCGAACAGTGCACGGATGGACTTGGCGCTGCTGGATGTGACGGGAATGGTGTCTGTCGGTTGCAGTTTTGGGTCGTCTGAACTCGGGAAAAGCAATTCGCATAATACGCGATCAAGCTGCATTTCGATTTGAAAGCAGTCCGCGAGAACGTTACCCCTCATCTCGCGCAAGCGCCGGGTAAGGTTCCGCCACGTTCGATCCTGTTCTGCGTCGATACTAACGCCCTCACCGGGTTCTAGCACGATCACGGAATCGTGCGGAGGCACCTGTTTTCTGTTTTTCACGATATGAAGAGTCTACCCCCTTCAAATGCAGTTTTGTAGCCGTTGGCAACAAAAACCAGCACAACAATCTTTGCGTTTTCATGTTTGAGGCTGAGAGAGGGGAAAAGCTAGCAGGCAATTGCACGCTGATACCCGCCAAGGTATTGATCAATAACTGGCGGAGAGGGGGGGATTCGAACCCCCGGTAGAGTTTTTGACCCTACGACGGTTTAGCAAACCGCTGCTTTCGACCACTCAGCCACCTCTCCGCG
>Ga0182030_10014778_pt1 | contig 15360 bp, 10 predicted proteins | sample 812S3MmetaG_FD_121299 | JGI IMG/M metagenome (GOLD analysis project Ga0182030, IMG submission 121299) | Permafrost microbial communities from Stordalen Mire, Sweden - 812S3M metaG (Illumina Assembly) | ecosystem: Environmental > Terrestrial > Soil > Wetlands > Permafrost | place: Sweden... | reverse complement strand
GGCGCTGGGTCTCTCGGTGCAGTACCAGCCGGGCGATGATGGGATCGAGGCGGGCGAGCTCAAGATCGTCGATTTGAGCACTCACGCTGCCGTCGTCGAAGAAGCGTTCGCCCGCCCGCTGGCCTCACCGCCGAATATGGTGATCGTCGCCACGGCCGCGCAGATGGACAGTCTCGCGTGCAAACACCATGTCGATCCGGCGCTGATCGTCGCCAAGCCCGTGCATCGGGATGCGTTGGCCTGCGCCCTGCGCGCCGCCGCGGGCATTGACTCTGCCGCCGGCAATTCGGCACCGGCGAGCGCGCGTATCGCGATCGGTGCGCACGTGCTGCTCGTGGAGGATGAAGCGGTCAACGCGGCCGTCGCGCAGGGCTATCTGGCGGAGCTCGGCTGCAGTTGCGTGTGGGTGGACAATGGATCCGAGGCGATCGCGCGCAGCTGCACCGAGCGATTCGACCTCATCATGATGGATCTCAACATGCCGTCCATGGACGGCTTCGCCGCGACCCGGCTGATCCGGGAGCGGGAAACGACCGAGCGACGCGTTCCCATCGTCGCGCTGACCGCTCACGACGCCAAGAACTACCGAGCATCCTGCCTCGCCGCGGGGATGGACGACCTGCTCAGCAAGCCCTACACCTTCGACCAGTGTACCCAGCTATTGCTTCGATGGATTGGCGCGCCCGGGGGCTATAGTGCCCGTCCGGGGGCTGCCGGCTCTGCTTCGCCCGCTAGCGGCGCGGCCGCTGAGTTCGCCGCCCTTGCGGAGATCGACACATCGACGGTGGACGGGCTCAAGGCGCTCCGGAGCAGCGGCCCCAGCCTGTATTCGAAGCTGGTGGATCTATTCCAGAGCGGATCGACCCGGGCGATCGAGGAGCTCGATGCCGTACTGGCCGCGGGCGACTATCCTTCGGCCGGCGCGATATGCCACAAATTGGCGTCGAGCGCCGCCAATGTGGGCGCACTCGTGTTCGCGCGCTACGTGCGCCAATTGGAAAAGACCTGCAACGAGCGTGACGCCGCGAAGGCCGGCGCGCTGTACTGCACGATCCGTGACGCGCACCGGCCGCTTCTCGAGGAGCTCACGCGACTCGAGCTCAGGGCAAGCGCATGAGCGAACGGATCGCGATCATCGCCGACGACGAGGATCTCGGCCGACTGTTGCTCGCCGAAACGGCCGCGGCATCGGGACTCGAGGCCCAGTGCTTCGACAATGGGGCCTCAGCGCTCGAGGCCGCCCTGTCGGGGCATGTCGACATCGTGCTGCTCGATGTCGACATGCCCGGCATGGACGGCTATGCCGTCTGCAAGAGGCTGCGGGCCGAGCCTCGCTTCGCCACTGTTCCGATCGTCATGGTCACGGGTCACGAAGATGCAGCGGCCATCGGCCGGGCGTTCGAGGCGGGAGCCACGGATTTCATCTCCAAGCCGGTGAATTGGGCGCTGCTGCCCCGCCGGCTCGCGTACATCCTGCGCAACGCGGCTGCCGCCGAGCGGATCGAGAGGCTCGCGTATTACGACACCCTCACCGGTCTCGCCAATCGGCAACGTTGCATCGACAGCGCCGAGCGTTTATTCGACGCCGCGGCACATTCTGAGGAGCGGGTGGCGGTCATCTACGCCGACCTCTCGGGCCTCAAGCGCGTCAACGACACCTTCGGCCATAGCGTGGGAGATGCCGTTCTCAAGCACGTGGCGGACAAGCTGAAGGGCGTGCTCGAACCCTTTCAGGGCGTACATCCCTCGTTGTCGGTCGCCCGCTTCGGCGGCGATGAGTTCGTCATTTTGCTTGCCCACGAGATGGCGCACGATGCCGCTCTGGAGATCGCCACCGCCTGCTGCACGATGCTGAAGGATCCCATATCGCACGACGGGCTCGAGTTTTATGCGGCCCCGAGCATCGGCATCGCCATCTACCCGGATGACGGGCCGGATGTATCCACCGTTCTCAAGCATGCCGACACGGCCCGCAATCAGGCGAAGTCAGAAGCCTCCGGCTCGATCGTGCGGTACACACCCGCGATGAGCGCACGCCTGCGGGACTGGCTCGATCTGGAAGGCCGGCTGCGGCGCGCGCTGCAAGAGGACCAACTGCATCTGCACTATCAACCGAAGTTTCGGCTGGCGGATAACCAGATGATCGGGGTCGAAGCGCTGCTGCGCTGGTGCGACGTGGATTACGGCGACATCCCGCCCACCCGGTTCATCGAAATCGCCGAGGACAGCGGCCTCATCATCGACCTCGGCAGCTGGGTGATCCGTGCGGTGTGCCGCCAGCTGCGCGAGTGGCAGAACCTCGGCATCGTCGTTCCGGTGGCGGTGAACGTCTCCGGCAAGGAGCTGTTGTACGGGGATCCGGCCACGCTGATCGAGGACGAGGCCGCCGCCGTGGGCGTGTCAGCCTCGCTGATCGAGGTTGAGATCACCGAGTCGCTTCTGGTCAGGGATTCCGCCCGCGTACAGGCAGCGCTGGAGCGGCTGCGGCGGCTCGGGTGCCGGATTGCGCTGGATGACTTCGGCACCGGCTACTCCTCGCTCGCGTACATCACGCGGTTTCCGCCCGACCGGATCAAGATCGACAAGGCGTTCGTTCATAATCTCGATCGTTCCGAGAGCGATGCGGCGATCGCCAACATCATCCTGTCGCTGGGCGATAGCCTGAACGTGACCGTCACCGCCGAAGGCATCGAGCGGCCGGCCCAGCTCGAATGGCTGCGTAAGCGCGGCTGTCACGAGGCGCAGGGATTTTTGCTGTCGCGGCCCCTGACCGTGGACGCACTCACGCGCCGACTGCTTCAGCGCGATATGCCTTCGGCCGACGAGCGCCAGGCGGACTCTGTGTCGACCGACCGATTGCGCTGACGCGCCCGCTTCGCGCCCCGACGCCCCGCCACCCGGGCGCGCGCGCAACCGGGCCGTCACACCAACGGCACGCCCTTGCGAACCCGCACCACCACAGTGCCCGCGATCTTGTCGTGCCACGCCTGCTTGCCCGCGTCGAATGCAATCCAGAAGAAACCAAGTCCGATCACCGCCAGGGATAAAAAGCACCCAAGCGCGCGGATGATCGCCGTCTCCCAATCGATGGGGCGGTCGTCGAGCCGGACAACCTGCAGATCGAAGACGATGCCGCCGACCGTCGAACCGCGCATCTTCCACATCACCGCGCCGTAGATCGCGAGCACCAGCAACTGCGCATCGAACATGTGATGCACCGCCCGCATCAGGATCGCGACCAATAACGCGTCAAGGAGCAGTGCGGCCATGCGGATCCAAAATCCGGCTCGCGGCAACCCCGCGGCCGAAATCACCGACGCCGCGGAGGCGGAGGCGTGATCCTCAGCGTGGCGCACTCCGGCATCAGGCGGGACCGCAGTATCAGGCGGCACTGCGGACCCAGGCGGCACTGCGGACCCAGGCGGCACTGCGGAGCCGGGCGGCACTGCGGAGCCGGGCGGCACTGCGGTGTAAGGCGGGACCGCCGGATTCGGCGCAACCTCCGGACTGTGCGCAGCGGGCGCGGGGGATGCGGCTGCCGGATGGCTTGAGCGCCGCGCGCGCGCGAGCAGCACGAGCGTGTAGACCACGGCGCCCAGGCCGAATAGTCCGAGCAGCTTGTACACGATGAAGCCCAACACCGGCACCAGGTAAAGCACCGACACGATCGCGCCGCCGACCAGCACGGCCAGGGCCGGATGTCCCCACTGCTCGGCTCCGCGCGCGCCGAGGGCGCGGTGGCCGAGCCACGCGAGCACGACCGCCTTTCCAAACAGGCTCGCGCAGAAGAGGCCGGCCGCTACGAACGGGACGGCCGCGATTCCGACGAAGGTAATGCACAAGAGCACCAGCAAGACCGGCGTCAGCAGCACCGTGATCAACGCTGCCACCAGGCTCGTCCCCGGCTGCGAATCGAGCGTATGCACGCATCGCGTCACGCCGTCCCGGAACAGCCATGCAAATCCGACGTACAGCACAAGCAGACTCAGCGCAATTGCCCACGCCCAGCCCAGCCCGTGTGCGAGCGCCAACGGGCGCCCGTAGAGAAGGCAGTGATCGATCCAAGGTCTCAGCCAGGCGAAACCGTCGAAGCCGCCAAAAACCGACTGCACCTTCCCATGCACCTGCGCGGCCGGATCCCGCTCGACCTTGCCGCCCACCGCGACCACGTCACCGCCGACGTTCGCGTTGGGGCCGAGCTCGACGTTCCCAAGCACCGCAACCGCGTCGCCGTCGACGGGGCCGTCGATGATCGTGCTCCCCAGCACCGCGACTGCGCTGTGCCGCACCGATCCGGTGACCGTCGTATTACCCAGCACCGACACCACGTCCGATGCGGCGTCCCCCTCGGCGAACGAGGAGCCCAGGACGGAGACCACCGAATCGGCCCGCTCGCCCGGGGGCAAGTGTGAGTCATGACCGATGTTGACCAGGTCGTGGCCGTGTCGATGCGAGCCGACACGGGAACGCCCCTGCCATCCGGAATGTTCGTCATCGCCCTGCCGACGATCCAGCCAATCGGAATCGCGCTCAACGCGGTCCTTCGAATCGTCGGAGCCATCATGGTCGTCGCGATCCGCAGGGTCCGCCGGCGATTCAGCCCGGGAGGCTGCGGGGGCTTCTGATGCGCTGGCCGCTGGCAGCGTGCCGGCACCGACCATCAGCAAGGTGGCCCACCACAGGACGATTACGCAAGAGCGCAGAGTTTTCATGATCGAGAGTCACCTGCCGAAGAAAGGTTGAGGTAAAGCGTGCGATAGGCGGCCGCGCCGAGCCCGAACAGGGCTGCATACAACAGGGTCCCAGCGGCCAACACCCCGTACAGCCAATCGAGCGGTATCGCACGGACGAGCGCCGCATCGAGTTCCCGGGCCACGTCAACGAGCGTCAGGGCGGATCTGGCCCACGGCAGCCACAAGCCGGCCGAGCGCGCGCCGGCGCCCGCCAGCGCCCCGCCCGGCGCGAAAGGCCAGCTCGCCATGAGCAGCGCGGCGGCGAGCGAACCGCACGCCACGGCGAAGACCGCGCGCGCCGGACGCGGCCAGCGCGTGAAGCTTTGACGCCACCACGGCAAAGCTTCCCTGCGGATGATCTCCGCGATCACCCTCGACTCCAGCGAGGACGGCGCCCGGCGCAAGGGCACCTCGCGCAGCGCACGGCTCACCTCGGTCTCGAGCGCATCACTCATTCGCCTGCTCCCTCGATCCCCTGCGACTTGAGCACGGGCAACAACGCGGCACGGCCGCGCGCGATGTCGGTTTTGACCTTGGCGAGCGAAACTTCCAACCGTTGCGCGATCTGTTGATAGGAGTAGTCCTCGAAATGATAGAGCACCAACGGTACTCGCTGCTGCGGCGGCAGCCGGCGCAGAGCCTCCTCGATCAACGCGCGACGCTCGTTGGCGCCGAGATCCTCCACCGACTCGTCCGGAACCGGCACTTCAGGCACGCTCGATTGCTCCGAAAAAAAACGCCAGCGCTTCCTGTAACGAGTCAGGTAATTCAAGGACAGATTGGTAGCCACTGTCTTCAGCCAGCCGCCTGCGGCCGGACTCATCCGCAGATGCTCGAAATTCTCGTAGGCCTTGATGAATACGTCCTGCGCGATGTCCTGCGCCTGGACATCGTTTCCCGCCAGTCGGGCGGCTGTCGAGAAAACCATGTCTTGGTACGCACGCATGAAGGTCGTGAACTCGCTCGAGCTCGAAGGCTCCGTGGATGGTGTCTGCACTGTCGTGTGTTCGTTTGAACCCATAACACGGCTCGGCGGGAAAAGTTGCAAACCGACGGGCGGCCCCGCCCCGGCCTGTATATCATCCTTTCCGAGGGTCTCCTTCGATGCCTAAAACCAGAATCGACGCCCGCTACGGCGCGTGGCTCGCCATTCTCGCGCTGTTGCTCGTCCTGCCGGCCTTCGCCGGCTTTGTGGGAATCGGCTGGGAAGCCTCACAAATGGCGGGTTACGTCGGCGCACTGACCTGCATCGTGCTCGCCGGGGCGCCGCTTCGGCCGAGGAGCTCCGTGCCGCCCACGCTCGTATCCCTTCGGCTCCATACCCTGCTCGGCTGGATCACGCTGATCGCCGTCAGCATCCACCTGGGCGGCCTCGTGCTCGCCGACCAGACGGTGATCGAATACTTGAAGCCCAGCGCGCCCATCTACCAGCTGGCAGGCATCGCGGCGACCGCCTTGCTCCTGTTTCTCGTGTTGACCGGACTGACGGCGGCGCGCCGCCGTCTATGGCGAAGCCACCGGGGCTTTCAGGCCACGCACGTCGTGTTCGCCTGCCTCTTGGCGTGCTTGATCGTCGTACACGTTGCCGTGACCGCGCGCTATCTCGGCGGATGGGGGCGCCGCGCACTGTTCGCCGCCGCCGCTCTCGGCGCGGTCTTCATGTTGCTGCGAGCCCGTCGGCCCGCGCCCGCGGCTCCCCGGGTACGCCGTCAATTGGTCTTCGGCCGGCATTCGACCTTGATCGTAGTTGCCGCCATCGCATGCGCCGCCGGCATCGCAGCGCTGTTGCCCGCCAAAGTCGACGCGACGCTGCGGGAGCCGGTCATTCGGCGCACGATCACGCTCCCGCTCGACTTCCCGCACGACAAGCATGGACGGGTCAACTGCCTCACATGCCATCACAACTATGCCGATGGGGTGGGCATGCAAGCCTGCATCGAGTGCCACCGGGGTCCGCGCACCGACCTGATCGAGGGAGTGGAGGCTCGGTTTCACGGCTTCTGCCTCGATTGCCATCGGCATCCCGCCCCCGCCCTCCACAAACACGGGCCTGTGTCGGGCTGTGCCGTTTGCCATCGGGCCGCCGGTTCCGGCGCGCAACGCGGGGCACCGCCCGCGTGAGGCATGCTAGCCGCGCGCCCCACCGTAGCGCCGCGCGCTCTTCTTGCGTCGCGTGCGGCTCGGATTGCGCGCCGTTACGCTGCGGCGCTCCTGGGTCGGTGGAATGCCGAACAGCCGCTTGTAGGCGTGTGAGAAATGCGACGTCGATGCGAATCCGCACTCGACCGCGACCTCAACGATGGGATCGACGGTCTGCCGCAACAGCGTCCTCGCGCGCGCCAGCCTGAGCTTCAGGTAGAACACCTTCGGCGACATGCCGAGCTGCTCTCGAAACAGCCGTTCCACCTGACGGGCCGAGATGCCGACGAGCCGGGCGAGCTCACGGATGTCGAGCGGATTTTCCACCGCGTCCTCCATGAGCTTGATGATCCCGGCCAATTTGGGGCTGCCGACCCGGTAGCGGGCGTGCATCGCCAGGCGCTGATGGGCGTCTTGGGAACGAATCTGTGAATGAATGAATTGTTCCGCGACCGCGGTGGCGATCCCGGCCCCGGCAGCCTGGGCCACGAAGTGCAGCATCATGTCGAGCGCGGCGGTGCCGCCGGAGCAGGTGAATATGTTTCGATCCACCACGTACAGATCCCGGCTCAACGCGATCGACGGATAGCGCGACTGAAACCAATCCGCATACTCCCAATGCACGGTACAGCGTCTATCCGTGAGCAGACCGGCATCGGCCAGGACGAAGCTCCCGGTGCTCATGCCCCCGATCATCGCGCCGTGGCGCGCCAGCCGGCGCAGTTGGTGATGCACGGCGTGTTTCGGCCCGAACTGCGCCGGCTCGAGTCCCGCGCACACGACCAAAAGGTCGATCGACTTCAACTGATCGAGGCGGCAATCGACGGAGATGCGGATTCCGTTGCTGGCGGCGACCTCGGCTCCCTCCACGGATACCAGCGTCCACTCGAACAGATGCCGCTCGCTCATGCGATTGGCCGAGCGCATCGGCTCGATTGCGGCCGCGAACGACATCAGCGGAAACTGCGGGACCAGCAGGTACGCGATGCGGATCGGCTTGGCCGGCGCCGGCCGCGTAATCGTTGTGGTCATGGGCCTCGATGTCGCACTGGATCATCCTGATGTCGCGTTCGCGCACCTATCCTTCTCGCGATGCAGAGACTATACGAGTTTGAGGCTGAGCCGAAGTGCACCAGGAGCGACGCATCGATACCAACCGCCGCCGTCAGGGAGGCCGGGGACGGCGGCTCGAAGGAACCGCCGTTCCACAATTGCCCTGGACGGAAGTTGCCAATCCCTATCCGCCCATGGAGGTACTGAGCGCGGATCAGCTCGAAGCGGTGCATCTCACGTCGCTCCGTATCCTGGAGGAGCTCGGCATGGAGATCATGTCCGACCGGGCCCGCGGCTTGCTCGCGGCGGCCGGCGCAGAGGTCGATCGCGCATCCCACACCGTACGGCTGGATAGGGGGCTGGTGGAGAAGGCGCTGGCGACCGCGCCCTCCTCGTTCGTGCTGGAGCCTCGCAATGCCGCACGGCGCATCCTGATGGGCGGCAACCGCATCAACTTCGGTCTCGTGGCGGGGCCGCCGAACGTTCATGACTGCGAACGCGGCCGCCGTCCCGGCAACTTCCAGGACTATTGCGACTTCATCCGGCTGGCGCAATATTTCAATGCCATTCATCTGCTCGGCAACCAGGTGTGCGCACCCGTCGAGCTGCCCGCGAACTCCCGACACCTCGATACCTATCGGGCAAACCTCATCTACTCGGACAGGATATTTCACTGCTCGGCGATCGGCGCGGGGCGCGCGCTGGATGCCCTTCGGATGGTTGCGATCGCGCGCGGCCTTAACCTCGAGCAGATCGCGCACAGCCCGAGTCTGATCACCATCATTTCCGTCAACAGTCCGCGTCGCTTCGACGAGGCGATGTGCGAGGGCCTGATCGCTCTCGCGCAGCACGGGCAGGCCGTTGTGATCACACCCTTTACTCTCATGGGCGCGATGGCTCCCGTGAGCCTCGCCGCGGCGCTTGCGCAGCAAAACGCCGAGGCTTTGTTCGGCATCGTGCTCGCGCAAGCCGTGCGCCCGGGGGCGCCGGTCATGTACGGCGCCTTCACCTCGAACGTCGACATGCGCTCAGGGGCTCCGGCCTTTGGAACACCCGAGAATGCCAAGGCGAACATCGCCGGCGGGCAGCTCGCGCGCCGCTATCGTTTGCCGTATCGAACCTCCAATGCCAGCGCCTCGAACGCGGCCGACGCCCAGGGCGCCTACGAGACGCAAATGTCGCTCTGGGGAGCGATCTTGGGACACGGCAATCTCATCTACCACGCGGCCGGCTGGCAGGAAGGAGGACTCACCGCTTCGTTCGAGAAGCTGGTGCTCGACGTAGAAATGCTGCAAATGATGATCGAGTTCCTGAAGCCCATTGTCGTCGATGAGGCCGAGCTCGGATTCGAGGCCATCAAGGGCGTGCCGACGGGCGGCCATTTTTTCGGCGAGCCGCACACCATGGAGCGCTATGAGCATGCGTTTTACCGGCCGCTGGTGTCGAACTGGCAGAACTACGAGAACTGGCAGATCGCCGGCGGCAAGGACGCCACCCGGCGGGCCACCGACATCTGGAAGACCGCATTGAAGGAGTACGTGGAGCCCGCCATGGACCCCGCGATTCGCGCAGAGCTCGATGCCTATGTCGAGCGGCGCCGGGCCGAGATCGGCGGCGACGAGCCCTGAACGGCGCGAGACGGCTTACCGAAACGGCGCCAGGCGCTCCACGGCGCGGATGGTCACGGGCCCGCCGTCCGAGCGGGTTTTCTCCGCGCCGAGCACTTCGGCCGATGCCTTCGCCATGACGATGGAGATCATCCGGTTCGGATAGAGGATGACCTCGTTGTCGCCGGAGCCGTGCATGCTGGGCAGGTACTCGACCGCCCCGCCGCCATCCACGTAGCGCAGGAAGTGCAGTCCCATCTCGTACAGACCATCCTCCGCAGAGTCAGGCAGCGGCCCCGGTACGGGGCCGAGCGAGGCGTCGGCATTCTTGACGATGGCGCCGTGCGCCGAGAGCAGTTGCGCCGTCAGCTCCCGATCGAGGATCTGCACGCCGCCCTGCGCGCCGCGCGCCTGGTAGAGCATCGCAATTTTCGCGAGATCATCGAGCGTTGGGTAGTAACCGGCGTTGCACCAGATAAGCCCTTCCACGCCGTCCGTCTCCCGCGTGCGCACCACCGGGGCGTGATGGATGCCGATCGGCGCGAAGATCTCCTCGACCACCATGTGGCCGAGGTCGGCTCCCGGGCCTCTCACCGACTTCAGGAATCCGTCGATCGCAGCGCCCAAGAGATAGTAATCCTGGTCCCGATAGCGCATCACGGTGCCGGGCTCCCAGGGATAGGGATGCAGGCTGAGATTGATCTGGCGGATCTTCTCGGCGTGCGACGGCGCCGTGTACCACGCGTCGTAGTCGCCGCCCAGGTAGCCGTCGAACACATCGTTGGGATGAGTTTTGGTGGTGCCGGTCCCGCCGAAACCAGTGGCCATGTTCGCGGCATCGATGAAACGAATGCGCCGCCATTTCGGATCGAGGCCGGGCACGTAATCGCCCACGTGAAGCGCCAGCACCCAAGGCCCGTAAAATTGCGCCAAATGCAGCAGCGCCAGGGGTGCGAACACGCTCTTGGTCACCGACCGCACACCGAATCGCATCTCCAGCGGGTAGGGATAGGGGCCGTACGGCGTCGATGACTCTTGGTAATAGAGCGTTCCATCGCGCACCAGCGCGACCGCCACCTGCCACTGGGGATAGAGCGGGCCGCCAAAACCATCGAGCGTCCCAGGCGGTGCGGACTTGACGAGGTCCGCCCAGGGCTTCGCCGGCAATCGGTCGTCGAGCTCCGCCCGGGCCTGCGCACGGCGTGCATCGAGCGTGCGCTCATTTCCCTGCGAGAGCTCGACCGGCGCGAACCCCCAGGCCACGAAGTACTGCTTGATCAGATATGGCCCGCTTTGCTGGATGAACTGCACCCTGAGACCGGACACCCGACCCGCACGATAGAGGAACGTCGCAAGCCCCTGATGGGAGTGATTCTCGGTGTCGTTCACGAGCATGATCGGGAAGGCGGCCCGCGACCAGCCTCCATCCCCTTCCTCGCGCCATACCCGGCCGAATTGCGGAATGACGCGCCAGTAGCTCGCGGTCGGATGAGCTCCCGTTTCGCGCACCATCTCGCCGCGCTGGACCGGAACGAGCACATCGTGCAGCGTGAAGAACTCCAACTCGACTGCCGGAAAGATCCGCACGTCCCGCCCTTCAATCACCGGGTTCTTTAGCTCCGGCAGCGTCTGCATCTGCACGGCGTGAATCTTGAGGATGCCGTTGAAGGCTGGGGCAGGTTGCGCCCCTTGCGCCGGTGCGAATGCGGAATTGGACACCGGCGCGTCCAGCCGGCGGGCGGACTCGAAGTCCGGTACCTGCAGGACTGCGCCGGCAGTCGCGGTCGACGCTAGGGGCAACAGCAAACCCGCGAGCAGCGCTACCGAAACCAGTTTTTGCGACGACATCTCACGGCTGCTAGCGATAACGGCTGCTAGCGATAACGTCCGAGCAGCTTTTCCAGCGCCGCGCCGCCCGGCGAGAGCTTCTCGTAGGGAATGCGGTTGAGCGGCGTCGAGCTCGATCGGTTGAGGGTGTGGAACTCGGTCTTGCCGCTCTCCTCGATGTGGATCAGCCCGGTGACATATTCGTTGTGCTTGAGCTTGTTCTCGATGAACGCGTACGCGGCGCTGCGATCGGCTGGATCGTAGCTCGCGCCGAGCTTGCGCAGAACCACGCGGCTGCCGTCGTGAAGCTCCACGGGGATGGCCTCGCCGGCGGGATAATCGACCGAAATCTCCTGCGCGGGCGGCACGAAATCGGCCTCCATGGCCGGGTGATAATGTTCGCGCGTGAAAGTGTAGCTCTTGGTCGAGCCTTCGTGATCGTTGAAGGTGACGCACGGGGAGAGCACGTCGATGAGTGCAAAGCCGTTATGGCGCATGCCGGCCTGGATCAACGGCACGAGCTGCGCCTTGTCGCCCGAGAAGCCGCGTGCAACGAAGGTCGCGCCCAGGGACAGGGCGAGCAGCACCGGATCGATCGGCGGGCTCTGATTGACGTCGCCCCTCTTGGCCTTGGTGCCGATGTCCGCCGAGGCCGAGAACTGGCCCTTCGTGAGCCCGTAGACCCCGTTGTTCTCGATCAGGTACAGCATGTTGACGTTGCGCCGGATGGCGTGCACGAGCTGTCCCAGGCCGATCGAAAGCGAATCGCCGTCGCCGGAAATGCCCACATAGGTGAGGCTGCGGTTGGCGGCATTCGCGCCGCTCGCGATCGAGGGCATGCGGCCGTGGACCGCGTTGAAGCCGTGCGAACCCGAAACGAAATAAGCGGTGGTCTTGGACGAGCAACCGATGCCGGAGAGCTTCACCAGCTGTTCGGGACGCATGTCGAGCCCCCAGCACGCCTCGATGATCGCAGCGGTGACCGAGTCGTGACCGCAGCCCGCGCACAATGTCGACATGCTGCCCTCGTACTGACGGCGCGTCATGCCGAGCGCATTGGTGGGCAGCGAGGGGTGGGCGATTTTCGGTTTGTTGATGAAAGACATGGGATTCTCCTAGCGGGCGCCCTTGCCCGTGATCGCCGAGAGCCGCGGCGCGTCCGGCAGCGTTGCGCGGATGCCGTCGACGATGGGATCGCAGGACATCGGGAATCCGCTGTAGCTTAAGATGGATTTGAGCTTGGACTTGTCGACCGCGGTTTCGAGCGTCAGAAGCGAGCGCAGCTGCGCATCGCGATTCTGCTCCACCACGAAGATCGTTGCGTGCAGGCTCAGGAAAGTCTCGACATCGTGCCCGAACGGAAAGGCCTTGATGCGCATGTAGTCCACCGCGATCTTCTGGCGCGCGAGCACGTCGATGGCCTCGTGCACCGCCCCGTCGCAGCTGCCAATGCTCACGATACCGATTTTGTTGTCGCCCTTGCCGATGATCTCGGGCTTGGGCACGTAGCGCGCGGCCGTGGAGAACTTGCGTTTCAGGCGATCGAGAACCACCTGGTATTCTGCGGAGTCCTCGGTGTAGGCACCGTACTGGTTGTGGCCCGATCCACGGGTGAAATAGGCGCCTTTCGGGTTCACACCGGGCAGGGTGCGGTACGTGATCGCATCGTCATCGCGGTCGACGTAGCGGTAGAACCTATCGAGATCGGCGAGCTCCTCGGCCGACAGGATCTTGCCGCGATCGGGCCGGTAGGCATCGTCCCACTTCAGATCCCGGCACATCCAGTCGTTCATTCCAATGTCCAGATCCGACATCACGAACACCGGGGTCTGAAGACGCTCCGCGAGATCGAAGGCTTGCACCGCCATGTAGAAGCACTCCTCCGGATTGGCGGGGAACAACAGCACATGACGCGTGTCACCGTGCGAGGCATAGGCGCAGAGCATGATGTCCGACTGTTGCGTACGGGTCGGCATGCCGGTCGAGGGTCCGACGCGCTGCACGTCGAAGATCACACAGGGAACCTCGGCGTAATACGCGAGCCCCAAGAACTCGTTCATGAGCGAGATCCCCGGTCCGCTGGTGGGCGTGAACGCCCTCGCCCCGTTCCAGGAGGCGCCGAGCACCATGCCGATCGCCGCCAGTTCGTCCTCGGCCTGGATGACCGCGAAGTTGCGCTCGCCGGTCTCGGCATCGACCCGATAGCGCTCGCAGAAGCTCTTGAACGCATCCATGAGCGATGTGGACGGGGTGATCGGATACCACGCTCCCACGGTCGCACCGGCATAAACGCAGCCGAGTCCGGCGGCGGTGTTACCGTCGATCATGATGTGGCCGCGCGTCTTGTCCATCTTCTCGACGCGCAGCGGCAGCGGGCACCCGAGGTGCTGCTTCGCGTAGTCGTAGCCGAGGCGCAGCGCCTTGGTGTTCGAATCGAGGAGCTTGGGCTTCTTGCCGTAGCTTTCCTTCAGCATCGTGTCGATGATGCCGGGATCGAGGTCGATGAGCGCGGCGACCACGCCCGCGTACGCGATGTTCTTGAGCAGGATGCGGTTGCGCACGCCGTCGAAATTCTCGTTGACCATCTGCGCGAGCGGCACGCCGATCACGGTGATGTCGCCTCGCTGCAAAAGCGCGCTTCGCGGCCAGGTGGCGTCGAAGATGAGGTAGCCGCCGGAAGCGACCTCGCGCACGTCTTTGGAGTACGTCTCCGCGTTCATCGCCACCATGATGTCGACCCGGCCGGCGCGCGCGGCGTAGGCCTCGCGCGTCACACGAATCTCGTACCACGTGGGCAGGCCCTGGATGTTGGAGGGGAAATAGTTCTTGCCCGTGACGGGTACGCCCATCCGGAAAATGGCCTTCATGATCAGCGAATTCGCGCTTGCGGACCCGGTGCCGTTGACGTTCGCGAACTTGATCACGAAGTCGTTCACGCGGTCGGCTGCGGTGACTAGATTCGGCATGGCTCGCTCTCATCCTCGGCGTAAGGAATTTTGATGGTGGATTTTTGCATGTCCCAGGCGGCGGTCGGACAGCGTTCGGCGCACAGCCCGCAGTGCACGCAGACATCCTCGTCCTTGACCATCACGCGTCCGGTCTGCGGCAGCCCGGCGGACACGTACAGCGCCTGCTGCGGGTTCGCGGCGGGCGCCTTGAGCCGCAGGCGCAGTTCGGATTCGGCCCCGTTGGGCGCGATGGTCAGGCAGTCGACCGGGCAGATGTCGATGCAGGCGTCGCACTCGATGCAGAGCTTCGCGGCGAACACGGTCTGCATGTCGCAGTTGAGGCAGCGCTGCACCTCAAGGGCCGCCTGCTCCGCCGTGAAGCCGAGCTCAACCTCGACGTTGATCTTCTTGAAGCGCTCGATCAGCCCGACATGGGGCACGAGGCGCCGCTCCACGGCGCTGTATTCGTTCTTGTACGACCATTCGTGCATGCCCATTTTGCGGCTCGACAGCGTGACGCCCCGCGGCATTCGGCTCGTCACCGGCTCGCCGCAGCAATACTTGTGGATCGAGATGGCGGCCTGATGTCCGTGCTCCACGGACCAGATGATGTTTTTCGGACCGAACGCCGCGTCGCCGCCGAAGAAGACCTTGGGAAGGGTGGATTGAAAGGTCGCCTTGTCGACTTTCGGCATATCCCACTTGCCGAATTCGATGCCCAAGTCACGTTCGACCCAGGGAAAGGCGTTCTCCTGGCCGATCGCGAGTATCACGTCATCGCACGGGAAGAACTCCTCCTCCAGTACGCGCGTCGATGTGATTTCCCCGTTCTCGATCTCGTATTCGAGGTGCTCGAACAGCATCCCTTTCAGTACGCCCGCCTCGATCACGAAGCTCTTCGGCGCCCGGTTGACGATGATCTGAACGGTTTCCTGCTCCGCATCCTCGAGCTCCCAATCGGAGGCTTTGAAGAATTGCCGGGGCTTTCGCGCCATGACCTTCACGTCCTTGGCGCCGAGCCGCAGCGATGAGCGGCAGCAATCCATGGCCGTG
>Ga0182030_10014777_pt1 | contig 15361 bp, 9 predicted proteins | sample 812S3MmetaG_FD_121299 | JGI IMG/M metagenome (GOLD analysis project Ga0182030, IMG submission 121299) | Permafrost microbial communities from Stordalen Mire, Sweden - 812S3M metaG (Illumina Assembly) | ecosystem: Environmental > Terrestrial > Soil > Wetlands > Permafrost | place: Sweden... | reverse complement strand
GCGGCTTGGCGGCATCCAGCGCCTTACCCAGGTCGCCGTTTGTCCGATACGCCTGGACGTAGTACATGCCTCGGCGGTCGGCAAAATCAGTGGTTGGGTATTTTTGTGTCCAGGAATCCAAATCGGCGAGGAATTTCTTGGGAGCCGGAGGATTGGCCTGGCTGTCCTTGATGACCTCGTTGTAAATATCGTATTCCTGGGCGTCCTTGACCGCCTTCGCCTTTTTACCGGCAGGCGCCTGGGCTGCGGGCGCCGCCGCCGCTTGCGCGCTGGCATAATGCGCCGTGGTGGTCATTGCGATCACGCCCAGCGCTGCGGCTGCCGCCGTTCCAATGATAGTTTTCATGTATTTTTGCACCTTCGAGCCTCCTGCCTATCCGCCATTCAATCTGTGGTTGTTCGCGTTCGCAACCCCCGCCGATGGTCCACTCGTCGATCCGGTGGATTATTGCGGAGTATAGCCGAACCATAGTAATGGCGCAACTTCAATTGACTCCGTTACCGGCCAGGAAGTTCCGAATCCCAAATCATAACAGATCAACGCTATGCTGGAAGACTCTCTATTCCGAAAATGCGCTATTTCGACCTCGCAATAATACTGGCGTACCTGGCGGGCATCACCTGGTTCGGGGCGCGCTTCCGCAGCGGCCAGAAAAACCTCCGCGATTACTTCCTGGGGGGACGCACCGCTCCCTGGTGGGCCATCAGCCTGTCCATCGTGTCGGCCGAAACCAGCACACTCACCATCGTCGGCACTCCGGCACTGGCTTTCGGGGGAAATCTGGGGTTCCTGCAGATTGTGCTGGGTTACTTGCTGGCCCGTATCGCGATTTCGGTTCTCCTGCTGCCGCAGTATTTTCGCGGGGAGATGTTCACAGCTTATGAGTTAATGCGGCGCAGGTTCGGAGAGCGGATTCGAAAACTCACCGCCTCTATATTCTTATTCACGCGCACGCTGGCGGAAGGTGTACGGGTGGCCGGGGTGGCCATCGTGATCGCCATCGTGCTGCACACCGGCGAAATGGCGTCCATCGCGCTCATTGTGCTGCTGACACTGTTCTATACTTTCGAGGGCGGCATGACGGCGGTCATCTGGACCGACGTGGTACAAATGACCCTTTATGTCGTTGGAGCCGTCGTCAGCTTTTTCGTGATCCTCGGGCAAATTCCTGGAGGATGGCACCATGTGGTGGCAGTCGCGGCCGTCACCGATAAACTGGCGATTTTCGATTTCCGCTTCTCCCTCACCATGGAATTCTTTGCGCGCAAGTACAGCTTCTGGGCAGGCCTGGCGGGCGGCTGCTTCCTGACCACCGCCAGCCATGGCACCGATCAACTCATGGTGCAGCGCCTGCTGAGCGCCCGCGACGAGCGTCAGAGCCGCACCGCCCTGCTGGCCAGTTGGGTGGTGATCGCCGTGCAATTCACCCTCTTCCTGCTGATCGGGCTGCTGCTCTTCGTGTATTACGGCGACCATCGTATGGCGCCGCCAGAGCGGCTGGACCGCATTTATCCGCTGTTCATCTGGTCGAGCCTGCCGGTGGGCGTCGCCGGCCTCGCCATCGCCGCCATCCTGGCCGCCGCTATGGCAAACCTGAGCGCCGCGCTGAATTCCCTGGCATCCACCACGGTGGTCGATTTCATCCGAACCCGCGTGAAAGGCTTGAGCGAGGCGCGCTCGCTGCAGATCGCGCGGCTGGCCACGGTCGCGTGGGGTGTCGTGCTACTGCCCATCGCACTCCGGGCGAGCCAGTCGCGGTCGGTGCTGGAGGCGGGACTCTCCATCGCATCCATTCCTTCGGGCGTTCTGCTGGGCGTATTTCTGCTGGGCGTGCTGACCACCAAGCCGCGCGAAGGCGCCGCCATAGCGGGAGTAGTGGCCGGCATGGCGGCGATCCTCTATGTGTGGCTGGCCACGCCGATCGCCTTTACCTGGTACGTGGCGATCGGCGCCACCGTGACCTTCACGGTGGGAGTGGGGGCTTCCCTCTTCGAAAAGAAAGCGCCTGTGCAAAGGATCTGAGCTATGCCAACCGAAACTTCCCGCACAGAACTGAAACGCGATCTGGGAACCTGGCCGGCGATGTCGATTGTGGTCGGCACGGTCATCGGCAGCGGAATCTTTCTGGTGCCGAAGACCATGATCCAGCGGGTGGGATCGGTGGAATGGGTCTTCGCCATCTGGGTGGTAGGCGGTCTGCTCTCGCTGGCCGGAGCGCTGAGCTACGCGGAACTGGCGGCGGCGCTGCCGGAAGCCGGGGGAGAATATGCATTCTTGCGCGAAGCGTATGGCCCGATGTGGGGGTTTATTTATAGCTGGACGCAGATGTGGGTGGCGAAAAGCGGCTCCATCGCCACCCTGGCGACAGGTTTTTTCGTCTATTTATCGAACTTCTTCGCGCCGCTCGACACCGTGTTTTACACCATTCCCCTGCCTCTGGGGCCGCATGGCGGACCGCTCGAGCTCCGCTGGGGACAATTGTTCGCCATCGGCCTGATTGCCTTTCTCGGCTGGCTTAATTATTTCGGGGTGAAACTGGGCGGCGAAGTCCAGGTCACGGTGACGGCCATCAAAGTGGCGCTCATCGCCGTGGTGATCGCGGCCGGACTTTTTGTGGGTCATGCTCATACTGCGCCCGCCACACCCGTCGCCACGGTGACCTTCTCGGGCATCATTGCCGCCCTGGTAGCGGCGCTGTGGGCATACGACGGCTGGAATAACGTCAGCATGGTCTCCTCGGAGATTCGCAATCCGCAGAAGAATCTGCCGCTGGCGCTCATCGGCGGAACACTCGCCGTAATTGCCATTTATTTGCTAGCAAATGTGGCGTATTTCCGGATAATGACGCCCCACGAAGTGGCTGGCGCCGACCGGGTGGCGGCCGACATGATGCGCAAGATCTGGCACGCTCCGGGCGCCAATGCGGTCTCCATCGCCGCTATGATCAGCATTTTCGCGGCCCTCAACGGTTCGATTCTCACCGGGTCGCGAGTTCCCTACGCGGCGGCTCGGGAAGGATACTTTTTCTCCGCGATCGGATACGTGAATCCGAAATATCGCACGCCAGGGGTCTCCATCGCGGCGCTCTCCGCCTGGGCGGCGGTGCTAGTGCTTACCGGCAAATACGACGATCTATTCAATCTGGTGATATTCGCCAGCTGGATTCTTTATGGGATGACGGCGGCGGCGGTAATTGTGTTGCGTATCAAGCGGCCCGAACTGGTCCGGCCCTATCGAACCCTGGGATATCCGGTGGTTCCGATATTGTTCGTGGCGGGAGCGTCTGTTTTATTACTTACTACCTTGCGCGACCGCCCGCGCGAGTCGTTAATGGGGATCGCTTTGATTCTGCTCGGGTTGCCTTTCTATTTCTATTGGCGGAAAGCGGCACAAAAGATAGGGCATAGGCGTACTAGCTGATACTGGCGGTACAATTCCGTTTTAAATATGGGTCTAAATTCACGTCTGTGATATTGATAATTGAGTGCGATTCGGGGCAAAATCAAAGTGTAGCCATCGGTTAATATAGATTTGAGCCGTTTGGGAGGATCGCCATGCTTGATGTAGTCAAGATTCTGGAAGAGTTGAAGGCGGAAAAAGAACAGCTAGAGCAGGCGATAGTCACCTTGGAGCGTCTGGCCGAGGGCCGTGCACCCCGCCGAGGTAGACCGCCAAGTTACCTGGGTGAGGGAACTGCAACGCCCAGACGGCGCGGACGTCCGCCAGGAAGCAAGAATAAGGTAAACAAGGCGGCGGCACCCACGCCGACAGACGCGGCGGTAGCGTAAGAGTTCGAACAGATCTGCGCTGTAGGCAGGCGAACTTGCCTCCCGGCCGGCCGTTAGCCAGCCTGCTCATTTTCCGGCCGATCGCTCAGACTTCGCTGCGAAATCTGGGAGGCAGTCTCCAGCCTGCAGTCCTTCGGGACTATGCGGCGCGTTAAGAAATAACAGTGCCAGTTTGCAGCAACCGCTCCCATTGGTCGCGGCTCAGTATCGGCACCGGACGTTTCCGAGCCGCGACCGGAGGGAGCGGTTATTTCCTGACAGGCGCTATGCGGCGACGCCCGAGGAATTCGTGCCGGTTCGAAAACGGCCGGCTGAAAGCCGGCAGTCAAGATTGTCTAATGCCACGTACTTTTCCCACCGCCGGGATTCCGAACAAATTGGTGGGGCGGACCCCTGGGCGGACCCCCTGGGCGGACCCCCTGGTCCGCACGGGACGCCCTCGTCCCGCCGGTGCGTGAAGAATCGTCGCCTGCGACCACCGAGGAGCTGACCAGGGGGTCGGTCGCGGACGAGGGCGTCCGCCCCACTATTTGCACAATTGCCCGGAAACGGGAAAAGTACGCGGCATTGGGCAGGATTGCCTGCCCGAAAAACGTACCAATCAGATTACCTGTGGCGCCTCCGCGAGGTGCACTTTTACGGTCTGCGTCTTCCCGTTGCGGATCACCGTCATCTCCAACACATCGCCGCCGCGCTTCTTGGCCATGGCCTTCTGGAGAGTCTCGTTCCCCGTCACAGGTTGGCCTTCCACCGCGGTAATGAAGTCGCCGCCAATATAAATCTGATACCTGCCCCCCACGATGGCCTGGTCGGTGGGACCGTGCAAGCCGGCCTCGTCGGCCGAGGAGCCTTCCTGCACGCTCTGAATCAGCAATCCTCCACTCGAAGGCAGGTGCAGTGCGTCGGCGAGATCGCCGGCCACGTACATCGTCTTAATCCCCAGCGCAGCGGGCAGCGAGATCTTCCCGGTCCTCTGAATTTCATCGAGCATGGTTTTGGCGCGGTTGATGGGCATGGCGAACCCGATGCCGATATTGCCCTGTCCGTAAATCGCGGTGTTGATGCCGATCACGTTGCCGTGCGAATCGAGCAGCGGACCACCGCTATTGCCGGGATTGATGGCCGCGTCGGTCTGAATCATGCCCTCCAGCGGTATCTGGCTGTCTTCGGTTTGGATGCTGCGATCGAGCGAGCTGACGATTCCGGTGGTGAGGGTGCCCTGAAATCCGAACGGATTGCCGATGGCGAGCACCTTCTGTCCCACTACCAGAGTGTCGGACTCTCCCAGATGGAGCGACGGCAGTTTGCTCGAAGTATCGATGCGGATGAGCGCCAGATCGCTGCGCGGATCGCGAGCCAGGACTCTGGCTTTGTATTCCTTCTGGTTGGCCAATTTGACGGTCAGTTGCGATGCGCCCTGCACCACGTGATTATTGGTCAGGATCTGGCCGTCCGGATTGATGATAAAGCCCGACCCGGTGCCTTTCTGCGGGAACACCTGCATGAAAAAGTTCTGCACGTAGGTGGTGGAAGTGATGTTCACCGTAGCATCGCGGGCCGCCTTATAGATGTCGATATTGTTCTGCTCATCGGGCGAATAGGAACCGGCCGCGGATGCCGGCTCGCTCCACAGGCGGCCCATGGAACTGACGCGCGAGAAATCCCAATGGGACACCGAGGTGACATATACAAATCCGGCCACCAATATCATGGCCCAAGCTAAAGGTCGCAGAACTCTCATATTTCAATTCTCCGCAATTCCTCGAAAACGGCGCAAGTCTGGCTTACCGTCCCGGCTTTTTCCCCAGATGTATCAATAACGAAATGAGCATACTTTCGTTTCTCTTCGAGGGGCATCTGGCGGCTCAACCGGGCCCGCACATCGCCTTCCGAGGCACCCTCGCGCCGTAGCGCACGTTCCACCTGCTGCTCTTCCCGGCAGGTCACCAGCACGATCCGGTCATACCCCCGATAGCTGCCGGTTTCGATGATGATCGCGGCTTCCACTACGGCAATTCCATGCGGTTCGCGTGCGGCGAACGCAGCCATTAATTCGTCCTCCCGGCGGTATACCAGCGGGTGAACCAAGCGGTTGAGCGCAGCCAGCCGTTCAGGCGCTCCGAATACCAGTGCCGCCAGCGCCCGCCGGTCGATCCGGCCATCCGAATCGAGGATTTCGCTGCCGAACTCCCGCACCACATCGCCGTAGGCTTCCCCGCCCGGCTCCAGCACCGCGTGACCTAACTCGTCGGCCTGGATCAGCAGGCATCCGTATTCCCGCAAGATCTCGCCCACGAACGACTTTCCACAAGCCAATCCGCCGGTAAGCCCAACTTTCAGCATATGCCCGCGCGGCGCTCGGCGGAAGCCACGGTATTGACCATCAACATGGCGATGGTCAACGGGCCCACACCGCCCGGCACGGGGGTATAAGCAGACGACTTCTCCACCACGTCCAGCGGATGGACATCGCCCACCAGCACACTACCTCTCTTATCGTACGACGCAAGCTTTTCCTGCGAGTTGCGGAAAATCCGCGCCACATCCTCACGATTATCCAGCCGATTGGTGCCCACGTCGATGACCGTCGCGCCCTGCTTTATATAATCGCCGGTAATCATCGCCGCTCGTCCCATGGCCGCAACTAAGATATCGGCTTCCCGGCACACCGCCGGTAGGTCGGCCGTCCTGGAATGGCAGATGGTGACGGTGGCGTGCTCGTGCAGCAGAAGCATGGCGGCCGGCTTGCCGACGATGTCGCTGCGGCCCACCACCACTGCCCGTTTGCCGGCGATCGGAATCCGGTACCGCTTCAACAGTTCCAGAATACCGGCCGGAGTGCAGGAGCGCGGTCCGGGCAACGCGGCCACCAGATTGCCCACGTTGCAGGGATGGAAGCCATCGACGTCCTTAGCGGGCGCGACGGCCAGCAAAATGCGCTTGGTATCCACTTGTGGCGGCAAGGGCAGCTGCACCAGAATGCCGTCGATATCCGGGCGGGCGTTGAGATTGTTTACTATTGTTAATAACTCTTCCGTGGAAATGGTGTCCGGCGGAGAAATGCTTTCCGAAAAAATACCCAGATCGTGGCAGGCTTTAATTTTATTGCGGACATAGATTTCCGAGGCCGGATTGTTTCCGACCAGCACTACGGCCAGCCCGGGTGGCGTCCCGAGGGCGGCCACCGCCTCGACCCTTGGCTTCAATTCACTCTTGATCTCGTCGCGAACACGATTTCCGTCCAGAATCTGGGGCATCTGTCTCGAAATATAGCAGGAGAGCGGGGCGTGGCGCACGGAACCGTGGAAATCCCGACGAAACTCTAGTTGGAACGGTGGAAAATGCCGATATGGAACGTTGAGAGCAATCGTGCATTTTCGCCGCATTCTCTATCTCTTGGTGGGGACGTTCTTGTTTCTGGAAGTCGCGGAGGCGGAACGATACCGATTTCGGACTTTTGGACCTGATGATGGTTTAAGTTCGACGGTTGGCCGAATCCTGCAAGACCGGACGGGATTTCTCTGGGTAGCCACGAGTAACGGCCTGTTCCGCTACGATGGCGCGCGTTTTCAACGCTATGGCGTGGAAGAAGGGTTGCCCAGCACGCAGATTTTGCACCTGGCCGAATCCCCGGATGGAACGCTCTGGGTTCTGACGGGCCGCGGTTTGGCGCGCTGGCGGCATCTGGATTTCGAAGCCGTACCGACGGGAGCCGAGGGCGCGGGTGTGGACTGGGAGGCGATGGCCGTATCGGCCGATAGCCGCGTGTATGTCGGTACCAATCGCGGGTTGGTTGTGGCGCGAATCCCCGCCGATGGAAGCAAGCCTCATTTTGCGCCGGCTGCGGCATCGCCCGCCGAGCCCGTTCCCGGCGTGTACCCGGGGCTCAACGGGGATCTCTGGTTCGGGTGCAAGCTCGAGGTCTGCCGGCTCAATGGCAGTGCGTTACGACGGTTTGGCGAGGCCGAGGGCCTTCCGCAAGACCGCTGGACCGCGATGCTTCTCGACCGTCAGGGCAACTTGTGGGTCCGTGGCGGACAACATTTGTACGTAAAACCTCCGGGTTCGAACGCCTTTCAGGCGCGGGACCAGGGTTTGCCGCAGTCGAGCAACAACTCGATGACGATTATTGAGGATCGCGACGGCGCGATCCTGGTTTCGACCGACTTGGGGGCGGCCCGTTGGGAAAACGGCGGCTGGCAGTTGATCGGTAGTGCACAAGGTCTGGAGTCCGATGCGGTTACGGCGGTCTATCAGGACCGGCAGGGCGGGCTTTGGCTCAGTGTGTGGGGTGCGGGCCTGGCGCGGTGGTCCGGCTATCGGGAGTGGACCAATTGGAATACGTCCGACGGCCTGAGCAACAACATCGTCTGGGCCATCCGGCGCGATAGTTCGGGAGCTCTGCTGGCAGGAACCGACCGCGGGCTGGTCCGCTTCGAAAGCGGGGTGGCCACCAGGGTCTGGGTGAAGGCCGACGGATTGGCAGGCGACAAGATCAAAGCCGTAGTCACGGACTCGGAGGGCGCCATCTGGACCGGATCCCTGCCCGGAGGCATTTCGCGGATCGATCCGCTCACCGGCCGAATTCGCATCTTCAGCCAGGCCTCTGGCCTCTCCGACACGCGCGTGATCGCGCTCTATTTCGACCATGAGAACCGGCTCTGGGTGAGCACGGGGCAAGGCCTGTTCCGCGCCACCGTACCCGGTCCGAATCCGCGATTCGAGCGTTTGACGCCGCCGGGCTCGCGCGACGCGACGATGTTCTATCGCTTTCTCGGCGGCCGGCAGGGACAGGTCTGGGTAGGAAGCACCGACGGCCTGTTTTGCTGGGACCAGGGCAAGTGGACACGCCTGACCACTGGTGACGGACTGAAAAGCAACAGTGTCACCCACGTCGCGCAAACCGACGACGGCGCGCTTTGGGTGGCCTACCGCGAACCGATCGGAATGTCGCGACTGTCGCAGACAAGTCACGGGATGCAGGTGGACAACGTAACCAAGAAAAACGGGTTGCCCGGGGATTACATTTTGTTCCTCGGTCTGGACAGCCGCCGGCACCTCTGGGTAGGGACAGACGCGGGAGTCGCTCTGCAATCCGCCGGAAAGTGTATTGTCTACAAGCACGAGGATGGACTGGTGTGGGACGACTGCGCCGCCAACAGTTTCCTCGCCGAACCGGATGGGACCGTGTGGATCGGCACGCTGAGGGGACTCTCCCGTTTTCAGCCGAAAGCGGAGCCGCACTCTCCCTCCGCCGTGCCCGCAATTATCACGTCGGTGAGGTTTGGCGACCGTTCCGCCGATCCTTCCGCCTTCTCTCGAGTCTCGTACCTGGATCACGATTTCTCGGTATCCTTTGCCGGGCTCGCTTTCGCCAGCGGAAATGTTCAATTCCGTTATCGGCTGGTGGGCCAGAGCGACGGTTGGACGGAGACCAGCTTGCGCGCGCTCCGCTATGCCAGTCTGCCGGCACGCTCCTATCGATTTGAAGTTTCCGCCAGGGTCGACGGCGGTTCCTGGAGCACCACGCCGGCTACCGTGTCCTTTCGCATCGTGCCAGCCTGGTGGCAGACCTGGTGGTTCGCCACACTGGCCACGGGAGTTGTGGCCTTCGGGATCGCTAAGGCGGTGCGCGGCAGGATGAGGCAGACCGTTCGGGAACACTACCGGCTGGAAGCCGCGGTCCGCGAACGGACGGAAGAGCTGGAACTCCAGAAGAACGTGGTGGAGCACCAGAATAAAGAGATCGAGGAACTCCTGCGGCAGTCGCAGGAAATGTCTCAGTTGAAGAGCGAGTTCCTGGCCAACATGAGCCACGAAATCCGCACCCCCATGAATGCCGTAATCGGCATGTCCGGCCTGGCACTGAACACCGCGCTCGATGACGAGCAGCGGGACTACATCTCTACGGTCAGGGATTCGGCGATGGGGCTGCTCGTGGTCCTCAACGATATTCTCGATTTCTCGAAGGTCGAAGCGGGAAAGATGGAACTGGCGTACGAGCCCTTCAGCATCCGCAAATGTGTGGCGGGTGCGGCCCAGCTCTTCGCCTGGAAGGCGAAGGAGAAAGGGCTGCAACTCACGTGGGAAGTCGCGGCTGGTGTACCCGACTTACTGATAGGCGATGACGACCGGTTACGGCAGGTTCTGGTCAACCTGGTGGGAAACGCCATAAAATTCACCGACACCGGCGAGATTGCGCTGACCGTATCGGAGGTTGGCGAATCGGAAACAGCGGAGTCGCCGATGAGGCGCCTGCGCTTGTCGGTGCGCGACACCGGTATCGGGATTCCTCAGGAAAAGCAGGCCATGATCTTCGAAGCCTTCGCTCAGGCGGACGGCTCCACCCGGCGGCGGCAGGGAGGGACGGGGCTCGGCCTGGCAATTTGCTCCGGGTTGGTCCATCTGATGAACGGCTCGATACGCGTGCAGAGCGCCCCTGGCCTCGGGAGCGAATTCTCAGTCACCATCGCGTTCCGGGTAGCCAGGCGCGCCGCGGAAGCACCGGAGCCCCAGCCGGCTGCGATAGAGCCATCCACCTCGCCGCTGCGCATTCTGCTGGCCGAAGACAACCGCGTGAATCAGAGAGTGGCGCAACTGACCATCGAAAGGATGGGCCATACCATCGTGGTGGTGGAAAACGGCCGGCGAGCTGTGGAGGCGATCCAGCGCGAGAAGTTCCATCTGGTTTTGATGGACATCCAGATGCCGGTAATGGATGGCTATGAGGCCACCGCGTCGATCCGCGATGGGGAGCGCAAGAAAGCGGAAAGCGGCGGGCCGGTGGAACACGTGCCGATTGTCGCCATGACCGCGCACGCCATGAGCGGCTACCGGGAGGAATGCCTGCGGGCCGGCATGGACGGCTATATTTCGAAACCGATCGTGCTGAGCGCGCTGGTGGAGACGCTGGATCGCGTGCGGCGCGGAACGGCGGTGCAAGGGACGCCTCTCGGCACGCCGGTTGAGTGATTGGGACGAGCGAAACTAGCCCCCGAGAGGAGGCTCCGGACTCCTGATGCCGTGAAATTTGAGGTGAACCTGTTTTCGTGGCGCAGGCACTCTTGCCTGCCGGCGTCGAGACGCTCTCGGCGCGGGCGAGCTATGCTCGCCTGGACAAGCTGAAGCATGTCCTACGGGGACCAAAGCCGCTCGCTACGCTTCATTCATGCGGCGCCAACGAACCTGCCACTCCCCATCGGGCGCGGCGACCGCAGCTGCGTATCCAGCCTCAACTTCCAGATCTTGCACTCGCCACCGCTGCTCGCCATCGTCGGGGAAGCGCACCAGGTCAGGCGGGCTGTTGGAAATATCCAGGCGATCCAGGCCGCCGCTGAGGCCGCTTCCATCGGCTTTCAGCACGGCCTCTTTTCTGGTCCACCAGCGGAAGAATGTGCGTTCCTTTTCGCCGGAGCGCATGGCGAGCAGCCTTTCCCGTTCGGCAACGGTGAAGAACCTGGCGAGTCCGTCCACGGGAAGATCGTGACGGATCGCTTCGACATCCACCCCCACATCCAAACCAGCGCTCACGGCCAGCAATGCGAGATCGCCGGAGTGGCTCAGGTTGAAACGGAGGTTCGAGCGGCCAGCCAGCCGGGGCTTGCCCCGCGAGCCATGCGTCAGTTCGACCTTGCCGGGGGACACGTTCAGGTACCGTCCCAGCACGTGCCGCATGGCAGCGTGGCATTGACGGTAGCGGATGGCATGCTTCGGGAAGCGGAACCGGTCAGCCCGCTGCCGCTCCTCCGAGGAGAGAACCGATTCGGCCTCCGGCACAGGGATGTCATCGGGAAACAGTGAAATTGGCCAAACGTCGACGAACATAGCGTCCTCTTCATTCTGGCCCCTATTGCCACTGTAATCAAAAGTACATATTGGCTGACTATTCTGAACGTTATGCGATTGTCACTTCCCGCAGTACTGGTGTCCGCTTTCATCCTCACGCCTCTGCACGCACAGAACGAGACCGCTGTCCTCGCAGGGCGCGTTACCGACCCGGCGGGTTTGGGCGTGGCACACGCACAAGTACAAGCGACGCAGCGGTCGACCGGCGCTGTTCGCACCGCTCTATCCACTCCGGAGGGCTTCTACCGGTTCGATCTTCTACCGCCGGGAGACTACTCGATCCGCATCACGGTTTCGGGCTTCAAGACTGTCCAGGACGACAATGTGCATCTGCAGGTCGCGCAATCGTCGGAGTTTAACACCACGCTGGTGCTCGGTTCCACCACGGAATCGGTGCAGGTGGAGGCGACGGTTTCGCCGCTGGTGACGGAGTCGGTGTCGCAGGGAACGGTGATCTCCCAGGCAGAAGTGCGCGCGCTCCCGCTCAACGGCCGGCAGTTTCTGCAATTGGCGCTGCTTTCCCCGGGGACCAATTCCGGCGGATTGGCGGTGCAGCAGAATTCCCTCCGTCAGGGCGAGGTCGCCGGGCTGTCCGTGGCCGGCCAGCGCACCAACGATTCCGCCTACCTGCTCGATGGCGTCATCAATACCGATCCCGATTACAACGCTCTCTCTTACGTTCCGGTGGTGGACGCCATCGCCGAATTTCAGGTGCAGGTGGCGCAGTACAGCGCCGAATATGGGCGCGCTTCTGGTGGCCAGATCAACGTGGTCACGCAATCGGGCTCGAAACAATGGCACGCCGGCGCGTGGGAGTTCCTACGCAACAACGTGTTCGACGCGCGGCCTTTCAATCTGACGACATCGCCCGACGTCCCCGAGTTCCGGCGCAATCAGTTTGGAGCCCTAATCGGCGGGCCGGTCGTACAGAACAAGCTGTTCGCGTTTTTCAATTACGAAGGGCTGCGCAACCGCCAGGCGGGAGCAAACCTCACTACGGTCGCAGTGCCCTCGGTGGCGGAGCGAACCGGAAACTTTTCGGAAGAACTGCCCACCACGGCGATTTTCGATCCCTCCATCGCGGTGGCCAACGGACTGCGCACCGCGTTCCCCGGCAACGTCATCCCCACCAGCCGGATCAATCCCTCGGTGCTGGCCGCGATGGCCGCCCTCCCGCTGCCGAACCTGCCCGGCAATCTGTTTATCAACACCGGCGAAGTTCTGGCGCAGACCAACGACAACTACTCGGGCCGCCTGGACTATAACTGGAGCGACCGGCTGCGGCTTTTCGGCCGCTACTCCGCCGCTGTGGAAGACGCTTCCAATCCGGCGACCATCACCGATCGCGCTTCGCTCAACCATGCGGCTCCGCAGAACGTGGCCGCCGGTTTCTCGCAGGTGATCTCGCCAAGCATGGTGAACGATGTTCGTTTGGGATTCAACCGCCTGAACTTCCTCTACGGACTTCCCGAGCAAAGCTTTTCCGTGAACGGGGCAAACACCGAACTCCCCAACTTGATCGCGGGCCAATTGAATTTCGGGGGCGCCGGCCCGTATAACGCCACCGGGCCGGGCGGCATCGCGCGGGCTCGCGACAACACCTACCAGATCTGGGACGTGGTGGCATGGCAACGCGGACGGCACGCCATGAAATTCGGCGTGGAGTTCGACGCTTTCCAATACGTACGCTACGAGTACGCCGATCCGCTGGGCTCCCTGACGTTCACCTCGGGCTACACCAACGACACCGCCGCCGCGCCCAAAGCCACCGATAAGTCGGGCGACGCCCTGGCATCGGCGCTGCTCGGGCTGCCGCAGACCGCGGTGCGCACGCTCGGTTCCAACCGGATCGACGGCCGCCAGAAGAACTATGCCGGGTTCGCGCAGGACGACTTCCGCCTCACCCCGACGCTCACCGTGAACCTGGGCGTCCGCTACGAATTCTCCCCGCCCCTCTACGACGTCCGCAACCAGATGTCGTCCATCGACTTCTCCACGGCGCCCGCCCCGCAGACGATCTTTGCGAATGGACAGCAGGGAGTCTACAGCCCCACGCTGTTCGTTTGCGGCAAGGACGGGTATCCCACCGGCTGCGCCTATGCCAACAAGAAGAACTTCAGTCCGCGCGTTGGAGTGGCGTGGGCGGTCAACCCCAAGACGGTGGTCCGCGTGGGCGGCGGTCTGTATTACGGCACGCAGGACGGCAACACGCTGCTCAAGCTGGCCCAAACGCTGCCCAGCACTTACGCCCAAACCCTCACCCTCAACGCATATGTGCCTTCGACGACCCTGGCGACGGTGTTCGGACCGGCGGTGGTCGGCTCGGCATCCATCCAGGCCGCGGCTATCGACTTACACCAGCGGACGCCGTATTCACCCCAATGGAGTTTCAATGTACAGCGCACGCTGGCGAAGGACACGGTCCTCGAAGTGGGCTATCTCGGTTCCGCGGGAATCCACCTGGAACAGAACGTGCAGATCAACAACTCCATGCCGGGCACGGCGGTCAAGCGGCCTTACTATGGCCTGACTCTGAATTCGTCCGTGCAGGGCGCGCTGGCATTTTCCGAAACCGCCACGGTGGTGCCGGTGAGCACCATCAATTACTTCCCTCACTCCGCGCAGAGTAACTACCATGCACTCACGGCACGCTTCGAGCATAGGTTCTCCTATATTGAGTTACTCAGTTCCTTCACTTACTCGAAGGCCATCACCAACGCGCCGCAATACCGTAATGCGGGTGGCATCACGGGCGATGAGAATTCGCCGCCGCAGAACTCATTCAACCTGGCGGCCGATCGGGGCCTGGCTTACTTCGATACTAAGTTCCGCTCGGTCACTTCGGTGGTTTACGACCTGCCCTTCGGCGCCGGCAAGAAGCTGGCCAGCAAAGGCGTGGCGGCTTCGATCCTGGGAGGCTGGCAGATTTCCGGCGAACTCCAGTTGCAGTCCGGCTTCCCCTACACCATCGACTATAAGGGCGACCCCATCAACATCGGCGGCGGCAGCGGCGGAATTCTGGTCCGTCCCAACTATGTGTGGGCCAATGGCGCCAACGTCAATCCCAACCTTCCGAGCGGCCAGCGGTCCACCGCCGAATGGTTCAATACCAGCGCCTTTGTGCAGCCTGTGTATTCGTTCGGGGGCGTGGGGCGCAACACCATGATCGGGGCCGGCCTGTCGAATCTGGATACCACTCTGGCGCGTAATTTCCGTCTGGCCGAGAAGATCAATCTGCAACTGCGCGGAGAATTCTTCGATGTGGCGAACCACCCCAACTTCGCGCTCATCGGCCGCATCGTCAACGACCCCACATTCGGGATCGTGCAAAATCAACTGGCGCCGCGGCAGATTCAACTGGCGGCGAAGTTGAATTTCTGAGGAGCGGCGCGGTGAGGCTCTTCCGTCCAACGCCGCATCGATCGACCCGGCCTGCTCCCCGTGCGCGATGGGCAGTTCGCTGCGTTCCGATCGCCGTCTTTTGGGACTGAGCGCGAAAATGCTGCCGATGAACGCCGATCGCAAGATCTTGCTCGATCGGTGTTCGGCGGCGACGAGAGTGAGAGACAGTGGAGTTTGCCATCGGCCCGGAAATGCAACGTGCCGACACCGAACCGCAGCCGCAACGAGCGATTCCTGTTGCCCGCGCGAATCTCATTACTGAACTTGCGGGGATACGCAACACGGTCCGCGGCGTATCATTGTAGTTCAGTCTTCGGGGTAGTTC
>Ga0182030_10014776_pt1 | contig 15361 bp, 15 predicted proteins | sample 812S3MmetaG_FD_121299 | JGI IMG/M metagenome (GOLD analysis project Ga0182030, IMG submission 121299) | Permafrost microbial communities from Stordalen Mire, Sweden - 812S3M metaG (Illumina Assembly) | ecosystem: Environmental > Terrestrial > Soil > Wetlands > Permafrost | place: Sweden... | reverse complement strand
TTTTCAAGGCATGGGGAAATCTATCGATCCGATGTTGAAAGAAAAGGCCGGGAGCGGCAGTCGTGCCCACTCCCGGCGCTCATCGGTGTCGATGAGTCTCCAGCCGGTTATTCCTCGGCGGGTTGCTCTCCAGCAGGGCCCGCCTCCGCTTCACCGACCGGCTTCAGAATGCGATAAAGTGGTTCTGCCGGTCAATCGATACAGGGACATTGGCAACATCGGGTCACAGTCAACTTCAACCACCTGCCAGAACCTCTGGCAGCCTAAACCGAAAAACAGAACTTCCACTTAAAAATCGGCGAAAACTGTCCGAACAACCGGGACCACCGCAATTGGCGCCAGGGCAATCTGATACGGTATGTGAATTGGGGTAAGATCCAGCGGGTACCGCGGCCGGACACCTTGATCGAAAGACTACACGTCCTTCTTTGAAGCGTGCTCGCGTACCCGCTGCGGCGCCGTGGTGACCTACCCTCGCGCATCACCTGGTGGGTGGCCCAGAGTAAACACCCGCGATCCACACTACCCAAAATTGGGCGCCCCGTCCTAGCTTGCTGTGACGCCAGAGGGTTGTAACATTCCTCCCTTCAAGACCTGTCTGAATACTTTACCGTCGCTCACGCCGGAATGTCGGAGCCAGGCATCAACAAGTTCTTTGGCCCACCATGGCACTGGGACGGTTCGTATTCTTGCTCCCTTGCCGATCAAATTAACAATGACCCAGTGGCCCTCTCTCGATTGCAGCTGATCGAGGTTCAAGCCCACGACTTCCGAGCGTCGTAACCCGCAACCCAACAGCAGTCCGACCATCGCTCCATCTCTCCAGCCGCGTAGATTCGTCCTCGAAGCAGCGTTCAGGAGCTCTTGAGCCTCATTTCGGGTAAGCCAGTTGCCCATCTTCCGTCCGAGCCGCTTAACTCCTTTAACCCGTCGAATTCCAATCGCCAGTTCCGGGCTCAGCCAACCGCTCTCGGCGGATTCATCAGCGAGCCTCCGGATCGCTGAAAGATGCAGGTTGATCGTAGCTGCGGAAAGGGAGAGACGCTCCAAGAATGAGCGGTACCTCACCACGACGGAGCGGTTGAATTCCAATCTGGGTTCGCTGCAGTACCAGGCGATGAACCTGTCGATGGCGTATTCATAGCTCCGCCGTGCGTGACGAGAAGCGAGTGTATTGAGCACGGCCGTCTTGGATTGCTGCAGTTCGGGGATGGTGGCGGTCGCAGAGAGACAAACGGAACCGAGCTGATTTTGTTGGACCATAGGAGGCGGCTCCTTCTAGCCGCCTCCAGAGTTTCGTCCTTGCGGACGCGCGCCTCCAATCAACCGGGTTTGCACCGAATTCCTTCCCATTCGGAAAGAGAAGTGAGGTTGTTGATGTGAACGTCCTTTATCATTCATTAATTGGGTTGGCAAGCACGTGAAAGACTTTGGGGTTCTACCCGAGATGCTCGTTCTTCGTCCAGCCCTTGGATCCGCCTCTGCCTCTCGAATGCGCTTGGCGCGGTGGAGCAGACGCGCGCGATTAAGCTCAGGCTCTGTCTGACCAAGATGGCATTTAGTTGATACACGGGTCGATTTTCAACCGAATACTACTGCCGAGAGGACCTCCGACTCAGTGAATCAGGCTCAATTCATCGCCGGATGGAATTTTGGCGAATGACATTGTTTGCATCTTCCAAACGAGATTTTGCCGAGGATCGGCGTTGACTCAATCTATGGCTTGAACACATGGTCGAGGATGAGCCGGCAAATATCGTCTGCGTTGATCGTCTCGCTGGGCAGCAGGTCGACTCGACTGGTGAGGAACAACGGACCGGCTTCAGGGGAATCTGTGACACGCCCGTGTGAACCTTTGACCAGGCTTCCGTCGAGCGGTATGACGTCCATCAGGTAACGAAAGCCGAGGGCCTTTTTGAGCAACGTGCGGCCAATCTTGAGCTTTGGAACACGAATGGCGGGGTCGAGGAAGAGTTCGACCGGATCGTAGCCCGGCTTGCGGTGAATATCGACGGTCCGCGCAAAGTCGGGAGCGCGGCGATCGTCGAGCCAGTAGTAGTAAGAGAACCAGGAGTGACTATCCGCGATGAGAACAAAGTCACCCGAGCGCGGATGGTCGAGATGAAATTCGCGTTTTCCGTCTTCGTCGAGAACTCGCTCCACTCCGGGTATCGATTCGAGGAGACTGCGAACGGCGTTCAACTTAGATTTGTCATTAAGGTAGACGTGGGCTACCTGATGGTCCGAGACGGCGAATGCTGCGCTGGCGCCGGCGTCCAGTAGATCAAAACCCAGTTCTTCCCGGACCGCAATCAAGTTATGTTCACGAAGGATTCTATTGAGATGGATAGTGCGATCGACGGCGGTGATACCGTACTCCGAGAGGACAGTCACTCTTGCGCCACGGTCTTCGTAATGTTTCAGCAGCGTGCCGCACACCGCGTCTATTTCGGCGAGATCTCTTGCGATGGCAGGATGGGCTGGTCCGAGCCGCTGGAGGTTGTAATCCAGATGTGGAAGATAGATCAGCGTCAGGGTCGGATCGAAGCGTTCGTCGACTCTGATAGATGCGTCGGCGATCCATTTGCTGGATTCAATTGATGTCGCCGGACCCCAGAACTTGAACAGCGGAAATGTTCCGAGTTCCTTTTGCAGTTGGTCACGAAGATAAGCGGGTTGAGTATAAACATCCGGCAGCTTACGACCGTCTGCCGGATACATAGGCCGTGGCGTGACCGAGTAATCGACCGACGAGTACATGTTGTACCAGCCGAAAAGATTGGCGCAAGTGAAGGATGGATCGATTGCGCGCGCCATCTGCCAGATTTTTGGGGCGGTCACGAGATGATTGGATTGACGCCAGAATTTGACCTCGCACTCATCCTGGAAGTACCAGCCGTTGGCCACAATCCCGTGCTTGTTGGGATACACTCCCGTGAAGTAGGTCGCCTGCGCGGTACAGGTGACAGCCGGTGTGACTGCGTTCACGGTCGCGAGCTTCGACCTTTGCGCAAAGGCGGAGAGCACAGGAGTAAAAGGGCCCAACAGCTCGGGCGTTAAGCCCACGATATTCAGAACTACCGTCTTATTCATTGGGGGCAGACCCCACTGTCGAGAATTCCACCGTTTGCATTCATGGCGCGGCGCCCACTTCATTCATTACCCATTGGTATTCGCGCGCAATGGAGGGCAGAAGTTCCATCTTCAGCGAAGCAGGCAGAACGTTCCATGTATAGGTTTCGATCTCGAGGTGCGATGTGATTCCGCCGATAGCTGTTGCTGCCAGAATTTCGCGATTGGTTTGCTGGTTGGAAAAGAAGGAGTCGTACTGGTCCGTGAAAATGGGCACGTGATAGTGGATGCGCCATTCCCTTGCCGTGGACCGGCACGGTGAGCTCAGGGCGTCGCCGAGGTCAGGATAATGGCGAAAAGTGGCATCTGTTGAGTGCTCGATGACCTGGTGCAGGTACACTGGTTCGGCAAAGGGTACGAGCTTCGTCAGAAGGCCGTCGCGAACCTCCGTAGCGTGGTCAAAGCGAACGTGCAGAGCGGAGCTGACCTGAATTCTGCCGATGCCGATGCCATGGCCGGCCAGCTTGTACAAGGAGTCGATGGGGTCTTCATACTCGACCGACAGGTGGCAGGTATCGAAGCAGACGCGGATGTGGTCGAAGAGAAATTTCCTCGCTTCCTGATGCGAGATACCGAGAGCGCCGGCGAGCAGCGGGACGCCCGTAAGGGTGATGGGACCCTCGAAGAACTGAATCAGTTCGGCTGTGTTTTCGACCAGGCCGTCAGGCTCGGGTTCTATGTCGAGGTGGATTATCTGTCCAGTCTCGCGACGGAGGCGAACCAGAGCCTCCGCCACATGGACGAGGTTCGCGGTGATCTGCCTCCATACTTCTGATTCGGATACGGTGCGGGCAATCCACGGCTTGTAGGAAAGGGGCATGGTCGAGATGCCGCCATCGACGCCGGGTGGAAGCAGGAGCGCAAGAATGCGGATCAGGTCCAGTGTGTAGCGCACCCGGGAATCTTCACGCCAATCGGGTGCGAAGACATCCGACTTAACGACACCGCAGTTAAAGGAGCCATACGGGAAGCCGTTAATAAGGGCAATGTAGAGTCCATGCCTGTCGAGGAAGGCCTTGAATTCCTGAAGCTCGGAACCCCGGAGCAACTCTTCGGCCGCCGCAGCCGAGAGTCGCAGCCCTATACCGAACGGTGCTTCCGGAGAAAGACGATCTTTGAGAATCAGGCAATGGTTTGCGATGTTCGATCGCACCTCCTGCCAACTTTCCCCCGGGTGAATGTTCGTGCAGTAGGTCAGGTCGAGGAGACCCGGTTTGATCCACATTCCTAAATCCCCACTTCTGCCATCTGGGAGACGCTTGCTTGAGGAGCCTGGAGATGGAACTTGGGAGACTGCGACAGGAAGGAAATGGGGTTGTCGTAGACGACTGTGCGGATAGTCTCTTCCGAGTGTTTCCTGCGGCGCATTTCCAGAATGAACTGGGGCACGGCTACCGGGACGCTGTTGCCCCAGTCGCAGGCCGAGTTGACATAGATTCCTTGCGTGCCGTGCATTTCGAGAATGTCAACCGCGCGGGCCATCGAGACTTTGGTGTGCGGATACAAGGTTAGGCCGCAACGGAAACCGTTGTCGCGAATCATTTCGATCGTGTGTTCTTCCGCGTGGTCGATCATGACCCGCTGCGGATCCAGCTTCGCGAAGGTCTGCAGGGCACGGATGATCAGCTTTGTGCCCTTGTACTTATCCTCCAGATGAGGAGTATGGATGAGGATCAGCTGATTGTATTCGAGCGCGAGAGCTACATGATCCTTGAAGGTTTCAAGCTCATTGCGGGTATTGCGATTGAGGCCGATTTCGCCGATGCCAATCACATTGGGACGTTCGAGGAACTTTGGTATGCGCTTGATGACTTCACGGGCGAGTTCGCGGTTCTCGCCTTCTTTGGGATTGAGGCAGAGATAGGTGTAATGGCGAATCCCGAATTGCGCGGCGCGCTTGGGCTCGAAGTCGGTAAGCTGCCCGAAATAATCTTCAAAGCTGTCTGCGGACCGCCGGTCCCAGCCTGCCCAGAAGGCCGGCTCGGCCAATGCCACGCAGCCTGTGAGCGCCAGTTGCTGGTAATCATCGGTAGTGCGCGAAACCATATGCGCATGTGGTTCGATATATTCCATGGCCAACTCCTCAGTGCCCGTTCTGATTAATGTACGCGCCCCATGCGGCCTTGCGATCCAGTCGCTCGCGAGGCTCGTCGGTGGGATCACTCAAGATGAGCTGGACATCCCTGGCGCGGCATTTACTGTCGCTCAAGAGAACACCGATGGCGCGCCGCATCGCGGCGACACGAAAGTCGTCTTCGGGTGTTGCACCATCGCAGGCGCGGTCCAGCCGATCGAGGAACGCGGCTATTTCAAGCAGCTTGTGTCGATTTTCGAGGAAATACTCATCGAGAGTCTGCGCCAGGTCCATCTTGCAGCTACCAGCTAAGTTGCTCACAGACAGCCTCCTTGAGAAACGCCGGCGACGTGCCGGCCCAGTTGCCCTCGCGCAGGACGCGAATAGCGTCAAGCAGCATGTTGGTATCCATGTGATGGACCTCGAGCGGTTTGCCAATACCTTGCAACAGCGTCAGCGTGAGTTCTCCACCAAGATGCTCGCGAAACTCCTGGAGACCATGAAAGAGCGGACCATTTTCATCGTCCTCTCCGGGGCGTTGTTCGAGTTCGGGAGCATAGAGAGCGAAGCCGAGCTGCGAAAGGAGTGCAAGCGAACGACACCAGTCGGATTGCGAAAGCATGCCGCACAGGTAAGAGTAAGTCGTATCGAGTGCGATGCCGACAGCGACAGCTTCGCCGTGGCGTAATCGGAAGTGAGTCAGCAGTTCCAATTTGTGAGCCGCCCAATGCCCGAAGTCGAGCGGACGAGACGAACTGCTCTCGAAGGGATCGCCGGCTGTTCCGATGTGCCGGATGTGCAGCTCGGCGGAGCGATAGATTGCATAGCGCATGGCAACATCGTCGCGCTGAACGAGGGCCTGGACATTCGCTTCAAGGAAAGAGAAGAAGGCGGAATCCTTCAGCAATGCGACTTTGACTGCTTCGGCCAGGCCGGATATCCAGTCGCGTTGTGATAACGTCCGCAGGAAGACAAAGTCGTTGATGACGGCGTAAGGAGGCGCGAACGTGCCGGTGAAATTCTTCTTGTCGAACGTGTTGATGCCATTCTTGACGCCTACTCCGGAGTCACCCTGCGAAAGCGCCGTAGTGGGAACGCGGATCAGCCGCACGCCGCGATGGGAGATAGCCGTAGCATAGCCAACCACGTCGAGCAACGCCCCGCCGCCGATCGCCAACACGAACGACTGACGGCAGACCCCGAAGTCATGAATGGCCTCCTGTACGAGGTCGACATACTTCAGGGAGTTCTTCGCCAACTCGCCGCCGGGGATTACTAGCGGCGGGCAAACGGCGGTCATCGTATCTCGATAGTGCAGATGGTAGCCCTCAATTTGTTTCAAGATATTGGGTTCGGTCGATGCCACGCCCTCGTCTACGATGCAAAGTATCTTGTGACGCCCAGGGCCGGCCATGCGCAAGATTTCGGCCAGAACTTCGTTCTCCGGCGCAAAGACGTTGGCCGTAAAGTACACCGGGTACTGGAACCGGACCGCGAATTCCTGAAGGATTGGTTTCATATCAAGTCACTGGAAATAGTTTGGCTAACTCACCCGCGATCACCGAAAGCGACAAAATGGCTGCACCCAAGATCACTCCAGCATGGCCGGCCGCCAATGCCGCATCGAGAACAATCAGAGAGACTACACCCGCATGGACCCCGCCACGGATGTATGTTGCGTAGGGATGGCGATACGCTCTCCAGAGCGGGACGCCTGCCTTGACCACCAGGAGCAGCAGGAAGGGAGTCATGGCCAACAAGCCCGAGGGTTGGCTGAGATGGAGTGCCGCGGCCGCTACAATGACACCCGCGAACAGGATCAAGGCGACTGCGCTGGTTCTATGCGTGCCGCCCATCACCTCACCGCGGCTGAGCAGCGTGATCCCGCTGATATACGCCAGTGGCAGCAGCGGCAGGAACCAGAGATGCGGGAGCAAAGCGGGCGCGGCGGCCAATCCAAGCAGCAGGTTCAATCCGCGGCACGAGCCCATCACCAGCGGGCCCAGCGCGTGGTGCTTCATCCCTGCGTCATAGGCCAGGACACCCAGAACGATCGCGATGGCAATCACGCCGGTGAGGGGCGACGCCAGGAAGGCAACCGCGACGGCAGCAGCCAGTAAAGAGAAACCCACAACGGCCGCACTTCGAGAAGAAATCAGACCGCTTGGAATCGGTCGCTCTGGTCGCTCAGTTGCGTCCAGCGTACGGTCGAAGTAATCGTTCAGGACGACACCGCCGGCATAGAGCCCCACGCTGGCCAGCAGGGGCCAAAGCAGGTGCCCTCTAGGGGCGTCCACCAACAGGAAACCTGTCAGGACATCCGCGCCCGACGTGACCAGATTTGCAGGCCTCAGGAGCCGGAACCATCCTGCAACCCTCGCCATTTCGCGAGTATCGGTCTGCGACTTTACGAGTTCGGCAACGGTCGAGTTCACGTCTGCACTCCTGATCGGCTGTAAACCGGATGGCAAGACCCCAATGGATCCCAACGTGCACGTAGGTCTCCAAACCACGTCGGCTGCAAGATACCCAGAATCGGCAGTAAGTGCGTGAATCAGCATAGCTCGAACGAATCAATTCCGCTAGGTGTGCAAATATTTGCATCTTAAGTGCGAAAACTATTTCACAGGAGCTTGTAACGCCCTCGTCATCTGGTTGGCAGTTATGGTCTCGACGCTATGGCCAGCCAATGAGGCATGGGAGGAGGCAATGGCCGCACCTCGAAACCCACGAAACCCGCCTCCTGCATCCAGCCTCGCAACTCCTCGTCGGAAAATACCCATCCGTTCAGCGTCGTAAGGGCCATGTTCAGTCCGAAGAGCGCCGAGAATGGTGGGGAGGTATGCGACGAGTCCGTCATCATGTCCAGGACATATATGACTCCGCCGGGCGTCAGCGCTTCGAAGGCGCGACGGAAGATGTCCTGGATCGACTCCGGCGATTCCTGGTGCAGCACGCCGAAGATGATAACCGCGTCATTGCCTGCCGGGAAAGACGTGATGTGGTAGTCGCCGGGGAGGATCTTGACCCGCTCGCTCATGCCCGCCTGTCTCACCAGTTCGGCGGCGACGGCGGCGACGGCCGGCAAATCGAGGACGGTGCACGTGATCTCAGGATTGGTCTGGGCGATCAGGGTGGAATAGGCTGCCGGTCCACCCCCAATGTCTAAAAGCTTCCTGCGCCCCTTCAGGTTCAACTGGGGCACGACCGATCGTCCGATGCCCATGGCGCGACCATACATGGAGAGGACAAAGGTGCGTGTGCGCTCAGGATCGGTGCCGAGATGGATTTCTGGCTTCTCCACAGGCTCTCCGCTTTTGACCAGCGTCGCAAGCCTGCCCCACGCTGAATAGACGTCGCGATTGTAACGGATCGCTTTCGAGAGGTCGCCTGGCTTTCCCGGCACGAGAAACGCTGACGTTTCCGGCGTGTTTCTAAATGAAACGCCGTCTTTTCTGAGCAAGCCGATCGCGACGCAGGCGTTCAGCAGCAGCTCAGTGCCGCGAATGTTGGCCTCGAGTGCCTGGGCCAGAGTTGCAGTATCCGCCGATCCCAGCTCCTCAAGTTTTGCAAAAACGCCCAGATCGGATGCCGTGAAAAGAGTCGAGGAACCATAGAACGCGCTCGCCAATTCAATAATGTGGGAAGGATTAGGGAACTTTGCCGCACCGTCGATGCTCATTGTATCTTGTCCTTTTTAAAGAAAATGCAGTATCCGAAACGTGCAAATACCAGTGACCAAAGATTGCTTTCCAATTGATGAATTCTACAGTAAGCTCAGGCTATCGTCATCGCTTCTCGATCGCCAGGTACAGGAAATTGTTTGCCCCTGCCGGTTTAGCAACAGACTCGGTTGGCTCGTCCGATCACTATGAGTGACATCTTCAAGCAACGTCCGTTGAGACTTTTGTTCACAGGAAACTTTGTTTCCATGCTGGGCAGCGGTATGAACGCAGCAGCTCTGAGTTGGTATTTGCTACAGATGACCCACTCGGCGATATCCCTTGGGACGCTTATCCTGTTACAGACCCTGCCGATGCTATTTCTGGCCCCCCTTGCCGGCGTCGTGGCCGATCGCGTGGACCGGCGCGTGCTTGTGATGGCGATGGACGGCGTCAGGGCGCTCATTATTTGCTTCGTTGCCGGTCTCTGCTTGCTCCATAGGGTGACGCTTTTCGAGCTTTATGGAATGAGCATGCTGGTGTCGGCGGCGACCTCGATCTTCTGGCCCACGATGACCGCGCTGACTCAAGAACTGACGTCCAAAGACCAGTACGTGACGGCCAACGCTATGCTCATGGCCGGCGTCCAGTGTGGTTTTCTCGTCGCTGGCGCCCTAGTCGGCTTCGTATACAATCACGTTGGACTGGGTGGTGTTTTGCTCGCGGACGCAGCAACATACGTCGGTTCTCTGATCTGTTACGGCCTGCTGCGCAAGGGACGGCATCTCGTGATGAATCCCGCGGAGAGTGGAACAAATCGCGGCATCGCTGCACAGTTTGCCGGTGACATTTCTGCGTGCTTCCGGTATCTTCAGGGCAACCTCTACATTGTGCTTCTCTGCATCTGTTCTGCTATCATCTTTGCAGCCATATTCGCTCAGAACGTTGTGATGGCGCCATTTGCGGACTTGGTATTGCACTCTGGCGCAGTCGGTTTCGGATGGATCAACGCAGCCTGGGCAATTGGAGCATTGCTCAGCGGCGGAATTGTTCCGCTGATCGTGCGGCGCTTCGGAGTCAAGGTCAGCGTCGCCGCGGCGACCGGGCTACTGGCTGTCGGATGTATCGTTGCTCCGCTTTCCGGTCGTTTGGCGTTTGCCCTGCTCATCTTCCTGATCATGGGCGCAGCACGCGGCGTGAGCATCGTGGGAGTCAATACAGGGTTGATGGAAGTGGTGCCCAAGCACTACATGGGGCGCGTCCAGAACACGTTCGCGATCGTATCCCGGCTGATGCAGATGCTGCTTGGTATGCTATTGGGCGTGGTCGCCCACAATGTGGGTGTCGTGGCCGCGTTTGGCGCTCTTGGGATGGCCTATCTGGTGGCGGCCTTGGCCGCCGCTACAGCAGGATCTCCGTCGGGTATCTTCAAACAGACGCCTTTGCAGCCGGTCACTGCAGAGACGATTTGATCTAAGGAGGCACCATGAGCACCGTATTTGACAGACTGTATTCCACATTGCCGAAGGCTCTCGTCTGGAAGGCGCAGCTGATGTTCACCGGCGTGAAGTATACCGACGCTCTGACTGAGGCAGTGACCGAAGGCGCCGCGCCAGGATACTGGCCCTACCGGCTGCTGTCGGCGGACGGGTCTGGACAGTTTCGACCTGTTCCTTACCTCTTCAAGCTGGCGACAGCGGTGGCCAGGGTGCGGGTCAACGACAAAAGCAACTTTGAGGTCCGCCGGAACTCAGACGGATTCGCGCTGTGGTGCGACGATGAATTTCTCTGTCCGGTGGAGTTCGTACCAAAGCACTCGTGGGCTTCCTTTCGCACTCAAGACGGCAGCAGCTATGCGGAATCGGGCATCGAGCAGCTTGGGGACATGCTCGTGGTCAATCTGACACCGGGCTGTGAATACTTCCTTACAAAGTCGAACTGCAAGTTTTGCGGGTATGGGCGATTCAGCCCCAGGACCCAGGCCCTCGGTCAGATTCCAGGACAAATTCTTCCTCAGACGCGGACGATCGATCGAATGAGTGAGGTGCTCGCCAATGCCTCTAAGAGTGGCGAGGCCCGTCATGTGTACATCGTAGGAGGATCGACGATGAGCCCGGAGGATGAGGTCGAACGATTTGTTCCGGTGATCAAGGCGGCCCGAAAAGCGGTCGGTGACAGGCTCCATGTAACCGCCGGATCGGGCGCGGTGGACCGCGACGGTTCACTTCGGTTCCGCGATGCGGGAGCCGATTCGTGCTGCTACAACATGGAGACGTGGGACGCAGCCACCTTTGAAGCCGTATGCCCCGGGAAGGCAAAGAGCGTGGGCCGGGAACGCTGGATTCAGGCGTTGATCGACGCCGTGGATGTCTTTGGATGGGGAAGGGTAGCATCTGCGTTCGTTGCCGGCGTTGAAGTGCCTCCGCCCGCGCCGGGTATGTCTGTCGACGGTATGTTGTCGAGCATCCACGAAGGTGCCGAGTTCCTGCTCGATCGTGGAATCACGCCGCTCTATTCTCCACTGTGGCCGGTTGAAGGCACAGCGTATGCGGCGGCCGACGGCATTTCGCCAGAGACGTATCTCCAGTTGGAGTATGACATCTGCAAGCTGCGGCAGGACCGCAACTTTCCGGTACCCGACTGGCTCATCTGCTCTGGCTGTTCGTACATGCTGATGGAAGTTGATTTCGACAATGAATTTGGATTGAAATTATCGGCTCGGGCCAATTAACGGAGGGTGGCGAAGGTCGGTAGTAGGCTGGGCTGCGATCCTTCTTGTGAGAATTTCCAATCATTCCACCCTGGGGAAATCATCTGGCCCACTAGCCGAAGGTCCAACCCCTTGCAGTATCACAAACATGTATCGACCCATTGGTTAATATTCTTGGTCGGCCGCGAATAGCCTCATTGTCGCGCTAACTCTTTCTCGATTGCGTCGACCAGGATGGGATCCTCAGGTTTCACATCAGGTGCAAACCGTCCCACTACATCTCCCGAGCGATTGAGCAGAAACTTCTCAAAGTTCCAGACCACTTCAGGCTCTGGATTCGGTGACTTGCCGTAACCCTTCAGCTTAACTCGAAACGGCGTATCGGAACTTTCAATTGCGGTCGGGCGCTCCGATATCAGCGCCTTGTAAAGCGGATGTATATCGGAGCCGGTCACGGAGATCTTCTCGAACATGGGAAATTCCGCACCGAAATTCGTCTGGCAAAAACTCTCGATTTCCTGGTTGGTGCCTGGCTCCTGGCCGGCAAAGTCATTCGCGGGGAACCCTAGGACCACGAGACCATTGCCCCGATACTCTCGATAGAGCTTTCCCAGGCCTTCATATTGTGGTGTCAATCCGCATTTCGATGCCACGTTAACGATCAGCGCAACGCTCCCCTCATACTTGCCAAGGGACTCGATCGTACCATTGATGCGACGCACTGGAATATCATAAATTTCCGCACTCATGGATGCTTCCTCCGCTCTCTTTAGACTGCAATAGTATCGCATCATCGAACATACGATAGTGTCCCTCGACGACACTCCATGCGGGCACAAAATGACCGAATAGGAAAGTGCGGGCGACGGGGAGCGGAGAACTGTGATCTTCCGGATTTCAGCGGGACGTGGAACACCCACCCTTCTCGCTTTTCCAATCCTCATACGAGATGCGCGGAATCGTCATGAATGCGTCGCGCGTTCGTACGTAGATTCCCAACCCGTTCATGAGGCCAATAGCATGCAATTCGTCGGCTTTGATGTAAGGCCCCGTCGTGTCTACATAGCGGTCCTCAATGTAAATGGCGACAACTCGCCCGAGGATGATCCTGGAATGGCCGATCTCCATTGTGGTGTACTCGCGGCACTCGAGCGCGGCGTGCGCCTCGGCCAGTCGCGGCGGCTTCACGACCTGCGACGGAGCGGTGGCGAACCCGGCAAGCGCCACTTCACTCATCTCGGGCGGGAAGTCGATTGCACAAATGTTCATCTTGTCGGCGATGTCCTCGGTGACCACATTGACAACAAATTCGCCGGTGCTCCGGATGTTGCGGGCGGTGTCCTTCGGAACGAACAGCTCGCCCGGCCGGTTGGCGACGCCCACGCCGATAATCGGCGGGTCGGTGCAGAGGTAGTTGTAGGCGCTGAAGGGCGCCGCATTCAGCTTGCCGCTCTCATCCATGCTGGTAATCAGCGCAATAGGCCGCGGCGCAACTAAGCCCGCTAGCAGCTTGTCGGCGTGGTCGGCAGGGCCCCGTTCGAGGTCAAAATTCATTGGTCGAGCACTCCTTACGATTTGATGATATCGGAGCAGGCAAAAGTCTTCAGACTTCTCACTCTCGCTATACGCAGGTTGGTGCAGAGAAGATGCAGCTTAGGACTTGCACATCAAGGTCCAGATCGATGTCGAAGGACCTCACACCGAAGCGGAACTCATAGCTTGAAAGGCGCTGATCCAGGATCGATTCGGTCAGAGATCGATTTACCTGGGCGCATCCACTCCGATTTGTTGGTCGTAAGACGAGGTCGGCAATAGTCTCGATCTCATCCATCATTTCAATTCATCGGAGCCTCATCTCCGCTTCTCAGAAAACGAGTCGCGAGGAAAATATCGGTACGAAATCGACTGTAGCGATGTAGCAGCAAAAAACAGATGCTTGGCTGAAATAGTTAAAATCGCATTAAATATCTCATTTTAAGCTGGTCGCGGCGGAGGGATTCGAACTCCGGTCTCTTCTCCACGAACAGGCCGAAATCCTTAAGAGCCTTCAGTTTTAAAAGGTCGAGCACCGCCTCGTGCTTCTCGATCGCTTGATCGAAAGTCGACTTTACGTGCTCATTGATGTACGACTCCACGAAGAGCCTTAGAAATCCCGCACAGACCGGCTCGGCAGCCGCCATCTGCAACACAATAGTCGCCCACTGAGAGTGCATGGGTATGAACCTTCTCTCTCACTCAAGTCCGCAAAATCGTAAAGCGTGTCAACGAGAGAAGGTTAAACTCTTCATTGTCCTCCCATTTACCAACTCTCGATTGGACGGTCCAGCGACGGGTTTCGCCAGAAAGGCTGCCCGAACAGCCCGATTGAGGTCGAATTGATGAAGAAACCCCAAGCCTAGATCCGACTTTCCAATGGAGCCCAAATCTTCGCCTAACATCCGACAGGCACCGAATCATCGGGCAAACGGCATGGGCCAACTGGCATGCAATTCCATCAGCAGAGAAAACACGCCGTTTCCATGGAGGCCATCAGGCGCATTTCGCGGCAGCAAAGGCACTTGAGCGAAGAGGCTCTAGTGCGGACAAATGCCCAAAACCTCTTGCGGCCTTGTTGCGGCGTTGCCAACCGAAGTAGTGAATGATAAAGGACGTTATCGCGGATCATTTCTCCGGCAACTCGCAGGCAGGTTGCCGTGTCACCTATCCGATTAGCCGGTTTTGCGGCCACCTGCCGAGAACACTGATCGACTTAAATAGCTCAATGAGCGCTTTGCCCTGTAGGCATCAACTGAGACGAAGCTACCGAGAACCCGACTTTGACGGGACAACAGGACAGTTTCGTACGTCACCCGTCCTGAATGAAGCCTGATATTGCTTGATGTGCCCGCCGCAACCCGGATGACCGGCGCAGGCTCACGCAACCGTTCAGTTTCCCCAGGGGATCCCGCAACTCCAGACAGACCCGAGCCTATTTCCCTTCGCCTCGGACGCGGACAGCGCCGGGTTCAACAGGAAGTGCTGCGCGCTTCTTGCCCCATTCTTCGCGGGGAAACGCCTTCATTGCGGTCTGCCGTTTTCGAATTTATAAAACCTTCAACACCACCAAGGTCATGTCGTCTGCCTGGGGGGTTGTCCCTCGAAATTGGGCCACAGACGAATAGATGCTTTCAACCAATTCCTCAGCACTCTCTTGCGGGTGCGAACTCACGATCGTTGCCAGGCGTTTCTCCGAGTATTCCTCTCCTGTTGAGCTCTCTGCCTCCACAATTCCGTCCGTGTATAGAACGAGAACGTCTCCCTGGCAGAGAGTGACCACATCCCGCCTGTACTCTGAATCGGGGAGTATACCTAGCACCGGACCTCCTTGGTCTAGCCGACTTGGGTCTGCGCCAGCACGAACCAGGAGTGGCGGATTATGTCCTGCGTTCGTGTATTCGAGGGAACGCGATCGAGCGCAGAGTTTCCCATAGAAGAGGGAAATGAAACGGTGTCCGCCTGTGACCTGATGAACGACGTTGTTGAACGCATATAACAAGTCATTTGTGCCAAGAAATCTTGGCGCCTCCATGCGAAGGATAACTTCGATGGACGGCATCAACAGACCGGCAGCGACTCCCTTGCCCGCAACATCAGCAATGACTACCGCAATTTCCCCTTTAGGGAAGCTCTGAACAAGCTCTTTTGGCCGTGTTTTGAAAGGGCGCGGCTTTAGCCACGCCGCCTGACGGGCCCATGAAATATCGGGCTTTAGCCCCCGAGGGAATGCGTTTTCAATCGTTTACA
>Ga0182030_10014775_pt1 | contig 15362 bp, 11 predicted proteins | sample 812S3MmetaG_FD_121299 | JGI IMG/M metagenome (GOLD analysis project Ga0182030, IMG submission 121299) | Permafrost microbial communities from Stordalen Mire, Sweden - 812S3M metaG (Illumina Assembly) | ecosystem: Environmental > Terrestrial > Soil > Wetlands > Permafrost | place: Sweden... | reverse complement strand
GTTGTCCGGCGTCCAAATTACGGTTCTTCCAATGTCGGTCAGCTCATCTGTTAAATCATTGCCCGTGTCTAGAGTACGAACCCTCAGCGTATATTTCTCGTGCCCTTCTGTGTCCGTCGAGTAGGCCAATAACTGACCATTTGGGCTAGGAGATAAGCATCCTAGGCTGAAAAACTTGTAGTTCTGAGCTTCTTTATTGCCATCGAAGAAGACGACAGCATCGCCAGGCTTCTGATTGCGTCCATAGCGCAAATAAATTGGGTATAGGGTTGTTTTGATCATTCGTGAGAAATAATAGAAACCATCATCTTTCAATGTGGGGCAAGAGTCATCTACATCCGCCATCATTGCTTTACGACGCTGAACATATGCATCGATTTCTGGCTTTAAAGGTTCTAGGAAGGAGTTCGTGTAGGCATTTTCAGCACTGATATAGGCATTAATTTCAGGGTTCTTCACGCCATCCTTGGGTTCTTTCCAATCTTTGTCCCGCAACCAGGCAAAAGGATCAACTGTCCTGAACTTTCCATCATGAAAAACACTAACTTGCACTCTGGGTTCGGCTTTGGGTACTTGCATTGTTTCGGCTTTCGATCTCTTTAAGGGAGTTTTGTCGTCTGGATGTAAGAAGTCTTCCTCGTCTTGGCCTGATGCAATGGCTGGCATTGCCATACATATGGAAACTAAACTGGTCAGTATTATGCTCTTCATGCGGACCCCCCTATTTTTCTGTAGGGTAGGACACTTTTTCCAGCGGCGTCAAACGAAAAATATGGAAGACCTGTCTAAGCCAGGTCGCTATTTCTTCTCTTTGGCTTCCGGAAGGAACCCGCCCACTTGGGCATCCCAAAGAGTTTTGTAGAGGCCTCCTTGAGTCAATAGCTCCGCATGGGTGCCGTCGCCTACGATCTTGCCCTTATCAAAGACTAAGATGCGATCCATGTGGAGGAGAGTAGACAGACGATGGGCAATCACCAGGGTGGTTTTGCCTTGCATGAGATCCCAAAGACTGTCCTGGATTAATCTTTCTGTAATAGTATCAAGCTGGCTGGTGGCTTCATCAAGAATCAGGATGGGTGCATTTTTCAAAATAGCTCTGGCCACGGAGATTCGTTGACGTTGGCCACCGGAGAGTTTGACGCCCCGCTCACCGACAAAGGATTCGTATTTCAGCGGCAAGCTCTGGATAAATTCATGGGCATGGGCACGTTTTGCGGCGTCAATGACCTCTTTGTCTGTGGCCTCGATCCGACCATAACGGATGTTATCCATGAGGGACCGGTTAAATAACGACGGATCTTGAGGGATCATGCCGATATGCTCACGCAAGCTCCTTTGGGTTACGTCGCGGATATCCTGAGCATCAATATATACATGTCCGTCCGATACGTCATAGAGTCGCAGAATAATGTTGACGAATGTGGTCTTACCGCTGCCTGAATAGCCAACAAGCCCGACTTTCTGGCCGGGTAGGATGGTTATGGACTTGTTTTCAAACAGGGGTGATGCTCCCTTGTAATGGAATTTAACATGATCAAAGCGGATCTCGCCGCGGCTGACTACCAGGTCTTTTGCATCTGGGACATCGGTGATTTCAACGGGTTGAGCCATGGTGCGTAACGCTTGGGTTGCTTTACCCAGCATTTGTGAAAAGTGAGAAAAGTCCCGGGTCATCTCCCACAGGAAGTCAACAATCGAGATGTTAATGCCCAATACAAGAGCAAAGTCACCTACCGAGATCGTGCCGTCATAGCGGCCCTTAATTAGCAAATACAGTGTTATGCCCAGGTAGGCCACGAAGGAGTAACCATAGGCAAGGAATATCCAGAAATAAGACCACTGCAACCTTTGCTCAGCCTGGACGGCAGTCTCAAAGACCGCATCAAGATTTTCCCGCTCGCGCTTGGTACGTGCAAACAAGCGCACGGACAAGATGTTAGAAAGCACATCCACCAGCTTACCGGTAATGGTCGAGCCAATTTCCGACCAGGCATCCGATTGCTTGGTTAAGCGGCCGGAAAACAGCAAAGAAATACCAACAAAGAAAGATGTCCAGGCCAGCATGGCTATGGCAAAGACCCGATTTACCTGCCACAGGGTAAAGATGGCGATCGTAATGCCGAGAAAATGACTCAAGAAGCTGTCGATGGACACATGAATGATCTCAGGAATGCTGTACGTAAGGTCATTAACCTTGTTGGCAAGGCCGCCTGAAAACGCGTTTTGGTAGAAGTTATGACTCTGGTTGATCAGCTTGCTGAAGTTAGTGTGCGCAATGCGCTGCCGCAGGCGAGGTACCATCTTAATCTCGACCATATAGCCATAAACGCGATAGATCGTGGACATGGTGAATGCCACTAAAAAGTAAGCCCCAGCCGGTATCATGAGGGCCTCAAAGATGGTTTCCGCTGGCGATTCGGCTACCCTATCCAAAATGACTTTCAGTAAATAAGGCCTCAAGGATAAATCAATAGCCCAAGCAAAGGCAACAAGGATCATAATCCCAATGGCCCCTTTGAATGGCTTGATCACTTTAAAAATAAAGCGAGCCACATCCTTTCCGGTAATATCGATCGTCATTTTTGCCCCGAGGGGGATTCCTTTTTTATTTTCCCACACTGCGATGTGGGTTGAAAGACGTGTTTATCCTGGTATTTTACCGCTCCGGGCAGGTTTTCTCAAGGAAAATCGCTGGGCATGGCTCTGAAGATGAAAAGAAGGTTGGTGGCTCAGGTTCGTCAAGCGTGCGAAGGCTTCAATTTGAGGGCAAAGCCGTTGTCGAATGAGAGTTTGAACGCACCAGCTTGACTCTCCTGGATGCGCAGCGACTCTGTACAGAAATACAGAGTCGCTGCGCGACGCATTTTGCGCTGGACCCCTGCTTTCGCAGGGGAGGCAAGCTGGTGCGACATGCTTATTGCTTTGAAGTAATTTATCTTGCTTAGTCCCCGACCATAAATCTCTGACTAAGGCTGCACGACCTTAGATGAAAGGATCATAATCATCTGGCGGCCTTCGAGCTTTGGCTTCATGTCTACTTTGGCTTCCTCGATTAGGTCCTCGCAGATGCGGTCTAGCAGTTTCAAGCCATATTCTTGGTGAGCCATTTCGCGACCGCGATAGCGTAAAGTGATCTTTACCTTGTCACCTTCGGACAGGAATTTCTTCATGGCGCGCAGCTTGACGTCATAGTCATGATCGTCAATCATGGGGCGCAGCTTGATTTCCTTAACCTCGATGATCTTTTGCTTTTTCCTCATCTCGGCGCGTTTTTTCTGCATCTCGTACTTGTACTTGCCATAATCCGAGATTTTAGCGACGGGCGGGTCCGCATTGGGGGATATCTCAATGAGATTGAGTCCAGCATTAAATGCACGCTCAAGGGCATCCTTTATTGAAACAACGCCAACATTTTCACCATTTTCATCGATGAGTCGAACCTGCTTAACACGGATCTGTTCATCTACGCGTGGGCCATCCTGGACGGGAGGCCTTGGTCCTTCATTACTAGGTCTAACTATGGTAGTTTTCTCCACTTTGTTAATTAAATTGTCACTCTAGCTATCTCTAATGGAAAGCCGAATTAAGTATGTATTTTAACCTGGCATTTTTGCCAGATCAACTAGTTTAGCAATTACGTCGTCAAGTGCAAGAACATCTTGCGATTGACCGCCTAACATTCGCATGGCGACCTGACGCTCTTCCACTTCGCGTTTGCCTACAACAAGAATCACAGGCACTTTCGAGTTGCTCAGTTCACGGATTTTGTAACTTATCTTTTCATTACGCAAGTCTGCTTCTGCTTTAATGCCTGCTTGGCGCAGCAAAGTCATGACCTCTTTTGCATATTCAGCGCTTTCATCTGTAATTGTTGCCACAACTACCTGCAAAGGTGCAAGCCAAAACGGAAACTTGCCTGCATAATGTTCAATCAGGATACCCGTAAAGCGTTCGAAGGCACCCAAGACTGCACGATGCATCATCACCGGGTGGCGCTTTTCGCCATCTTCGCCTACGTAATAGGCATCCAAGCGCTGGGGCATGATATAATCCAGTTGTAGGGTGCCGCACTGCCAGCTACGACCGATGGCATCGCGCAAATGGAATTCCAGTTTAGGGCCATAAAAGGCGCCATCGCCGGAGTTAATTGAAAACTCAAGGCCACTTTCGATTGCTGCGGATTTCAGAGCTTCTTCGGCGCGGTCCCACTGATCGTCGGAGCCCGCTCTGACGGCTGGGCGATCGGCAAACTTGATGACAATGTCATGAAAGCCTAGTTCTTGGTATATCTCTATCAGTTCCTTGTAGAAGGATTTAGCTTCTTCGCGGATTTGATCTTCCGTGCAGAAGATATGTCCATCATCTTGAACGAAGGCGCGCACGCGCATGATACCATGGAGCGAGCCAGATGGTTCATTACGGTGACAGCAACCGAACTCCGCCAGTCTTAATGGCAGGTCCCGATAGCTCTTAATGCCCTGTCGGAATATCTGCACGTGACAAGGACAGCTCATGGGCTTGACCGCATAGTGCCTGCCATCGGGCGTTTCGGACGTAAACATATGTTCATGGAAATTCGCCCAGTGGCCTGATTTTTCCCATAAGGATCTGTCCACAATTATGGGTGTATTCACTTCAGAATAATTATACTTCTCAAGCTTCCTGCGTATATAGGCCTGCATGGTTTTATAAAGCTGCCATCCCTTGGGGTGCCAGAAAATGCCACCGGGGGCTTCGTCCTGGAGATGAAACAAGTCCATTTCCTTGCCGATCTTACGGTGGTCACGCTTTTCCGCTTCTTCCAGTTGGAACAAATAGTGATCCAGCTGTTCCTTCGAAGACCAAGCCGTGCCATATATACGCTGCAACATGGCATTGTTAGAGTCGCCCCGCCAGTAAGCGCCGGCCAGCTTCATCAGCTTAAAGGCGCTTCCCAACCTGCCTGTTGTGGGCAAGTGAGGGCCGCGGCATAAATCTATGAAGTTGCCTTGGCGATAAAGTGTAATGGGCTCATTGCCCGGGATGCTCTCGATAATTTCTACTTTATAGTGCTCACCCATCTCGCGGAAAAGTTTGACGGCTTCTGCGCGGTCCCATTCTTCACGGACGACGCTCTCGTCTCGGGCCACAATTTCGTGCATGCGAGCTTCGATTTTAGGGAAGTCATCAATGGAGAGAGGCTCCTTGGGTGCAATGTCGTAATAGAATCCATTCTCGATTGCAGGACCAATGGTGATTTGGGTATCGGGGTATAGTTCCTTAATGGCTTCGGCAAATACGTGTGCAGCATCATGGCGCAAGACCTCAAGGCCTTCTTCCGTTGTACGGGTGATGATCTCCAAGGCGGCATCTTGGGTAATGGTTGCGGTTAGATCCATCAACTGACCGTTTACTTTTACAGCGACTGCATCCTTAGCAAGTTTTTTGCCAATGGACTCAGCAACGGCCAGTCCGTTAACGGCACCCTCAAACTCACGGATGGAGCCATCCGGCAAAGTTATTGCAACCATAAAATTTTCCTTACATTCAGACATATGCTTCATCATACTATACTTATTATGGCCGATTTCAATTTTCGTCAAGCTTTAGCTGGAAAAAGGTGCACGAATTTACATGGCAGTGGGATTCTAGCACTATCAAGGTATGAGCCGATCGTGCTTGACCGCCTTGTGAATGAAGGCATCCAAGAATGTCCCTGATGCCGGCACCATATCATATCTTTCCGGGTGAAATTGGATCAGGTAGACCTTCCGGTCGTGGGAACAGATCATGGCATGTTGGGTAATATCACTGCTGGCATCCGTATGAAAGCCGTGGGGAACCTCTACGACGCAATCATCATGATCCATGAGCACGTTCATTTCCCTCAGGCCCGAATGGGCGAGTTCGCATTTTCCGTTAAATCGAACGGGGACCACATCTTTTTCCGATTTAGAGCATTTTCTGACTTTGCCGCCCAGTTGCTCGGCTATCATTTGCATGCCATAGCAGAGTCCCAAAATAGGGATGTTCAGTTTGAAATAGTCCTCATGAGCGCGCGGACTACCTGCATCTAGAACCGAATCGGGACTGCCTGTGATGATGAGGGCGCGCGGATTTACTTTCCTTATATCAGCGATGGGCGCCAAGCCTTCGAGAATCGTATAGTTTACACCCCACATCTCCAAGCGTCGAGCAATAGCGGGCGTGGCAGGAGAGCCCATGTTGAGTACGAGTATGTCGGCTTCCTGGATGCCCTGTTGGTAACACCCAGCTAGCTGGGTGGCTATAATCAGTACAAGCAGAAATCGCGTAATTTTGAACATACGTATTTATCGTCCTTCGAGGGCAAATTTGTCAAGACACCTTGTATTGTAGATCAATTTTTGACCCAAACAAACATCTCAAAATATGTCTTAGTAATCAGTGAGATAGCCCTGTAGTCTGGTCAATAGGATAAAAAGGGATTAAAATCAACGAAAGCTATAAATATGGGGGACATAATGATCAAGATACGCGATTCTCTAACCTGCGCTTTGTTCACGTCAGCATTACTGGTAACGCCATCATTGGCATCTCAGTCTGAGCTAGTAGTAAAAGCCGATTCAGCCACCTACCTTGGGCAGCTCATTCAGAGCACGGGAGCAGGTGTTTATGAAGTTAAAGCCCCCAACTTGGCCTTTGCCATAACCAGTGGCTATGTTCCTGCAAAAGATGAGCCTAGCGTTATTGATCTGATCAATAAATATTACATCTATGGCGAGGAAGAGAAGTTTTATCGTGAGGTTAAAAAGCTCAGCGACCGCGGCAATCCTGCAGCTTGGGGCTTTTATGGTACCTACCTTGCAACGGAAAATATGAATTCCAAGAACAAAGATTATCATGAAGGCATGAAACTCTTGGCGAGGGCAGCGGCCGCTGGTGTGTCTTCAGCTAATAATAACCTCGGCATGATGCTCTCGTATGAAAGTAAGGTTGATGAAGCGTGTAAGATTTTTAGTAGGGGTAAGGCCAATGCTCATGATTTGACCAATTACGGATTGATTTTACTTGAGCAGAAAGACCCTGTTGAGGTTTACCTGCCTGTACTAACCCAGGCCGCTGAAGCAGGCGATCCTAGCGGCGCTGCGGCTCTTGCGGAATACTATTCCACACCTGGTGTCGATTATAATCAGAAGGAAGCGCTTACATGGTATCTCATTAGTTATCATGGCTCCAGCTCAATGGATGTGTTCGGTGGCTTTGAGAACATGATTAATTTCATGAAGGAATTGAAAATTGATGTAACCGATAGGGCGCGAGCTAAGGACGATGCTCGAATTTGGTTGAAAAGGCACCCGCAAGCTTTTATTGACAGCTTTGGTCTGTTCCGTCTGGGTGCGCAAATTGGGTCTGAGGAGAGCAATGGTAGTGTTCGATACCAGAAGCAAGATTCGGTACTGGCTTGCTTTTGGACTTATTACGCCATGGGTGACAAGGATACTTTTGCGGCCTCTCTTGTTCCCTTTCTCAAAAGGGGTGACGCCAACGCTTATTACATGCAAGCACACCTGGATCGCGGATTTGTGGGCGCGCCAAATTCTACGTCCAGAAGGGACAATCTGCAAAAAGCAGTGGCAAAAAACCATCCATTAGCATGTCTCGAGCTAGCCCTTGATCTTTGGATTGAGGGGTATTTATGCAGAGAAGTCATACGCGTAGAAAAATTCAGAAAGGCATACGAACTTTTGAAGACAGGTTACGATGTTTGGTACAATACTAAGCACCAGGGAGCCATTGGCGAGCTGATCTTCTTTTTGGGCTACTTCGTCGAGCACGGTATAGGTGTTACGGCCGAGGACCAAGAGTTGCCAGCTATGGATTATTATAAAGAAGCCTTTGACTGGACGCCATTGGTTGCAGGTTACTTGGGCCGAGAGATTACAGATGATCCCATTAAGAGTTTTGCTTATCTAACTGTAGCGAGGCCCTTCTACACCCAAGGCGACTGGTTTGGGGGTGTTCACCATTGGCAGAAAATGAGAACGCAGCTAACCCAGGATCAACAGGTTGCTGCGCAAGCAGAAGCTAGATCCATAATGAAAAAATCTTTAGGTCTGAGCTGGAACGTATACCAGCGAGTTGTCGCAGGCTTATCTGAGGATTTCTCAGGGCTCTAATAGAATTTATCCTGGTACGAAAAAACTCGGTGCCTTCGCGCCGGGTTTTTTCTTTCCTTTATTTTCTCCCTTTGCTATAAGCAAGGCTATTGCCAATAATCTCGGAGAGAAAATGAGACAAATCATTATTAGTTTGTTGTTGAGTGCGATCGTCTATTCGCCAAGTATTGCAAGCTTCTCGGATGAAGAGAGTATAGGCTCTGTGGGTGGTGACAACACAGCTCAGTCTCGTTGGGTGGGTAATCTTCTAGACGACAGCTATGAATCGCCAGATATTGGACGTCACTCTTTGCCTCAAGATACACCGAAATCAAACACCGGTGCCAAATCATTGTCCGACAAGGCAGACGTGAAGATTCTTACATTCAGTAGCATGGAAAGTGATCTCCGTGCGGTCAAGCGCCCCTCTTTTTTGTATTTTCACACTCAGGCTTCCTCTTACTATAAACTGTGTGATCCCGATGGTGGCGCCACACTTGCTTTTTTGTATGCAACTTGCATGTCTGATCTACAAGAGCGCATATACGCTAGACACCTGGAGGCACCCGTCTCCTCTACAGATAGCTTGGAAGATGAGCCCATAGAGAAGATAAATCTAGTCAGGACGTTATTCAACTATACTCTCGCGCGGTTTATAGCTATACACGAAAGCATGAAGGACCTTGAAATGGATAGCTTGAGGGCTCTTGGTAGGCGATTATCTTATGCTTTGAGAACTGATCAAATACTTACCTACAGACTCTTAGACGATATCTTAGGTTCCTGGCTGCGGCGTAATTATGTTAATCTGAAGGATTATCTTATCGATGTGACCTATCCTGAATTGAAGCGGGGGGGCGTCATTAAGGGTATTCAGTATAGGAGGCCAGGCACTCTTGGCTGGTACCCCCTAGGAAATGTTTTACATCATTACTGCACATCAAACCTGAAATCTATCACTGCCAGAAATAGGCAAGATTATTTTCTGGATACTTCCCTATTACCACACATAATGAAAGCTTACGATGTTCAGCGCGCGTTCGATCAGAAACTGCGCAGCGATTATAAAGTGATACGAACCACAATGCTTGATCCAACAGATGGTACGGTTGTGGTTATAGAAAAGTTCATTCCTGTTAGTGAGGATCCGAAGGTAGCGGTGCCTAAAAGTCAGACTGCGTGGAGCACTAAGGCCAAGGGTATAAGCTTGAAAGCCAAAGATGAACCCAAAGCTGAGAGTAGTGCTAGCATAGAAACTGCATTGGGCCCCGCCATTAAGGTGGGTAGTAAGAATACTTCCCCTTACAATGCGGGGAATCCAGGCCCTTCCAAGAAGCCTTTGGGTAAAACAACTCCTCCCAAAAAGGGTAAAAATAAGGCTGGTAGTAAGCTTACTCAGCCTCTACCAACACTATAGATTTTTCATACTTGTTGATCAGCTGAGGCATCTCATGGCGGTTCTTCGTGCTGTTGCCGATCTTCAGCTGATTGCCCAAGGCTTTGGTGAGCATAGGCATTATCTGGTCGGTTTTGACTGCGTAGTTTATATTCTGAGTGATCGTGCCAATGGTCTCGAGGGCAGCCATTTGATTGAAGGTTGCCTTAATCACGCCAATTACAACGCCGTTTTCGCTGATCAGCGGGCCGCCAGAGTTACCTGGTTGTACGGGCACATCGATCTGATATACGGCTGGGTCGCCGCGGATGCCGCTGAAAGCGTTGATTCTACCGAAAGTCGCTTTTTGTTCACGGCCCTGTATTACCATTAGTGGATAGCCCAAAGTCAACACGCCTTCACCCTTAGCGACGCCTTGTTGTGTACCCAGTTTAACAGGTCTTCCTGTAACATTTGCCTTGGCCAGCACGATATCTATATCCCGGTTTTCACTGACCACACGGGCCGGAACTCGCTCACCCTTTGCCGTTGTGATAAAGATTTGGCTAGCGCCTTGAACCACATGATAATTGGTGATGAAATAACCGTCATCGGTGACGAAGAATCCCGTTGCAACCTTGCGCTGGCCTAAATTAGTGCCAGGAGCCATTTTTGCTTCATCCATGGCGAATTCTGTGCCCTGGGTTTGTGCGAGATTTTTCTGATGGGTTTCACAAGCGTTAAGAAATCCAGCTAGTGGGAGAACGATTGAGAGAATAAGAGCTTTTTTCATTTTTTTTGCAGCCTTCTTTCTGTGCTTGAGTTCAGTCTAGAAGGAAATAGTTAAGGGAAGATGAAGGGGTTTGTGCAAAATGAAAATATTATTGTTTGGAAATGAAGCAGACTCCTCTTGGGTTAATTATGCATGCTTGCATATATCCTTATGAAGTATATAATATACTTTGAATGAAGCGGCTCAATTTTTAGAATAAACAAGACCAACTACAAACAGGAAGGTAAAAACATGAATAAGTTCAAAACTCTAATACTCTCTCTTCTGCTAACCATGTCCTTTATGACTGCATCAGAAGTGCTTGCCCAGACCGGGGATTATGGTTCCTCTGGTAGTGACGAACAGTCTGCGATGCCTCAAGAAGGGCAAGGTGATTCTGGAGCAGTTGCACCAACGGACTCAGCTGCACCCGCACCTGCAACACAGGCCAATCGTCCTATGTTGACACCTGAGGGAGAGCTGAAAGGTGCCTTTGGCGAGTGCTATGAAGCTTGCGTTACCAAGGCTTGTCCGGCAGTACGATCCGCTGGAAACGTCCTCGCGCTTGGCCCTCTGACTAGCTGCGGACTGTGTATCTATGACCGCAACGGGACGGCAGCTGCTGTGAAACTGGACTTCACGCAACAATGTGGTGTCTGCAAAGACGCTTGTGGCAAGCCTGAAATGCAGAAGGCTACAAAAGATTGTGGCAACTGTGTGACTGACCACTGTATTGATGATCCATGCAAAGGTCCTAGAAAATAAGACTTAAGAAACGAATAACCCAATAGTACCAGATCACACCTTAACCGGCGTGATCTGGTATCCTCATCTCCGCCCGAAAAGTCTTTCGATATCGGCCAGTTTTAGTTCCACATAAGTAGGCCGGCCATGGTTACACTGGCCCGAATGGGGGGTTTCTTCCATTTGTCGCAAGATGGCGTTCATCTCAGGAATAGTCAATCTACGACCCGCGCGGATGCTGCCATGACAAGCCATGGTGCCGCAGACTTCCTCGATTTTTTCTTTCAAACTCAAGGTTTCCCCAAAGGTATCAATCTCGTCGGCCAGGTCTTGAACTAGTTTACTAATGTCAAACTCGCCCAAGAGTACAGGCACTTCACGCACCAAGACGGAACTTCCGCCAAAATCCTCGATGATGAGGCCAAAATCAGCAAGCTGGTCTTTGCGTTTTAGCAGCTCTTCGGCTGCTTGTTCACCTAAGGCAACCACCTCTGGTACCAACAGCGTCTGTCTTGTGACGCCACGCTCTTGTAAACCTGCCTTCATCTTCTCATAGACCAGCCGTTCGTGTGCCGCATGTTGATCTACAACAATCAGCCCTTCTGCGGTCTGGGAGATTATGTAAGTTTCATGAACTTGAGCTTTGGCATCCCCCAACGGAAAGGAAGCAAGCTCATCATGAGGTATTTCTTGAATTTGGGGTAGGCTGGCGTAGGCTTGTTCCATCGGTTCAACGGTGGCCAGCGCCGTTTGGGTATAGGATCTGGCAAGGCCTGGTAACGATTGCGGGCGATAGTTGTTACCATAAGAACCCGAATATTGATAAACCTGGGCTGACGGTGTGCTTATGGAGCTTTGAAAACGATCAAAAGCTTCCTGAGCAACCGTGGTGGATGCCCTGTGGCCTGCGTTTTCGATAGTGTTTTTCAGGGCGCTCACGATTAATCCTCTCACCAGACCGGACTCTCGAAAGCGCACTTCAGTTTTGGCAGGGTGAGCATTCATATCCACCATATTGGGTGCGATGTCTAGAAAGAGAACGACCATAGGGTGGCGATCCCGGGCTAAGAAATCTTGATAAGCACCGCGGATAGCTCCTTGAAGTAGTTTATCCTTCACGTAACGGCCATTGACGAAAAGGTACTGCTGACTGGCATTACCCCTGTTCATGGTGGGTAGGCCCGCGTATCCGGAAATCCGGTATCCTTGTCGTTCCGCAAGTATCGGCAGGGCATTGTCCGAAAAGTCTTGACCGAGAATAACCGAGAGTCGGGCTAGACGAGCTTCATTCAACTCTTCAGTTTGAGAAACGGCGTTGAGGTGGGTTTTTCGATCATCTTTAAGAGTAAAGCCAATGGCTGGGTGCGCCATGGCAATCCGATTCATCACATCCGTAATATACCCCATCTCCGTCGATGGGGTTTTTAGGAATTTGAGCCGGGCAGGGGTTGCGAAAAATAGATCGCGAACCTCAATGTGGGTACCTGTGGGTAGAGAGGTGGGAACGAGCTCAGACTTGGCGCCTCCCTCCACATTAAGTTGCCAGGCGTCCTGTGAGTCCCTACTGCGGCTGGATATGCGCAGGCGGCTGACGGCACCGATAGAGGGCAGAGCTTCGCCGCGGAAACCCAAGCTGGTGATGTTAAAGAGATCATCATTAGGAAGCTTAGATGTGGCATGGCGCTCCACGGCTAAGAGCAAATCCTTGTCAGACATGCCCTTGCCGTTATCTTGAATGGAGATGTAACTGGATCCCCCCTCGCGCACATGTACATCGATTTGGGTTGCGCCCGCATCGATGGCATTTTCGACGAGCTCCTTGACCACCGAATAAGGCCTGTCAACCACCTCACCGGCGGCGATTTGGTTGATAAGGGTATCGGGAAGGAGTCTTATGGTCATGCAGCTTTATCCTCAGTCAGGTATTTCTTGGCTAGAATCTTACCTTCTTCTACGGCCGGTTGATCGAAGGCATTAATCTTCATCAAACGCGCCATGATCATGGTTTCCAGCATAAAATGCATCATCAATCCGCCCAGGGCCTGCTCATTAACAGCAGGTATATCAAAGACCCGGACGGGAGATCCCCGGCGGCTTAATGTTTCAATCGTGGCTTGTTGCTCGGCCTGCATCAGATCGCCCATGGAATGACCAGAAAGGGTGCCCTTACTTTGTACGGGAGACCCAAGGCCCTTGTGATGGGTTGCTAATACGGTGAACATCTTATCCTTAGGGCCATCCAAATAAAGCTGTAATTGGCTGTGTTGATCCACGGTGCCATAAGCGGCAATGGGTGTAATGCCCTTACCCTCTTTGCCGAGGCTTTCAGCCCACAGCTGTCGATACCACTTGCAGAAAAGTTGCAGACGATCGCAATAGGGCATCATGACGGAAAGAGAGTGTCCGTTCGTGTAATTTCCCATGGTCCAGGCGCTGCCAGTTATATAACTTCCAGATTCATTCCCGTTGAGCACTTGCTTGGCACCTTCAAGGATTTTCCGGGCATCCAGGCCAGCAATCATGGCCGGCAGGAGCCCTACAACGGACAATGCCGCAAAGCGGCCGCCGATAAGCATATCGTGAGGTAGGGTAGGGAACTTCATTTCCTCAGCGATGCTTCTCAGCTCAGAGTTTTTAGGTTCAGTAATGATCAAAAACTGTTCTGAAGTTGGCTGCACGCTTTGCTTTTGCATGAACTCAAGAATTGAGTGGAGCTGACACAGGGTTTCTGCCGTGCCCCCCGACTTGGATATAACGATAAAGCCAGTGTTTTTAATGTTCACCGAGCCAAAGAATCGATCAAAAGTATCCGGGTCGATATTGTCCAGGAACACGAGCCGGGGCCCGTTCGATCGGAAATCCCATTGGTCTTGAGCCAGAGCCACTAGAGCCTGCCCGCCCAAACTGGAGCCACCGGTGCCCAAGACAACCACGGACTTGAAATTCTCACGGAAACCGGCGGCAATGCCTTCCAGTTCCGACACCCGGAAATCTTCTTCGGGAAGATTGAGTACAGGCAATTTGCCAGCAGCTTTATCGGCCATAATCGCACCGAAAGCTATTTTCGCTTGGGATACAAGCTCGGAATCAATATTAGTATCAGAAAACGTTTGTGTAAAAAACATAGGTATACCTCATTTACTTCAGGCTGATAGTACGGGATGTTTCGTGAAATGTTAAGCAAAAATGGTGTGAAATGTCTCTTGGAGAGCTTTATCCAGTTCCTGCATAGGGATCTGCTGGCCCTGGTTATGTATAGAGGTCACGCCATGCTCGGTGATGCCGCAGGGAACAATGCCTTGATAATAACTAAGGTCGGGTGCAAGATTAATAGCAATGCCATGGAGTGTAATCCATTTTTTCACCCGCACCCCGATGGCCGCGATTTTATCGTCCGTGGTGTCCGTACGCTGTACCCAAAGGCCAACGCGGCCATCTCGGCGGTCGCAGGTTATCCCTAGTTTCTCAAGAGCTTGGATGATCCATTCTTCTAAGGCATGTACGTAAGCCCGCACATCACGACCCCTCTTGTTCAGATCAAGCACAAGATAGACGACCCGCTGACCGGGGCCGTGATAGGTGACCTGCCCACCTCTGCCTGTCTCGATTACGGGGCAGAGAGCGTTCAGAACGTCTGTCTTCTTGGCACTCGTTCCGGTCGTGTATACATGGGGGTGCTCTAGCAGCCAGACGAGTTCTGGCTCTTGTCCTGCCGCGACTGCGGCTGCGCGGTCCTCCATTTCCTGGACCGCTGTATGGTAATCCACTGGATTTTCAGAGATGCGCCATTCCATGGAATTTACGAAATCACTCGACAAAACGAATTTCTTCCTTGCATTTGTGGGTCATATGTCCTAAACAATTAGTGTTTACTTGTGCGGTCGTGGCGGAATTGGTAGACGCGCAGCGTTGAGGTCGCTGTGGGGGAAACCCTGTGGAAGTTCGAGTCTTCTCGACCGCACCAACTTTCAGACATTCACCTTATTGTTCTTAACAACTCAGATAGTGCGTTAGCTACGTGTGAAAGCTGAGCGCCAGAGCGCAAGCTTTAGCACGTAACTAACGGTCTAGATAAATTGCTACGTCAGGCGTTAGATTCAATCCAGCTTACCAAAGTTGCCTTTGGCATAACGCCCACCTTGGTATCAACCAATTTTCCATCCTTGAAAAGCATCAACGAAGGAATACTGCGCACTCCAAACATGGTTGCTGGCACTGGGCTTTCGTCCACGTTCACCTTTACGATCTTAATCTTACTACCCATTTCCACATCGATATCGTTCAATATGGGCGCAATCATCTTACATGGTCCGCACCATTCAGCCCAGAAGTCCACCAAAACCATACCTTTAGC
>Ga0182030_10014774_pt1 | contig 15362 bp, 15 predicted proteins | sample 812S3MmetaG_FD_121299 | JGI IMG/M metagenome (GOLD analysis project Ga0182030, IMG submission 121299) | Permafrost microbial communities from Stordalen Mire, Sweden - 812S3M metaG (Illumina Assembly) | ecosystem: Environmental > Terrestrial > Soil > Wetlands > Permafrost | place: Sweden... | reverse complement strand
GAAGTACACCAAGCTTACGCCCGAGATCGTCGCGCGCATGCAGCGCGCCACGTATGGCACGACGCTCGAGCCCAGCCTGCTGCAACCGGTTATCGACAATGCCGCGAAGTACGGCAGCTTCCCGCGCGCGGTAACTGCCGCAGAATTAACCTGGTCGCCGCCGAAATAGCCCGGCGCACTGCTCCCGTGCGGTAAAGCGGGCATGGCATAATATCATGAAATCGAGTATTATGATATTATGAGTGCTGCGGGACGCGCCACGGCGGGCGAGCGCTTCTTCATCCCGGACGATCCGCTCATCGCGGATTTTGTCGCCGATTTGCTGCGCAAGAACCGCTCGAGCCGGACGATGGAAGCATATGCCCGCGATCTCGAGCACTTCGGCCGCTACCTTGCCGGCGACACGAAGCCGCGCGTTGCGGCGGAGACGACGCCGGTCGAGCGTCTGTATCCGAAGCTGCGCGCTGCGAGCGCGAGCGACATCCGCAAATATGTGCTGTTCCTCATGATGGACCGGCGCTATAAGGTCGTCGCGGTGCGCCGCAATCTCAGCACGTTGCGGACGTTCTACACGTTTCTCCGGCGCGAAGGCATACGCACCGATCAGCCGGCGCTCGACGTCGAACTGCCGAAAGCCGAACAGCGCAAGCCGAAAGTGCTACGGCTGCCGGAAGTTGCGTCGATCATCAAGACGCGCGTCGAGCGGCCGCGCGGTGCGAGCCTCGCAAAGCGCGACATGGCCATCTTGGAGCTGCTCTATGGCAGCGGAATCCGCCGCGCCGAGCTCGCCGACCTTAACCTCGACGACGTCGATTTTGGCCAGCGCGTCGCGATGGTGACCGGTAAGGGCAACAAGCGCCGCATGGTGCCGCTCACCGAAGCGTCGGTCATGGCGATGCAATCCTACCTGCACGTGCGGCCGGCATCGAGCGACCGGGCCTTCTTCCTCAGCAACCGCAACGCGCGGCTGTGCTTGCGGCAAGTCTGGAAGATCGTCAAAGATTACGGCGCGAAAAGCGGCGTCGATCGCGCCACGACCCACGCGATGCGCCACTCATTCGCCACGCACTTCATCGAGGGCGGCGGCGACGTGTCCTCATTGCAGCGGCTACTCGGCCACGCCAACATCTCCACGACCCAGATCTATATCGATCAGTCGATCGCACATCTCAAGAAAACATTCGACGCCGCGAACCCGCGCGACAAAGACGAGTTCGAAGACGCAATGCGCGACGCAAAAACGTAGCGCACTATTTCGGCGCGAAGATGAGTTCTGCGGCCGGGAAGGCTCCGTCGAAAATCTTGTAGTGCGCGGCGGCGTCGATCGTCGGTTGCAACTGGGCCGGCGTTAGCGTCGTCGCATACCGCGCGCGGATCGTTTGCTTGACGATTGCGGGGTCGAGTTTACCGTACTTCGCCAGGATCTCGGCCGACTTCGCCGGGTTCGCGTTGGCCCAAACACCGGCTTCACGAATCACGGCTGCGAAGCGCGCGACAAGCGCTTGATGCGCCTGCGCCCACGGCGTGGCGGCAAAGTAACCGGTGATCAAATAGCCGTCACCGAGCGCGTCGAACGTGTTGGCGAAAACGCGCGTATCGGCTTTTGAAAGCGTGATGAACGGTTCGACGCTCAGCGTCGCATCGGCGCGCCCCGAAACGACGACTCCCTCGGCATCCGGGAACGGTATTTCGATGTATTTCACCGTTGAGGAATCGCCGCCGTTCTTATCCATCCAGGCCGACGTCAGCACTTCCCCGATGCCGCGCAAGGGGTTCGTCGCGATGATCTTGCCGTTCAGGTCTTTGGCCGTTTTCAGCGTCGATGTCTTCGACACGATCAGTACGTTCGAGGGTGCGCTGTTGAGGTTGAATGCTCCCGGCGCGATGATCGTAAGCGGGACGCCCTTCTTGTGCGCGGTCTCGATGTTGATCACGTTGCCCACGCCGATATCGATTGAGCCGCCGGCGACCCCGGCTGAAATCAAGCCGCCGTTGCCGAGCGGCTGAAGCGTAACGTCGATCCCGGCCTTATCGAACAGGCCCAGATCGTAGGCGTAGAGCACTTCGGCAGTCGGATCGACCGGTGGAAATGCCACCGTGATCTTGTCGTGCACCGTTTGCGACGACACCGGTGACGTGGCGAGCAAGAGCATGAGGCTCGCGAGGATCATCGGGAAACGTTTCATTCGACCACCTTATTGCGGCAACGTATTTCGACGGAGCGTTACGTTGATGGCAATGGGTTTCCTGGCCGTGACTATTTTCCGACTGTGCCGCCAGGCTTACTAATCGCCGTCCACGCGTCCTTGTCGGGATCCCAACGCTCCATGATGACCCAATTCTCGGCTACGCCGCGCTGCGGCGTGGCGACGAAATTGTATCGTCCGAGCGAACCGGCCCAGTCTTTCGTGCCCGCGATTTCCGTGCGCAGCTGCTCGGGCGTCGCGTCGAGCCCGCGTTTGGCGAGCACTTCGGTCAGCAAACCGATCGGGTCCCACGCGACCGCCGCCAGCAAGTCGGGACGGCCCGCGCCCGCCGCCTTGAACTCATCGGTAAACTGCGTGACGGCCGCGCGCACGCCGCGATCGGTCAGCTGCGCCGGCACGAGCACCGGCGAGCCGGCGAAGAGCAGTTCCCTCGGCATGTAGGACTTGTACGATTCCATCTGCGTGTAGGACATGTTGCCGGGCGACGTAACGAGCGGAATATCGAGGCTGACATTCTGCATCCCGCGCAAGACCGTGGCGATCGCCGTACCGGTCGTGAAGGCGATGAACGCCTGCGCTCCGGCGGCTTTGATGCGCGAGAGCTGCGCATCGACGCTGATGTCGGTGAGGCCGTAATGTTCGTATGCCACGAACGACATGCCCGCATTCTGATATTCCGGCTGTTTGATCAGCGTTTGCAGAATCTGATCGGCATCTTGGCCGGATGCATCGGTACCGTTGATCACGCCGATCTTCTTGATCCCCCGCGTGCGCAGATAGCGTAGCGACACCGCGAGGATCGCATCGGATGAATACAGGGCGGAGAACTGAAAGCTGCCCGGCGCCGGATGGATCGACGGCGTGAGACAGTAATTCAACGCTGTGCTACCCGTGAGCGCGCCGGTTGCGCGGCACGTGACGGCGGGACCGCCGTCGAGCACGATCGCGGGATGCTTCTCGAGGGCTTGACTCATCAGCTCGACCGCGATCTGCGGGTTCGTCTGATCGTCGCTGACGATGACGTGCAGCGGGCGGCCTTTAATGCCGCCGGTGCGGTTGAGGTTGTCCTCGAAGACGCGCAACGCCTCGGCTTCCTGTTTGCCGAGAAACGCTGCACCGCCGGTGGTCGGGAGCACGGCGTAGATCACGTAAGGATCGGCGGCTGCGAGTACGCGGGGCGACAAGCTCGCGAGCAAGAGTGCCGCTGCGAGCGCCGCAATGAGGTGACGGGGATGCATCAGGTCTTCGGTGTCTCCAAGTGGCCGCCGAAGCCGAAACGCATCGCCGAGAGCACTTTGTTTTGGAAATCCGCTTCGCCGCGGGAGCTGAAACGTGCGTAGAGCGCGGTCGTGAGTACCGGCGTCGGCACCGCTTCGTCGATCGCGGCCTTGATCGTCCAACGGCCTTCGCCCGAATCGGAAACGTGGCCGGCGAACTTCGAGAGCTTCTCATCGGTGACGAACGCCTGCGCCGTCAGATCGAGCAGCCAGGATGCAACGACGCTGCCGCGGCGCCAGACTTCGGTGATCTCACCGAGATCGAGCTCGTATTGATAATGCTCCGGATCGCGCAGCGGCGTCGTCTCTGCATCTTCCGCATGCGTCTGCTTTCCGATATTCGCCGACTTCAAGACGCCGAGGCCTTCAGCATACGCGGCCATCATGCCGTATTCGATGCCGTTATGCACCATCTTGACGAAATGCCCGGCGCCGTTCGGACCGCAATGCAGGTAGCCGCGTTCGGCCGTTCCCTTGTTCTCCGGCCGGCCCGGCGTGCGGCCGACATCACCCATCCCGGGGGCGAGCGTGTTGAAAATCGGATCGAGACGCTTCACCGTCGCATCGGGACCACCGATCATCATGCAGTAACCGCGCTCGAGTCCCCACACGCCGCCCGACGTGCCGACGTCCACGTAGTCGATGCCCTTCGCTTTAAGTTCGCCGGCGCGACGAATATCGTCGATGTAGTACGAGTTGCCGCCGTCGATGATGCAGTCGCCCTTCTCCAGCAGCGGCACCAAGTCGGCGATGCTCGCATCGGTCACCGCAGCGGGCACCATCAGCCAAATCGAGCGCGGTCGCTCGAGTTTGCCGACAAAATCTTTCAGCGCGCTTGCGCCCGTCGCGCCCTCTTTGCCGAGGCCGGCAACGGCATCGGCGCTGCGATCGTAGACGACGCACGTGTGTCCGCCGCGCATCAGGCGACGCACCATGTTGGCGCCCATGCGGCCGAGGCCGATCATCCCGAGTTGCATCAATTCTCCTTTTGCGTGCGGTAGCGACGGATGAGCGCGTTGGTCGAGCTGTCGTGCGCGAGCGGCGCGCCCATTTCGCCCTGCGTACCGTCGAGTTCGGGGATGATGTGCTGCGCGAGTGCTTTGCCAAGTTCGACGCCCCATTGATCGAACGAGTCGATGTTCCAGATCACGCCTTGCACGAACACCATATGCTCGTAGAGCGCGACCAGTTTGCCCAGCGCCGCCGGCGTCAACTCATCGAGCAGGATCGTATTCGAGGGCCGATTACCCGCGAACACGCGATGCGGGACGAGCCAATCCGGCGTCCCTTCGGCTTTGACTTGCTCGGGCGTCTTGCCGAATGCCAGCGCTTCACCTTGGGCGATGACGTTGGCCATGAGAATATCGTGATGCATGCCCAACGGGTTGAGCGACTTGATGAAACCGATGAAGTCGCACGGAATCAGGCGCGTGCCCTGGTGGATCAATTGATAGAACGAATGCTGCCCGTTCGTCCCCGGCTCGCCCCAATAGATCGGGCCCGTGTCGTGAGTGACGGGTTGCCCGTTGCCCTGAACGTGCTTACCGTTGCTCTCCATCGTGAGCTGCTGCAGATACGCCGGAAAGCGCTTGAGGTATTGTTCGTACGGCAGCACCGCCATCGTCTGCGCATCGAAGAAATCGTTATACCATAGCGAGATTAGGCCCATGAGGACGGGTAGGTTATGGCCGAACGGCGTCGTGCGGAAGTGATCGTCGATCTCGTGGAAACCGAGCAGCATCTCTTCGAATTGCTTGGGACCGATCGCGAGCATCGTCGAGAGCCCGATCGCCGAGTCCATCGAATACCGGCCGCCGACCCAATCCCAAAAGCCGAACATGTTCGCGGTGTCGATGCCGAATTTGGCCACTTCCGTCGCGTTGGTGGAAACCGCGACGAAATGTTTGGCAACCGCAGTCGCATCACTCTTCAGTTTGCCGAGGAGCCAGGAACGCGCCGTCTGCGCGTTGGTCATCGTCTCGAGGGTCGTGAACGTTTTCGACGAGATGACGAACAACGTTTCCTCGGCATCCAAATCGATGACCGCTTCAGCGAAGTCCGTTCCATCGATGTTCGAGACGAAGCGAAAGGTCATGTTCCGGTCGCTGTAATGCCGCAGCGCTTCGTAGGCCATTACGGGTCCGAGATCGGAGCCACCGATGCCGACGTTGATGACGTTGCGAATGCGCTTGCCGGTGTGGCCCTTCCACTCGCCGCTGCGGATGCGATCGGCGAACGCACTCATCTTGTCGAGCGTCTCGTGAACCTCCGGAATGACGTTCTTGCCGTCGACCATGATCGACGAGCCTTTGGGCATGCGCAAGGCAACGTGCAGGACGGCACGATTCTCGGAAATGTTGATCTTGTCGCCGTTGAACATTGCGTCGATTCGCTCGCGCAGGCCGGAAGACTCCGCCAAAGCCAGCAGCAGACGTATCGTTTCGTCGGTGATGCGGTTCTTCGAATAATCGAGGAATATGCCGGCCGCTTCGGCGTTCAGCCGTTCGCCGCGTCCCTCGTCCTGCGCGAACAGATCGCGAAGATGGGTGTCGCAGATCGTGTCATAGTGCGCTTCGAGCGCTGACCACGCGGGTTGATTGGCGGACGCTTCCATTGGGGTCCCGCTTTCGTCGGAACATACCGAAGCCTCCCGCGTGGTAACCTTAAAGTGATGCAAAGGCTGGGGTCGGTCATCGCGCTGACGGCAGCGACGTTTGCAGTTGGGCTCGGCGAGCTGGCCGTCGCCGGCATCCTGCCGCCCGTAGCCCGTGACATGCGCGTGACCGTCCCCGTCGCGGGCCAGTTGATCGGCCTCTATGCGCTGGTCTTTGCCGTCCTCACGCCGCCATTGGCCGCGCTCTTCGGCGGTGCGCGGCGCCAACGCGGGCTCGTGATCGGACTAATCGCCGTGGCGGCGGCAAACGTGCTCGCAGCTGCCGCACCCAATTATGACGTTTTGCTTAGCTCGCGCCTGTTGGCCGCTGCCGGATCGGCACTAGTCAGCCCGCTGGCGTTGAGCTTGATCGACGACCTGGTCGCCGTCGAACATCGCGGACGCGCCGTGGGAATCGTTTTCACCGGTTTCAGCGTCGCGATGACCGTCGGAGTTCCACTGGGCGCGATCATCGCCGACGGGTCGAGTTGGCGCTGGGTGTTTGCGATCATCGCGGCAGCGTGCACGCTGGCCGCAGTGCTCGCGGCCCGCTTACGGGTCGAGCGTACCGCAACGGCGATTCCGCACTGGACGTTCGCGCGCAGCGGCCTGTCGCCGGCCGTACTCCGGCTCCTCGCCATCTCGTTCTTCATTCTAGCCGCTCAATACGCGGTGTTTACCTATCTCCGTCCGTACTTGACGGAGACCGGCGCATACGGCGTCTGGGCCAGCGCGTTCTTGCTATTTTTGCTCGGTGCGTTCGGCATCGCCGGCAACCTCGCCGGTGGTTTCGCCCTGGACCGGTGGGGCGCGAAGGGCACCGTGGTGGCGTGCGTCACCGCGAATGTCGCGATCTTCGTCGCGCTGCGCTACGTGCACCAACCGCTCTTCGTCGTGGCGCCGATCTTTGCGCTCTGGGCGATCGCGTCGTGGGCGTATTCGCCGGCCGTCAACGTCGAGTTGTCCACGCACACGGGTGAAGGGCGCGACGTTGCGCTCGCGTTGAATATGACGGCCTTTAACCTGGGCATCGCCGGCGGGTCTGCCCTCGGTGGTGTGGTCATCGCAACGAACGGCGTCGCGAACATCGTCTGGCTCGGAGCGGCGTTACTCTTGCCGGCGCTCGTCCTTAGCGCAGCGCTGCCGACTCGACGGCGATTGCGGCCGCGAGGCGCGCGTTACTCTTGATCAGCGCGATGTTCGTGGTTAAGCTGCGTCCAGCGGTCAGTTTCATCAGGCGGTCGAGCAGAAACGGCGTGACCTCTTTACCCGAGATGTGCTCGGCATTCGCGGCTACGACCGCCGCCTCGATGTGCGCACCGATTTCGTTCGCGGGGATCTCATCGGCGGCGTCGACCGGATTGGCGATCAACGTTCCGCTGTTGTAGCCGAGCGAGCGCTGCGAGCGGATCGCACGCGCGATCTCCGCGGCCGAATCGAGCCGTAGCGGCGCGCGCAAACCGCTGCTGCGGCTCCAGAATGCGGGGAACTCGTCGCTTCGATAGCAGATTACCGGCACGCCGCGCGTCTCGAGCACTTCGAGCGTTTTCGGCAGATCGAGTAGAGCCTTGGCTCCGGCGCAAACCACGGCAACCGGAGTGCGCGCTAATTCATCGAGATCCGCCGAAATATCCAGCGTCGTTTCCGCGCCGCGGTGGGCTCCGCCGATTCCGCCGGTCGCGAAGACGCTGATCCCGGCCAGCGCCGCGCAGATCATCGTTGCGGCCACGGTCGTCGCGCCGGGAGCACCGGTTGCCACGGTAAACGGCAGATCGGCGCGGCTGACTTTGCGCACGCCGCGCAGGCCGGCAAGCGCGCGAATGGCGTCGGGCTCGAGTCCAACGCGAATCTTTCCTTCGCTGATTGCAATCGTCGCCGGCTCCGCGCCGCCCGCCCGCACGAGCGCCTCGACCTCGAGCGCCGTCTCGACGTTTTGAGGAAACGGCATGCCGTGGGTGACGATCGTCGTTTCCAGCGCCACGACCGCACCGCCGCGCGCAAGTACCGCCGCGATGCGCGGCGCAATCGCGACGAGATCCGCGAGCGGTTGCGTCATCGACCCGCAGCCTGACCGCGTAGCGTCGTGACGGCCGTTGCACTCAAGTCCCGCGAAACCGTCGCGGCCGATTCGATCGTCAGGCGCGCAACGAGAGTGCCCGTGCGCACGGCGTCGGCGAGTCTTTCGCCGGCCAGCAAGCCGAACAAGGTGCCCGCGATCAGCGCATCGCCCGCCCCCGTCACGTCGACGGGAGTCGTGCGGGGCACGGCGATTTCCGCCGTACCGTTCGCGTCGACCACGACGACGCCGCGGGCGCCGCGCGTCAAAACGACCGCGTCGACGCCGCGCGCTCGCACGGCTCGGGCGAGTTTGGGGACATCGTTCTTCGCCTCACGGCCCAGCAACGCACGCGCTTCATCTTCGTTGAGGAAGAGCAAATCCAGCCCGTGCAGATCGCGCGGCAGACGTTGCACCCTCGCCGTCGAGACGGCGTCGATCGCTAGCGGCGGCCCGCCGGCCCGCCGGTCCTCCAGCAGTGCCGCGATGACCGGCGCGGGGAGCGTGCAATCGGCGAACGTCCACGCCGTTCGGGCATCTTCGTCGAAGGCCGCACCAAGCTGGGCGACGCTCAAAGCATCGATGGCCGTCGCTGCCGCCGCTCCGATCACCAGTTCGCTCCGTGGATCGATGATCGCGACGTATTCCGCAGTCGGATGGACCGCGGAGAACATGACGCCTTGCACGTCGATCCCATGGGACGCGCAGTCGTCGCGCAAGGCGCGTCCGCCGGCGTCATTTCCGACCTGCGAAACCAGCGCCACCGCGACGTTGAGGCGGGCGAGGTTTTCAGCGACGTTGCGCGCGACGCCGCCGAAGCCCGTCCGCAGCTGCGCCGGGTTCGACGTTCCCATCTGCGCTGCCGCATCGAGCGCAAACGTCCGGTCGAGTGCAGCGTTGCCGACGCACACCACGCGGTCGCGCGCGCGCGCTTCTATGACCACGAAGCGAAGGCCATGCCGCAGCCGGTGCCCGCGGGCGTACGATAAACGGGGTAATACTCGATGAAGTCGTTGTGCAGTTCGCCCAGCGCGCCGCCGACCGTAATCCAGTTACGGATTTCGGAGGAGCCGGAGTTCAGCAATTCGGCCGGCAGCTTCGCGAGCGGACCGCGATCGTCGGAACGCAGCGCGTCGAGCACGGCCAGATCGAGCGCCTCGTTGGTGACGAAATGGCTCAGTCCGCCCGACGCGAGGATCGCCACGCGCAGATCGCCCGATGCAGCGTCGATCGCCCGGCGCAGTGCTTGACCCAGTGCGAAGCACCGTGCCGGCTTCGGCTGATTGGGTGGATAGTAGCAGTTCACCATCACGGGCACGATCGGAATGCGCTGCGCCGTCATCAGACGCGTCACGACGAAACCATAGGCATGTCCGAAGCCCTGGGCATCCGGATCCGGCACCGAGGCCGCTGCGCCGATGTCAAAGCCATCGTCGATGAGGCCCTCGATGAGTTCGCGGGCGAATCCGGGGGCCGCCGCGTGCTGGTACTGAGCGTCCATCCCGTAGCCCACCGACACCGTCTTGCGCCAGGCGAATTCCGGATCGGGTGAGAGCGGCATCTTCCGCATCGTCGCGCGGTCACCATAAAAGATCGACACCGCCGGAAAATTGGCGAGACTGAAGAGTTCTTGCTCGTCGTCACCGACGATGATCAGCACGTCGGGAGCGGTGGCTTCCAGCGTCGCCGCCAACCGGTCGAGATCGCGCTGCGCTGCGTCGTATTGCTCGTTCCAGAGCGACGGGACCGCCAGCGGGGCGAAGCGGTCCGAAACCAGCTGCGAGAGTTCGGGATACGAGCGCGGGACGCCGGACATATCGTAGAGTTGCGGATTCTTGCGGTCATTAATAGCGCGCGCTTCCCACTCATCGGCAGTAAGCGCCAAGATCGGTGTGTGCGATGTTGCGAACCCCGCGACCAAACGTGCCATTGTTTCCCCCAACTTCCCGAGGAAGTTCGCCAACTGGGACGAACCGAACCGCCCGACAAATGTCGGAGGAGCTTCCATGTTCGTTGCCCGTCTTCTTCGGAGCGTTCGGCTCGCCGCCGCGTTGGCCATCGTTGCCGGCCTCGTCGCGCCGTCCGCCCTTCAGGCGCAGCCGGCGCTAACGGTGGTGACCGTCGGAACGCTCTCGAGCGACAACTCCGCCGCCGTCTATTACGCCCAAGAACTCGGCATCTTCAAGAAATATGGCATCGACGCGCAGATCTCGGCCCTAGCTAGCGGACCCGTCACCGCGGCTGCGGTCACCGGGGGCGCGCTCGACATCGGCGTCGCCAACGTTGCCACGATCGCCGTTGCGCGCACGCGTGGCGTGCAGTTGAAGTTTCTTTTCCCGGCCTCGATCGCGAGCGACGGCACGCTCACCGATCAAATCGCGGTCGCGAAAGATTCCACGGTCAAGACCGCGGCCGACCTCAACGGCAAGACGATCGGGGTCAACGGACTGCGCGATCTGCAGCAGCTGTGCGCGATGTCGTGGATGGACAAACACGGCGGCGACTCCAAGACCCTGCACTTCATTGAAATCCCGATCCCGCAGATGGGCACGGCACTTTCGCTCCACCGGATCGACGCGGGCATGCCGGTCGAACCGTTCGTGACGGCCCAGAAAGACCTCATCCGCAGCCTCGGCAGCGTGCTCGACGGCGTCGGACCGCGCTACATGGTGATCGGTTATCTCGCCACCGATACGTGGCTCGCCACGCACGCCGACGTCGCGACGCGGTTCGTGCGGGCAATGCGCGAGGCGTCCCAGTGGGGCAACACCCATCACACCGAGTCGGCCGCAATGATCGAACGCATCATGCACGTCGATCCGACGGTCGGCGCAACGATGAACCGCGCGACCTACGGCACCGACCTCGATCCCGTCCTCATGCAGCCGGTCGTCGATGCCGCGCTAAAATACGGGATCCTCGACCGGCCGGTGCCGGTCTCCGATCTCATCTGGCGCGCGCCCAAATAGCGTTAGGCCGCCGGCGTCACTCGCGGCCGAAGCGGCGTTGGCGGGCCTGCGCCTTGGCCTCGCGCAGCAGCGTCATCAGGACGAGTTCTTGCTCGTCGTCGTCGACCGTTTCTCCGGCGGCCTGGCGATTGACCAGACCTGCCAGCGCCCGGGAGGCGTAGTTGTTGGGGAATGCCTGAACGAAGCGGTGAATTTCGGCCGCGATCTCGATGAGGATGGCGGCGTCATCCCGGTCCTGGTCGACGGACATCTCTTCTTACCTATCGGCCCAGACGGAAGGAACCTTCGCTTCGCTCGTTCGATCAAGACGAACGAGTGAGCCTGAATTCACGCGATGAGTCGCCGTACGTCGTTCCCGACTTCACTGCGGATAACGACGTTCGCAAGCAATACGACGCCGTCTCCAAGACGCTGCTCATTGCTGCCATCGCCGGTGCCCTGCGCCAGATGCGCGAGGAACACGAGTTTCAGCGCCTACGCTTTGAGGCCAACAAGCGGGCCGCGGACGCCGTGCTGGCCGCGCTCGACCGGCATGCCCATTCGACGCGATCGAAGTACGCGCGCATCGTTCCGAAACAGCGCACCGCCAGCGGCATCGTCCAGCCGCCGACGCTTTTCTTTGACAACCTCCTCTCGATGGGTGCCGCCGAGAAGTACTACAAACAAGCCCTCGAGGCAGCCAACGCCAAACGCGAGGCGATGATCAAAGTTCGCACGACCGCGCGCGATTTGGAACGCCACATGGGCAAGATCGAGTCGGCTCTGGTCGTGCGCGAGCTCGAGGTACGCAAACACTATAAATCCGAGAACGGCCGGCTCGAACTCGAAGCCGACCCGCGCCTCGAAGAGTTTGCCAAGCAATGCGCGGCGATCGAACTCGAACGCGCCGACTACAACGCGCGGCTGATCGCCGGCACCGTCGGCGATGAGGAACGCCGCGACCGGACGATGGCGCACGACGGCTACCGCTACCTCGACGGCGAGGTGTTCGGCCTGCACTGCTTGCACGAGCGCGAACTCCGCTTCGGCGCGTTGCGCTACCTGATGTTCCGCGACCGGGTCGATCGCATTTGGCTCTTGGAATATTCTGCCGATATGCTGCCGCTCACCCAGATGCGCTTCGACATCCTCCGTCAGAACGAACGCTACTTAATCCAGCGCTCGCCGCCGCCCCCGCGGAGCGACGAGGAACAACCACGGCGTGTGGTGCACGAGGGGACCGATCCGCGCGCCTATATGGGCGTCGACCCTACCCTGCGCCAAGCCCTGCGCCAGTTCGTCGAGCGCGAAAAAGGCGGCGGCTAAGGAACCTAATGCCGAACAGCAACTCAGCCATCCGGCGCATCGTCACCACGCACGATGCCAGCGGTAAAGCGATCATTCTCTCCGACGAAAACGCTCCGAACGTGCGCACGCGCAAAGAAAGCGGCATCACCGGAACGCTGCTCTGGACGACGGGCACGATGCCGGCAACGTATTCGAATGCCGATCGCGGCGCCGTGCAGATCGCTACCGCGCCGCCGCCCGGGTCGACCGTGTTGCGCGTGGTCGAGTTTCCGCCCGAAGTGCCGACGGACCCAGCGGATAATGCCAAAGTGCTGGCCGAGATGGGTATCGCGCCGCCGTCGGGCGGCCGCCGGGCCCCGATCCATTCGCACATGCACGCGACGGACAGCGTCGACTATGCGATCGTGATTGAAGGCGAGATCGACATGCTGCTCGACGATTCCGAAGTCCACCTGAAGACGGGTGACATCATGGTCCAGCAGGGCACGAACCACGCCTGGGTCAACCGCGGCGACCGGCCCTGCAAAATCGCGTTCGTGCTGATCGATGCGACCGGCGCGCCGATCGTCCCCGCCGGCTAACGCTCAGCGCGGATGAACGGCGATCGCCTCGACCTCGACCAGTAAACCGGGGTGCGCCAGCGCGGAGATTTCGACCAGCGTCGAACATGGGAAATCGCCGCTGAAAAACTTCCGCCGCGCCTCGGTGATCTCGGCGCGTTTGCTGATGTCGGTGACGTAAACCGTCAGCTTGGCAATGTCCGCCATCACCGCACCGCCGGCTTCAAGCAGTGCCTTGATCTTGGTAAAGCAAATCATCGCTTGCGCGAGCATCGACCCGTCGCCGCCGACGCCGCCGTCCGCGGTACCGGCCGTTTGCCCGGCGATAAAGATGGTGTCGCCGGCCAGGAGACATTGCGAAAACGTCCCCGGCGGGGGCTCCGCAACGTCTTTGCTTTGGATTCGCTTGAGTAAACTCATATATCTCCCGCCCGATTGTCGGGTGAAGCGTCCGCGATGTCAAGCGCGAAGTGGAAGGCCGATATGACAACCGCGCAAACCGTTCGCATCGCTTCGGGTGAAATCTCCGGCACCGGCACCGACGTGCGCGTGTATCGCGGAATTCCCTACGCGGCGCCGCCGGTCGGTCCGTTGCGCTGGCGACCGCCGCAGCCGGTCGCACCGTGGAGCGGGGTGCACGACGGCTCGCGCTTCGGCTACGATCCGATGCAACTCGACGAACCGCCGCGCGGCTCGCTCGCGCCGGGCACGTCCGAGGATTGCCTGTGCCTCAATGTCTGGGCGCCGGCCAAGGTTCCGGCCGCCGGCGCGCCGGTACTGGTGTGGTTCGACGGCGGCGGCTTCGTCGCCGGGACGGGCGCCAAGGCCCGCACCGACGGCGAGCGCTTCGCGCGCCTCGGCGCAGTGCTGGTGACCGTGAACTACCGGGTGGGCGTCTTCGGTTTTCTGGCCCACCCCGCGCTCACCGCGGAATCGCCGCAAAACGCCTCGGGCAACTACGGCTTCCTCGACGCGATCGCGGCGCTGCAATGGGTGCGCGACAACATTGCCGCCTTAGGAGGCGATCCGAAGCGCGTTACGGCGTTCGGTGAATCGGCCGGCGGTGCAGTCGCTGCTCTGCTGCTCATTTCGCCGCTCGCGCGCGGCCGCTTCGATCAGGTCATCCTCCAGAGCGCGGGTTCGTTCCGGCCCTTGTGTCCGCTAGCCGATGCCGAAACCGCCGGACGCGTCGTCGGCGACGACCTAACCGCGATGCGGGCGATACCGGCAAACGAGCTGCTCGCAATGAACGCCAAGATCAACCCGGCCGTACGCGGCTTGACGATTCCGCGCCCGCTGCGGCCGATCATCGACGGCTGGTCGATCGACCGTGACGAAGTCGATGCCTTTCGCGCAGGCGCCTTCGCGCACGTGCCCACGATCGTCGGCAGCAATGCCAACGAAGGGGGCTGGTTCACCGCCAATATCCCGGTCAAGACGACGGATACGCTCCGCGAGTACGTGGCCCAAAATTTCGGCGAAGACTTCGCTGAAGCGTGGACGCACTACGGGGCCTCCGCCGACAGCGACGTCGTGCGTGCCGTCGGCGATGCGTTCGGCGACGCCCAGTTCAGCTACGGGGCGCGCAGCCTCGCCCGCGAGATCGTCAAACGCCAGCCGAAGACGTTCCGCTACCTTTTCACCCATGCCGGCGCCCACACGTCGGATCCGCCGGTGCATAGCGACGACATCACCTACGTGTTCGGCACCGGGACGTTTGATGCGCGCGACCGCCGGGTCTCCGATGCGATGATGGCCGCCTGGGTAAATTTTGCAGCAACCGGCGATCCGAACGGCGCGGGTGCGCCGCACTGGGCCCCCTACGATGCGAACCGCGACAACTACCTCACCTTCGGCGCGGATTTCGCGGAGGGCACGCTCTGGCGCGCCGGCCCGCTCGGATTCATCGAGCGGTTCTACGCGGGGCGCGGCGTCTAGCCGACGGGTACGGCCCCGCGCAACGCGGGGATAACGGACTCGCCGAAAAGGCGCAACGAGCTTAACGCCAGTTCGATCGGCATCGACGTGATCTGATGGTGCGCGCAAAAGATATCGTAGCCCATGCGGACCTGTTGCTCGCGCAACAAGCGCTCGACCGTCTTGGGGCTGCCGATGAACGCCAAGCCTTCGTCGATCCAGAAGCCGTACGAACGCGTCGTCTCGAGCGCGATTCGCGCGATCTCCAGCATCGCCGGATTTTTTTCGTCCGGCCGCAGCGACGCGGCGCGGACGACGCCGGCCTGTCCGAGGATGCCCTCGCGCAGAAACGGCTCGGCTTCGGCGCGGGCTTGCTCGTCGGTTTCCGCAACGTGGACGTGACGCACGAAAAGCGTTCGGGGCATCACGCCGGAAT
>Ga0182030_10014772_pt1 | contig 15365 bp, 12 predicted proteins | sample 812S3MmetaG_FD_121299 | JGI IMG/M metagenome (GOLD analysis project Ga0182030, IMG submission 121299) | Permafrost microbial communities from Stordalen Mire, Sweden - 812S3M metaG (Illumina Assembly) | ecosystem: Environmental > Terrestrial > Soil > Wetlands > Permafrost | place: Sweden... | reverse complement strand
TACGGAACTCCTTCAGCGTTACTCCGGCGGCGACCTCGAAGTCGCGGACGCACTTTTTCGCGAAATCTTGCCCACTCTGCACCAACTCGCGGTTCGCCAGTTAGCGCGTGAGCGATATGCTGCACCGGTGTCGGCGACTGCGTTGGTCAATGAACTGTGGCTTCGGAACCTGCGACATGGTGGATGGAGCATTCGCAACCGTGACCATTTTTATGCGATAGTTGGCGTCGCGCTGAGGCGGGTGTGCGTAGATCTCGCCCGTACCCGGTTGGCCCTTGTCCGAGGAGGTGGGGAGATCCCTGCCTCACTAGAAGACGGATGGGCAGTGAGCCTCCATACCACAGACGATTTGGAGCAAATTGTTGAGATTGGTGAGTTGATGGACCGGCTTGAGAAGAAGGATCCTGTGGGCGCCCGAATCGTTGACATGCGCTACTTTGCCGGCTATACGATCGAGGAAATAGCGGAGAATACCGGCTTGGATATCCGCCATGTCCGATATCGATATAAGAAGGCGGAAGACTGGCTGAAAGACCACATGAGGGATTAACCTTTGGAACTTTCCATGTCAGCGGCCACTTGCCTCGCAAAGTGGACAGCACTGGCGGGCCTTCGGGACGGATCAAACTCCAGGGCCGCGCTGATGAGATCGATTGAGGTCGGGGAAAGCGAGATGTCCAATCGAGCGATGAGTTCCTGCACTCTGATGGGCAAATCCAGCGAGGCTTCGGGCAGCAGGTCCGACACCCGCTTACCGGTGATCATCTCGATGGTGACCTTCGCAAGGCTGTAAACGTCGCTTGCCGCGTCGGCAAATCCGACTGCCTGCTCCGGAGCCATATACTGAAAGGTTCCGGCGGCGCGAGAGAGACCGTGCATGGATTCGTCCGGACTCTGCACGATTGCGATGGAGAAATCGATCAGCACGAGGTTGTTGTTCTGGGAGCTCTCCAAGCGGATCATGAGATTCTCAGGCTTTAGATCGCGATGATAGATCCCGAGGCGATGGATTGCTTCGAGTGCGCTTCCAGCCTGGCGCAACAGGCTTGCCACTTGTCGAGGCTCGAAGCCTCCTGACGGAAGAGCGTCGCGCAGGGTCGTACCTTCGATAAATTCCATCACCAGATAAGGCACCCCCGATTGAGTGTTGCCGTGGCCGTAGAGGCGCACGACATTTGGATGGACGATGGTTTCAAGCGCCGCGACCTCTCGCTGGAATCGTCTCACGAGTCCTAGATCGGCGACTTCCCGATGAAACACTTTGATGGCGCATCGCCGGTCCTGTAGCTGATCGTGCCCGTCAAAGACCGAGGCAAACCCCCCGCGCGCCAAGAAACGGCGGGGCGTGAATCGTCCGTCCAGCGTGGTGCCAAGCAGCACCTGAGACTCGGGAACCATGGCGGCCATGCGCAATGCCGTCAGATCGGGCAGGGCTTTGCGTTCACGCCGCGTGCGTTTTAGGGACCTGACCCGTACCCAGAAGATCGCTGCGAGCAGAACCGGTACGACCATGCCTAAGACGGGCCACGAAAGCCCGACGGGTCGCACGACAGAAAAAGAGTAGGCTGCCGTCGGGGACCATGGTCCCGCGCCGATGCGTGCCTGGACCTCCAACGTGTGTGCGCCCCAACCGGCAGTTCCCAAAGGGAGGTCAAGACTGCTGCTGTCTTTCCACGCCGCCTGGTCAGGCAGCATTCGGTAACGTACCCGCAACCCGTTGCGGCGATCGAACTGAAGGGAGCCAACATGGGCGGTCAGTTTGGCACCGCTCGGCACGGAATCGATTGTCTCGGCAAAGCGCGGCGTCCCACCATCCCAGGAGAACGCCGAGATGAATGCGTTGGTCGATAGAGGCTCCAATAGATTCGATGGTGGCGCAAAATGCGTGAGCGATGTGTCGGCCCCGAACCACACAGATCCATCCGCGTCGGCATAAAGGGCTTGCTGATTCATGTCTAGTCCCGGCAAGCCGTCGTCATCTCCCAAGTGAAGCCACGCACCGTTCTCGGCCGCTTCTGGGGTGGCAACATAGACACCGTCGCCGGCTCCACGCCAGAGCCAACCTCGGCGATCAAAATCCAAGAAATGAACGACGGCATCGCCCACATCTCCACCTGGGCGAAAATGTCGAAGTTGCGGAGGGGCGTTTGGACGAGGCTTAACCAGAGTGAAGGCAGCGATGGAGTTGTATCCATACCAAACGTCACCGTTTGGGCTAACCGCTATGGAACGACATCCATTCTGAAGCAGTCCGTCTTTTTCCGTGATGCTCACCCAACCCGAGATCTCTTTCTTAATTAATCCTCCGTCGTAACAGGCCCACAAGTCCCCGTTTGAGGGGTTGGTCTCGATATCAAGCCCGTTCCAGTGCCGCGCGGGCAGGGGCTCTTCTACCAGTTTCGCCTGGCCGTTGGCGACCACTACGCGAGAAACACCGATGCCGGCCAACCATAGACTCCCATCCCCGGTCTCAGCAAGATGCATTCCTGGGATGTCATGCGTGGGTCGGATGACGGCCGTTCCATCCAGAGAGATCTGTTCCACCCCGTGGTAGTAGAGGGAGGCGAAGATGGTATCTGCCGGGCCGGGAATCATGTGATAGACGCGTCCGAGGTCAGCCAACTTAGGCAGGAGCGACCACGACCGGCGGTCCCGGCTCAATTCCTTGATGCCGTCGCGATCTGCGGCGAAGACCCGGTCGCGGACTCGGATCGTTGAGGTGACGTCCCCCAAACCGTCCCGTTCGGTCCAAAACTCGAAGCTGAACGGGTAGGCAAATCGGAAGAGACCCTTACTGCCGCCGATCCAAAGGCTGCCATCCGCCGCCATCAATGCCGCTTCTATGGCTGGAAGGCCATTTGCAGGCTTAGCGACGTGGAACGAACCCGGTCGTCCCAGGGCAAAGGACCCCTGGCCCGGCAACAGAATCCGCCCGTCGCTGGTTTCCGATATGAGCTTTTGACCATCGGTAATGGAGTCCGGAAGATGGTGCAGTTGCTGGTCGCTTGGACATTGATAGGCCGTTGCCCCTTGATTCCGTAACCAGACACAGCCAAACTGGTCTCGAAACACCTGCTCCACATTCATACCCGGCAGGGTACGGTCGGTTGTCTGGAGGCGTGTTCCGGCCTTCCAGTTGGTCATCGCTTCAGCCGAGGTTTCAAACCAGGAGTGTTGGCCTGCGAAAGTAATCGATTGGTCATGACCGATCGACAGCGTTCCCACCACTTGAAGGTCTGGCAGTTTTTCGGATCTCCAGACTGACCCTTCTCTATGAATGCGATACAGGTCGGCGGCACCGGGGAGACCTTTGCCGGGAGGCCCAATCGCCGCAAGAATGATACCGGGTGCACCCCGCACCACACTCGGCACAACCCCTTCCTGTATTCGAACGAGTTTGCCCTTCCAGAATCGATGCAAGCCAAGACTTGAACCAATCCAGATGGCGCCGTCGTCGTCTTCGGCGATACTCCGCGCCTCCGTATCCGGAAATCCGTAGTTTCGGAGGTAAAAGAACCGACTGCCGTCGAAGCAAGCAACGTCGCTCGTGGTGCGCACCCACAAACGGCCAATGTGATCCTGAAATAATCCCTTGACGCCCTGCGGCGGGTTCGGCGCCTTGACCGCTACGAACGGGTATTGTTGGGCAACCGCCCAACCCGCGAAACTAAGCCAAGCCCAGATTAGACGACGCACCGACACATTATAACTGCGCAGTCTCCGAGCGATTCCGCCAAATTTTCTTTGTCGGCGACGAGCCAACGCGCTTGGGCGTAGTTGGTAATGCATGTCTTGGTGGTCTCGGCGAAGAGCGGAATTCGTTCGTTGTCCAGCGGTCCGAGTAGACGTTCCTTCTACCGTTGATGCTGCTTCACGACTGGCGTTTCCATTGCGGTGTTGCCGCGATGGAACGCTGGCCGGCAAAACCGGAATCCGGGCCCTCACCACACTCGTCATAGTGCATTGCCTAATCGGACCAGGAGCAGCTCCGATGCGCACAGTCCTGGCTGAATTCTTCGGCGTCATACGCAACAAACTGGAAGCCCGTACCATCGGGATCGAACACCTGGCTCCAAACGACAACAACGTAAACCAGCCGACTTGACCGATTTGCTGGGCGGGACACCATCAGGACTTACGGCAGATCCGCCTGCCGCAGCGTGCGTTGCACGGCGCGGAACACCTCATCAAATTCCGGTAGGATCGTCATTTGGTAGGCGAGGCGTCTTGACCAGAGAGCCTTGAGCCGAGCTTCCTTGTTGCGGATGGCGTCCGTGATTCCCTCGCATGGCTTGCCGCGAAATTCTAGTTTCTGCCGCATTGCTCCGGCAAGAGGTCCGAGATCGAGGCCCTCGCCTGATGTGAGGTGCCACAGATCAAAGAGGTCGCGAGGTTCATTGCGTGCCCGATCTGCCAGTGCGAGCGTTTTTTCGGTGGCGATTTCCTCCAGCGAATAGACGCGAAGACGCCGGTCCGTTGGCAGATCGCTGAACTCCTCATAGCCACGCAGGACTGGGCGCTCTTCCAACGGAAACGCCAGCCTCTCGCGCAGCGTGACATCCACCTTCACATCGTTGCCAGTTGGCAATGGGCCTACATATTTGAGGTAGAAAGTGTAGCCGTTTTCGTGGGATTGGCGATCTCCTGTTAGTTAGCGTGCTTTTGCCTGCCACCGGCATCGAGAGAGAATGGGACGATGCCCCAGATCACCAGGATCGAAGCTTTTCAGGTGGACCTGCCCCTGCACGAAGGCAGCTACAAATGGTCCGGCGGAAACTCCGTCGAAGTTTTTGACTCCACCGTAGTCGCCATCCATACCGACGCCGGTGTCACCGGCTACGGCGAGGTCTGTCCCCTGGGACCGGCCTACCTGCCGGCCTACGCCGAAGGCGCGCGCGCCGGAATCGCCAAACTGGCGCCGCACCTCTTGGGGCTCGACCCCACCGCGCTGGGCGTGTTGAACGCCCGCATGGACGCCGCCCTGCGCGGCCATCCCTACGTCAAATCGGCGCTCGACATGGCGTGCTGGGACATTCTCGGCAAGGTCGCGGGCCTGCCTGTGGTCACCCTCCTCGGCGGCCGCTACGGCGAGACCTTTCCTTTGTACCGCGCCATCTCCCAGGACAGTCCGCGGGCCATGGCCGAAAAGGTGTCGCACTATCGCGCCGAGGGCTACACCAGGTTTCAGCTCAAAGTGGGTGGCGACCCCGATACCGATATCGAACGCATTCATCAGGCCGCCGCGCAACTCGAGCGCGGCGACGTCCTCATCGCCGACGCCAATACCGGATGGACGCAGCACCAGGCGCTTCGCGTAGCCGATGCCGTCCGCGCGGTGGACGTCTACATCGAGCAGCCGTGCGCCAGCTATGCCGAATGCCTGGTGGTGCGGCGGCATACCAACCGGCCATTCGTGCTCGACGAGGTGGTCGACAGCCTAGCCATGGTGGTGGAGGGGGTGAGCGACCAGGCGATGGACGTAATCAATCTGAAGATTTCGAAAGTCGGCGGCCTGACCAAGGCGCGGCAGATTCGCGACCTCAGCGTGTCGCTGGGAATTGCCCTCACCATCGAAGATACCTGGGGCGGCGACATCGTTACCGCGGCCATCGCGCACCTGGCGCACAGCACGCCTCCCGACTATCTGTTCACCGCCACGGACTTCAACAGTTACGTGACCGTGAGCAACGCCGCGGGAGCGCCGCAGCGTCAGGACGGCAGGATGGCTGCGCCAACAGTGCCGGGCCTGGGCGTGGAGCCGCGCTGGGAAGTGCTCGGCAAGCCGGTGATTTCGATCTAAGCTGAGAGATATGCGATTCGCGATGGCGGTGCTCCTGCTGGCGGGCGTGATGTGGGCGCAGGAATTCGACGTGGTGATAGCCAACGGCCGGGTGATGGACCCGGCCAGCGGCCTGGACGCCGTGCGGCAGATCGGAATCCGCGACGGTAAGATCGCGGCAGTTTCCGTAGAGGCACTCCGCGGGCGAACCGTACTTGACGCCGGCGGACTGGTGGTGGCGCCGGGATTTATCGATCTGCATTCGCATGGGCAGACGCCGGAAAACTACCGGTTCAAGGCCATGGACGGGGTCACGACCGCGCTCGAAATGGAAGTGGGCGTGTCGCCCGTGCCAGGCTGGTATGCCGCGCGGGAAGGGAAAGCGCTCATCAATTTCGGAGCTACATCCGGCCACTTACCGGCGCGCATGGCGGTGATGCACGATAGCGGCACGCTGCTGCCGCGCGATAAAGCCGTGGAACGCGCGGCCACACCGCGGGAGCAGCGCGAGACACTCGCCCTGGTGCGCCGTGGACTGGAAGAAGGAGCGCTGGGAATCGGCGTAGCGATCGCCTATATTCCGCTGGCATCGCGCGCCGAGATTCTCGACCTGTTCAAGCTGGCGGCGGAGAAGAAAACGGCGCTCTACGTTCACATGCGCAACGGCGGCCCCGAGGAACCGGGCGTGGTGGACGCGCTGCAGGAGGCGATTGCCGATGCCGCCGCCACGGGCGCGTCGCTGCACGTGGTGCACATCACCAGCATGGGGCTCGGCGAGACGCCGCTGTGCCTGGAGATGATCGAAGGCGCGCGCCGGCGCGGGCTCGACATTACCACCGAGGCGTACCCTTACACGGCCGGCATGACCGATCTCGGGTCGGCCATTTTCAGCGAAGGCTGGCAGGCGCGGCAAGGCGGCATCACCTTCGGCGACCTGCAATGGGCGGCTACCGGCGAGCGTCTGACCGCGGAGAGCTTCGCGCGTTATCGGCGGCAGGGCGGCATGGTGGCGATTCATTCCATCCCCGAAGAGACGGTGAAGCTGGCCATGGGGAACCCGCTGGTGGAGATTGCCTCCGATGGCATTCTGGAGAACGGCAAAGGCCACCCGCGCGCGGCCGGCACATTCACGCGGGTGCTGGGCCGGTATGTGCGCGAGCAGCGCGTGCTCCCTTTAATGGAGGCGCTGCGCAAAATGACTTTGGCGCCGGCCGAACGCCTGGGCGTCCCCGGCAAAGGGCGCGTCAGTGTGGGAGCGGACGCCGACCTCGCGGTATTCGATGCGGCGCGCGTGACGGACCGCGCCACCTTCGAGAATCCCGCGCAGTATTCCGAGGGAATGGTTTACGTGCTGGTGAATGGCGTGCCGGTGGTGCGCGGCGGTTCGCTGGTGGAAGGCGTGGCCCCGGGCCGCGGACTGCGACGGTAGAGACGGCGCAGGCACTCTTGTCTGAAGTGGTCGTGGAATTTGTGATGAGCCTGGTCCGACCCGACGTCCGTTCGGCCCAAGCCAATTTCCCCGGCAACCGAAGGTGCGGGGCGACATCAGGAGTTCGGAGTCTCGACCCGGCAGACAAGCGCTACCTCGCCCTCCGCAAACGCGTCCACAGTTGATATCCCAAAACGATGGCGGCCAGCAGGGCCGCGATGGTCCACGTCAGGTCGCCCAAAACGGCGCCCAGCGCCATTACGCGATCGCTGAAGAACCGCCCCAGGGAAATGTAGACCACCGCGCACGTCATTTCGCCGAGTATGTCCCAGAAGAGAAATCGGCGCCATGGATACGCCGCCGTACCGCTGGCCAGATTGATCCACGGTCCCAGCGGACCGAGCAGCCAGCGAGTGAGAAAAATTCCGGGACCACCCCAAGCTTTGGCCTTCGCCTCCATGGCCTCCAGACTGGCCTTCTTTCCGAAAAGGCCGCTCAGTTTGGCAACGGCAGCCGACCCTCCCCAGCGACCGATGGCGTAGCCGGCCTGATCGCCGAGAATGGAACCGGCGCTGGCAACTCCCAGGGCCAACCACAGGTTCATGGCGCCTTGTGAAATCATGGAACCCACCACAATCAGCAGCAGCGTGATGGGAAGCGGAACGCCGACGGCCGCGATGGCGACAATTCCAAAAAGGGCCGGCGCGCCATATTGAGTGACCGCCGCGAGGAGTTGTTCGTTCATCGCGGGGAACCGCCGGGTGGTTGCGCGGCGGCGTCGATGGCGCGTTGCAGTTGGGCAATCAGTTCAGGAACGGGCCGATTCAGCTCGCGGGCGATGCGGCGGACCGATCGGTGGTCGCGCGGCTGCAGGGGAGGCACTCCGATGGCTTGAAACAGCACCGGGGCGGGCACGTGGTGGGTGTGGGCGATAAACGGAACCGACATCCAGCCGCTGATCGGCTCGTTAGCGGTGTGGATCTGCCGCATGCGCCGCGAGGTCCGCGAGGCGAAGATGACCACGCCTCCCACCGCCAGCACGAATGCCAGCCCCACCGCCACCGTGCGCCGCCAGGTTTCTCCCACAATTCAATATAGCCTCACAAGCCCGGCTCGGTGACAGGTCCCGTGGAATCAACGCAGCGTTTTCCGAGCCCGGCCCAGAGGGCACCCCGCCGGCAAGCGGTTCCTGCTGCCTGCTCGCTCCCTCACGGTCGCGGCTCCGCATGCGACTTCGTTCAGAGCCGCGACCGTAAGGGAGCGTTAGACAAGTTTATTTCTTAACAGCTCCTTGGGCGGCACGGCTCGCCGGCAGCCCTCGGCTTGAGCACTGCGGCTTTACACGATGTGGGGTCGGCCTTCTAGCTCTGTAGTACTAAGGAGCCGCGAAGAAATATCCTGTGCACTCAGACCCAACCGCTTGCTCCCGCGCGCGGCTCGGCATGCGCATTTGACGGAGCCGGGCCCAGAGGGCACCCCGTTAGGGAGCGATTGCGATTTGGTCAGCTTATTGTTTCGCGGCCCCTAAGTCGTTCCAGCCGGCCGCTGGGGGTTTCGCGATTTGGCGAACGCCGGCATCTCCAGTGAGTCGGCCTGCGACGCGTATTCGGTGAGGCCCGGCTTGAGCAGATCGAATGCTGCCTGGGGATTGTCGGCAAAGTGAAAAAGTTCGAGATCTTCGGCCGATATCATGCCGTATTTCACCAGCGCATTGAAGTTGATCACCTCTTTCCAGTACTCGCTTCCGTACACCACGATGGTCATTCTCTTGGCCAGTTTCTGCGTCTGCACCAGCGTCAGCACTTCCATCATTTCGTCCAGCGTGCCGAATCCGCCCGGAAAGACTACCAGCGCCTTGGCGAGATACGCAAACCAGAATTTCCGCATGAAGAAATAGTGGAATTCGAAGCTCAGCTCCGGCGTGATGTACGGGTTGGGGAACTGTTCGAAAGGCAATCCGATGTTCAGCCCCACGGTCTTGCCGCCGCCTTCGTGGGCGCCGCGGTTGGCCGCTTCCATAATCCCCGGCCCTCCGCCCGAACAGATCACGAAACGGTGGTGGCTGTTGGTAAACTGCCCAGACCATTCGGTCAGCATGCGCGACAGCGTACGCGCATCCTGATAATACTGCGACAGCGGCCCTTCCTCGCGAATCCGCGCGGATCCGAAGAAGACCACGGTGTCACGGATCTTTTCCCGCCGGAAATGAGCCAGCGGCTCCAGAAACTCGGACAAAATGCGCAGCGCCCGCGCATCCGGGCTATTCAGGAACTGATCGTTCATGTACGCGACCGGCCGCCGGTCGCCGTGAGGTGGATTCTGGTTCATCATCGCTCTTCTAGTTCATCGACTCTTTTCTTCAATTCCCTTATGGTCTTCAGTAATTCCGGCAATCTAGGGAACGCCGTTACGGAACGAAGCCATTCGTTGGCCGGGAAGGCCGGCGAGCCGGAAATGCGCGTCCCCGCCTCCACATCGCCGCCGATGCCGCTCTGCGCATACACGATCGCGCCCTCATGCACCGTTAGATGTCCCGAAGAGCCCACCTGCCCGGCCAACAGCACATTCCGCTCCAGAACGGTGCTCCCAGCCAGGCCGGTCTGCGCGCAGATGATGTTGTCTTCGCCCACCACGCAGGCATGGCCTACCTGCACCAGGCTGTCGATCTTGGCGCCGCGCCGGATCCGCGTTTCGCCCACCGTGGCGCGGTCTACCGACGTCAGGCTCTGGATCTCGACGTCGTCTTCGATCACCGTCACGCCCGACTGTACAATCTTGAAATGCGTGCCATCGGCCCGTTTGGCGAAACCGTACCCGTCGCCGCCCACCACCACGCCGTTCTGTAGGATCACGCGATTTCCCACGCGGCAGAATTCCCGCACTGTGGCATGCGAGTGCGCCAGAAAATTGTCGCCGATCTCGGCGCCTTCATAGAGGACCACGTGGGGATGCAGCACCGCATTGCGGCCCAACCGCACCCGCTCGCCCACCACCGCAAACGGCCCGATGGAGCAGTTCTCCCCCACTTCGGCGCTGGGCGCCACATAAGCCAGCGGGTGAATTCCCGGCGCCGGTCGCGGCGGCTGATAGTACAATGCCAGGGCTCGCGCGAAATCCAGGTAGGGATTCTCGGAGACCAGAAACGAAATCTCCACCCTGGGGATCTCCTTCTCCACCAGAATGGCGCTGGCTTGCGTATGTTTCACCTTCGGCCCGTACTTGGGATTGGCCAGAAAAGTGAGCTGTCCCGGCCCGGCATGTTCCATGCCCGCAACGCCGTTGATTTCGAGTTCTCCGTCGCCCGCCAGGCGGCAACCCAACCGGCCCGCAATATCGCGTAGTTTCATAGCCGACTTCCAGGTTAGCAGGGGCTCGGCCACGGCGGAGGATGGCAACGGTATGCAGACGTTAGAACTGGAGATCCTTGCTTGGAGAGCAGTGGGGCAGACTTCAGAGGAACTTGCAGAATTCGAATAAACCGCTTGCTTGCGCGCGCGGCTCGGAAGGGTCCCATTGAAAGGCAACCACTTACCGAGCCGCGACCGCGAGGGAGCGGGTTCGCCACCGAATTCTGCAAGTTCCTCTTCAGTCTTCCCCAGAGGGGACCCCGGGCTTCAGCCCGCCCTCCCGCGAACGATGTGAAGGCTGCGGCAGGCGGACTGAAGTCCGCCGCAGGATGAAGCCTGCCCCACCGAAGCTCACCGGGCCATCCGTTAAGTAAACAGTGTTGAGGGTAAAACCCGCTCCGTTACCGTCGCACCCTATGGCAATCCGACACCCTGAGCCAGGATGCCGCATCATATAAGCATGGCAATCGAAACCCTGCACCTCACCGTCAACGGTATGACCTGCGGCAACTGCGCGCGCAGCGTGGAACGGAAACTGACAGGCACCGCCGGCGTGACCAAAGCGGTGGTGGACCTGAATGCGGCGTCGGCCACCGTGGAGTACGAAACCGGCCAGGTGAAACCCGAGACCCTCGCCGAGGCGGTCCGGAAACTGGGCTACGAAGTACCGGCATGAAGGCGCCCGTAGCGGAACGCGTCGACCTCCCCATAAGCGGCATGACCTGCGCCGCCTGTGCGCGCGCCATCGAACGCACCCTGTCGGCCACCGGGGGAGTGGAGCGCGCCAGCGTCAACCTGGCCACCAATACAGCCACCGTGGAGTTCGACGCCGCGCGTACCGGCGTCGGCGATTTCGTCAGCGCCATCGAGGACTTGGGCTATGGCGTGCCCGAGACCGAACCGCCGCCCGACGCGGGGGAAAAGCTCTACCGCGCGCGTTTAATCGTGGCCATCCTCTTCGCGGCGCCGGTGGTGGCGCTGGGGATGGCGCATACCGCCCCGTGGATCCAACTGGCGCTTACGCTGCCGGTGGTGTTCTATTCGGGCGCGCCATTTTACCGCGCGGCGTGGAGCGCGCTGCGGCACGCCAGCGCCAACATGAACACGCTCATCGCGCTGGGCACCGGCGCGGCCTTCCTCTACTCGGTCTACGAAACGGTCCGCGGCGGCCACATGGTCTACTACGAAGCGGCTGCCACCATCATCGCCTTGATCCTGCTGGGCCGCACGCTGGAAGCGCGCGCGCGCTCCAAAGCCTCGGAGGCCATCCGGCGGATGATGGATCTGCAGCCGCCGACGGCGCACGTGCTCCGCAATGGCGTGGAAGTGGAAACGGCGGTCGCAATGGTGCGGCCCGGCGACACCGTGGTGGTGCGGCCGGGCGAGCGCATTCCGGTGGACGGCACGGTGCTCGATGGCGATTCGGCGGTGGATGAATCCATGCTCACCGGCGAGAGCCTGCCGGTGGACAAGAGCGCGGGCGCGGGCGTCTTCGCCGGCACGGTCAATCGCTCGGGCAGTTTCCGCTATGAGGTGAAGAAGGTGGGGCGCGGCACGGTGCTGCAGCAGATGATCGCGCTGGTGAAGCAGGCGCAAGGCTCGCGCGCCCCGGTGGCCCGTCTGGCCGACGTGGTGAGCGGCTACTTCACCATGGGCGTACTGGCGGCGGCCGTGATCACGTTCGGCGCGTGGCTGTTCTTCAAGCCGTTCGGGACGGCCATGGAGAACGCCGTCGCCGTGCTGATCATCGCCTGCCCGTGCGCGCTGGGGCTGGCGACGCCCACGGCGATCATGGTGGGCACGGGGCGCGGCGCGGAGCACGGCATCCTCATTAAGGGTGGCGAAGCGCTGGAGATGGCGCACAAGATCGGCGCGATCGTGCTCGATAAGACCGGCACCATTACGCGCGGGAAGCCGCGTGTAGTCCGGGTGACGGCGGCGGCCGGTTGGACCGAGACGGAGGTGCTGCGACTGGCGGGCAGCGCGGAGCGGTATTCCGAGCATCCTTTGGGGCGCGCCATTGTCGATGCGGCCGGCGAGCGCGGCCTGGCGCTGGAGGAAGCCGGCGGCTTCACGGCCCTCGCCGGCCTGGGAGTGCGGGCGCGCGTGGGCGGGCGCCTTGTGATGGTGGCCAAACCCGGCGCGACGGTTACGGTGGATGGCGTGGCGGCCGGCGAAATCGAAATCGCCGACACCATCAAACCGGAGGCGGCGGAGGCGGTGAAGCGTCTGCGGCGGATGGGGCTGGAGGTGTGGATGATCACCGGCGATAATCGCGAGGCGGCCGAAGTGGTGGCGCGCCAGGCCGGCATCGAAAACGTGCTGGCAGGCGTGATGCCCGGCGAGAAGGTGGCGGCGGTGAAGAAACTGCAAGCCGGCGGCAAGCGGGTGGCGATGGTGGGCGACGGCATCAACGACGCGCCGGCCCTGGCGCAGGCCGATTTGGGAATCGCCATGGCGTCGGGCACGGGCGCGGCCATGGAAGCCGGCGCCATCACGCTTATGCGCGACGACCTGAACGGCGTCGCCGATGCGATCGAGCTTTCGCGCCGCACCATGCGGATCATCCGCCAGAATTTGTTCTGGGCCTTCGCTTACAATACTGTGGGCATTCCGGTGGCAGCGCTAGGTCTGCTGTCGCCCATGCTGGCATCGGCGGCCATGGCGGCGTCCAGTGTGACGGTAGTAAGCAATAGCTTGCGGCTGCGGTGACCACGGGTAAGGTTCACCACGGAGGCACAGAGAACGCATGAAGAAGAGGATCGTCAATTCTTCTCTGTGTCTCCATGGTGAATCTTGTTGCAAAACCCGGTATTGAACCCGCTCCCTCGGTAAGTGCTTGCCTTTCAACGTGGCTTTTCCGAGCCGCGCGCGCAAGCAAGCGGTTTCTTCGAATTCTGCAAGTTCCTCTCCTGACTTCTGCCTCAGAACATATTCCACAGGTACTGATTGTATATCTCGTGGTGATACTGCACTTCCGGCGCCTTGACGAACGTGCCCAGCAGCCGCGGGCAGCGGTCCGCCGAGGCCCTCTTCAGGTCGACATAGCGCGCCTTTACATCGTCTCCGAATAGCTTCGTGGTCCACTCAGCCTTATTGAAGTTATCCAGCGCGTCATAAATGTTGTCGGGGAGATAGCGCTCGGCGCCGCGCAGATTGTCGTGAGGCAGAATGCCGCCTTCCAGCCCCGTCTTGAACACCGAGTACAGAACCATGTAGGGGCTGGCATCCGGCGCCACGGACCGCACCTCCACCCGGGCGCTCTTGGAATTGCCGATGGGCACCCGCACCATGGAACCGCGATCTTTGGCGGACGCCTTAATCTGGTTGGGAGCTTCAAAATGCGGATCCAGGCGGCGGTACGCATTCACGCTCGGATTCATTACCAGGCAGATATCGTTGCCGTGAGACAGGATCCGGTCGATAAATTCCCACCCGCGGCTACTCATCTTCTCTTCGCCATCGGCATCCCAGAACAGGTTCTTGCCCTTCTGCGACACGGAGACGTTGGTGTGCATGCCGCTACCATTCACGCCGACAATCGGCTTGGGGAGGAAGCACGCCGTCATGCCCATCTGCTTGGCCACCTGCCGGCAGATCAGCTTATAAAGCTGAATCTGATCGGCGGCGTTGACCACTTCGGAATAGCTGTAATTGATTTCGAACTGCGACGGCGCCACTTCGGGATGATCCTTTTCGTTCTCGAAGCCCATGGTGCGCTGCACTTCGGCCGATCGGTCGATAAACAGGCGCAGAGCGTCACCGGGAAGAGAATGGTAGTAACCTCCCGTGCTCACATACTCGAACTTACCCGTCTCATGATACCGCCGCTCGGCATCCACGCCCTGAAACAGAAAGCCCTCAATTTCGTTGGCGGCGTTTAAGGTGTAACCGTGCGTATCGTAAAGCCCCTGCGCATAAGACTTGAGAACGCTTCGCAAATCGGCCGGGTAGGGAGACCCATCCTTGTCGATGACTTCGCCGAAGACCATCACCTTGCCCGGCTCAAACACATCGGAAGGCGGCCAGTAGAACGATCCCCAATCCACTCCGAGCCGCAGATCGCTCTCTCGCTGTGCCGTGAAGCCGCGGATCGACGACCCGTCAAACGTCATGTTGTCCCAACTCTTGACCAGCCACTTCTTGTCGTAGTCGAGCATGTGCAGACGGCCTTCGAGGTCGCTGAACAGCAAAGTCACAGCCTTGATTCGTTTCTCGTCGGCCAGGTATTTGAGACGCTGCTCCTGAATCTTATCGATGGGAGTGCGCGACAGGCGTTGCTCCTTGGCTTCCAGGTTCAACTGCTCCAGTTCGCCATAGGAAAGCCGGAGAAGATCTTGTGTTCCGTTCAAAGTGAGTGCTCCTTGGGTGTGCTAACTGACGCTGGTCCCTTGATTGTGGGCGAAAGCGAGGCGTCTCCGCAATGGTTGCGGCCGTATTCCGCGATAGATTCTACTTATGCATCTCTCTCAAAAAACTAATGCCTGAATGGGAGACGCGGCACATCGTGTAACCTCCGGCGAGCCGGAGGGTGGGGCAGGCGGTGCTCGCCTGCCAGTCCGCGCTGAACCAAGCTCGCCGCCCAAGCAGGATAGAGGGCAGGGGAGCACCACCTGCAGAACTCCTGACGTCGTGGAATTTGGGATGAGCCCGTTTTCGTGGCGCAGGCACTCTTGCCTGCTGGGTCGAGACTCATCTCGACCCTCTTCGCGAGCGGCATCCGCCGTCCCGGAGCGCCGAGAAGAGTCTCGGCGCCGCAGACACGAGTGTCTGCGCCACGTCTTGGCTCAGGTCAATTTCCCCAACTATC
>Ga0182030_10014770_pt1 | contig 15367 bp, 13 predicted proteins | sample 812S3MmetaG_FD_121299 | JGI IMG/M metagenome (GOLD analysis project Ga0182030, IMG submission 121299) | Permafrost microbial communities from Stordalen Mire, Sweden - 812S3M metaG (Illumina Assembly) | ecosystem: Environmental > Terrestrial > Soil > Wetlands > Permafrost | place: Sweden... | reverse complement strand
GGTCGGCAAATGAAGGTTCCCTTGAACACCACCGTTCCCTTGCCACTGGGGTCGACGAACATCGCGCGAGGCCGATCGCTGCCCTGAACGATACCGATGAGTCGAAGCTCGTCGACCGCATAATCAGCAATCTCGACCTGTCTCTGGTTTTGAACTTCACTGCGGGTCGGCAAGTTTTGGATGAAGAAACTCCGGAATGGATCGCGATTTCGGTCGCTCTCCACAAAATCATTTTCTGTGAAATCCGGTCCTTTGTGAACCGGAGGAAGTATCGATGGTATAGCCGTGGCGGCAGATCGGACCGGCGGTGGCGGCATTGACACCGTCTTCGCTCGGTCGCAACCCTGGGCTGCTGCGATCATGAGAGCTACTGCGATCCCCGTTCGACCGCTGAACGTCGCGTACCATGGTCTCATGGTTGGGTGCCCCCAGCGGGTGCGATGCCCTGGGGCCCAGCGCCCGGGCGACTATCAGGCGGCTTCGTCGCGTGGAACGCTGTGGCCACGCAACGACCGTGCAGTACGATATCGTCGCCCGACACTTTGGGATCCGAGAGCTCGATGCTGTTCACGTTGATGACGCGGTCCATTTTCCCGAGCTCGAAGGCAAATTTGGCAATCTGATGAAACTTGCCAGTCATCTCGAGTCGCATGGGAACCTTCGCGTAGAAGGTTTGGGCGAGCTCAGCCTGTGGAGCATACGACTTCAGATCGATTCCGGAGGCGTTCGATGCCTGTTGAATACTCGATAGAAAAGCGTCCTCTTGAGCATCTGTCGGAAGTGCCTTGTTAAGCTCCCGCACCCGCTGCTCATGAAGCACCAGGTCGTCTCGGTCAGCAATGTAGGAGGCCTGCGCTTGTTGGGCCGCAAGCAGATCGTCTCTGAGTTTCGCCTTCTGTCGTTCTGCGTTTTCGATCTTCGCCGCGACATCCGAGTAGAAGACGAACCAGTACGTTCCCACCGTGAGCAGTACGACGACAACCCCAGTCATGAGCTTTGCGCTCGTGGGCATTCGTTCCAGTGCGGATTGGGCCACTGAGGATGCCATGTCAGTACTTGACCTTCGCGGAGAGCTCAAATCGGAACAGTTCCTGGTGCGACGCGGGGTCGACACCCTTCGTGCCCGGCAAGAGCTTCACGTCTGTGAAATAGTCGCTGATCCTCATGCGACGTTCGAACTCGCTGACATCCTCTCCATCGCGCGCATACCCAGCGATCTTAACCGCGCGCTCATTCTCAAGGTATGACGAAAGCCACAGTCGGTGTGAATCCCAGCTTGGGTTTGCCATGTCGGACGGATTGTCGCGCTTCAATTGCTCGAGGCGGTCGCGTTCGGCCGTCGGTCCACGCCCAGGCGTAAGCAATGCGGCCAGCTCGAGAAGCGTAGCCGTTGGACCGGTTCGCGCTTCCTGAAGCTTCTTGATGGCATCCTCACGGTCGATCAGACTCTTGAGTTGTGCTTTGACCGCGTCGTGGTCCGCGATCTGCTTTCGAATCGCCTCAATTTGGGATTGAGTGCGACCGTTTTCGCCGAGGAGACTCTGCAACTCATCCTGTTTGAGCTTTTGGACGAAGAGACATGCGACGAGAGTTGCGACGACCGAGGCGAGCACGAACACCAACCACAGCTGCTTCGGCTCCGCGCTGCGAATCCTTCGTGCGGAAGGACGTCTGTCCGGAAGAAGATTTACGCGGACCACAGTCGACGCTCCCTGTCACACCGCAACGAAAGTCCAAGCGCCACCACCATTTGGGCAGCGAGGCTTCGGAGCTGCTGTTGGTCGGTCGCTTTCGGATCGATCGACATGGTCTGCATAGGATCGAATCGTTCGACGGGCACGTGTGCTCGGTGTTCGATGGCTTGCAGAAGAGGGGCTAGGTACGAGCTGCCACCGGACACGTAGATATGCTGTATTTCCTGCTCGCCGCTCGTCGCCAAGTAGAAATCGAGCGACCGCTGGATCTCGCTCGCGAGACCTTGGCATGTCTGATTGATGATCTGTGTGACCTCTCGCGGCACTATCTGCGTCGCCTCGCCGCCATGCTTGTAGGCCTCCGCCTGCTCATGGGAACAGGCGAGTGATTTGCGTATCTCCTCCGTGACAGCGTTCCCCGCGTTCGTGATCTCACGGGTAAAGGCACTCACGCCCTTCGAAACGATATTGAGCGACGAGACCGCAGCACCCACATTGAGGAGCGCCACAGTGCTGTCCTCCGGAAGTCCCTGTTCATGTTCAAAAATGTTTTGAACCGTGAATGCGTTGATGTCGACGACCACTGGACGGAGCTTGGCCTCGCGAAGAATGGCGGCAAAATCATTGATCTCGTCGCGTTTCGCGGCTACGAGAAGGAGATCCATCTGACCGGCGTCCGGGCGGCGCCGCAGGACTTCGTAGTCGATCGACATCAGCTTGATGTCGAAAGGAATGTGCTGCTCGGCCTCCCACTGGATCTGTTCGTCGAGCTCGGCCTGAGTCATCATCGGAACCGTGATTTTTCGAACGATGACGCTCTGACCATATACGCCGACAGCGACCTCGCGCTGTTGAATTTTCGAGTCTTGGAAGATCTTCGCGAGCGCTTCTGTGACGGCGCCAGCGTTCATGATGTGGCCGTCGATGATCGTCTGCGGGGATAGCGGCGCGAAGCCCCATTTTACGACGTGCAGCTTCTTGCGGGATTCGCGAAGCTGCGCGACTTTGATGGAGCTCGCGCCGATGTCGACGCCGACGAGGTTTTTGCCTTCGGCCATTCGCGTCCTTTATCGCTCCAAGAGGGTGACCGAGATTAAATTCTATGGGGAGGGCAATGGGGTGGAGAGTGCTTCCGCATACCGGCTTGGACAATTGGCGGGAACATTCGACCGGAGAAGATCAGAACCAAGAGCGTAAGAAAACACTTCGGTCGCAAGTGTCGCACCATAGGGAGTGCCACGTCAAAAAACGCAGACCATGACGTCGACGCCCGAGGTGAGCTATAGCCGGCTGCCGATGGTAGGTCGTTTCTATGCCTCGGTGGGATCGAAGACAGGTTTGCCGGACCTGCGCGACCTGGTTCGTGGCTCGGTGTGGGTACTAGGATTGGTTGTTGGTCTCGGCGGGGCCGCGCGTGCGGACATCACCCACATCGTGCAGCGAGGGCACACCATCGACGCGATCGCCAAGAGATATCATGTCACGGTGAAGGCCATCGAGGCAGCGAATCACCTGAAGGATTCGCACCTCAAGCCCGGACAGGAGCTCATCATTCCGGGTGTGGACGCTCCAGCTGCGAAGCATAAGGGGGGCGCCTCCAAGCCGCTGGCGTCGTCCCATTCGACGTCGCCTTCTCCCGTAAAAAGTGCGGTTGACCCGATGCCACCCGAGCCCCATGGACGGGAGGAAGGAGAAACGATCCACGCGACGCGACTTGGCGAGGATTTTCGAATCAAGTTGCGAGGTGCCCACGGTCGCATCTCGACGACTGCCCTTCGTGCTTTTGAACGCCTCATGCGACAGGGCAGTGCAACTCATTCTCCGGATCCGCGCTTGGTTTCGCTGGTCGGGATTGTCTCGAGCCATTTTGGAGGCAGAACGCTCGAAGTTGTGAGCGGTTATCGGCCCTATTCGCCGACGCAATACACTCCGCATTCAAATCACAATTTCGGGAAGGCATTGGATTTCAGAATTCGTGGTGTTTCGAACGAGCTCCTTAGGGACTTCTGTCGGACTCTGCGCAATGCTGGGTGTGGCTACTACCCGAATAGTACTTTTGTGCACATGGATGTTCGGGACACCAAGGCGTTCTGGACGGATTGGTCGCGCGCTGGCGAACCTCCAAAGTACGACAAGCCGGGAGTTTCTGCTGATGAGGGAATGAGCGACGTTCCTGAGGAACGCGAACCCACCGCCGACGATGCCGCTTCGAAGGAGCGCGAGACGGAGTCTGATGCGTCGACTGGGCGCGAGTCCCCCGGACTTCCTCGCTAGAAGGCCGGCGTATTTCGGTCGATCCCTTCGCGATCCCCGCGTCGATCGTGCTCGCGTGCGTGCGTACGGTCCGCGCGGCTCGCCGCCGGCCTCGCTTGGTTTTGACCGAAATACGCCAGCCTTCTCCTTCTAGGAACTCCTAAGAAAAGTGGGGTCCGCTAGAACGCGTGGATTCGGATGCCATGGAATCGTTGCGGATTCGTCGCTATGAAACGCTTCCCGACAGCCTCCTAGGTATCCAGTGTTCAGCGATACGGAATGCAGACCCACCGTGGGTCAATTGCGACCATCGGCGGTTCATGCGTGAAATACAGACTATGTCCTGTTCGGGGTGCTTAGGGGGAGTCGGGTTGCACCCCCGCAGCCTCCGGGCACCCTTCGCGTAAACCGCGGATAACCTGATTTCTTCGCGGTGGCACGGGCTGCGCATAAGGCCACGGCGTTCGCAGCGCCAACCGGAGACCACTCGATGAAGCCATGTCCCGTTCGCACGATTGCTCATACTGAGACATTGCCCACGCGGGAGGAGCTGTCGCTGTTCATGCCACTCGTGCATCAAGTTGTAGGGCGTGTGCTTCGTAAACTCCCACCCAATGTGCTTCGTGAGGACCTCGTCGCCGCCGGGGCGTTCGGGCTCATTGATGCATTACGCAAAAGCCCGGACCGCGGACCGGCATTTGAATGGTATGCACGAATACGCATTCGAGGGGCGGTCGTCGATGAGCTTCGGTCACAAGACTGGCTGACTCGACGAGCTCGAACCCGCGTTGCCAAAGCGCAGGCTATGGGTGAGTCGAGTGGCGCGGCGGTCGTCGGATTCGACGATCTTCCGGAAGCGCAAGCCCAAGCATTCGTCGACGAGTCCATGGCGACGCCACACGAACAGGTCGAGCGACGAATGGATCGCGCGGCTCTCGAGATCGCCGTGGGCCGGTTGCCGGAGCGCGAGGCCAACATTGTATCGTGGCACTACTTCGAGGGCATTCCATTCAAGGCGATCGCCGTTCGCCTGGGAGTTAGCGAACCCCGTGTTTCCCAGCTCCATGCGAGAGCGATGGGACGGCTTCGCGCGTGTCTTGCGGATCGCGGAGCCGAAGCCGCCTGAAGGTCAGCGTCTTTCGGCCGATCCCTTCGCGATCCCGGCGTCGATCGTGCTCGCCTACGGGAGTAGGCTCCGCGCGAATCGCCGCCGGCCTCGCTCGGGTTCGACCGAAATACGCCGACCTTCTTCATTATTCGTCTCGCGAATAACTGCGGGACAGTCAGTCTGCATTTTTGGGATCCGGGGAGTAGGCTCCGCGCGAATCGCCACCGGTCTCGCTCGGTCTCTGCCGAAATACGCCGACCTTCTCTGGTCGTACTTCTGGACATCTGGGCTACGGTGGTACTTCTGCACATCTTGGTGGTTCGCGGACGTGTGCGCCACCTAAGGGTGAGGCTTCGCGTCACTTGCTGAGTGCATAGAATCCAGTCTTACTCCACGGGGCGCGATGCTCGACGCGAGGACCCAGATCGTCGATTCGTCCGACTGAGTTCGAAGCGCGCCTCCAGCGACGTCGCGACGCTCCCAGCGGTTTGAAGTCTCTGCGCCTCGATCCAAAGCGACTGCGCGATCGCATCCCGCCCGCGCGAGCGCATCAGCCAGGTCGAGATCGGCGCCTTGTCCACGCGCGAATACAACGCGACCTCCCGCCGTAATGCCGAGTGCCGCCCGCAGCTTGGACGGGTCCGATGTGGACTTCGATGATGGTGTCCCGTCCCAAAGAATGAGGGGCAATTCAATCATATCTTCGTTCGCAACGAGCTGGGGACGAGAGCGAGCCGGAACAATCGAGAGGGTTTCATCGGGCGACGCGACGAGCTCGCCCCAATCCGAGTCGGCAGGGGGCGGCACCGCGAGATTGCCGTCTGTCGCGATTGCTCGTGGGTGACGTTCGGGGGCGAACCCGGCGCCAACAGCCAACAAGGCGCGGTCTGCGTCCGAGGCGTCGAGACTACGCAGTGCGAAAGCCGCCGTTGCGTCCTTGAGACCTGCCCGGATTCGGAAACCAGTGCGTTTCGGTTCGATGTCCTCGAGCTCGATGCGTCCGGAATGGGTCTCCGTATGGGACGACCAGACGCCTGGCATCCACGATGGGGGCGGTTGCCTTCCCCCATCGTTCTCCCATGGCGTGGCGCCGTCGACGGCAGGCGGGGTCGGATCATGAACCATGACATAAAAGAAATCTTTTGGCGAATAGTGAATATATCGGTCGACAGGTATCGACATCGCGGGCGACAGAAGCTCGGAATGATAGCTTTTTGTCGCAAAATCATCGATGGACGTGAACATGAATCCGGTGTGATATGGATTCATATCGAGGTGCATTGCGTAATTGCAGTCGCTCATGCGCATAGCTACTGCAAGTGTATTCGCGCTCAGATCGTCACCCCAGGCATATATGAGGTGCCCTTGCTTAGTCACGCAAAGACCCGATCGCTCGGTTTGCACGCTCTTTCCCGGAAGCGTAAACCCCCAGAGGTTCCGCCCGGTTGGATTGATGATCCCTTGGTCGACCAGGGGATCGAGATTCTGACGAAACGACACCATTGCACGGTCCACATCCGGTCCGAAGCCCGAACGTCGTGGATCGGCGCCCCAAGTGCCAAACGCGACTCGCCCGTCGTCGAGTACGGCGACCGTAGCTGAATCGGGGATCGCTGGCAGTAGAACTCGCCGGTGCACCATCATGCCGTAGTGGCCGTGGTCTGTCTTGAACGCTCCGTTGAACGTCGCCGCAACGCGCCGGAAAACCGCTGGGTCACGGGGGATTCGTCCGGTTCCATGCGGACCTGTCATCGGCTCCGGATCTTCGACTCCCGCTTCCATGTCGAGATCGAGCTGATACATGTTCATTGCAACGAGCGACACGCGGACGTACGGGCGCTTGTCGTCGGGACGCAGGAACGTCACGTAAAATGGCGAGGGGGCGTTTGTTGCGAGGCCAGGAGTTCGGCGGAGCCAAGCAATTTCAGGTTCGCGCCATACTCCCTCCCCCTCCTCGGCAGAATTCCAAATGGTTGGAATTTGAGCAGGTGGCCAGGAGCTCACGACGGCCATCGGGATGGCAGGTGCGTCATGCCGCTCTATCTTTGGCGTTGCGATGACGTCTGTACCGCGATTCCCAGGCCGAAAGGCGAATCGTCGATAGGTATCCCGCAGTGAGAGCACTTGGTCCTCGATCCATGCAATCGGTGCGGGACCAATCCACGGCACAGCACGAAGAGTGTCGACGACCCAATGCGGAAACAGTTTGGTCAAATGGAGCGACGCGCTTGCGTGGGCCCCTGGAAGCAACGGAGCAAGCTGTCCACGGGAAAGGTCGAACCGTCCGGAGCGCGATGGCGTCGTGGATGGCGGTGAGTCGAAGAGCGCGATGTCGAGGAACGCGTTATCGATGCGCAGAGACGACGCCCACGCGGGCGATTCGAGCGTGATGTCTCCTCGACCGACTCCTTCCACGCTTCCTGTTTGCTGGAGATTGGTGATCGCCGCCATCGCTCGGTCGGCGAACCGTTCGCTCCTGTTCTGGGCGCCTTCACCGGCAAGGTAGAGAATGGAGATGCTTTGCTCGCGCCCGTACGCGGCAGTCGAAAACGCCGCGTGATCCCCCAATACGACGAGCTCGTGGTCGTCGCCCAATGGCGTACTCGTGAGATTGTAGGCGTCGCGCACTGCAAATACGCTGCCCTCCGGTGACACCAGCGCTCGAGCTTGCCAGACATCGCGAGTGGCATCCGTAGGCGATCGAGCGAGAAAGAGAACTCTCCGGCCGATCACTGCGTCGGCCACGAGGCCCTCCGAGTTGAGCCATCGTATGTCCGCAGCATCGACTTGCGCACCGTGGGCACGGGCCCCGAGCGTGGATGCAAGGCTCTCCAGGTCATGTCCGATGAGGTCGTCACGAAACGCGCTCACGGCGCAGATCATCGTTCCCATCATGGCCACGACTCGAGTCTGCCGTGCGAGCCATTGCTTCCTGCCGCGTCGAACAGCTTGCCAAGTCACCGGTGCGATGAAGTATCCATTTGGTGGATAGTCAAGTGAACCCCGTCGTACCGGTTGGATGTTGGCGTGTGGGAGGCCGGATGCTCACGGTTTCGTGCAGGTCGGGGGCTGCTATGGATGGCGCAGATTTGTCGGCGTGGTTCGCAGGTGGAAAAGTGCGCAAATTCGTGGGCACGGCTGCGGACGAGTTGGCTGAGCGGTCTCGGTGGATCGCTCGGAGTTCCGACTGATGCGCTTTGCAGCGGCCACATCGACCGAGCGCGACGCAGGCGACGCGGCGTTCGATGCGATGTCGCGAGCACTCGCCGAGCTCGGCGGCCAGAAAGCACGCCTAGCGATCGTTTTCGCGTCCGCCTCCTACGCTGACATCGATTGTGTTCCCGTCACGCTTGCGCGGCAAGTCGGCGGGATCCCGGTCATGGGGGGTACGGCCGCCGGCGCGGTATTCGATGGCGGACGGGTTGTGTCGCGCGGCGTATTGGTTGCCGTGCTGGGCGGTGACGACGTGCGAGTCGTGACTGCGACCGCCCCTATTGCGTCGCCCACGCTGATTGATGTCGTTCCGGCGGGTGCACGAATCCGGCAGGCGGCTGAGAAGGCAGCGAACGAGGGGTTCGAACAGGCTTTATGCCTCGGGTTCGCTCCATCGGTCGGGGTCGATGGTGACGCTTTCGCGGCGGCACTTCGCAAGGGAGCGGGGGCGCACATGCAGCTCGCTGGAGCGCTCACCGGGGACGATTTCACGTTCGACCGAACGCGGGTGTTCGCTGACGGAGCGTCCCAGGCATCTCGCGTTGTCATGGCGGGAGTTTTTTCCCGACTGCCTGTCGCGATCGCCGCGCGCCACGGGTGTGTGCCCGTCGGTCCCGTGCGCGAGGTCACGCGCAGTGACGGCCCATGGCTTTTCGACTTGGATGGTCGACGGGCGGTCGACGTGTGGATCGCAGACGTGCGAAGCGCTGGCGGATCCATTGCGCTTACCAATCCCGCGGAGATGGCCGCCGCAGCGGCAACATGGGAGCTTGGTCTCGAAACTCTTGAGCAGCCCGAAGCTCTAGTGCGCGCTCCAATGGCCCATCGCCCCGATGGTTCCATGCTTCTCTCGGCAGGGATCGCGGAGGGCTCTTTCGTCCGATTGATGCATACGACGAAGGAGCGGACGTTGGGTGCCGCCCAGGACGCTGCGTCGCTAGCCAAGATGCGCCTTGGACAGCCCGCTGCTGGCGTGCTCGCCCTCTCATGCGCAGGACGACTCATATCCTGTGGCTCTCGATTCCGCGACGAGCCTCGGGTGATCTCCGAGGTTCTTGAAGCTCCGGTCGCGGGATCATGCGTGTTCGGCGAGATTGTCCGAGGCGTTCGAGACGCTGACGCATTCCACAATGGCACGACTGTAGTCGTCGCTTTTCCCGCTGCGTAAGCGCTACTCTTCGATCAGAGTCGCCATGTCTTTTGGCATAGGGACGCGGACGTCAAATGGTTCGATATCGGAGTCTCCTCCGAAACCGATTCGTGCGGCGTGCAGCGCGTGGCGTCCAAGCGCACGTATCACCGGTCCGCCATAGAGCTCATCGCCAGCCAGAGGGTGACCGATGGCGGCGAAGTGCGCGCGAATTTGATGGCGGAGAGCCTTGCTCACCTCTACTTCGACATGAGCCCAGCCGGCGACCCGCTTGATGACGCGATACTGCGTCAAAGCCGGACGGGGATCATTTCGCTCCACATCTCGAGGATGGACGCACGCGAGGACCCTGCGTTTGTCCTTTGGATGATTGGCGAGAGGAAATTCGATGGTTCCTTCGTCTGGGATGCCATCGCCAGCGCAGACGAGCTCGTATCGTTTGTCGAGGCGGCCGTCCTTGAGAGCGGCCTTGAGCAGGTCGAATGATCTGGCTGTGCGCGCCACAAGGACGGCTCCGCTCGTGTCCGTGTCGAGGCGGTGCACCAACCCCGGTTCCCGAAGCGAGTGTCCAACGAGATTCTCGGGATCGGTCGGGATCAGCTCGGGGTACTGTCCGAGGATCGCGTTGACGAGCGTCCCCGTTTCACCCGGCCGAATGGGAGCGGTGGGTTGGCCCGGCGGCTTGTCGACTATGACGACGAACGCGGTCTCGTACACGACTGAAAGCGACGCGCCGGGCGTTGCTATTGCGGGTGATTCGGCCACTCGGCCCACATCAATTCGAACCGTATCTCCACCGCCGACGATTTCCCCCTTGGGCACCCGACGACCATTGACCCGAACCGCGCCGAGATCGATGGCTCGTTTTACTCGCGCTCGGCTCAGATCGGGAAGGAGTTGAGTGAGAGCCTTGTCGAGCCTGGTGCCGTCCATCGAAATTGGAACTACGACGTCGCGCACGTCGGACGGACCAACTTCGGCGGCTGTTGAATCTGGATCGGTCACGGCTAAGGTTGTTACCACGGCGACCATCTCGCGTATGTCTTCACGAAAAAAAACGTGCTTGTCGCCCACGCGATCCCGAGAACAGCAGCACGCACGCGGCGCGGATCCGTTCTACGTGCGATAGCGGCTCCAGCATAGCCTCCCGCTATTCCGCCGACGATCATTATGCCCCCTCGTCCCCAGTCGATGGCGCCAGCTATCAGGAACGCAAGGACAGCAATTCCATTGATGAATGTCGCCAAAACGTTCTTGATGGCGTTCGACCGATTTACGTCAGAGATGCCGCACATCGTGAGCAGAGCCAGCATCATGATCCCCATTCCGCCTCCGAAATACCCACCGTAAATTGCGACGATAGATTGCGCGGCCACAATGCTTCCGATGGGTGCCCGCCGATCTCTGAGAAGCTTCTTGGCGAGCCGCTGGCCAAACGTGAAAAGCAGCGTTGCGAACGCCAGAAGCCAGGGAATGAGCAGCACAAAGGTGTGTTCGGCGGTGCACAAAAGCAAAATGGAACCTGCGAGCCCTCCGATGAACGATGCTGCGCAAAGAGCGACGAGGGGGGCATCGGAATTGCGAAGCTCGTGTCGATATTCGATCGCGCTGGCGAGGCTTCCTGGCCAGAGAGCCACGGTGTTCGTCGCGTTCGCCGTCACAGGCGACGCGCCGGAGAAGAGAAGGGCCGGAAAGGAAATGAAGCTCCCGCCGCCGGCGACCGAGTTGATCGCTCCACCGACCGCGGCTGCTGCGCCGAGAAACACTGTGGATCCAGGTGTCATGCAGGGTCGCCTGAACGAGAAGCGCTAGAGCAACCGTTCGAACGCCAATAGCTTGTAATCCGATACGGGGGCCAACCACGGTGCGCGATCGAGAAGCCATTCCCCAGCGTGAAAACAGGGATCGAGAATGGCGCGAGGCCAGTCTCGTACGCTGAGAACAAGTCGTCCGGGCACGAACCCCATGCGGTCGGCTGCCGTGAGGCCGAGTCCTGCGCGGTTCGCGCTGGCGATCCACTCTTCGATTCCGAGATCGAGAACTCGGCGCAGCAGGGGTGAGCGATGGATCGGCTCTAGCACCACGACGCGGCCTTTGGAGCGGACGAGCCTCGCCACGGACTTGAACGCTCTGTCGAGAAGATCCCTCTTGTCGCATGCCACCGACAAGCAACCGAGAACCACCGCCACGTCGAAGGACTCCACGCCAACGCCGTCGAGCCCCGAAAGCACGTCGCCCTGCGAAAACCGCACGCGACCCGCTGTGACAAGATCTCTGGACTCTGTCTCCGCCGCTGCCACGGTCTCCGGCGAAAAATCGACACCCACGACGAGTCGCGGTCCCCGGTCGCGCGCCAACCAACGAGTCATGCGCCCAGTACCACAGCCGATGTCCACGACCGTCTGGCCGCTCAGATCTCCAAGAACTCGCGACAGGATCGCGCGCTGTCGGTCGTCCCAGAGGTCGTTGAACGCGTTCGATGGCCACATCGAACGGGCCATTCCGGTTCGCGCTCGCGCTCGCGCATCCCAATAGGATGCGGCTCCATAGAGCTTTTCACGGGTTCTGCGCTCTCGAAAGAGCTGAAGAATGTTGGAGGATCCAGCGCTGTGGGCTTTGGGAGGTTTCATCTGCTTACGTCGGAGTGCGTAGAGTGCGCCAATCGGTGAGGGGTTGCCAAGCGCGGAGCGGGTTCCCGTGGGTGCAAGGTGGCCGATTCGGAAGCGACCTGGCGAACGCACAGCGTTTCAATCTCGCGGACTCATTCGTCAAAATTGATGCGTGGCGACGGGAGGGACCTGCCGGCCACGAACGAGGAGTCGATCGACGCTGAGACCCACGAGGATGTCGGGGGCACAGCGCTCGGGCTGCCGCTTCTATCGCGCCCGCGTGGCGTCCACCACGCGATTGCGGAGTGCGACGAGGGAGACGGCCGATCATCTCGCGTCGTGTCTGGACCTCCGTGAAGCGCAGCCATGAAATCGACCCCGCATACTCGTTTCCTTTCGACTCGCGCCGCGTTATGCCTGGCGCTTGAATGACCACTCGAATCAGCTTCCCTCGTGGATTCCTGTGGGGTAGTGCGACGTCCGCGTATCAGATCGAGGGTAGCGTCAAGCGAGACGGACGTGGGGAATCGATCTGGGATCGCTTTAGCTCCTTCCCGGGCAACATCGTCGACGGGTCCTCCGGCGAGGTCGCTTGTGACCACTATCGCCTCTGGGAAAGCGATCTCGATTTGATACGGGATCTCGGACACAACGCGTATCGGTTCTCCGTCGCGTGGCCGCGTATCCTTCCAACCGGCCGGGGTATCGTCAATACGCGTGGGCTGGATTTCTATTGCCGTCTCGTGGACGGACTTCTCACTCGCGGCATTACCCCGTTCGTGACGCTCTACCACTGGGATCTGCCGCAGGCGCTTCAGGACGTCGGAGGATGGGCATCTCGCGAGACGGCCTACGCCTTCGCCGAATTCGCGGAAGTTGTCGGTCGATCGCTCGGCGACCGAGTAAAGAGTTGGATCACTCACAACGAGCCCTGGTGCTCGAGTTTCGTGGCACACCGAATGGGATCGCACGCGCCGGGGATTCGCGACGCGTCAGTCGCTCGACTCGCGAGCCACCACATTCTGCTTTCCCACGGACTCGCCGTTCCGATTCTTCGAAGCCATAGCGCATCGTGCAAGGTCGGCATCACTCTGAACTTGTCATCGACGATTCCAGCATCGCCGAGTCCCGAAGACGTCGATGCAGCGCGCCGGCGCGACGGGGACCTGAATCGCTGGTTTCTCGATCCGATTTTTCGGGGTTCGTATCCCGCCGACCTTGTGATGGATGCCGTGCGCGCGGGCGAGCTGAAAGTCTCGGGAATGGACTGCATCCTCGACGGCGATATGCGGGCGATCTCGACACCGACGGACTTTCTCGGCATCAATTACTACTCTCGCATCGTTGCAAGGAGTGACGCGATAGGCGAAGACGAGAACCATCCCCGGACAGTCCAGGTCGCTCCAAGGTCCGAGTGGACCGACATCGGCTGGGAAGTATACGCCGACGGAATGTTCGAAACGCTTGTGCGAACCTACCTCGAATATAGGCCCAGCGTACTTTATGTCACGGAAAACGGTGCAAGCTACTCGGATTCACCGGGAGTCGATCGCCGGGTCGTGGACTCTCGCCGCATCGCCTATTTGCGATCTCACCTCCTCTCGGCTGCCCGCGCCATCGAAGTCGGCGTTCCACTCGCCGGGTATTTCGCATGGTCGCTACTCGACAACTTCGAATGGGTGCACGGCTACACGCAGCGATTCGGAATGTGCTGGACGGACTACGCGACGCAGGAGCGAATACCGAAAGAATCAGCCTACGCCTATCGCCGCATTATCGAGGAAAACGGCGTCGTTGTCTGAGGTCTCCTCTTGGGCAACGCGAACCTTTCCAAGCCAAGCGGCCCCGCGTTGATGACCCTCGATGCGCGACGGGGGTCCGCGGTTTCGTTTCGCGCGGACCTTTCACCGCATCGAACTCCCGGTCTCCGTTTTCCGTTCGCCCGGCGCGAGAGGGATGGCACAATCGCTTCGCTTTGCCGGGAGGAGAGCCATGCCGCCATTTGGACCGACAGCCGTACGCGTTGACACGGCACATATCCATCTCATTCGCGTGCTCATGCGCTACCACGACGACCAAGACTATGTGCACGACATCGCGGCGATCTGCGAGCAAGCTCTCGACTGCCTCGAGCGAGCGCAGGTTCACTACGCCAGCCCTGCCATCGTGCTCGATATCGACGAGACATCCCTCGCCAATGAGTGGTCGAAGCTTCTTCGACGCGAGGCGCACGGGGTAGCGGGCGAACGGTATAGCTACTATGATCAAGACGAGTGGAATCGATCGGTCGAGGGCGCGTGCTCTCCGGCGATCGCTCCGACGCTTGCGATCTATCGCGTTGCGCGGGCGCGAGGCTGGGATGTCATCTTCATTACTGGCAGGCCCCACACGCAACGCGCGGCGACCGAAAGCAATCTTAGGAATGTGGGCTTCGAACAATGGACGGAAGTCGTCATGCGTGGAGAGGCAGAGCTCAACATCGACGCGTCGGTATACAAGTCTGCGGCGCGTCGACGCATCACCGAAGATGGACACACGATCGTCGTAAACGTGGGGGACCAGGCCAGTGATTTGTCTGGCGGATATGCCGACCATACCTTCAAACTGCCAAATCCATTCTATTTCGTCGCTTGAAGTGGCGGACTTGAGCACCTGCCGATTGAGTAGAGCGACGCTCAAAATACTCGCTCGACGGGCGACGGCTCTTTTGAGCCTCGCCGTGCACATTCGTCTCGTCGGGCTCTTGGATGCACTGCTACCGGCAACCGACGGTTGCATTAGGTCCCGATGAATATTGCGATATTTCCCCTCGTGGCAGCCGCGATCACCGCCTCCGCCGCGCTTGCGGTTCCCATGATCGCAGCCTTGCTCGCGTATCGAAATGACCTGGCGAAGCGAAGGGAAGACAGGATGGCCGAGCGCGACTCGGTGCGCACAGCGGTCGGGGCGGAGGTCCGGCGGATCATCGAAGTCATCGAGCGCAAGTGCAAGTGGCTCGAAGTCCAACCGCACGACCCTATGAACTGGCTGCCGATCAACGCTCCGGTGTGGACTGCGCTGGCTCCCAAGATCGGCCTACTCCATCCGATCATTGCGGGTGAATTATCCAGGTTCTTCGGGCTCGTGGCGTGGAGTAACGATGTACTTCAACTTCGAAAGGATCCCAGCGCATATCCACTGCTTGACGACTTCGTCCGGGCATACCGCGCTGCCATCAATGCGGCGAAGAACTCCGTAACTCCTGAAGGTCGAAGGTCACTCGGATTGACTATGTTGTCCGCGAAGCTGGACGAATGATCAAGGCTGAAATCGCGGTCCACAATCGGTCGGAAGATTGACC
>Ga0182030_10014768_pt1 | contig 15368 bp, 16 predicted proteins | sample 812S3MmetaG_FD_121299 | JGI IMG/M metagenome (GOLD analysis project Ga0182030, IMG submission 121299) | Permafrost microbial communities from Stordalen Mire, Sweden - 812S3M metaG (Illumina Assembly) | ecosystem: Environmental > Terrestrial > Soil > Wetlands > Permafrost | place: Sweden... | reverse complement strand
TTAGTCGATAGGTCTATAGTTGAATAAGCTATAGTAGAATATAATATATTGAAGAACTTGAAGACTATCTAGAGAGGGATGAAAGCCCTTTATATATACTAATTATAATATATCTAGAAGCTTTTATAGTAGTGGCAAAGTTACGTGACTTTGCTGCTTAGAAATGTCTAGAAGGTTCTAGCATTTACTAATACTATAGTTATAGTAGTATATAGATGTTTCTAGAATGTACTAATTATAAATCAAACTACAACAATTCTGTCATTCTATATCTTGCTGTCAGTTATGTTCTACTGCTATTCGATCTTTGAAGTATACATCGCAAAGAACCTTGATGGTATGGTTTTAGGAATATGTTGGACTCGAAAGAGAGGCTCGCACTATGTGAGATAAAAGCCATTTGAATTTTTGGGAAAGTTCCATGGCTAGTTGTCATTGTTTAATGCGAGTGTGGCAGTAATAGACTTATGATCTGGTGCAATACAAAATATCTTCTTAATCTTGTCTTTGTTTGGTGAATGGCAAATGGTGAATTCGAAAACCCGATGAAGTCTTTTGGCCAAGTCTCTCCATTTTCCATGTCCATGTGCATTTTAAAATCTAGTTGAAAGTCTACCTCTACGTGCATGTCACATATTATTTCAGAGCATACTCTCGGAGCGTACAAGCAATCACCAGCGTCAGAGCCGATGCGCCCAGTGAAACCACTAAATTCTGTGAGTGTATCTCTAGACCATCCAACGGATCAATTACTCACTGTGACTATACTCCAAGCTCTTCACATACCCCTCTACCACTACTTCCCTCAGGCCATCTTTTAAATTGGCGATGCTGGCCACATCTGAGATCACTTCTTCAATGATACTTTTGGAATTTTCTACACCACCAAGCCCTTTCTCGAGCAGGGGTCTCAAGGTACCAAGTTGGACCGCATTAGTTGAAGCAACTCCGACTAGCATCCCAATCGAAGAGAACAGGTATCCCCCGCTTGTTACCGTTGCTATGTCGGTGCGCTTGACAGAACCTATCAAATGTCAGTTCCTTTTTCTCCCGTTTTATCTTCACCTGAGAAAGGAAGAAGAGCTTACTCGTCATCGCAATGAACGCCGCCGAAAATGCAATTCCAGTCCCAAACCCACCAGGTACAATCTCCAAACTCTCTAGCCACCCTGTATTTCCCTTCCACCTCAGAATCAATAGCAAATACGCCGTCATCGACGAGATCGACGACAAAATACTAAGAAACTTATATTTCCCCGTTCTCTGGATAAGGAACCCCGCAAGGAGACCCCCAACCGTATTCCCAAGAACGGCAGGGAAAAGATGCGATCCAGCAACTGTATTTGAGCTATTTTGCGTGACACGGAAATAGAGGGGGACGGTGTACATCATTGCGGATTGGGCTGCGCTTTGTAAGCCCATGAGAGCGTATGGTGCGGCTACATCTCTCATCCCCAGTAGCTGGGGTGGAAAGATCGGTTCTCCGGTTCCTTTTATTTCGTATACCACAAAGAACGCTCCGATAATTAGGGATCCAATGAGAAGACTGGTGACGAGTGGGTGGGACCAGGGGAGTGATTTTCCACCTAAGCTTAGACCGCCGAGGAGGCAGAGGATTGTTGTGGCGAGGAGGAATGCACCAGGGAAATCTATCCGTCGGAGTTTTGAGGGTTGGCCTTTGGGTGCTGGAGGTTGGTCTGAGGAACCGGCGGTGGAAGGTAGGTTGAAGGCCACGAGGATGATAGCGAGGAGCATGAGGGGCGCTTGGCCTACAAACGACCACTAGACAACAGCAGGGTTAGCTATCCGCTATCGGGAAGGTTATGGTAGGAGCTCGGCCACTCTTACCCGCCAACCAATGGTATCTGAAAGAAAACCACCTAGAGGACCACCAATACTTCTTCCGAATGTGGAAACTACATTGACGTAGCTGCGCTAGGATGCTACTTCGCGGAGTGGGACGAGATCTGATATCGAAATCAGTACTAAGAGAGGAGTGACTTGGGAAAGAAATACCAGAGACGTACCAACTATCAGAACTGAAACGATGACAGCCATTCCGGCACCTCCAATACCACATATTATCCTCCCTACGATGATCTGCCTCATGGTTTGTCCTATACTACTGGTTCCATCAGCTCACTTCATATTTCATCAACCACAAACAATGTTCTCAGCCCCTGGAAATTCACCAAATAATAGCTTGGAAGCTCGCTCACTCACCACACAGCACTCCCAACCCCGAATAGTGCATAAGATACCAGCAAGACCCCTTTTCGTCCATAGATATCACTCAGATTCCCAGTAATAGGTTGAACAGCACATAACGCCAGCGTAAAGCTCGTAGTCAGCCAACTCGCATTTCCAAGCTCAGAGAATTCAGACGCAATGGTAGTATATGTCGAGAGAACAAGGGTTGCATCCGCACAGGAGATGAAAGTCCCTACAATTGATGGATTAGCATATTCTTCCGAATCACTCTTGGGACAAATTACCTTACCAATAAGCAAGAGACTGATGATCGCGGATACACTTTTCGAGGTCGGGAGATCGGAAATAGAACCCGAGTCTTCGGATGCGGTTTTTACAATCGAAGTCGATTTGTAGTTTGTAGACGAGGAGCCGTTATGAAAAAGGGCGGTGCTTTCGTCAATTGATTCTATAGACTCTGAAGATTCAGATGAGAGATCTGAGCTAGGGAGCTTGTCTACAGCATCGTGTTCTATGTCCCGATCCGCCATTTCTCACTTTTCAGCTTTGAAAGAAGGGAGAATCCAAAACGCGCAAAAAAGGAAAGAAAAAACGAAAGATTTTTTAAAGTCTTACGTTCCTGCACAGCCTTATCTAGCCTCGCGGCTTCGGACCATGAGTCAGTGGGAGGAAAATTCCTGCTTTCTGAAAGAGGCAACAATTCCCGGTCCCGTCCGTTATATGGAGCCACCCGGGTCTAGAGCCGGGGCCGTTCGTAGAACGCCAGTTGAATTGACAGACAGCGGGAGAACTATGGGAGAATATTTTGGAGATGGGGATGAGGAATATCAGCCTTGTCAGCACGCCATTATATCTACCCCGCTACCCCCACTTTACCAATGAGGAGCGCACGACCCGTATGAGCAAGGTACCCTGACGAAAATCTTTAATTCTGCAGCTCATTCTACTCCCTTTACTATTGGTTGAAATTTATCCTTGTCAACAAGACAGACCAGGATCATTGCAACTTATATAAATGTCAAGCTTCAACCTGCTTCAATTGCCTCTAATGTGACAAAGTGTCTTTCATCAAGGTATAAGAGAGAGGTTCTTAAATGGAGTACCACAAAGGCAAGAAGAATTAGGTGTTGATAAAGCTTGATGTTTAGCAAAATTGCACACTCTATCTCTCAGTCTGAGATATTGGTACAATACAGACGGAGTCGCTCACTTACCGTTCTAATTGGGTTATATCCCCAGATACTAATTAGTCTTCAAAGAGGATATTTTGTATAAGCAAGCAGGCTATTAAACTATTAAAGTAGGGGGGGTTCCATATGGTCCTGAAAGTATCATTGACGTAGGACTTTGGAATTAACGGTAGAATGCGATATCTTGGTGTGAGATGCGGTATAAATGAAGTAGCCAAATTTGTACCCTCAGATCCTAAATAGATGAGCAAACGGTATAACCCGTGGTCTTGTAATCTAATTAGTATGGTAAAAGCTATAGCCGAGCCGCATTCTAATCCAACCTTGAAGTAACGATTGGCTTGAAGCCCTGGCACGTCACGTGGGGGATTGAATGATTGAGGATCTAAACAAGTACTATCGTCTATCTTTTAGAAACACAACAAAGCACTCCTCGAGGCGCCTATGTAAATAGTCGTAGATAAGAGCCAGACCGTCTGGCGGAGGAGGTTGCTGGTCACAAAACTGTGATGAAGTGAAGTGCAAGTTACTGAATACGGTTAGGCGCACTTCGGCAGCGAGCGCCGAAACTGGGCAATGCCGGCTAGAACCTCCCTCTGCCAGTGCTTTTTGGCCAAACGAATTCGGCACAATGACAGACCAAGAACCCCAACAAATCTCCGCTGAAGACTCTTATCATCAATTCTACTCCAAAGTCACAAATCACTTCAACGGAGACTATGCATCGCGGCACTGGGAAGGCGGCAACCGGTCCACAATGAATCTCAACTTTTCAGCCCCGCCTAGTGCTCCAGATCCAGGAACCTTAATTCAAGAACCATATTCGTATCCTCCTTTGCCCACGCAAACATCGTTTCGTCTTCTTGAATTCGGAGCCGACGGTCTATCATGCGAGCTGATCACCACTACCCTAAAAGACGCACCTCCTTACGTCGCTTTATCCTACACATGGGGCCCTCCTAGTTTCACAGAGATGTTACCTCTTGGGCCACGGGGAGCCTGGCGTGCTTTTCCAATTACCAAAAATGCATACGAGGCTTTGAAGTGTCTGGGATTGACTATTGGACGCCAAAACCGTACGTTGTGGGTAGATGCAATATGTGTCAACCAGCGAGACAAGGCTGAGCAAGCGACCCAAGTTTCAATTATGCGAGAGATCTATGAGAAAGCGACAAGAGTATACGTATGGCTTGGTGCTCCATCAAAGGAGAGCAAGGGTGCGATTCAGAAGATACACGAGTGGCTACGATCTCTAGACCACCAGATTGATTGTTTTAGAAAATCCGGAAAACTCCAGCCTGGACAGAAAAAGATTCCATTGAGCATAGATGCCTTTGCAGATATCAAGTCCGAGGAGACATGGGCGACGATTGATGATCTTTGTGCCAGAGAGTGGTGGTCGAGAGCTTGGATTGTGCAGGAAGCAACGAGCAACGGAGGCACATATTTGTTTTGTGGGAATGCGAATATTCAGATCGACAGCTTCTATCGTCTTTACGATATCCTTCCGAGATTCCTTGGAAAAGTACCTAAAAGTGCCGATGAACAGGTACTACAACAACTACCGTATCAACTCGAGCAGGTCCGCAAAATACGAGGTCAAGCAGTCGATGTGTCGTTCTTAGAGGCTTTACAGCATATGCGTCTATTCCAAAGTACCGACCCACGGGATAAAGTCTACACGGCATATGCACTCTGTCCACGTATCCAAGAGTATTTGAAACCAGACTACTCGAAGGAATTGCAAGAAGTATATATTGATGTTATTCGTGCCTATATATTGAACAGCAGAAAAGAGCAAGTCCTCGACTTTCTCGGTTATGTTGTCAACCCAGATGCCGGGCCAAATAAAGTGTATCCAAAACCTACCTATGAATTGATGCCTTCTTGGGTCCCAGATTGGCGTTGTCGCCTCCTCTTTACGCCTCTAAGTCGACAAATAACTGATAGGGAGGGAGCTATCAAGAACGCATACGAAGCAAGCAGCTCTACTGTGCATTCTCTTGATATCTACAGCGGAGAATTGCATATCCGTGGATTCAGCTTCGATGTGATAGATGAGGTCCGCCCGTTGCTGCGCGACCCAGAGTTAGCCGCGAAGCAAGCTCAGAACGATCCAAATCCTCCTGAATTTCTCTATATCACAGGCCAAAATTTCCGCGAGATGACTCTGCAGATGATAGTTGCTGATCTGCGATCTGATTTGGATGGTCGCTGTACTAGGGGTTATGCTATTGATTGGACGCTTGTCGCTGCCGACCCCGAGAAGTTGTCAAGGGAAGAAAGAGAAGAAAGGAAAGTTATGATTAAGAGCTTTGGTGATGCTCTGTCCGTTAGGCAAGCCGGGTTCACCGAGAAAAACTTTTGTGGACTTGTACCAGATACGGCTCAGGTAGGTGATAAAGTTTGTGTGTTATTTGGAGGTAAAGTCTTATACCTATTGAGAGAAGAAGAGGAAGGCCGGCATTATTTTGTGGGGGAGTGATATTCATGGGTTGATGGATGGGGCTGCTTTGGAGTTTCTTGAGTTGGGTTTGAAAGAACAAGTTTTCGTCGTCATCTGAGAGTTTCGTTCTCTCTCCACCTCTTTTTCTCTTTCTTTATCTCTTTGCAATTCTTTTCCCCCTTTATGTAAGATAATGAGCAAGACAACTTCAAAATGAGTTTTGGATTTAGCGTTGGCGATTTCACCACAGCGGTTGAGCTTGCTAACAAGATCTGGAAAGAATTCGTCAATACGCCTGGTTAATTCAAAAGCGAGTATCCATTAGCTTTAACGCCTCAGTGACGATCTTGGGGTTGTCTAGTGCATCGAACCTAAGATCCATAGCGTTTATACTATACAGGGACGTCGTGAGTGTGCTCGAATTAGCGCAGCTGCTCTCGATATTTGGAATTATGCCGGTACCACTCTCCTCGAGGGTCAAATCACCCAGTTCTAGATAGTGGACTAACCTCGTTTCCTTTTGCACGTATAAGCGTGCCTATTTTGGACGGGGAAAATGATCAGTCCACCCACTACAACAACATATGCTGCGAACGTGAATCCTTTCCCTTCGTCAATTGTTTTAAAGGAGCGCCAGAAACCAGCTGCAAGGCTCAGAACAGCGGCGCAAGCTGAGCTAATTACTAGGGGTTGTCGCGAGCACGCTCACCGTGTGGTCAGAGCTATTGTATAACTCTTAACGGAACGTGCTTATTGACATCACTTATTGACATCACTTATTGACATTCTTTCCAACGTAATATACCACAAGAACACCGTCTTCAAATTCCCCCCTTATCGATTTCTCGTTAACACCCATATACCAATTCCCGATTGACTTTTGGTCACCCATCCATTAAATTCAAGTGGCGAGCGGTGTAGTCCATCATAATCGGCTCCCAAAATCTAATAGATGTGCGTGAACTCCTCGAGTGAGTATACGCCGTTGGCGTTGCGCTTGTTGCTCGTGGTGTACTACGAGTCTTAGTTGAGGTGTAGAGCATGGGGTTTCCAAGATGAGGACCTTGGGATGTTCAATCATTTATTAAGTCGAGGTTCTCGAAAACTTCATCATCTTTTTAAATCCCGCCTTCATTCGTCTTGTGAGATGACTGCGCGCTTACGGCGCATTTGCTATTATGATCATCCCGCGTCTGAGGGCTCTGGAACAAGTATTTCAGCACCCCATAAGAACTACCCGACCGTCGTGTTTTCGAACATATTGAAGAAGATTGCTGTATTTTGATCTCCTGATTCGGCGAACAACCGATGCGTAACTTGCAGTTTGGTGGTAGCCACTAGGATATATAGTGTTGATTCCGATGAACTGCGTAAGTATTAAACATCCAGAGAATAAACCACAGCAGACTCCGCATTCATTCGCCCGCTCGCATGTGATATCTGGCTATAAACCGAGTTTAGAAGAGGCGGGGAGCAACGTGTAACATTCGGCTCTCGTTCCAGACTTCAATTGAGCCTGCAGATATCCTCGAGACAGACCGTGATACCAATCAATAGACCAATCTCGGCCACAATTTGCTGGTCTAACCTTGCTCAAGCCATCCAAACTTGGTAGCAACGCGGCTTCTGGCACCGTCAAGGGTCTCCTGCCGCGCAAGGGTGAAAATACTGAGGAACCTTCTACACATCCTCATCTCCCCCCTACGGAGGACGAGGATAGAAGGACACATTTACAAACCACTCAAAACAACCGAGGCCTCGCTCCTTGTAATACCCTATTACAAACACCTTTCTTTGCTATACTAGAATCATATACGTTATCCCAGGATGTAGTTTACTCAACACTTTTTATTCTGCTAACCTAAATAGTACTCTCGCAGGTACAAATAGATTACCTGAAGCAAGTGATCGTACGAACTTGAGAAGGTTCGTCAAGTTAATTCTTCAAGGGGAGCTATGATCCTCCCAAAGGGTCCAAACTTCGGGGCATGAGCCTGACGAGGATCATGGGTATAAATAAGAGATTATGGAAAGACCACTGAATAGTTCCAAATTCATACAGGGTGGAAGGTTTTCAACCCACGAATATACCCTTCTCAACAAAATATTCGCAAAAGTCAAATAATGAATTAGAGTCTCCTACCAAGTGAAGTAGAAGACTGGTGGGAAACGGATACAATTATCAGTTGGCGAGTATTCCATTCAATTCCTCTTACAAACAGATTTTCACAGACGTAACTGATATATCACGCATACCAAAGCTTCCCGGAGATATTTCCTAAAGCATCCGCCGAGATTGAGTGCAGGGAACGCCAAGGGGAAAAACAAATCTGAGATGCGGACTCGATGCGAAAGATCGAGAAACGGCAACGTGAATGATTGGGTGATGGAAATAGGAGTTAATCATGTCCGTGTTCAACGTGTAGGTAAACGGAAGGCTGAACACATTTGACAGATTTGACAGGTCATCGCATAGGTAGCCCGTTCTGGACCAGCGTTTTCTGATATGTCCTCCACATCGTCGCCAGATATCACCAGACCAATCACAGAGCGCGCAATGCATTCCCAATCAAGGCTGCCGCTACTATAGATTCAAAATGCTGTAAGTGATTGAGTATGGCGCAATACGGGGCATAAATTACCCCATGCCCTTCCTTGTCCTCTCACTCGCTAAGAGAAGGTGGGGTAAACTCGGCTAACCTTTCCTCCCCTTTCCTCCCCTCGTCAACGCCATTCTGTATAAGTGTGCCCACATTCTTCCAATCAATCAGTGAACTGTGGCTTATCGTTCAATCGTCAATTCTCTGGTATAATGTTGCCATCTCAGACCTCGGCGCAAGCAAGCACCGTTCCCCGTGCTGCATTGATCATCAGAAGAGATACCTCGTAGACCGTCCATCACTCCCGCATAAAACTTCCTATATAATCAAACGCCATAACCATCGATTTCTATCTAACATGATCTCCAGTTCTCTTTCCCTTAAGATTATCTCACAGATCGTTCATCCTCGCACCACTCCCCCAAAACCAATACTTCCATCATCGTCAACACCAGAGCCAAGTCAAACGCAACAATGGCTCCCTCAGCCACAGACACCCAACCCGAAGTCGCTGTCCCCGTCCACCCCGGCAAAGCAGCCACCGCAAAGCCCTGGGTAAAGAGTACTGGAGCATTAGATCAATATGAGAGCTTCGACGTCACACCTGTGATCGGACGAGAGTTTCCCCACGCAAACCTCGTGTCCTGGTTTCAATCTCCCAACTCCGATGAGCTCCTCCGAGAACTCGCTCTCACAAGTATGTCCTTCACCCCATTCTCACCCTAAACACCACACTAACACCCCACAGTCTCCCAACGCGGCGTGGTCTTCTTCCGCGCCCAAGACAACCTCACCGCCAACCTCCAAAAAGAAATCATCCAAAAGATCGGGCTCCTCTCCGGCAAACCCTCCACCTCCGGTCTGCACATCCATCCCATCCTCAACTCAGACCGGGAAGGCTACCGCGTCACCGACCCAGAAATCAGCACCATCGACAGCACGCTCTTCAAAAAGTTATACAAAAACGGCGCTGAAGGCAAAGCCTTGATCAACGCGCCCCCGAAACAGAACAACAGCCAATGGCACTCCGACATCGCGTTTGAGCCCGTGCCCGCCGATTACAGCAGTTTGCGACTAGAGGTATTGCCCAAGACGGGGGGCGATACGTTATGGGCCAGCGGATATGAGATCTATGATCGGATCTCGCAGCCATATCAGCGGTTTCTGGAGGGCTTGACAACGACGTTCCATCAGCCGGGGTTTCTCGACGCCGCGAAACGCGGCGGGTTTGAGATCTACGAGAAGCCGCGCGGGGCCCCAGAGAATGTGGGCAAGGAATTAAAAGCCGTGCATCCTGTTGTGCGCACCAATCCTGTGACGGGATGGAAAAGTATTTTCCCCGTCGGGGGCCATATAAGTCATATTAATGATGTGGCGGAGTTGGAAAGTAAGGCGTTGTTGAAGTGGTTTGGACGCTTGTTGGTGGATAATCATGATTTGCAGGTGAGGTTTAAGTGGAGGAATAAGAATGATTTGGCGATTTGGGATAATAGGTCGGTGTTTCATACGGCGACTTATGATATTGAGGGCCAGGGGGATAGGTATGGGGTGAGGGCGGTGAGTATTGGGGAGAAGCCGTATTTTGATCCCGAGAGTAAGAGCAGGAGAGAGGATTTGGCGGCGCAGGCTGAGGTGAAGGCATGATCTCGTTTCAGCCACGGAGAAGGAAATATTGAGTGAGAAAACAGTCAAGTGTTCCTGGAAGATTTCGTTCTCTATTTAGTTATTTATCAATAATCAATGTCAATATTATGTGAAAGTGCCTTTGCACCCCCTACTGTCTATTTATTATGGGCCAATTCAAGATTCTGGTCTTGCGTGACTGTCATACTTAACTAGTATTTAAACAAGGAAGTTGCGCAAAGTTAGTAGCTGTAGAATGGAAAGAAAAGGGGGGGGTCATGTGACTTAGGCGAGTAGGTCTTCTAGGAGTTGGACTGCCAGTATCGCAGATTGGAGACGTGCCTGGACATTCAACTCCGCTATTAGTTTGGTCCTCTGACCAATCCCACCGGTTTGTCTCCACCAGCTAAGCTCAAGGTTTAATGGATGGTGTCGGTACGCCGTACCGTACCGTCGGTGTCTAGTAGGTTCCAGCGCCCCTAGTCGTCCTTCTAGACAAAGAATCTACGACAAATGGAAGGCACTAGGCCTAATTGGGAGGTCTTTATTATAGGGCTATATAAGCCTAGCTCTAGGACTTAGAAATAGAGCAGATTCATGATATCATTTTACCACAATAAGTGGATTGTGAAATCGGTCTATCGCGATAGGCATCCCTGTGGATACCAACAGAAAGGAATATTACAGTTACTTGCAAAATTGGCTTTGCTCTTTTTCGTTTAAAAAGATTCTCAGTACAGACCACATTGGCTACTTTTGGTAGTGTCACTATACGACGTGTTTCTAATCCCACGCAGTTCATAGTACTATATTGTGCTACACGTGCGACAAAAGCCCGAAATTGAGTTATTGGTGTCAAAACCAATACTATATAATTGATTATTGTACTAATTAACATTACAGTACAGTCGCTTGCAAAATGGGTTTCGCTCCTGTGCACTATGAAATAATTCTGAACATGAGCTACATATCCGCTTTTCGCAGTGACACTATAGATTTTCGTGTCTTGCATATGGAGTAAAATTATTCTATCATGGTATTGGTCTAATTGGACCCTAGTCACGGTGCTTATGCAGTGCGGATTTTCGATTTTCATCCACCTTTGCCAACATCTTTTGACATCATTACAATACATATGCATGATGCTAGACTTCATGCTCATATCAACGATTCTTTACATCAAACTTGCTATCCGTTCGCTAAAATCTCACCACTATTTCCATCCTGGTGTATGCATTTGCCAGTTTCCCCTGGATTGTGCCATGGTTAACTCTCTGTAGCATCATTACCAAGGTACATGGCGCCCACAAGTGGCCACCTCACCTTCTGAAATAATTCGTGAAAACTCAACCGATACACGCTAGTTGTTGCCGGGAATCGGCCATGTTCCATGCCTCCTCCGTAACCTTCCCAATCCCGACCCGAAAGGCAACATCTTCTGTCCACGTAACCAACATGACATACACTACTGGCCACGACTCCTTTGGTAGGACTACTTTTTTCTGGATCGGTACTAACCTTGGCGGATTGTACGCATAGCGAGATCCGTCTACCCTTGATACGGGATCATACCCCCCATAGACTAGTTGGTGATCATATTCTGTGGTGGTGGGAGTATAAATATCAGCAGGATGCGTAGCCTCTGATAGTGACTTGCCATGAGAGAGCCCGATGCATTCACAATATTTTGCGGACTCAGCCGCCACTCTGTTCCGTATCCAGATCTCGCCAGTGCACCTGCGACGTCTGTCCACGAGCTCGTATAAGTTGACCACATCCGGTCCGTCGGCTTGATTGGTACCCAAGGCCGCCCCAACGTGGAATTGAGAAATTGTGGCGTTTAACCTGATCATTGTAGGCGAATCCTCGAATTGTTTGGATGAAATCATAATCTTAGAGCGACCCTCTCTTAACGAGTTTTCGGTCTGAGTCCGCCTAGATTTGAAGCCAGTGCCAGGAACGATCCCGTCAATGCGTTCAAATACCATGGATGGGTTGAAGCTTTCATCGACACCGTCGAGTTCCCAGTGACACCCGTCTTGGAATTCCCAGTGAGCCCATGACCAACTAGGAACAGCCACTTTGCGTTCCTTCATTGTCTTATCAGGTAGGGGCTGCCACAGAAGTGCCTTGGCTAGATTTGATCCGAAGCTCGGCATACCTGTACCTTCATCGAATGCATATCTGCTTGGACCAAGGGTTCTCAGAACACCCATAATTGCCTTCAGAACATCATCAGGCTGTCCAAGGATGCGACCGGTGAATTCCTTGACGACTTCGGTATACGTAGTAAAATACCCATCGTCTGTGATCTGCGGGGGTGCGAGGATTCCGAGAGTGATGATATTCATAATCTTTTCCCAGTTATGGACCTTCTGAGGTTGATTGACCCTGTCCGGAGGCCATCGCAGCAGTGTTGGTTGTCTCGAAGGGCTTTCCTGGAGAGAGCCGTACTCGCAGTTGCAATCTTCCTACCAGCAAGCTTCGGAGCACTTGAAATGGACCTGCCAGTCGGTAAATAATAGGAGCCGACTGGACAGGAGCTTTTCCTGAAAAGTCCAGCCTCTCTAGAAGCTCTGCATACTCCCTGCCATTACTGTGGTGGAGTAAATTCCTTCTTGAGAGCCGTGATGACTTCCATTTCTCCAGCACATGTTCGGGGCCCCAGACATAGCTCAGGGCAACATAGCAGGGGGGCGCGGAATGATCGACCTGTTCTACACGCCTGGTTCTGAGGTCTACCATCCTTAGACCCTTCGGCAGCTGTCTCGAAACTGAACCAGCCTGGTCGCAGAAACTCTGATGCCATCGCTCGCATTTCTTCATCCATCCCCCGACACGAGCCCAATCAATCTTTTGTGGGATCACCCGGTGGCCGTAGAGAGCGCGCCTGTGGTCTTTTAAACGTTGAATCTGGCCTTTGAGCAGGCATCCATCCCAGCCCAACAGGAGCCGGTGCAGATCCCGGCTACCGTCTTGTCTAGCCGCTGATTCAAGGTCCTGCTCGTTGGAGCGATTTCGCGCCTTAGGGCCATCAAAATTAAGAGACGTTGCGCATTGTATCCAACATTTTTCATTCGATAATTCGATGATATCGTTTTCTTGTGGCTGTTGATGGAGCTGGCCGATGCAGGCGACAACAAGGCAGCAAAACGGACAGTATTTAGTGCTTTTAATCGCCTGCCAAGGACGAAGTATCCTAGGGGGTTTGATATCGTGGTAGAAGTAGTGGTGGAGTTGCAGGCCCTCACAAGTAATGCAGAACCTAATTTGCTCTTCACGAGACTCGGAGTTCCCGTTCGTTGGGGAGGGTATTTTACTCATCCGGATAACTGGAGATGAAATTTTCCCAGTCTTGTACGATTAGTAAAAGATTAGAGTAGTTCTCAGTCAGGCCCCATCCTGTTGTCGCTAGAATATCAATTTCGAGCGCTGGGTGACACCTGGAAGACATGCATTTATCACACCACTCTAACTGCTTTCAATTAAGGTTCGAGTGGCGCGACTTTGCTTGATCTGTCACACCACTCTGACTGCTTTCAATTAAAGCTCGAGTGGCGTGACTTTCGACTAATTAGTTGTACTGCAGATGGATGTAAGCGGTCTGTCGACCCATTAGGGTTCTTAGAGTAGATGCCCATTAGTGCAGTACTAAACCACTTATATTAGCCGAAATCCAGAAATCCCACCCAAAACAAGTCTTCTTTACTTAAGTATTATTTTGTTAATCCACCAGACACTGAAATAGTAATTTGGTCACTAAATAGCCTTGAAGCAGAGCTATTTTTGGCTAGAGTAGATTTAGAGTTGTGAAATTATTAAAGTAGTGTATACTAAGTAAGATTTACTAATAAAAATTTTTTATCTTATTTTCTATATAAAACTAAGTTTTTTTAACATAATCTTCATAAATATATATATTAAACTCTGAATTAACAAATCAATTGAATTTATAAAGCCAAACAAAATAGAAATTTAATATGAATTATTTTATTAATTAAATGTGAAGTAAATAATTATTTGAGCTTAGAATATAGTTATTTCGGTAGTAAATAGTAGTTTGGCAGATATGAGTGATTATTATAGAGTTATGTGGTATAGTATAGTAATGAATACAGTAGACTCTATTCTTAGAATAATAGATATAGAGGAAGGTACTACAATAGTATTGGATATACTGAAAACTATGAATCCTTATATAAGCGGACTAGCCATAGTAGAATCTAGAAGTCTGTAATAGTGATTGGGTACTGTATAGTACAGTATTATACACAAGGAAATATGATCAAACAATGAGAGTAGTAACAATATTGAAATCATATTAGATAAAGATAGATGAAAGAGAAATCCACACAGTACAATATAAGTGCCTAATTAAGAGTTTCTATTAGAATGAACTATAGTACAAGATAACTCAAGATCTATTGATTATCAAACAGTCAATATTACTCACTACTCCAAAAGTACAATATCTACTACAGACAAAATATCCTCCTCCTTAGATCAATCTTCTACTTTATTGGAAACAAATCTATCATTGCATTCTTCAAGCTCTCCTTGATAAAGCTCTCTAGTAGACTAGATATCTGATAACAAAACTATTAAGAATAGATAAATAAGTTATATTACAACAGTTTTGATAGGGTTTTTTTTATAAAGTAGATTTTGATTTAGATAATCTTAGACCTTATATATGTTTTACCATAGTTTTTTTGTATAATTTCCTTATCTATAATAATTCTTTGATATATATTTTTTCGAAATCTTTCAATTAAAGTTTTTTATAAATTACAAATAAATACAAAAACACTAGTTTAATCAATTAGAATTGATTTAATTATAATTGGAACTCAGAAAAATTACAAATGAACAGATCTTTAGAATATTAGGTGATATGAGAGTGTATTTGTTACTTTGCTTATCAAATCAGCAGACTAGTAATCGCAAAACACCCAGACCTCGCTGGATTCAAGGATGGTGACAAACAAGCCCCATCCTTTAGCATACCAATTACGAATCAGATTCACGGAGTTTAAAATGAGTATCAGGCTCCTTAAAACGGATACTCTTGAATTTAGAGAGTTCTTTGACTCGACAGCTCCCCCATACTACCGTGGGCTTTATCGACCAAACGGCCAATTGAGAATTTAAATATTTTGAATTAAGAATTAAGAATTAAAAATTTAAAATTTAAAGTATAATATAATCTTAGATATTACTTCTTACTCTATTACCTATATTTATATTTTACTATATTAATTTAATACATTATAATTATATAAGCTTTTTTTTTATATT
>Ga0182030_10014765_pt1 | contig 15370 bp, 9 predicted proteins | sample 812S3MmetaG_FD_121299 | JGI IMG/M metagenome (GOLD analysis project Ga0182030, IMG submission 121299) | Permafrost microbial communities from Stordalen Mire, Sweden - 812S3M metaG (Illumina Assembly) | ecosystem: Environmental > Terrestrial > Soil > Wetlands > Permafrost | place: Sweden... | reverse complement strand
CGAATTTTCATTGTCAGCAATCAGAGCGGCATCGGGCGCGGGCTGATCGGCGAGGCGCAATATCGCGCTGTGCAAGCGGAGCTGATTTCGCAGCTTGGGGAAGGCTTGATCGACGGATCGTATTTCTGTCCGGACGCGCCCGGGACGGCGTCCACGCGGCGCAAACCGGAACCGGGGATGCTGCTGGAGGCCGCGGCGGAGCATGGTGTGGACCTTGCGGCGTCCTACATGATTGGCGATAAGGCCGCCGACGTGGAGTGCGGACGGCGCGCGGGCGCGAGGACGATTCTGGTGCTGACGGGTTACGGCGCGGAGCAGGACTGCGCTCCGGATTATCGTGTGCGGGACGTGGTGGAGGCGATGGAGACGGTGCTGGGGCACGGGCGCGGGTAACTGGTGGGGCGGACTTCAATAAGCGGTGGCTTTCGCAGGTCATGGCGATCGACCGGGTCACGAGAACCCGTTGTCTCTACGTGGGTCTCATTTGAGATACACTAAACGAGGAGCCTGGTATGCGAAAGCAAGCTGTAAAAACCCGGATGATTCACGCCCGCATCGAACCCAAGTTGCAGGAGTCTGCGGCGCGCGTCTTTTCCAGGATCGGCATCTCGACAACGGAAGCAATCCGGCTCTTCTTGAAACAAGTCGAACTGCATAAGGGACTGCCTTTCCCCATTACGATTCCCAACGCGCAAACGGTCGCCGCGATGATGGAGGCCAACGATCCTGCGGCTTTGAAACGGTATCGTTCTTTCCGTGAGTTGCGCGAAAAGCTCTAATGGCACGCATCCTTCTCACGACGACCGCGTTTGAGAAGGACCTACGGCGGGTTGAGAAGCAGGGCAAAGACCTGGATAAGCTGGAGGAGGTCGTGAATCTCCTTCAGACACAGCAACCTTTGCCGTCCCGCTGCCGGCCGCATACGTTGCGCGGAATCTGGGCGGGGCATTGGGACTGCCACATCAAGCCCGACTGGCTCCTGCTCTACAGAGTGACGGCGGCCGAGTTGATCCTGGTGCGCACCGGGAGCCACGCTGAGTTGTTCGAGTGATCGGTCGCCGCGGTTGTCTTAAGGCAATCACCAACTCCGGCTGCTGAATGATAGCCGAGTTCTACAGCCGCCCGTTGCTCGCCGACGCCGCGCTCGACCTTCAGAACTCCTGATGTCGTGGAATTTGCAGTGAGCCCGCAGGTGGGGCAGGCGGTGCTCGCCTTCGCTCGATCCTATTCGAGCAGCGGGCCCAAATTCAGCGCGGGCGGGCAGGCGGCACCGCCTGCCCCACCTGCCAAGCTCTCGCCATCGAAAAGAATGGCTCAACCCATTTTCCCCGCCAGGCAGAAATTGCAGGGCGACATCAGGAGTTCTGGCCTTGGATCTCAGTTTCGCAGATTGCACGTGCGCCTCTACTTGGATATGGGACGGAGTTTGACCGGTCGCTATTATGCAGAAGCAGGCCAGGGCGACAAGCGAAATCGCCGTTCCGGATCAGGAAGTACACTGCGGCGATAGGTCGACTCGGGAACACGGTACGCTCCATGTGGATTGATGTCGTGAGCTTACTGGCGCGCGCGGCTCGGAAAGGCGTTTCAGTGTCTGAAAGTGTTTACCGAGCCCGTCCCAGAGGGCATCCCGCGAGGGAGCGGTCGTTCAGAGACGTGCTTCCCGAAGGCGCTTGAGCACCCCGCCCGAGGGCGGAGAACTGCGACGAGCCCCCCCAAGAGGTAAATTGGAAGTGTTGTGAATATCGAACAGGCTCTTGCGGTCATCGGAATATTGGCGTCGCTGGGGCGCGGGCCACTGGCGGCCCAGGGACGGCGATTCACTCTGAGCGGGACGGTGGTGGATGGCGTCGGCAGCCAGCCGATGCCCGGCGTGGAAGTGAGCCTGCAAACCGAAAAGTGGAAAGCCGTCAGCGACTCGGCGGTCTCCGATGCACAGGGACGGTTCGCTTTCACCGGCCTGCCTGCCGGCGAGTATATCCTCTCAGCCGAGGTCAGCGGCTTCGGAACGGTGCGCTATGGCGAAGCACCCGACCCGGGATGGGTCGGCGCCGTACGGGTGGCCGCGGATAAGTCACTCGTGTTCCGCATCGTGCCGCGGGGCGGCATTGAAGGCGTGGTCCGCGACGAATTCGGCGACCCGATGATGGGAGCAAACGTCTCGATCCTCCGGCCGCTGTGGCGCGAGGGCCGGACGGACATGCGCAATGTGGGGCAGAAATCCACCGACGACCGGGGCCGCTACCGGTTTGGCAACCTGGCTCCCGGAACTTATGTCGTCTGCGCGTCCGGCAACCAGAACACCATTGCGCCCATCCCGGGGCCGGTGGACTTTACGGCGCGCGTGGACAATCGCATCTACTCGCGCACCTGCAATCGCCAGTTTCAACTTGCCCCCGGCCAGCACGCGCAGGTGGACCTCAGCCCGCTGGCCGCGGCCAGTGCGACGGTGCGAGGGCGTGTGCGAAACGCGACCCCGCAGACGGGATTGTCGGTCTTTCTGGTATCCGACGACCCTGGCCTGAACCAGAATTTTGGCGGCTCTGTGGACCTGGCGCAGGGAACCTTCGCGATCCGCCGGGTTCCGCCGGGACACTACCGGCTGCACGCGCAGGTTCACATGTATGGGCCGTCCGCGGACGGGCCGGCGAAACAGTTGAGCGCGGAACTCCCGGTGGACGTGGGCGGCTCGGATGTGGACGGCCTCGATGTGGTGGTCGATTCGGGAGGCGTGGTGGATGTGGTGTTCCATGGATTAGCGGAGAATCGCATCGATCCCACGAGCGTGAGCGCGAGTTTGCGGAGCACCGATGCCAGCGCCATTTCTTTCGGAGCGATAAAACACGAAAATGGCGAAGCCCACTTCGAGGGAGTTCCACCTCGAAGCTACCGGCTGAACACGTCGACCGAGGCCGGAAGCTGCGTGGAATCGGTCAAACTGGGCGACCGCGAGGTGCGCGGCGCGACGTTCGATGTAGCCGCGGGCGCGGCTTTGCACCTCGATGTCATGGTGTCAAAGAATTGTGGGTCGATCGAGATGCGAGCGGTCCGCGATGGCGAGGCGGTTCCGGGCGCCAAGGTGGTGCTGCTAGTCAGCGGCACGGCGAAGGATCCGGGCCAGACGATAGAGGATTTCGCCAACGATGAGGGTGCGTTTTCATTCGCCGGGCTGAGTCCCGGACGATACCTTCTGTGGGCTTGGCCGGTGGAGGGAAAAGACGCCATGACGGGCCCTGCGAGCCTGGCTGCGGCGGAGCAACAGGCGACCGTGATAGAAGTGAAGGCCGGCGATGCGGTACACGCGGATGTGCCGGTGCTCCGGAATGAGGCAAAAGGCCAATGACGGTTAGAAGATTTCTGCTCCTGGCTATTTTAAGCGGCTTGCTGGCCGCCGCGGCCGGCCGCGAACTTACGGGCCGGGTGGTGGACGCGAATACCGGGGAGCCGGTTGCCCGCGCGCGGTTGACGGTGCGCTTTTTCCAAGGCGGACCGGAGGCCCCGGAAGTGACCCTTTTGAGCGATATGGATGGCTCGTTCCGGATCACCAACCTGCCCCAAGGCGGATTCCAGGTGTCGTGCGAGAAGGCCGGGTATCTGCCCGCGAACCAAGGGATGCCGCCGGTCAATTCCGCGTTGGCCGTGACGATCAGGATGACCGCGCAAGCCGCTATCGAAGGTACCGTGGTGGACGACCGGGACACACCCGTGGAGAACACTTTCATTCAGCTCGTGCGCCAGGAAGTGGTGAATGGGCGGCGGCAGTTCCAGGTAAACAACGGAGGCGGCACGGATGAAACCGGCTATTTCCGCCTGTTTGGACTTCCCGCGGGGCGCTACTACATCTCGATTGCGGCGCGGCTGAGCGGACCGCGGGCAAAATCGATGGCCTACCCTCCGCTGTTCTATCCCAATGCTACGGAGATCGCGGCGGCGCAACCGGTGGATTTGAAGGCCGGCGACGAGCGGCAAATCAAGATACGGCTGCCGGAACCCGTGCCCGCGTGGGAAATCCGCGGCGTGGTGGCTACAGCCGGTACCAACGTGGGTTTGCAGTTAGTCCGCCAATCGGGCAACCAACCACCGATGCCGTCGAACACCGAGACTAATTGGGACGCCAAGACCAGGACCTTTCGGATCTCGCATGTAACACCCGGAATATACGTTCTGACGGCCAATGTGCAAGACGGCAAGAGCTGGCCTCAGGCCAACACGACGGTTACGGTGGGGAATGCGGACATCACGGGAATCCGGCTGGAGCCAGTGGAAACCGGGCTTGACGGTACGGTGCGGATGGAGGGGAATGCGGGGCAGCAGAGAGTGCTGTCGTACCTGACCATTCAGTCGCCGCGCTCCGGCAATGGCGCGGCGATCGACGCGGACGGTAAGTTCCACATCGCGAGCGTGTCGGCGGACACTTACAGGATAACTTCGCAAGTCACTAATCCGCAGTGGTGCATCCGCTCGATCCTCCAAGGGGGGCGCGACGTGCGCGACGGGTTGACGATTACGGCCGGGGTTGCGCCGGAGCCGCTCGAAATCGTAGTCACCAGCCACTGCGGCAGCATCAATGCCACGGTCACGCCCTCCGACTCCCCGTTGCCGCCGAACTTGTCGGCGTTTCTGCTGCGCAAGGCCGGGGATGAGTTCGTACTGGAGAAGCAGGCATACATAGGCGGAAGAAGCGCCGACACTGCGCCACACTTCTCGATACAGGGCGTCGCGCCGGGAGACTATGTGTTGTATGCCTGGCCGCAGGACGCGCAGATCGAATACAACAACGCCGAGTATATGCGCCAGTTTGAATCTTACGGTCAGGCTGTCACGGTTACGGAGGACGGCAAGGTGAGCGTGACTATCGACAAGGTGCTGGCGGGCCCCGGGAAGAATTGAGCTGGGCGAGCCAAACAGAATCGGAAGAATCCGCTTGCTCGCGCGCGCGGCTCGGTAACTGCACGTAAGAATTCAGGCGATCGGGCGCCGCCGAGGACTCACCGAAGCTTTCCCCACGACTCTCCGCGACCGGAAAGGGAGAACAGGAATTGAGGATATCTCGCGGGGCGGAGGATGAACGATGGCGTCAACCAACGGGGCGTTGGCGTTCGGAGGGAAACAATTTGATTCCCCGAGATGGTGAGTTTCGAATGGATTCTCCGTCCCGGGTGCTTAAACAGTTTCGGGATTTTGGTTAAGAACCGCTTGCTGGCGCGCGCGGCTCAGAATGGCGTCTCAATGTTTGTAAGTATTTACAGAGCCGCGACCGCGAGGGAGCGGTCGTTCAGAGACGTGCCTCCCGAAACCGTTTAAGCACCCCTCCGTCCCTCGCAGGCTCTCATTTGCAAAAAGTATTGTATAGTGGTCCTTTGTGCGAATGAGGCCGCAGCCGCGAAGCGATCAGGGCTAGCGTCCGATAATCTCCAGAATCCCGCTGTCGGGACCAGTCCACGCCTGGAACCCTTCGTGGCTCAGGCGGCCGTCTGCGTTGTTCCAGTGCAGGCGCGTGATTTTTCGATCGCCGCCTTCGTAGGCGTAGGTCTTGCCATCGTCGTCGTAAAGCGTGAAGTCGCCGTCGGCGCCACGATACACCCGCACGCGGGCCAGTTTCTGTATTTCGCCGGTGCTCTCGACGGGCTCTCCGAGGGGCACAATGGATCCGGCTCGAACGAATAGCGGCAGCGTGTCGATAGGTGCGCTCACCTTGACGGTCTGGCCGCCTCGGAAACGCTGGTTCGTCCAATAGTTGTACCAGTCCGCGCCTGCCGGCAGGTAGACCGAACGGCTGGTGGCGCCCTGTTCCGTAACCGGGGCTACCAGAAACGCGGGGCCGAACATGTACTCGTCGCCCATCCCGGCCACGTTGGGGTCGTCGGGGAAGTCCATGAACAGAGCTCGCATGTAGGGAGCGCCGGATTCGTACGTCCGGTATCCCAGCGAATAAATGTAGGGCATGAGCTGGTAGCGCAGCTTCAGATACTTTTCCAGAATCGGCTCAGCCGCCTTTCCATAGGTCCAGACTTCGTTGTACAAGCGGCTGCCGTGAGTGCGGAATATCGGCAGGAACGCGCCGTACTCGAACCAGCGGGTGTAAAGCTCGGGATAGTCTTCATAGCCGCCGATATTGTCGCGCGCATCGGAGCCATCCAGCAGCGGCGGATGTGCGGGATGATGCTCGGCCGGCAGATATTGCCATCCGCCGATGTCGTTGCTCCAGTACGCCATGCCGGACGCGGTGAAATCGAGCCCGGTGGGAACCTGTCGCTTCAGCGTGTCCCAGGTGGGGTAGATATCCGAGGACCAGAACATTGTGCCATTGCGTTGTGCGCCCAGATAGGAATCCCGGGAGAGGATCAGCGCGCGTTGCTTCAGGTCCCTGCGGAAGCCGTCGTACAGAGCGGCCGTGTGAAACAACGGATAGATGTTGAAGTAGCGCGTGCCGGGTCCGACATGGAAATAGGCGCCGTTGGGCGGCAGATCGGGTTCGGTTTCATCCGACCAGAGCGAGTCGAAGCCCTTGCTCAAGATGTTGTCGCGGATGGTTTCCCAATACCAGCGGGCCGCTTCCGGATTGGTGGTATCGATGTCGGAACCGGCGCGGTCGTACGGCAACCCGTTAATGGGTGTGCCGTCGGCGAGGTGTATCAACCAGCCATTCTGGCGCAACAGGTCGTAATAGCGGTCTTCGGGGACGAAGCGCGGCCACACGCTGATCATGGTCTGCAATCCCATTTCGTGGAGTTGGCGGTTCATCGCCGCCGGATCGGGCCACTTCACGGGATCCATGTCGATTTGGCCCATCTTGGTCCAATAGAACCAGTCGACCACGACTACGTCGAGCGGGAGATGCCGATCGCGATAGCCTTTGGCCACCGCCAGCACTTCATCCTGCGAACTGTATCGCTGCTTGCACTGGATGAATCCGTAGGCGGCTTTCGGCAGCATCGGCGTGGTCCCGGTAAGCTGCCGATACCCGGCGTAGATTTCGTCGGTGGTGTTGCCGGCGATTACGAAGAACGATACGCGGTCGCCCACCTCGGAGGTCCAGCGGGTCTGCTCGTTAAAGCCGGGCTCTATCACCGTCCTCGATGGATTGTCCCAGACGATGCCGTAGCCTTTGTTGGTGACCAGAAACGGTACACAGATGCTGGGGGCAGCGGTGGCGGTGTAATTGTGCCAGCATTCGATTCTGCGGCCGCGATGATCGAGAAATCCCTCGTGGTTCTGACCCAGGCCGTAGTAGTGTTCGTCATCGGGCGAAACGAAGGTCGCGCCCACCTGGTAAAACGGCGGGTCCGAAGGACGCTTGTCATTCAATACGCCAGCGTTGCCGTCTTTGTGATTGGGCACGGACATCGACCAGTCCGTCATCTCCGCCAGTTTCTTGCCGGCGGGGGTGGTAATGACGATGTGCGCGGGAGGAGTGGAGCCGTTGAAGAACTTGGCAATATCCAATTCCGTCGCCAAGGGCTTATGCGGGCGGTTCGCCGCCACCGTGACCACCAGGCGCTGCGACCGGTACACGTCGCCCTGGGCATCCTGCCGCCGGCTCCAGCCCTCAGTGGACGGATTTGCCACAAACCCGTAGCCCGGCGCGGACGTTGCCGGTTCCTTCAGAAGACTCAGTGTGACCCGGACGATATTGGGGGCATAGGGCTCGAGGACGATCGTACCGCCATCCCGGTCCAGTACGATCTGCGGTCTCTGGGCGCGCGCGTCGCCGCCGGCTAGCAGCATGATCGACATAGCTGCCGTCAGGCGTACTGTGAGAATCATAAAATTCCGGATTTTCATTTTTCCTTCACTTCAATCGTTTTCTCCAACCGCACGTCGGCGGAAGAGGCGCCCAACATGATGCTGACGTTTCCGGGTTCTACCACAAAGCTGTGCTTGCCCGCGTCCCAATAGGTCAGATCGGCCCCTTTCACGGTCAGCCGGACGGTCCGCGTCTCGTTCGGCTGGAGCGTGATGCGCTCGAATCCGCGCAGTTCTTTTACGGGCCGTTCCACCGCGGAATTGACGTGCTTGACGTACAGTTGCACTACCTCATCGCCGGCACGAGTCCCCGTGTTTTTGACGTCCACGCTGGCAATCAATTCGCCCGAGGCAGTCACGGAATCGGCCGGCAGGCGCAGGTTGGAATACTCGAATGTGGTGTAACTGAGGCCGAATCCAAAGGGATACAGGGGTTGCCCTTTGAAATACATATAGGTACGGCCCTTGCGAATGTCGTAGTCCATCATGGGCGGCAAATCGTCCAGCGACTTGACCCAAGTGGCCACCAGCCGGCCGGCCGGATTATAATCGCCGAAAAGCACATCCGCCAGAGCGCTGCCTTCTTCCTGGCTGGAGTGCGCCATGTGGAGAATCGCGGGAACGTTCTCCTGAACCCAATTGATGGCGTAAGGGAAGCTGGAAATCAGTACCACGATGGTCTTCGCGTTAGCCGCTTTCACTTTGCGGATGAGGTTGAGTTGCGCCGGGTCGAGTTCAATCGACTTGCGGTCCACGGCCTCCTTGCCCTCGCTCGGCAAGGCGCACCGCCCGAACGGCGCGTTGCAAGTGGGATGATTGCCCACAAACACGATGGCCACGTCGGATTCGGCGGCGAGATTGGCGGCATTACCGTTGTTATCGTCCGGCGCATAGCGGACCCGGGCGTTCGGCCCGACTTTATTCCGGATTCCTTCCACCGGCGTCACAGCATAGGGCGGCATGCCGGCGTACCAGTCGATCAAAACGTTGTCGCCGAACGGCCCGATGACGGCAACCGAACGGAGTTTACTTTTGTCCAGAGGCAGCAGGCCGTCGCTGTTTTTGAGCAGGACGATGGATTCCCGAGTAACCTTCAAAGCCAGAGCCCTGTTTTTCTCTCCGTACCAGGGTTCGTCGTTGCCCGATATCTTGTCGTAGGGCGACATCCCGGGAGGGTCGAATTCTCCCAGCCGCATACGCATTCGTAGGTTGCCCCGAATGTTGCGCTCGATATCGGCCTCGGTCACCAACTTCTTGTCCAGGGCGTCTCTCAACGGTGCGGCGAATTGATCTAGAAACACGCTGATGCCGGCCTTCACGCATCCGGCGACTGCTGCAGTAGGGTCCGGATAATAGTGGAACTGGCGCGTGAGGTTGGGAAGAGAGCCAGCATCCGTGCTCACCATTCCGTCGAACTTCCATTCCTTCTCCGCAATGTCCCTGATAAACGGAGACACCGTGTCGGGAATTCCGTTAACCGCGTTGTAAGAAGCCATAAACGATTGCGCATTCGCCTCCTCAATGCCCATTTGAAATGGAACCAAATAGTATTCGCGAAGGTTTCGTTCATCGAAATCGGAGGAGGACCTGGTGCGTGCGTCCTCATTGCTGTTGGCCAGGAAATGTTTCATGGTCGACGCTGAAAGCAAATACTTCGGGTCGTCACCCTGCAGCCCCTTAATATAACCGACCGACATTTTCCCGACGAAGTAAGGATCTTCTCCGAAGGATTCTTCCGCACGCCCCCATCTTGGGTCCCTGGCCAGATCCACGTTGGGGGCCCGAATAGCGAGGCCGACGCGCACGCCATTGTACTTCTTGAAATAGACGCGAGTTTCATACCCCTCGATGGCGCCGGCCTGACGAAGGATCTCGGGATCCCACGTCTCCCCCAGTCCTACCGACTGCGGGAACGTTGTAGCCGTGACGCTGCCGCCCCTGACCCAACCCAACCCGTGCAGTCCCTCGGTCCAGTTGGTGAACGCCTTGATTCCCAGACGTGGGATGGCTGGCTGGACCTGCCCCAACATGCCGATCTTCTCGTCCAGCGTCAACAAGGAGACGATGTTATCGACCCTTTGCTCCATGGGCAGCTTCGGATCTTGGAACGGGTAAGCCCCGGGTTGCAACGTCTGCGGTTGCGCAGAGGCCAGGGCCGCCATGAATGCCGCGCCCAATGCCGCAATGGTAATCGATGCTGTTAGTAGTTTCATGGCCCCCCGCCTACATGCCGGCATGGTTCACTCCGATCGTCTTTTGCACCCTGACGTCGGCCGAGGAGGCGCCCACCATAAGGTTGACCGTATCGTCCTCTACGACCCACTGTTTCTTCTGCACGTCCCAGTAGGCGAGATCCTTCGCCTGAAGCGCAATCTGGACGGCCTTCGTCTCGCCCGCCTTCAAAGCGACGCGCTGGAAACCCTTCAGTTCCTTAATAGGCCGCTCGACCTTCGAGCCGACATGCTTCACATATAACTGCACCACCTCCTGGCCGTCGCGTTTGCCCGTGTTGCGGACGTTCACGCTGACAGTTACCTGGCCGTCCTTCGCCAGGTGCGCAGTGCTGGTGCGCAAGTCGGAGTAAGCGAACGTGGTATAACTTAGCCCGAAGCCGAACGGATACAGTGGCTCCCCTTTGAAGTACATGTAAGTGCGGCCGTTGCGGATGTCGTAGTCCATCATATCGGGAAGATCGTTCATAGACTTCACCCACGTCTCCACCAGCCGCCCGGCGGGATTATAGTCGCCGAACAGAACGTCGGCCAGGGCGCTGCCTTCTTCCTGGCTGTTGTGGGCCATGTGAACGATGGCGGGCACATTCTCCTGCACCCAGTTGATGGCGAACGGGAAACTCGCCTTGAGCACCACGACGGTCCGCGGATTGGCCTCGAAGACATCTTTGATCAACTGCTCCTGCACGGGCTGCAGGTCGATGGATCGGCGGTCAATCGCCTCTTTGCCGTCGCTGAGCGGTTCGCACTTGGCCCAACCGGCATCGCAGGTAGGATGGTTGCCGATCACCACAATGGCGACGTCGGACGCCTTGGCCGCGTCCACCGCCGCATTGTTGTCGTTGTTCAGAGCGAAATTCACCTTGACGGCAGGACCGACCTTATTCTTGATTCCATCGAGTGGTGTAATCGTATAGGGAAACGCGCCACTGTACCAGTCCCAGGCGACGTCGTTGGAGCGCTGGCCGACCACCGCGATGGACTTCAGCTTGGATTTGTCCAATGGCAGCAGGTTGTTCTGGTTCTTCAGCAGCACGATGGCCTCCTGCGTTACCTGGTGGGCCAACGCTTTGTTCTCATCCCTCGTCCAGGGCTCCGGACCGTCCTTGATCCTGGTGTAGGGAACCATGTCCGGAGGATCGAGCATGCCGAGCTTGATCATTGTCCGGAAGCTGCCTCGTTCGACCTCCTCGATTTCCGCCATGGTAATCAGGTTCTTCTGGAGCGCCTGCGTGACCGCGTCCTTGTAGATGCCGTCGAGGAACTGGTTGATTCCCACCTTGATCGCGCCTGCCGCGGCCGTGGGCAGGTCCGGAAAGTAGCCGTGCCCTTTTACCATGCCGTCGAGCGCACCGGCATCGGTGGTGATGATGCCGTCCACGCCCCACTCCTTGATGGTGATTTCTTTCAAAATCGGCTGGGCGGTCATCGGGATGAGGTTCATGGCGTTGTAGGCCGCCATGTACGAGCGCGCGCCGGCCTCGAACCCCATGCGAAAAGGCACGGAGTAATACTCGCGCAAGAGCCGCTCGTCGAAGTCGGAGGAAGTTTTCATGCGGCCGTTCTCGTTGCTGTTAGCCAGGAAGTGCTTCAGCAGCGCCGCGGTCTGCCAGTATTTGGGGTCGTTGCCCTGGAGCCCTCGAACGAAGGCGGCGGCGAGCGTGCCATCCAGGAAAGCATCCTCGCCGTAGCACTCTTCCGTTCTGCCCCAGCGAGGATCCCGGCCGAGGTCCGCATTGGGCGCGCGAATAACCAAAGACTGCGCACCGCCGCGGGCGTACTTCGCGGTCTGGTTGAGCCAGCGTGCTTCATAACCCTCCTCGGCGGCGGCCTTCCGGATCAGATCCGGGTCCCAGGTCTCGCCGAGACCGATAGACTGAATGAAAGTCGTGGTCTTGGTGGCGTTGGGGCTATCGGCTCGGCCGCGCGAGAGCCCATGCAAGCCTTCCGCCTGGTTGTATCCGCGGATGCCCAGGCGGTTCAAAGACGGCGGGGTGCGGCCCAGGTAATAATTAGCGCCCAGGACGTCGACCTTCTCTTCCGGCGTCAGTAAGGAAATGATGTTGCCGACCCTTTCCTCAATGGAGAGGTTGGGATTCTGAAATGGATACTGATACGGATTTTGTGTGGGCGTCTGACCAACGGTGACGCCCGTGAGGACACATAAAGTGCCCAGCAGGATTATGACATTCTTCATGACGATTGCTCCTTGCCACTCCGGACACCGTCGATTGTAGCTCCAAACCAAAATCAGACCTTGATCTCGCCCGGCAATTTCTGCCTGGCGGGGAAAATGGGCTGAGCCATTCCTTTCCATGGCGAGAGCTTCGCAGGTGGGGCAGGCGGTGCCGCTTGTCCGCCCGCACTGAATCAGGCCCGCTGTTCGAATAGGATCGAGCGAAGGCGAGCACCGCCTGCCCCACCTGCGGGCTCACTGCAAATTCCACGACATCAGGAGTTCTGAATGTCCTTCCTCTATCCGGCACTCGTTCTGTTTGGACGAGCCGGTCGAAATCCCGGACGATTCTTGCGCGAACTTCCGGCTGGATGGCGCCGTATTCGCGGGGCGGAGCTTTCAGGTTCGCGGCTACCTCGTGCAAAGAGGGAATCGTGATTTCTTGCCACGGTCTCTGCGCCGGTGCCGCGGATGAGAAAAGTACGAGCGTTCCGGTGAGACATCTCAGCTTCATGCATCTGCCTCAGGTGACGCCCGTGAATCGGCTCGTTATTTCAAATCGCCGAAATGCACCGCTTCGGGAACACCCGGCTGATCGAGCAACTGAATCGTGGTAGAGGGGCCGAGATCCACAGGGTTTCCCCACGCGCGCAACGCCCAAACGATTTTCTTGTCCGGCGTCACTTCCAGCGCCTGTACGGGCGCGGTGGCGGGATCCGCGGGCCCGTTCCACTGGTTGAACCAGGTGTTGAGGAGCGTGTTCCCGTTGGGCAGTCGCTTCGCGATTTGCATCGAGTTGAACAGGTAGTCCGGCACATCGGCGGGCGTGAACTCCCAGACCGTCGCCCCGGCGGGGTTCACCTCGCGAACCAGTCCCGCTCCCGCCATGAGCGTATTTCCGTTCTTCAAACGCTCCGCCGACCACGTGGCCGCGCCCGGCGAGTACGACCATAGCTCCTTCCCCGTGGAGTCGTACTCGACGATCTTCTGCATGTCCATATGCGCCACCAGCAACGTGCCGGCGTCGGTAAGCCGGGCATGGCGGAAGTGCCCGTGCACGCTTTTCGGATTCTTGACCGGGACGACAAACTCGCGCTCGGTCTTGCCTGTGAGGATGTTCACCACCACAACCTTGGCCGGGTCGCCGTTTTGCACGTAGAGCACCTTATCGGTGCCGATCGCCTGCGCCGTATGGATCTCCGTGCCCGCCGGAGCGTCATAATTCCAGAGCACCTTTTTATTGCGGTCGATCAGCGTGACGCCGAATTGGTGCGCGAAAAGCACGTTTCCGTTCGAGAGCAGGACGGCATCGCTGATTTCGCCCTTTCCCGCGGGATCGTGAAATTCCCAGGCGACCTTGCCGCTACGCACGATGTACATGTCCTGCGTCTTGGCCTCTCCGGCGTAGAAGAAATCATGCTGCGCCAAACCCTTCCCGGGCAGGACGCTGGGGAAACTGGGCTTGGCTTCCTGCGCGCGGACGGTCCACACCGCGCCGCAAGCCAGGATGAAGATAGTGAAGTTTTTCATGTTGAGGGGATCCATTCAACGGTCGCGGTATAGCTTGATTTTCTGAATCGTGTAGCGGTCTCCCCTGAACCAGAGAGCCTTCCATTCCGGGGTTTCATCGCCATTCAGCCGGCGTCCGGGCACCCAGCGGCCGTTGACGTATTGGCCTTCTTCCATTACCGCCAATCCCACGCTTTGGACCGGGTCCGCGGCCGGCTCGAAGTAAACATTCATGCTTCTGCCCACGATTCGCCGTAAGTGCCGGAATTCTATTCATACCGGTAGACCACAACATGAAGAATGGTATTCGGACGGAGGGTCAGAATCTCGCCCTGACCGATATCGTCGCCGCCGAGTTGCCGCACCACCACCCACTTGCCATCGACGAATTTGCCTTCCTGCACGATGCCGAGCCCCACGGTTGCCGGCCCGGGCGTGTTCGCAGTGAACGCGATCCGGAAGCCGCCGCCGCCCATGTAATATTCATCGGGTCCGGCCGCGATCAGAATTGCGGCGGCCTCCATGGGAGCCTGCCCGGCGCCTCCGCGGCCCGGTTGCGCCGCGGGGGGCGCTGCCTGAGCCTGCTGCGGCCTCGCCACCGGCTCGGGGGCGATCGGTACGCGGCCTCTTCCTGTGTAGCTAAGCTCCAGAGTATAGTTCCCCAAAGCAACTCGCTTCGGCGCATCGCCCTGGTTCAGCCGTACCGCAGTGATGGAATCCTTACCCTGGTGCGCCGCAATCATCGGAGTCATCTGCGCAATCAGGCGGTAGACCGCCGCCAAATCGCTGTCCGCGCTTGCTCCTCTCTCGATTGCGAAAGGCGAATAACCGATGGCGCCGTACTTGCCGAACGCGGTCAGGACGTTGGCCGTATTGGCCCCCGTCTCCGGGATGAAAAGTGGGTTGCCGTTGCGCCCGAAGCGCTCGCAAACCTCGTCGAAGTACTGCAAGTACAGATCCGGCGCGAGAATATCGATCGCCGGTGCGCCGGCGCGCCACACGTCGTGCACCTGCGGCAGAGGACCACCGCTCGGATACGTCCCCGGCCATGCCATGCTCGGTTGTTGCAGCCAGCCGTTCACATACATCGGAATGTTGTATTCCGCTTTACCCTCCGTCACCACCTTGTCCACATATCGCGCGTATTGCCATGCCATGAAAATCTCATCCACCGGCCAGTGCAGCTTCCGCCAGCCGGTCTGATACTCCTCCTGGCTCAGCGGAGGACTATTGGTCTGGATGGGCATATCGACGCTATCGGGCTTGCCCGGGCCGAAGACCTCTTCCCATGTGCCGGATGCTTTGAAGCCGTTCGCGCCCCAAACCTCCCGCAGTTCCGGGGCAAGCGTGTCCTTGTGCTTTTGGAGGTAGTCCATCAATTCCTTCGGCACCGGTCCGGCAAAGGCCTTGTTGGCCGGCTCCGACCGGTCGCGCGAATCGCGCAGTACGCCCACTTCGTTCTCCACCTGCATCATCAGCACGGTGTGCTGCTGGCTGTCCACCTCCTTGATATACCGCATCAGGGCACGATAGGCGCGCGCATCCGCGTCACGGCTGGCATCGCCGAAAGTGCTCAGCAGTTCGATGCTCTTGCCGCCTTTGATCTTGATCCGGGGAAATCGCCCGTAATCCTGCTTCACCCAGAGGGGAGGATAACTCGACAGACCGTTCTTCCAACTGCCGAACCACAGGAACACCAGTTTCAGGT
>Ga0182030_10014764_pt1 | contig 15371 bp, 12 predicted proteins | sample 812S3MmetaG_FD_121299 | JGI IMG/M metagenome (GOLD analysis project Ga0182030, IMG submission 121299) | Permafrost microbial communities from Stordalen Mire, Sweden - 812S3M metaG (Illumina Assembly) | ecosystem: Environmental > Terrestrial > Soil > Wetlands > Permafrost | place: Sweden... | reverse complement strand
CGCCGGCCCTTCCGTCGACGCCTGGTGCTGACGGGCAGAGGACGGCTCCGGGCGAGCGGGCCGGCCGAGCGTTCCGGACCACTGTCGTCGCTGCTATCGTCCGGATCCACGACGGACACGAGCTTTGCGCTGGCCGGGGGCGCCGCGGCGCGGGCGGCCGCGTCCAAATGCACCGGGCAGGCACCGAAGCTCATGGCCAGTAGCTCGATACCGTCCGGACCGGATCGTCCGTCTGCGGCCCGGTCCCGCTCCGTCGCGGCCAGTCCGCCCGCCGGCCCAGCCTTCAGCGGGCGTACCACGTGAATACGCGTCAGCCGGGCCGCGATCACCCGATCACGACCTCTGCCACGGCTGCGGCGAAGACATGTCTACGCCGCAGAAATGCCCGTCTACCAGGCATTATCTAAAAACGACTTCAGATAACCGATCTGGTCGGCGCCCGGGTAGCCCAGGCGGTCGAGTCACGCCACGCCGAAACTGGCTGTTCTATGTCCGGGCGCTCGCGTAGTCCAACGGCCTGCCAATGCCGAAAGGGCGTATATGAGATTGGCTTGTTTACTTCTTGGCCTGGTGCATCTTGCGATCCTAGGCTTACGTCGCGATATCAGCGCCTGGCCCGGATCAGCCCGTTGGGAGCGCCGCCAATCGCGGCGATGCTAGCATCGCCTGACGTTACTCCCGGGTCCTGGACATGCTATTAGCAGGGAATGGCCCAGGCGCGCTCGTGCCGGTTACCAAGCGTGGTCGCTTGCCTTAGCTGCGGGCGCGTACAGCGGGTGCGTCTTTCTGAGAGGCGTGTAATTTCCGGGTGTTCCGGTCATGCGGTGAGGCCGAGGTGTTCGATGGTGGCGGGGTCGTAGCGGGCTAGGTGGCGCTCGTCGCGGTGGCGTTCTTTGTAGTAGCGCATGTAGTCGTCGAGGTCGCCGTTGACGACGACGGCGCGGAGCTTGAGGATGTCCTCGGCGCCGTCAGGAGACCATCTCGCGCCTGTAATTCCGAACCTGTCCTCGATGACGAATCTGCAGGCGCCCTCGATCATGCCGGTGGCGATCGGCCAGCCGGCGGCCAGTGCCCTGTCGTAGCGCATGTGCTGGTGGTTGTTGTCCAGGTAGGTGATGGCCTTGTCCATGCCGGTGAGGTCGAGGTGGCGGGTGCGGGGGTTCGCGCGGGTCTTCGCGGCGACGGATTTCAGGGTGGCGGCGACGGCCTTCGCGCGGCCATGCAGGACGCGGAGCAGCTGCCCGTCGGCCCACTGGCCGGCGGCGGCGGGGTCGCCGGGGTGCAGCGCGGCGGCGGCCTTGCCGAGGTAGCCGGATACGTGGATGTAATCGATCAGGACGGGCACTTTGAGGCCGCGTCCGGCGGCCTGGGCCTCGATGGCGGTTATCTGCTGCTTGTTCCCGTCGACGAGGAAGACCCGCTGGCGGACCCGCTGCGGGTCCCGGCGGTCGGCTTCGTCGAACGCCGCGCCGATCATGTCCTCGATGCTCTCGGTGATCGAGGCCGATACCCACTTGTCCCGCGCTACCGGGCCCGGATGCGCCCTGCGGCGGGCGGGCGGGGCGGCGATGTCCTCCGGCTCCCGGACGGCGGGCGTGAAGTCGGCGACCGCGACGACCTCGGCCATCTTCTTGATCCCGGGATGCGCGGCATCGGTGCCGCCGCCCTTGCGGTGCTCCGGGCGCAGGGCGATGCCCTTGCCGTCGGCCTGCATCATGACCACGTCACTGTCCGGCTGCTCCTCTTCTTCCGCGTCGCGGGCGCGCCCGGAGTAGAAGTCATCCGTCCAGGCGGCGAGGTCTCCGGCGAGCCCGGCGAGCTGGGCGCGGCCGACCGTGACCCCGGTCCGGGCCCCGATGACCTCCTGCGCCTGCCCGTACCCTCCGGTCGCCAGGTGGAAAGCGGCCAGGGCGCGCATCCCCAGCGAGTAGGGGTCATCGGGCAGGACCTGCCGGGCATCGGCGGGATACAGGTTCGGCTCGCGCCGGTTGCGGTACGCCATGCGGGTGACCCGCACGGGGCCGAAGACGCTCGCCAGGCCCCGGCTCTGCCCGGCCTCGACGCTGCCGTGGGGTATCCCCGCGGCGCTGGTGACGTGCGCGATCCGCTCCTCCCGCGCGCTGTCCAGGGCGAACGTGGCCTGCAGCAGGCGCCGCTGCAGTTCCCGGCCCTCCTGGCCGATCACGTTCTCCCGCTCTCCGTGGTCCAGGAACCCCGATTCGTCCGCTGCCCAGGTCAGCAGCCCGGCGAACTGCTCCGCCGGGCCGGACAGCGCCGCCGCCAGCTCCCCGTCCACCGGGGCCTCGGTCCCGTCGTCCCGGACCTGCCTTACCGTCACCGACAACGTGACCGCCACCGCCGTACCTCCGATGCTCGCCAGGAATGGTTTCCGCCCATGATCCCGAAAACGGTCCCGGAACCAGCGGACCCGGCAACAGCAGGCCATCCCTGACGCGCCCCCGGAAACCTGCCGGTATAGCCGCCGACCAGCAAGTATCACGATTGGTGACGCCAGATACGACCGAAAAACCCGGACGCTCCGAATATCAGGACAATCAACCCGGCATAAGCGACAAGTCATACCGAGCAAAAAGACACACCCCGTACAGCTGCCTTACGTGCCGCGCCGAAAATTCCGAGTCCTCAGTTGGGGCGTGCAGGATTGCCAGTCGACAAGTGCTTCGTTGCCTAGCGGGGGGCTATGCGCGACACTGGATGGTATGCGGCGACGGATCGTGGGCGTGATGGGTGGAGACGAAGAGGTGGCTCCCTGCGATGCTCGCGAGGTTGGGGCCGCGATAGCGGAGGCAGGTTTGATCCTCTGCACCGGTGGGCTACCGGACTCTGGTGACGCCGTGAAGAACCTCTCGATGTGTGGAGCGGTCGGCGCCGTCTCCGACGCCCGAACGATCGGCTTTCTCCCGACTGGAAATGGGTGTCAATCCAGCGGTCATCCTTTCCAGCTGTACGTGCAGACCAATCTGTCGAGCACTAGGAGAAATGCTTTTACAGGTCTGACACCAGACGCAATGATTGTCTTTCCGGGGAGTCGAGGAACCCTTACGGAGATGGCATTCGCTTGGGCTCGGGGCACACCGGTGTGGCTCTGGCGCTCGCGGGACTTCCTTCGCGGCAAACGCCGAAGGCACCAGACGCGGCAGGATCATGGTGGGACAGTCTTTGATCAGATGACGGATGCACTCGCGATACTCCCGCCGGATCAAGCACGTGCCTACTCAGTCGACGAGCTTGATGAAGCGCTGGAGCTAGCGCTCGATCAGGCTCCCGATGCGGGCCGAAGTCCAGCGGGCCTTCTCCGGGAGATCATTGCGCGCCTGGATGGAACCTCGACGGACTGCGAGACCGGGTACCCCGGGCGACGGGACGATCCCACGAGCAAGGCGTGGTTCGAAAGCGAAGTTGTGCGCATATCAGGGAGCGTAGGGCGTGATGTTGGATAACGTCAACTGGCAACGGCTCATCCGTTTCCTGTTGCTGGTGAGCGCAGGTGCTGTCTTTCTTCAATGGCTGTTTGAAAGGTCTTTTTCCCCAGCAAGCGTTTGGGGCTACATCGGTACCGCAAGCATCGTATTTTTTATCGGACTCACGGCCATTAATAAACGACTTTGGCGCTTTCGAATTATGAAGTGGCGACTGTTTGGATGGGTTACGAATATGCCGGATATCTCGGGGAAGTGGAACGTAGAGATGACGCCCGAGTGGAAGGACGCCGAACCCTTCTCGTCATACGCTACCATCAGGCAGAATCTCTTCTCGGTTCAGGTCGAGCTCCAGCGGAGTGCTTCTAACTCCCAGTCTCTTTCGGCGTCGCTCTTCTCGCCTGGTGAAAATTGGTGGAAGCTTGCATGCGTTTATAGGAACGAGGGAGGATCAGAACCGGAAAAGGACACCGTCCCCCATCACTATGGATGCCTCCTTCTTGCAGTAGAGAACCCAGGCAATAGCAATCGCATGAGCGGTCCATACTGGACCAATAAGAACATAAAGGTGTTCCTGTCTGAACTGCCGGATCTTCAGGGCCTGCGAGGTAAGCATTCAGATCCCCATGCGATGTGTACATTGGGCACCGGACCGCCTGGCCTTGCTTGGCGGAGGGCGATGAGTCGCGCCGTGGTCGCACGTCTACCCTGCGAGGGGCGCTCACTGAGAGCGCTGATACGGGAGGACGTGGACCGATGCCTGTACTCGCAATTTTTGAACAACCGAACCTCGACGAGGGGACCTATGCCTTGATGCTGGAGCAGCTGATGCCGGTGCTGCGGTCGGCGAACGGCTTCATGTCCCACGCCGGAGGTCCGAGTCCCGCCGGCGGGACTCGGATCATCGAGATCTGGGAGTCCGAGGCGGACAGCCGGAAGTTTTTCAACGACATCCTGAAGCCGAATCTCCCGCCTGGAGTTGTACCTGACAGCACGTACTACGAACTTCACGCCGCATTCACTCGATAGGCGTCCTCGCCGTCGCTCGTGCGTGGTGATCATGCGGGCGGTCTAGCCCAATCCTGCCTGGGCCGCCCATCCCATCTCGTGGATCAGGCTTGACGCCGCGCTACATCCCGGCTGAGCGCGGTACTGGCTGGCGGAGGGTGCCGGTTCGCTTACCGGGGCCGGCCGTGATGTAGTACCGGTGTGCCTGGTACGGCTGATGGGCCTGAGGCCGCTGAGCTGCGCGCGGAGAACGCGCGGCTGCGGGAGGCGGTTGAGCAGCTCGGGCTGCTGAACGAGGACAAGGACGCGGTGATCGCTGGCCTGCGGGCGCAGCTTGCCGGGCAGGCCGAGCAGATCGCCCAGCTGGAGCGGCTGATCTCCCGCAACAGCGGCAACTCCTCGATGCCGCCGAGCAGCGATGACCAGCCCGGGAGGAAACCGCCGCAGCCCAGGCAGCGGCAGGGCGGGAAGAAGCGGAGGCCCGGCAAGCAGCCCGGGGCGGCGGGGGCGTACCTGCCGTGGAACGATCACCCGGACGGCGCCATCCCCCATTTCCCGGAGGGTACGTGCGGGTGCGGCAGGAACCTGGCCGGGGCCCGTGATCTCGGGGTCCGGTACTCCCACCAGGTCACCGACCTGCCCGAGGCACACGCGGAGACCATCCAGCACGACCGGCATCAGGTGGAGTGCGCGTGCGGCCGGACCCATGTCGCGGGCCCCCCGCCGGAAGCGGCGGGCGCGCCGGGCACCGTGACGTACGGGCTGAACTTCCAGGCCTGGTGCGTGTTCTTGATGGTGATGCACCACGTCCCGGTGGAGCGGTGCGCGGACATCCTCGGGTCGATGTCCGGCACCCGGCCCTCCGACGGGTGGGTGCACGCCCTGCTCGCCCGCGCGGCGGCAGCGGTCGCGGCGGCGAACAAGACCATCAGGGCGCTGATCATCCTGGCCCGCGTGGTCTGCGGGGACGAGACGCCTATCCGGTCCGGCCCGGGCCCGAAGACCAAGAAGAGGTACCTGCAAGTCGCCTGCACCAGCCTGCTCACGTACTACTTCCTGGGCGACCGGGACCTGCCCTCGTTCAAGGACTTCGTCTACAGCGACCTGCACGGCACCGTGATCGTGCACGACCGGTACGTCAACTACGACCATTTCACCGGCGTCAGCCACCAGTTGTGCACAGCGCACCTGCTCAGGGACATCGAGGACGCCGCCCAGTCCTACCCGGACGCCATCTGGCCCGGCCAGATCGCAGAGGCCCTGCGCGGCCTGATCCACACCGCCAACCTGTCCCGCGGCCAGGGCCTGGCCGCGGCCCCCGAACAGATGACCGCGGAGCACCTGACGCTGTTCCGCCGCGGCGTCACCGTCGGGCTGTCCCAGATCCGCCGCATCCCAGGCGCCAGGAGCAAGCAGCCGCCGGCCCGGCTCCTGCTGGAATGCCTGCGCCACCGCGAAGCCGACGTGCTGCGGTTCCTCACCGACACCGCTATCCCCCCGACCAGCAACCAGGCCGTTATCCGATCACCCCTGCGTGTCCACGCGGCCGGTGTCTCACGACCATGGTTCGCTCGGGGCAGGAAGTGTCTCACCGGCAGGGGCTCTGCGGGTGAGGCGTCTGTATCGGTCCGGGGTGGTTGTCAGGTCGGCTGGCGGATGCGGGAAGCCGGGTGATCCCGGCGTCGCGTTCGACGCGTGCGAGCAGCTGGGCGTGCTCGGCGGCGAGCTGAGCCAGTCGCAGTGTGAGTACCTGGATGTGGTTGGCGTAGATCTTGGCCTGCTCGCGGGCCTCGCGCAGGTCGGCGGCGTGCTGGCTGCGCTGCTCCTTGTCAGCGGTTTTGAGCTGGCTGGCCTGGCGGCGCAGTTGTTCGGCCTGGGGTTGCTGCCCGGGGTCGTTGAGTACCTGCTGGAACTGGGCGGCGCGGGCGGACCGGTAGAAGCTGGCGCGCGGCACCTGGGCTTCGGCGCACAGGTTCTTCACGGTGAGCCGGCCGTCGGTATGCTCAGGCCGGCCGGCCTGCAGCCGGAGCAGGGCGGCCTGGAGCCTGGTCTCGATCGATGGGACGGCTGGCTGTGTCATCGGGGAATGTCGTCCTTCCCGCTGGTGCACTGGCAGATGAGCTGGTCGAGCTGGCTGAGGTGGTCGTTGAGGGCGGCGCGCTGCAGCGGCGGCAGCGGCTGCTTGCCGGTTGCTTCAAGGGCCTGGCGTGCCTGGTCGCGGGCCTGTTCGAGGCGAGGCTGGTGCGCTGAGGTGCGGCGGGCGTTCGGGCAGGACAGGCAGGAATTCAGCATCGGCAGGGGCCGTCCGGTGCCGGCCGGCGCGGCGCGTCTGAGGCAGGCGGCGGTGGCGGGCTGGAAGAAGCAGTCGCCGAGCACGCCTGGGTGCAGGGTGACGGACAGGTGCTGCAGCATGGTGCGCAGCCGGGCTGGGGAGGCGATGGTGCCGGGCAGGTCGGCCAGGTCGGCGCGGATCCTGGAGAATTCGGCGTCGATCCGGCGGGCTGCGCCGCCGTCGGCCGGCCCGCCGGTGTTCCAGTCGCGGTAGAGGTCTTCGAGGTAGTCCAGGCGTGCGATGTTCTGCTCGGCCTCGACTTCGGCGGCGAATCCCGATTGCGATGTCCCGGCGTAGCCTTCGAACACGGCGACTTTGGCGTGCTGGTACTGGCGGGCGCCGGCGACCACGCCGAACGGCTGGTGGGCGATGTGCCAGGCCAGGCTCCGGCGGAACTGGCGGGCGTCGAAGGCCCACGGGCTGCCGTCGGCGTCGGGGATGAACGGGCGGCCGGGTGCGGACCACAGCTGGCTGCAGTGGGCGGCGAACCGGTTCACCCGGCTGGGGACGTCGCGCATGAGCTCTTTCTTGCCGCCCCGGTCCCAGCCGAACAGGTGCGTCGGGTGGTCGTTGACCTGCCGGAGCACGGTCACGGCGTCGTGGACGATCCCGAGAACCACCCAGTCGGCCTCATCACCGGACAGCTTGCGGCCTTTGAACACGCGGCCGCGCAGCTTGCGGCGGATCCGGCCGTCGGAGCCGGGTTCGGTGACCGCGCACTCGGGTGCGAGTTCCCGCACCTCCGGGTCGCGCATGCCCGACAGGTAGGCGATGACGATCCAGCATGCGGTGCGCAGGTGATGCAGTTCCTCATCGAGGCTGCTCGCGTCCAGGCCGGGCCGCCAGGGGCGGCCGGTGCCGGGTCCTTCCGACCGGGGGGTGCTGAGGCCGCCGTCTTCGAACCCGGTCCGCCGGGCGGCGTCGTGCAGGTACTCGCGGTGATAGCTGGCGTTGCTGGGGATGCCGGCGAGCAGGCAGATAAGCCTCATGTTCGGCTGCCGCGCCGCGGCACCGGAGTCCGGGCGGGAGGGCATTCCGCGGCCTTCCCGGGCGCGTGCCTCGACGAAAGCTTCCAGCCGCGCGCGGGCTTTCCCGGTGCTGAGGCGGGGCATGCCGGCGATGGCCGCGTGCAGCCCGGCGAGCTCGGCCTGCGCGGCGAGCAGGTCGCCGGCGGCTGTGCAGACGTAGAACACGGCCGCTTTGAGCAGCGGCGCGATCACGTCTTCGGGGATGCGGGGTGTCGTATTCTCCTGCAGCGGCATCCGGCCGGCCACCTGGTTGGCGGTGCGGCCCAGCCACGGCATGAACGTCAGCTTGCCGGTGAGGAACGGCCCGTGCGCGGCCATGTGCCTGACCACCCCGGCCTTGCCCGCGGCAGCGGCCGTAGATGTGCGCCACCGGGCGAGCGCGCCTGCCAGCAGGTCGGGCGTCACGTCGGCCAGCTGGGGTGCCCCGGCCGCCGCGAAGTCGGCCAGGATGGCCCGGACCTCATGGAACTCTCCGGCCAGATTCGTGATCTTCATGGGCCGGGCGGTCGCGCCGCCGACCGGGATAGCCCGGTTGATCCTGGAGTACAGAAATTCCCTCGCGGTCCGCCGCTGGCCGGGATCGGCGATGACGGTGAAGTCGATCCTGCTGCTTCTGGTGGTCCATGGCACGAATGCGGTGACGTCCCACACGTCATCGGCGAACCGCGGGCCATCGCCGCTGCGGCCTTCGGTGATGCGGGCGGGCAGGACGAACGCGCCAGGGCTGACTGGGTACTCGACGGCAGGCGGGCCGGCGGCGGGAACCGTGGCGGCAGCTGCGGCAGCGCTCATGTGAGCTGCTCCAGCAACCGGGCCGGCAAGGCGGCGGTGTCATCTGCCGCGGTCCTGGCTGCTGCCAGCCGCTCCGGCGGGAAGGCCGGGAGCACCCCGTCGGCCAGGCGCTGCCAGGCAAGGCCGTAGCGGGCGGTCCACTCGGCCGCGTCCAGAACTTCCCGCTGGCCTTGCAGAAAGCCGGCGAATGCGACGAGGCTGGGCAGGTGCCGGTCGGTGAACACCGCGTTCGGGCATTCCAGGCAGCCCCACACCGCGACCGGGCATGGCCCGCCTGGCTTGCGGGCGAACGGCGAGTCATGGAAGCTGGTGCACGAGGCGAGGAACACGTCGTTGTCGTCGCTGCGGGCTGCCTGAAGCTGGGCAGGTGACAGCATTCCGGGCGGCGCGGCGCCGTCGGGGATGACAGCCGGCGGCGGGAGCGCGACGGCAAGCGCCTGCTCCAGCCCGGCTTCGACGGCCCGCTCGTGGATTTCCCGGTGCGCGCCGATATCGGCATACCGGGACGCCGCGACCTGGCGGGAGTGGCCGGCGGTGAAATCGTCCAGCACCCCGCCGGCCGCCAGGTACTTCCCGGATTTCACCGTCTTGCGCAGCCGCCGCAGATCCAGCCGGACCCGGCCGCCGCCGTGATCGGTCAGCTCGCCCAGTCGATGGCGGGCCATCCACGCCCGCACCTGGGTGCTCATCTGGTGAGTCTCATCGAAGAACGCGCGCAGCCCGTCGTCGCCGGCACCGGCCCACAGGGCGGTGCTGCCGGATGCCTCCCGTGCCGGCTGGGTCAGCCGGGCCGCGAGCTGGATCAGCCCGGCCGGGGTGGCGGGTCCGCCGCCGCGGACACGCATCGTCTTACCGGTACCGGTGTGTGCCCGCTGCTTGTCATACGCCAGCGTCCAGAAACCGCCCGACGGGCTGGACAGGCAGTCGCCGCGCAGCCCTTTGGCGCATTCAGGTTCGAGGCCGGTCAGGCAGATCAGCGCGACCAGGAACGGCACCAGGTCGTTGACACCCAGGAACAGGTCAGCGTTCAGGTCCCGTGCCCCGCCGTGCCGTTTGCCGTGCCAGCCGAGCTCGCGCATCCGCCCGGCGGTCAGCGGCCCGTGCTCGCGGATGTGCCACAGCACGTTCTGCCGGGCGAGCCATCCGGCTGCCTGCGGATCCTGCCCGGCGCTGGCCAGCGCCCGGCCCGCGTCCAGGCGGGCGGCGGGCGGCCCGCACGTCCGCCAGCGCCGCCTCCTTCACCGCGGCCAGCACCGGCAGCGGGTAGGCATCCAGCGGGACCGGCGGCGCGCACCGCCCGCCCGCCGCGTAACCCAGCCGGGCCTGCAACTCGACGGGCAGCGCGCTGCTCTCGCCGTGCGCGGCTATCCGCAGCAGCCGGACCACCGTCGCCAGGTAGACACCGACCGGGCCGGCACCGGTCCCGAAACGACGCGACAGCGCGGCCTCGAAGTCATCCAGCAACCCGGGGGGCACATCGGCGAGCCCGGCCTCCGCGCCGAGCACCCCGGCGGCGAACGTCACGAACGTCCGCAGGTGCATCACCTTCTGCGCAAAGCCCGGGCTCCAGGTCCGGATCGTGCCGGTGTCCCCGCCGATCGAGGCCAGCGCCGCCGCCAGCGGCCGGACCAGCAGCGGGCACCCGAGATCGGAGAAGTCCACGGTCTTCTCGGCGCCGCCGAAGGTGAGACTGAACACGACCGGGCCGAGCTGCGGCACCGGCACGGGATCGGCGTGCCCGCCAGCGTCGTCAAAACGGACCCGGCTGCCCCGGCCGGTCACACCGTCACGCCCATCACGCTGAGATCGCCGCCGTCACCGGGGCCATCATCGTCCTGACCGCGGCCGGGCCGGTCATCCAGCTGGTCCAGCGCCGATGCCTGCGTCTCCCACTGTTCCAAGGCCAGGGCCACGATCTCCTGGGCCTCATCCAGCACATCCAGGTACGTATAGACGGTCGCTTCGTTACGGTGCCCCAGCAGCAGCTGCAGCTTGCGCATCGGATTCCCGACCAGCAGCCGTTTCACCTGAGCCGAGGTCAGGCTGCCGGCGGCGTGCGCCTCGCCGAGCGCGGCGACCGTCTGCCGCAGCAGCAGGCCGAGCATGTGAACCGCGAATGAATGCCTCAGCATGTGCGGGGTCGCGCGCACTTCGAGCCCGAACCCGGCGCACCGCTCGTTGGCCCGCGTGAACACCGCCTGCCAGGCTGCCGGATGCAGCGGCAGCCCGTCGTCACCCAGCCACAGCGCCAGCGGGCCGGTCAGCTCCCCGCTGCCGGTGACCGCGATCAGGCGGCGGCGCGTCAGCGGATCCAGCTTCCCGAGGCTCCCGCCCCGGCCATCAGCCAGGCCCACGCTGCGCGGTCCGGCGCGGCGCACCAGGACCACGTCATCGCCGGCTCGGTACCTGCCTGCAGCGCGCATCCGCTCGACCAGCTCGCCGCGCTCGATCGACTGGTACCGGTGCAGCGAGCGGACCAGCCGCAGCGGCGGGAACACCGACCGTGCCCGCGACCGCTTGGTCACCGCCGCCGCCAGCGAGATCGCGGCCACCTGCCCCGGAGCACGCCTGATACCAGGCAGCTCTACGGCCAGAAGTGACGCCGCCTCGCCGAGCCGCATCCCGGTGAAGATAAGAAGGTCGGCGAACAGGCAGTTCCGCTCGTCGTGACGGCCCCGCCAGGACGGGTCCGGGCTGCCGTCAGGCAGCCTGCCCGCCAGCCCGGCATCCCGCCAGGACAGGTAATCCTCGAACGCCAGGAAACGAACCGGCGCTGGTCCCGGATCCGGCTCGGACGCGGTGTTCACCCGGATCCGCTGCAGGCCGTTCGGCGTCCACACCGTCTTGTCCGCATAACGGAACGGCAGTTCCCCGATCAGGCCCTCATACTTCGCCCACGCTGCCCACTTGTCGAGCGCAGCGATCGACCGCCGCCACGTCGGTACCGACACCGCCTGCTCCGGATCGCCGTGCAGCCGTGCCCGCTTGAAAGCAGCCAGATCCGCGGCATCGCACTCCCAGATGCTCTTACCCCCGCGGGCCTGCTCAAGGAACCGGCAGAACACCGCGATGTCCCGGGCATAGGCACGGACACTGCTGGCCGCACGCACCCCCCAAGCGTCCAGCTCGCGGAAAAAGCGGTTCAGCTCCACGTCATACGACCCGTCCGCCCCCAGCACGAACACCTGCCGATCACGAACCCCCGCCCGGGCAAGCACCGCAGCGACCGTCGCACCCGCGTCCAGGCCCGGCGCCGAGGCAGCACGAGCTGCCTCAGTCACCCGAAGCACGGCCACGCCCCCGCTGCCATCCGGGCAGCCGCCATCCCCGCGATCCATCCCGTTCCCCCGTCTGAGACAGTCAACGCGATCGGATAATAGCGGAGCGTAGTGAGACACGTTCAACCGGTCGGATAAAGGCCGAACGCGACCTGCGGCCCTCCAAGACCCAGCAGAAGATCAGCGGCCGGCTCCGCTCGGACAAGACCACCCGGGACCGGTACGCCATCCGCGGATACGCCTCCACCGCCGCCAAGCACGGGATCGCCGTCTTCACCGCCATCCGCGACGCACTCGCCGGAAACCCCTGGATACCACCCATCCCGGCAACCGCCTGAATTACGCCCGGAACCAATCACACAGCGCAGCTCACCGGTAACTCAACCCAAGACCTGAATGCTTACCCTGCGAGCCGCGCTCAAACAGTTTCAGCAGGGAGATCTTTCTCAGGCGTATATTCCGGTGTACTCAACCGCCGGACGTGCAATTTTCACTCGTAACGCCGCGAATGGATCGAGTGATTCTTCGAATATCTCGCCTGGATAATGCGGGAACTTACTCGCCGTGACGTAGCTAAAGTGAACGCGCCGCTGACGCCGCTTGTGAAGACTAGAACTAATTGATCTTCATGCAATCCGATGACTGAATCGAGTGAAATTTAGCCGCAAATAGTCGATAGGCTCAGCCTGCATGACATCGGCGAGGCTGAATCGACGATCGCCGCCACCGTTAGCCGCATATAGGCCCAGTGCAGAAGTGTGTGTTCACGGAACGCTCTCAATTCGGCATGAGCGGAAGTGCCTGAGCGTCACGCGCCAGGAAAACCGGTCCTGCACGCGACTGCCTGCCTGCACCGGCGAAGATGCTCTCCTGACCAAGTAAATCCATATCAGCCGCAGCGCGGCAGCGGACCTGTGCGGGGACGTGCTGGACTGGACCCGGGACAGCTGGTGGTTCCGGGCCTGGCCAGGGCTGTATGCGTGAGGTGCGGTGGGCGGGTGTCTAGGCGGCCTGCTCGTCTGCGGTGATGGCGATGGTCAGGCCGAGGGCTTGCAGGCCGCGGATGTGGTTGCGGATCTTCTTGTCCCGGTTGACGTGGGTGTCGTGCCAGTCCGGGCCGAGGTCGCGGTAGCGGGCGGCGGGGTCGGACAGCAGGTGCCAGACGATGATCATGATGGAGCGGGCGACGGCGACCTGGGCGATGGCCCCGCCGCGGCGGCGGGCGATGCGCCGGTACCGTTCGCCGAGGAAGGTGGCGGTGCCGAACGCGCCGATGGCGGCCTGCCCGGCGGCGGCGCGGGCGTAGCTGTTGCCTTTTTTCTGCTTGCCCTTGCCGTGCCGGGTGCCGGACTGGGCGGCGGACCGGCACAGCCCGGTCCAGGAGACCAGGTGAGCCGGGGTGGGGAAGGCGGCCATATTCAGGCCGATCTCGGCGATGATCACGATGGCCAGCCACACGCTGATGCCGGGGATCTCGGCCAGCCGGTACGCGGCGGCCAGCACCAGGGAGTCCGGGCCGGTGCCGCAGCCGGGCCCGGTTTCCCCGGTCGCGTCCACCCCCCACGACTCCTCCACCTGGGCCAGCGCCTCGATGGCGCCGGCTTCCATCTGGGCGATCCGCTGGTCCAGGAACGCGACCTGGTCCAGCAGCGCCTGCGCGATCACCCCGTGATGGGAGTCGAACATGCCGTCCAGCGCCTCGGCCAGGGCATCCCTCTTGGCCCGCAGCCGCCCCCTGGCCAGGTCGGCCAGCTTGCGCGGGTCGCGTTCCCCGGCGATCAGCGCCTGGACCATTACCACCGACGACTTGGCCTTCATGCCCTCCTTGGCGACGGAGGTGATCTTCACCATGGCGTCTTCGAGCAGCTTCTCCAGCCGCTGCAGGCACCGGGTCCGCTCCCGGACCAGGTCGGTCCGGGCCCGGGTGAAGTCCCGCACCGCCCGGATCGCGGCCGGCGGCACGAAGCTGGGGCGCAGCATGCCCCGCTGGGTCAGCCGGGCCAGCCACATCGCATCCAGCTTGTCGGTCTTCGGCCGCCCTTTGAGGTTCTTGGCCTGCGAGGCGGAGACCAGCTGCACCGCCAGGCCGGTGCTTTCCAGCACGTAATACCATATGCGCCAGTAATCGGACGTGGATTCCAGCGTCACCATCTGCACCTGGTGCCGGAGCAGCTCCTGGCCCAGCTCGGTGATCCGCGCCCGCGTGGCGGGCACGTTGTCCCAGATCTGGTTGGCGTACCGGCCCGGCCGGGCCGGGTCCGGGGTGCGCACGCACACCACCCCGGATGCCTTGGCCACATCCACCGCGGCTACCCGCTCATAGACGACTTCGTGATCCTCATCCGGGATCACCTGCGGCTTGCGCACCGCACCCTCCTATGCTTGAGACGATCGGAAGATCAGCGGGCTGCCCGGGGATCCAGGTCAGCGTGAACGCGAAGTCTGACCAGCGTGCTCAAGGCAACACGAAGCGACCCTCCGGGTCCGGATCCCAGCGCCAGGCTGTTAAACGGGCTCTCATCCCAAGGAAGCACGGGCATTACGGGCAGCCCGCCATCATCATCCCCGAACCGCAAGCCCCCGGCAGCCGGGTACCACAACGGGCCAAAGAACCCCAGCCCGCTACGGCGCCGCACCCTGCCCCCGGATCTTCTCGCGGATGCGACCACCCCTCGGGGGAAGGTGGCTGTTAACCGGCAGGTCGGCTGCTCGATTCTGCTGGATTAGGCCGACGCGGCATAAGGCTCACATCCTGTGCGACTACCAGGACTGCGCCGAGACCTACCCGGACGCCATCTGGCCCGTGCAGGCGCAGCGGGCGCTGCGCGGCATGATCCATGCCTGGCACGCCGCCTGCGAGCAGGGACTTCCCGCCATCCCCGCGGAAGTCCTGAAGCCGCTGGCGCACGAGTTGCGGCACGCCGTCCTGGCCGGGCTGGCCAGCGTGCCCCGCGTGCCCGGCCCGAAGAACAGCACGAAGCAGAAACCGGGCCGCGAGCTCCCCGGATTCTGCAACGGCCGCCGCGATGACGTGCTGCGGTTCACCACGGACACGGCCATCTGGCCGCCGGATAACATCAGCGAGCGCGGCGTCCGCCCGCTGAAAACCCAGCAGAAGATCTCCGGCCGCCTGGCCAGCGACGACGTCACCCAGGACCGCCCCGGCATCCGCAGCTACCTCGACACCGCCCGCAAGCACGGCAAGAACGCCATGGGCGTCCTGCACGACGTCATGCTCGGCACGCCCTGGCGACCTCCGGCACTGTCTCCGTAACCCCAGCCGGAACCCGCGCTACCCATCACCATGCGTGAATGGGTGAGCCTGGTCGCGTTAGCTGGCACCAGGAAGCCATTGCGACCAGCCCTGCTGGTTCCCCGGATCAGGCTTGCTGGCACCAGCGGATCGCGCCGCTTGCCACGAGGCGGGGAGTCCTCAGGCGTTCCGTTGCCCATTCTTGTATCGTCGGCCGGCAACGAGTCATGCGCGATTCCT